>Ga0163217_1026434_pt1 | contig 10037 bp, 6 predicted proteins | sample SynspAceP_FD_185933 | JGI IMG/M metagenome (GOLD analysis project Ga0163217, IMG submission 185933) | Saline lake microbial communities from Ace Lake in Antarctica - Synechococcus sp. Ace-P (PacBio error correction) | ecosystem: Environmental > Aquatic > Non-marine Saline and Alkaline > Saline ...
GCACGATCTTATTTTCGTAAGTAGCCCCCACTTTCACTTAGTAATTGGGTCCTCGGGCTTCCATTCTTCGGGGTTAATGGCGGGTGTTTATCATTGGTTTCCCTAAGATAGTTTGGGTCGTAATGATGGATGCCAAAAACTAGGTTATTCCACTTCTGGCTTGACTTTTCACTGGAGTCTACTTTAGTTTCCTTTTCCGATGCAACTACATTTGGTAATTGCAGGTTTTCCAAGAAGATATTACAGCTGGACCAACTTTATCGAACTTAATGCTAACATTGTATAACTGATTTAAAATATGTTCGTGTCCGTGGCGGCGATCATCAACATTCACAGCAAAATTCATCTTTAATATTCAACTTTCTTTTTTAACAGCATGTATTAGAGGTAAGAAAAGCAAACGTTGGAAACTCCTTTGGAGATCAATACCTTGGGAGTGGACAACTCCACTTTATCCAGGTCATGGTTAACTGGCCAGGTGAGGATTCCTACAGTTTATAGATGCCATATGATCTTATTCAAGCCAGGGAAGCTGAAGAAGATTTTTCCATTCCTCAGACCAGTTCCTTTGTCAGCTTACCCCTGAATTCCAAACTTCCACATGAGCAAGAACTAGTGAACTGGAGTTAAGAGATCATTGAAAGAAGATGGAAGAGGGGTTTGGTAGCAATGAAATCTAAACACTAATAAACCCTATAACAAGCTTTCGCTCGGTGAGTCGTCTCACGTGATTGCTGTTTATGTTCTTATTCTTAGTTGGTGGAATGTTTAAGAAGTACAGGCTCTGGTATGGGCTGCCTGAACTGGCCAAATGCCCTTTGGGTAGTATAATTCCTCCAACACTCCCCCAAAAAACGTAGATTCAGCTTCCCAGTAATTATCAGGAGATTTAATCTTGAGAAAGAGACTAGCTAAAAACGAACGGTTTTGTAAGCTTCACTTCAAACTGGGTTTTCGAAGAGACCGCTAAGGAGAAATTGCCAGAAGATAAAATCTATTCTTTTCGAAGAAGAATTCAATGCCAACAAAAACATGGATTGATACTTTAAAAATAGATTAATTGGTAAGTGGTGATTGGGATTTGCTTATTAATACTCACTGTATGGAAGTCTCTTCCACTGTGGAAAGTTGATACGATCGATCCCGTTTTTCTTTTGGCTTGGCTGGTTTTAGTCTTATTCATTGGTTGGCTAGGTTCTATTGTAGTATCCACTAACCTTCTTTCCTGGATCATTACAGTGCAGCATGATTTTTAGCGTTGCCTTTTTAGTAGCAATTTTAAATCATTGGCTTACCATGGTCTTCCAGCTATACAAAAAACCAAAGAAGTGAAGTGGACGGTACCAACTAAAGTAGAGCAGCTTATTATATCTTGGTTTTGATACTGGTGTTTTGTTCAAGTTGTGTTTAGGCCACTCAGGTACGTGAGCAAATTGATCAAATATCAACTGATTTAAGGATATATGCCTGCGGGTGAATGGGTGGAGCGAGTAGGTTTAAACTTCTTAATTCATCGAATGCTTTCTCCTTGTTACTATTAGGAGTTCCGTTATTATAATTTCGCTTTCTGGGTCTTCAAGTATACCCTTAGAAAATCACAAATAAATCTTTGTCGCCAAGTCTTAATTGGGCTGATTTTATTAGAAAATCCGCTTACTGGGTATTGGAATGGCTTAATTTTAATATTTCCGGCCCTTTCTTCAGCCACTCCATTTGATATTTGGTCGTTGATTATTGGGGTAACAGGTAATTACTGATTTCTTCAATTGAGAGGAGCAAAAACAATTTCGGTTTAAACAATACTAGAATACTGAGCACTGTTGAAGTAATTGACTATTCCCGAATAGCTACATCGTTTGGTAGACTTAAAGCCTCTTCTGAATTACTGAAATTCAGACTTTCTGCTTTGGTCAGCCTTTTTCGCTGTTTTTGTGATATATCGCCTTGTGATCGAGGTGTTTTTCTTTTGGCTGGCCAGGATTTAATCGGTTTGGCTTTTGGGGGATTTCTTATCAGTGGAGGGCTTCCGGAGGCAATGAATGAAATCCTTGAGCGAGATTTGATAAACTAATGAAGCGGACTCAAAAGTCGCCATTACTATGGCAGATTATGCTCGCTCCAAGAAGCATATTGGTTTACGGCAATTCGTGGCTTTTAGCAGGGATTTCCTTGCTTTGGAATTTTTACGAACGAGCCACTAACCACTGGTCTGGTTCTGGGGAGCAATGATCCTTTATGCTTTTTTTTTTACTCCTCTTAAACAGAGTTGGTCGCAATTGCTGTATTGTAGGTGCCATACCTGGTGCAATGCCTCCGCTCGTTGGGCTGGACTGCGGGCAACAGGTTTCTTTATACTATGAAGGCCTTTAATCATCTTTGGAATTCATTTTATCTGGCAGTTCCCGCATTTCTGGGCGATCGGCTTGGGTAAGTGATGAAGATAATAAAGCAGCAGGATTCAAAGCTGCTTCCCAGCGGTGGTGGGAAAGATCTTAATAGCAGCAGTCCCAAATTATGATCTATACCCTGTTTTCCTACTTCCTTTAAGGATTATTGGCCAAGTTATTTGCGGGTTGACTGTTTGAATTCTGGGCATTTGTAGCACTGTTTGTGGCGTACTTTTCCCCTAGCGCAAACTTTTCATTAATGCGACGATTGCTCTAGAAAATCAGCTTTGAAAATTATGTTGGCTCATTCTTGGTATTTTGCCCAATAGTGCAGAGTTGCTTATTATTGGTAAACTGCCTTAATTATGGAAAAAGAATTGAATTATGTAGATTATGGTGGAGCAGCAATATCCATGCATCCTAAAAAGTTTTGCATTGTGGTTGTTTATCGTGGTCAAGTTGGTAATGGTCTTTGCAGGCTGGACAAGTGCCTTCATAGTCCGTTCAAGCTGAAGGTAATTGGTTTGGATATGAAATCTGCTCAAATCTTTTTGGTAATCCTCTTGGAATTGTGATTTTAAGTTCAATTTTCCCTACACTGGGCTTATATTTCTGCTAACAAGGATAATTTTAATTCAGTTGAGGATTAGGTATGTCTTTAGCAATGATTCTAGGTGTTTTGCTTTTTGGTCGGGCAATGGTTCAGCTGGAAAGGCACTCGTAGCAAGTGAGGTGTTTTTTGTGGGAAATCCTGCCGGATGCTATTTTAGATACGTTCTTACAGGAATGCATAGCAGTTCACTTGATCAGTGGTTTAATATTTTCTTGATAATTGTGTTAATTTTCGACTTTGAATATAAAGTAACATTCCAAGGCAATGAATCATTAGAGATGCAAGCTTACCCTAATTGGCATTTTCTTGGGTGCACTTTGGATCATTTATTTATGTTTTACTTTTGAATCAATTAAATTAAACCCCAGAACAAATCTATATTTTATGTCCCAGCGCATTCTACAGCTATTGAAGTAAGCTTCGAAAAGAGGGCACTTGGGGAGGCGGTAACGAAACCTTCAGGCAAGTTATGGAAACTCATGATGTGGTTTTTCCTCCTTTCGATATCTTCACATTTGCCGGCATTCCTGATTACTTACGTAGCTACCCGGGTTAGCTTTCCAGCATACGAAGGTTTCTCTAGAAAACTTTTTCAGGGCTCAAAATGATATTTGGCCCGTTCCTGAATTGGTTGTTCGAAGCATTACCCTAATTCGTTCATGGTCTCCAATGCAGCTTTGATTTTCGTAGGGATCATGACATTTATTTTTGTATTTCTAGCTCTTGTCCTATGCGGTTTTGGCTGTGGAAGCGGACATAGAAATGATAGAGTGATGTGGTAAAATGGATGCTTTGGACCCTATTTGGGGAGGTATTACCCCTTCTTAAGCTGTCTTTTATTAGCATGGGAGTGGAATCACTTCATCCATGCCTGAATCAGGAACAGTACTTACTTATATAAATGATCTCAATCGTTTGGTTAAGAAACAGTTTATTTGGAGCTAATCTTACTGTAAATGAATATGGGCCCGCCTCTTTTCGCTAACTAATTTTTCTTTAATAAGCTGGATTCCATGGTTTTCCAACGTGACTATAGGTGTGTCTTTTTACTATTCCTTGTGTTCTATCAGCTGCCGTTTTGGGGTGTATGCGCGGAGAGGTCATTATGACAATGGTTGAGAAAATCGGTCTATATTGGCAGCTTGTAGACTTGGTCTGGGTATTTGGTATTTACCCTGTTTTTATTTATCTAAGGAATTATTAAAAATTGAAACTATGCAAATTCAGGAAAAATAAATCAACGCTAGTAGTAGCAACCAAGGACAACGAGAAGAATAAAAAAATCTGGAAAACTGCAGTTTCTGTTGGCAATTACTGTGGTAGAATTTATCATGGCCTTCACCCATGGGATGGCGTGGGATCTTACTTATTTCCTCTTCATTGCTTTGACAGTTTTGGAAAGCGAGTACATCTGATGGAATTCATGCACCTCGGGGAAGAAGCTAAGCCTTTGTTCTTATCGATCATTGTAACCTTTGATTTTCCTTAGTGGTGGTTAGTTATTGCAGTTAATGAAAAGAAGGTTCTGATATTTTCTTGTACGCTGTAATTAAAAATAAAAACATAAAAAAAAGAAAGGTTGAGGTTGTGACACTTCAACGCTTTTTTTTTGTTGCTATAACAATGAAAGGATTACGAATATTCAAGGGTTTTGTGCTGGTTTTTGTAATCTTACGGTCCAGTATTGATATTTATGTTTTTTGAAAAGTTTTGGGAATAAACACCATACGATTATCCCAATCTTTTTTGAACAGGAGTAGAAACCCATTCCAAGAATGTCCAATTGCAGATACTACTCAGCACTATATTCCCTGAACTTCACTTTAACCAATTCAAAAAAGGTGACGAAGTGGGGATTCAAAGGATGAAAGGTAAAGTCACAGTTGTAGACTTCTTTTTTGCACTTCTTGTCCCTGCGATCTGTCCGCCTCATGTCTTCCGAAATGGAACGGGTAAATGTAATGTTTTCGAGAGGGAATCAAATCTTCAGACTTATCGATCAGTATAGATCCAACTTATGATAACTCCGGAAATCCTTCAAGATTACGCCGACAAGCATAATGGCAAAGGCAGGTAATGGGATTTTCTCACTGGTGATAAAGATGAGATCTACCAACTAGCCAAATGCGGGTTATTTGCCTAAACACTAGATGTATGGGAGTTCCTGATGATTTTGCCCACCAGCGATAAATTTTGTCTTAATTGATGAACAAGGTAGAAATTAGAGGCTATTATTCTGGACAACTCGTGAGGAAGTTGACTTACATCATGTTAGAAGCTAAAGTAATTATTATATGGGAACAATAGAGCCAGCTTATTCAATCTGAGCAAAAAGTTAAAAGTTTGGATATTGGCCCATTTCAGTCATTATTCTTTGGCTGTTTGCAGTTTTTAATCTTCATTCCGCAAAAACTGGGAATTAAGGTTTTCTGACCTGGTTTATTTTCTGCCTCATCTGATGCAGTAATCAATACAGCCGCGTCCCAATCGCTTTGATAGCCGCAATCGTATATTATAAAATAAATAAGAATATTGCCTATCATGGAGCCTCGCATGACAATTGCCTTTGTGCTTGGAGCCATGCTTCCTAGTTTCTAATGTTTGTCTATCATTAGCGGCAGCTGAGAGCACTACCTTTGGAGGAGACAGGCATAATCAGGCCGATTTATTACTTCCTTTTAATCACACATATTATATTGGGCTGCTTGTGGGCACTTTTCCAATTCTATTCCGCTTATTATTATGGTTCTGACCGATCAGCGAAGAAAAAAAACCGAAAAGATAGTTAGATTCGCTTAGCCGCGATTTTGGCTTTAAATGTGACCGTGACAGGAGTTGATTGGTTTATTTAATGATCTCTCGCTTACTACATCCATTGAGATATTAAAAAAATAAAGGAGAAAAAAATAAAAAAAATTTTGGGAAAAGAAATGAAGAATTTCGCTAGAGTTGGCTTTCCTTTCATTTAACTTGGATCTAGTAGTCATGCTGCTTCTTTGCCCAGTGTGCCATGTGCCGAGGCGTCGGGTAAGAAAACAACGTAAGTAATGGGAGATACTTCAATAGGTGGCAGGATTGAAATAATGGAATTCATCTCTTCTTTTTTTTGATGCCTTAATTTGATTTGCAGCAGCAATTGGGTCTTTTGGTACCGGAGCACCGCAAAGAAAAGAAAAAGCAAAATTGGCAATTCGCTAAATGCAAAAAAAGAAAAAAAAAAGCCAAAAAAAAAAAAGTTTTTTTGCATCAAGAGGACTTTGCTTTTTTTATTTTCCGCAAGGAATGAATCAATGAAACCCGAAGGCTGTAATTCTTAATCAGTGTGTTTTCTCTTCTTGTTGTTCTTATCTTTCAATTCTTTTTTTTTCAAAAAAGTAATCAAGAGACCTATTCAAGATCTTCAAAGGATAGAATTCAGGGCCGTAGATCGGGAGTTTTGATGAAAGATTTTAATTCAGGTTCTCATGGACGTGAAGAAAACGAGGATCTCTCAGTTTTTTTCAAATAAGTAAACCCGATACACAAGCTCCATTTTTCATTCTAAACGCCGTTCTGGGGAATTGGCTTTTTGGTCTGACTTTTTCAAAACTTTCTCTAGAATTTCACAAGTATTGACCTGAGTAAGGACTTATCAACTTGTCGAAGGTACTTATGGCACTCTGCTATTAAAAATCCGCAGCGATCCGAAAGGAATAATACCGAGTTTCCGGATGGTTCACGTCATCGCTTAATTTGGGCCAGGAACGATCGAAAATGATTACTTGCATCACTGGAGCGAATCTAGAGCTCTTTGGGGAATATAAGTTTGAAGTGTTTTCGCCTGAGAACACTTGTCAGCTAGTCACAAATCCGCTGCGGGTAATTAAGCTTTTTGGAGTGAATTTCTTTAGCTGGTTATGTGCGCGCAGGAAGAGTGATCAAACTCGCGCTAATACTCCATCTTCTTTTACCTCGGTTTTCCCTGCTGTAACTTTATTTTGAGTTCAAATTTCGTGTTGAAGAAGTGGCGAAAGGGTAAGACGCTGGGCAGGCATTGGTTATTCTTATTAGTATGGTGGCTTGGGTTTCGGCTTGTCATGTTTAGTATTGGGGTTTCCTACCCAGTTTCTCAATTTTGAGCTTTATTTGACGCCCATCGAATTAATGCTCGTCATGGTTTAATATCCAAGCTTGGGGGAATTTTTGCCTTAATACGCTCTGGTGGCCACTTTGTTTTTTGGATTATTATTTTTAGGCTGGTTTCTAAACCTAGCTTGAAAAAATCAAAATCTTAGAGGAACCGCATGAAATCAAGTTGTTCTCTTAATTTTCTTTTTTGATTAGTTCATTGTTTTTTAATACTTCATTTGGTTTTCTTCAAGCGATTTTGATTCAAAACTCGCAGTGGGCTTGGATATTAATTCGATAGCTTGATTTTGATCTGTTTTAAACGGGCTAAGTTTCGTAATCTTATTCCTCGGGGACAAACTATGTGCTGCTTTTCCTCTCCTGATCACTCTCCTTCCTTGAGCTCAAAGGGCGAAGAAGCAATCGCTTTTATGTATTACTGCTAACATTTGGCATTCAGTTTTAGGCGTCATTTTCTTCTTCTCGACTTGGGCCCGCGATAATTTGGTTTAATTCACGCTCATTTTCTTTTTCTGATTCTAAGGTTCGAATATTTTAAAAACGTTTTCGTTGGGGCTCGATACTTTCTTGACATTTTTCTTTGGGGCCAAGTTTGATTATCGCAATAATTACGGAATCAGTAAACTTTTCAGACAGAAAACTCTCAGCTTATTCAATCAAAAATCCGATTTGCACGCAAAAATTTGATGAGAAATGATGTGAGACTGAGTTTTTCTTAGGGGAAATTTTCAATCGAATCAAAATGTGACCTTTTATTTCAAACTAGGATAGCTGACGCTTTTCTCAAAGGAACCAATTGAGACCAAGATTAGGGAGAGATTTATTTGGATAATTACTTCGATCAATTGGAAGTTCAGGTTTCGGATATTTCCTGCCTCCGGGGCCCGCAAATTACTTGGCCCTCCGGACGGGGTTAATGCTCAACAGTTTCCGCTCCGAATATGTCAAAAGTGAATTATGCTTAGCACTCGGTTCGCCGCTTGTTATTTTATTCGCGGAGATGAGCGAAATTCTTGGAAATCGATTCGTCTCTTTTATCCGGTTATCAAGAAGGGGGTACAACTCGGGACAATCTATCTTAGTTTCAATCAACTTCGAGTGCAGCCAGTAGTTTGTTATTCCTAAGCTTTTACTGGACAAGCAATCAGCGAAAAGCTAGATCCGCTTCGGTACGATTATGCGATCCTTGCAAAGAAAATCAGCTCATCAGAAGCTCTGGTTCAATTCAATTTCCTACAGTGAAAGCCTGATTTGCTCGTGGGAACGTTTCTGGGCCTTTTTCCACTGAAGGAATCCATCCATATGGATACCATCATTTGGAATCCAAAATGGCGCGGAAACGATCATAGTCTCCTCATCCACAAAAAGCTTTCCTACTTTTTTTGGAAAACATTTCACTCTTTTTGTCGGCTTTGTTTTCCTTACTTCTTTACCAATTCTGATTAATACCCGTTAAAAGCTATCGGAAATTTTGATTTCACTAGCAGTACCAAGCTTCAATTGTAATCTCAATTTTGCTTTGCTTTTTTCCTAATCATAATCATTAAGTTTATCAACCATTGGCTTATTTAGCGAATAGTTAATCGAGAGATCTGGATAGACAATACAGTCCAAAAAGCTTCCTTGATTCGTGACCTGAGCAGCTTCCTGCAATAATCAAGAACCAGACACGTCTCAAACGATCTCCTTACTGAGGAGGTCAATAGCTTAGCTAATACTTACGCGGAGTGATATCAATCTCTACAATTCAGGCATGGTAGACTGGAGGCCACTAACCGCCGCCAATATTTTTCGACGAAGAAAATCCTGTCCTCCTTAAATGAATCCTGCGGCATTGGCTGAGATCCAAGAGTTGGGTCAAAATCAGTTTTTTGGCTAATGAGCGGAATTGGAAATCTAAAGCTACAAGGCGGTGTATTTGGCGATCCCATCGGCTGGGAGTAAAGGGAATGCTTGCAGAATATTTGGCAGTTCCTTTCTTCGAGTCCTGAGTCTGAGTTTGAATTCTGTGATCGCAGATGTACTGAGTAATATTTTCAATGGCAATTTGTGATCATTTTCATCCTTTTTCTGATCATATGCATATTTTGTATCTACGATTTAACTTTCCCCATTCAAGCTGCTTGACGCAAAAATTGTGAAAGCGCACAAACTCGAAGTACGAGCCGAATTGTATTGGGGTAGCCAAAGACGAATATTGGCCTACTGGTAACGAAATACAACAACATGCTCTTTGCAAGCTTGAAGCGAGTAAAAAAGTAGCTTGCATCCACCGAGAAAGGAATCTTTCCTGGCGGGAAATGGCAAGCAGGTGGCACATGCAGATTAAAAATCCATTGACCTCCGATGAAAATTTGCACGCTTCAGTCATTTACTTTAGACTGGAAATGATGGACGATTGAATGATGTGACCAAACTTTAAAAAATCACTTGAAACCTTGAAATCCATCAGGTAGACCGCCCTTGAGCGGGATTCGCTTCTTCGTTTTTCAACTTTTGCTAAAATGCCCTTGCCTAGAATGAGGAGATGAAATTTTCAAGTCTGTGCTTTCCAAAGTGCTTGAGTTATTTAAAATAATGCAGCAAGTAGATTTTGCTTTTTTCAGGATGAATTCCTTCTCTGAAATGAATCCCGATGCATGGGAGACCGATTAAAGCTGTTTGGACGGGTGATTTCAAAATTTTAATTATCAATGGAGTACAGGGCCTGTCCCCAGATGGGCGGAGGCCTGTTATTCGTGGTTTGGCTCTGGATGACAGAGAAAGGATGTGTTTTTTGGAGATTACGGATAACGGCAAGGGGATTACCCTGACCTCAGGATAAATCTTTTAATCCCCAATTTCTCCACAAATCCACCGATCTGGCTCGGGCTGGCATTGCCAGAAGTGGTGTAGAAACAGCAGGCCGG
>Ga0163217_1009577_pt1 | contig 10036 bp, 10 predicted proteins | sample SynspAceP_FD_185933 | JGI IMG/M metagenome (GOLD analysis project Ga0163217, IMG submission 185933) | Saline lake microbial communities from Ace Lake in Antarctica - Synechococcus sp. Ace-P (PacBio error correction) | ecosystem: Environmental > Aquatic > Non-marine Saline and Alkaline > Saline ...
TCTGGCTACTCCCCAGAGCATTCTGGCATTCGAGTCCCGCGACCAAAGGCACTGCGTCGCGCGCGGGCCTGAGGCCAATGAGTCTTGATCCGAGCCACTACGAGGGTCAGCTTACGCGATTGCGGGAAATCTTTCCGAATGCGGGCAAGCTCAAATGCCACGCGTGCGGGTGGCCCTTGGGCTCATGCCTCGCTGACTGAGTGTGGTATTCGGAAGGTGGAGAAAGCCAGCCAGCGTTGAAGAGCTGAGATGGCCTGGTTTTCCAAAGCTGCCGCCGAGGGCGAGGCTGAAGGATATCCTCGGGATATGAGGGAGCGGCCCGCTGGTATCGTCGACTAACCGCACTCCGCGGCGGCCCGCACTCGTCCGATCATGATGCTATCTGTCCCGACCATGGTGGAGGTGAATGGGCACCCAGGTGAAGATGCTACGCTTAGTACGACAATGAATGGGGCTACGCCCATACCGCACCGTCGAGCTGGCCGCGCCTGGTAGGGCAGGCGGGCTGATGATGGGCAGCTTTTGCGCGCTTGTCCGGCTGGATGTTTCGCCAGTACTCCTGTGTTCACGCCCACGGCAACTACTGGCCTTTCACGCTGACTGACGGAAGCGCTAAACGCCATGCTGGTCGTGCGCTGCACACTTCTTACAGCCTGGGTTTACAGCCCGCTGCAGATTGCAACGTCTGTTTTCTGTTCTATGAAACTTTGGCCGTGATTACCAATCTGGTCGGCGGCTATCTGGGTGCACGCATTGGTTCTGAACCGGACCAATGACTATCGGTTTTTGGCGCTGCAAGTGATGCGCTGTGCTGGATGCTGACGGTAGCAGCCGAGACGGCTGAACGCCGTGGTCCTGGGTGATGGCGGCGCACGGCAATGTCCCCGGCTTGCCCAAGGATCTGACAAAATGAGCGCTAAGAGCTCCAATCAAGCTGCTCGGTGCCGGATGCTCACAGGGCGCGCTGTACCGGCTTGGTAGCGCTGCTCACAGGATCGAAGAACGCGCTCAAGGGCGTGGGTTTTTCTTTCTCGCGGGGGGCTTTTGGCGCTGCTTGGCTTGCCGGTGCGAGTACTGCGCCAGTCGGCGCTGGTACTGGCTGGTCGGTCTGGGATCGCCACACAGCATCTGCTTTCTGCTGAAATAGATCTGGGCAAGGCTACGTGCGCAACCCAAGTTTCGTGCAGCTGTTATCGAAAAGAGGTCGGCGAGTCAAATATTGCCTCTCTGGCGGCGCGGACTGTTTGCGGGGCTATCGGATATGTTGGTCTCTCGGTATCGCGCTGCGGGTACCTCGAGACCAAAGCTGTGTTGATGAATTGGGTTGGGTGATTCGCTGGTAGTCGGATCCGTGGGCGACATCTTACGCCTTTGCTGGATTATCGTTACGAGTGTCTTCGTAACAATCGACTTGCTCAAACCATTACCGTGGCAAGGGCGCAGGAAGGTACCCGGCGGCAGCAGCTTCCGGCTGGGCTGCTCGGCGCCTGTCGCTTGCTGCACCCGCCCGTCCATCGCCCCTGAAGGCTGGTAAGCCGAGCTGAAATCCACAATGGGTGCTGCTGGCGGCGTTGATGGCTGGTTTAGGGCGTGTTGTATAGGGCGGTGAATTCATCGCTGCACAAGCTATTCTGAATCTGTCCTCCGAGCGTCCCAGACTGATTGGTCCCGCCGCTTTAACAACCAACGGTTTAGACGGCTGTCGCGACTGGATGTGGGTTTTTTTACTACATGTCCAATAACTGCCGCTGCTCGCCGATGAATGTGGCCCACTGTGGCTTGGCTCTCGGGGCAGGGTTGGTCTATCAGGCCTACGGGCCTGGAGAACGCTGTCTCTGGGTCGTCCCGAGTGCCGGTCTCTTCGAGCCCTGGCGGCGCTTGAATATCCTCGGGCTGCCATACAGCGCCAGCGCCCCGGTAGCAGGCTTCAGGCAGCGCTTTGGCTAGCCAAGTTGACTGGACTGGCCTGCATAATCGGCGGCGCGCAATACAGCCCGATCATCGCCACGCTGGCACGTTGGCCAGCCTCCGATCATTCGAGGATGGCGAAGAACCTCATGGAGGTTCTCACCTGGGCGCCGAGTGCGGCGCCGGCACCTTGCCGAGAAACATCATCGGCACACGTTGCAGTGCCAGGGTCACTGGCGAGCGTGCGGCGCAGCTTGCGAAGTAAGCTGCGCATGCATCGCGAGGCATGGTAAACGAAACAGCGGCTGAGGCGCAAACACCACGGCCGAGGACTCAGGCCGACCAACTGATGATACCAAGCCCGGCAAGCCAAAGATCATGGAACGGAAATAGAGTATCTGCGTTTGCAGCGAGTGACCCATAAAAAGGCGCGTTTGAGCACTGCCCGGATTGCTCGGCGTGCCCAGCTTGCCGAGGCGATCACCACGCCGAAGAGCGCACCAACACAGCGAGACCAGCATCAGCGAAAAGGACCCATTCGGTATTGCCGATAATGATCTTCATCACCGGGGCGATAAAGGGCACCACGCAAAAGGTCGGCAGAATGAGGTCAGCGTCATGAATCAGCAGGGCGCCTCACCGGCGGATGCCAACCCAGGGTCAGCAGTCGCGGAGCCGCTCTGATGCCTGGCCTGGTTTAACCGTGGCAGTACCAGGCGGAAATGGCAAGCGCCGCGCCTAGAACACGTCACTGCCGCCAGAATGAAATGGTGGAGCGCCAACCGAATTGCGCCCCTATCAGGCTGCCCAGGCGGCATAAGCCAAACATGGAGAGCGCCAGTCATCCCCGATGATGCCGCCCATCACCATGGCACAAGCCGGGCCGCGCGCTCGGTGGCAGCAGGAGTCGAGCGACCACAGCAGGGCACAAACCGGTGTTGACGAGAGTGACTGCCGAGCCAACAGAATTCGCAGGCTGATCAACCCGCCTGGGCTAAAGGTGGCTGGCCCACTGGGAGCGGCCAACAGAGTATGACTCCAGACCCAGATGCAGACCAAAGCGACCGAGCAATCGGCGCACGCTCAGCACACGGCCGGTGCGCAGCGCGATATTAAGGGTGGCGGTTGTTTGAAAGGCGTAGGTCAGGTGCGAGGCAAGCGGCGAGAGTAGGCCAGGCGACGGCGACGCTAATAGTCCCATGTCGGCAGCGAGTTCGATCAACAGTCCGGCAAAGAAGAGGGTTTGGGTGCCCACTGCGCATGGAATGGGCGGCGGTAAGTACTATTACATTTCTTTGTTCATGGCAACGCTCTCCTGGCTCTGATCTGTATTGGGCGCAAAACCTGCTGGCAAGCTCCGGTTTGGGCGAATCGTGGAATGATAAGCGGCAGTCCTGCTCGATGGTCGGGTTTTTTCTTGTCGGGAGACGCTGTACGAGAACATCGAGAGCACACGATTGTCAATGACTTATCGCGAATCCAGCGGCCGATTTATGCCCGCCCTGATCCAGCAGAGTGTTTTGACGCAGAGCTGCGGCGGCATATTGGCGCTGCGCTCTGTCGCCATGCACTCGGCACACCCGTCTGTCATCCGGCGTGGATCAGAGGAGGCACCTGGATGCAGAGACGCTCAACGCGCCTCGAGTCTACCCTGAAAATGCTACCAGCGGTGATGCAATCGATAGAATCACTGCTTTTCCATCGGTGCTATCGCCCCGGCGTGACTCACGCTCGCGGCAAACGCCATGGCCCACGACGTGCTTCGTGGCGCCTGGGGTGCGCCGATCAGAGCACCACAGCCTTGTTGCTTCTTCAGACCAGTCCTTGCTCACCGTGGCCAGTATGCCTTGGCGAGCACGGCCGACACGCGGGGAATGGGCAATGCACCGCATGTAACGGTGCCAAGGCTATCGCCTCACCGCAGCGATCGCCTGCCGCGCAGCGCGCTAGTGAGAGACTGACTCCGCCCTTCGGCCTTCACCATGGGCAGTGGCGCCAAGAGTCAAGAGCTACGAGCAGTAGCCCTTGGTTCAATAGAGGCCTGAAAAATAACCCCCGAGTGGCGAATGGTCGTTTGCACCCCCAGGCCGTTGCACCAAGCAATACCACTTGGGCCACTGCCTTGCGCCAGTAAGAGGGATACGCAATCCGTGCAACGACAAGTTTGGGCCCGCCAAAACTCGATAAAGGCCAGGCGAGCCACCGTCGGCTTGACGGAGGAGTACGTTGCGGCTGGATAAATTGCCGTGTAGCCCTATCGGCAGCAAGCTGTCCGGCAGGAACGAGCCATGACACCGGTGCTCGATGGCATCACATAGCAGCTTCAAGCGTACTCGCATGGGTAAGGATTGGCCATGGCGCATGCCGATACTCCATAACTAACCTACCGGTAGGGTAGTCTAAGTGATGTTTTAAAAAAAACGCTCTCTCAGGCGGGTACCTCTGCGTCCTGACTGTAAGTCAGCCAGAGGTGTATTCGTCGGCTCCAGTCCAGTGCGTAGCTGGCAATGGTCCGCTCCAGAGGCCAGAGGCAGAGCGCTTGACCGGCGGGACAGAGCAACAGTGCGCCTCTGGATCCTGAACCATGAGCTGTTCTGCCCAAATCTGCGCCTTTCAGGGCTGCCGCGCATGGCTCGACCAACCAAGCCTTGCGTCCAATCCGGCCAGCCAGGTATATTGTTCGGATGGGCCAGAGAGGCGCACTGGGATGTCCGAGACGCCAGGCGTCGGGTAGAGCCTTCGCCACAGATGATTCCCAGGTGCGTCGCGGTCACGCCACACGACGGCGTGAGGGGAGGTTTCAGGGAGGCACTAGAGCCAACAAGCGGCTGCCGGTGGGCAGGATACCGTCACTGCTGTAGATATCCAGAAATAAGCGTGCGAGCTGGCGCTGGGGCAGGCTGGTTGTGCACGAGGAGCTCAGCAATGCGCTCTGGCGAAAACCTTACAGAGCTGCTTTTCCAGTACAAATTCCGCTACCAGGGCTTCCTTGTTGTCCACGTGTAGTGATGAGAAACAGACACTGGCCTTTACGGATGGCCAAACCGATCGAGGCCACATGCGGGTGGCGAGAGAAGCGGAGACCGAGTCTCACGCATCCTGTGCGCCATGCCCCACATGGTTTTGCGCACGCGCCCGAGAACGTCCTGCGCTGCACCGCAAGTCGGTGAGGCGAATGCGTCTGAGTAAATCCTGCTCCGTGATGTTTCGCCATGGGAGCTCTCTCTAATCGCAAACGCAAGGGCGCAACTTTCTCGCCGCTGCTTGTCAAGGCGCGGGTTTTTTGTATGGCCGGTGAGCATAGTGGACTCCTGTGCGTGGCGTAGCACATAGGCTTTGTATATATGTTTAACCTTGTAACACTCGCAAGGGCACTGGCATACCTCTGGCAGTAGATTTTCGTCGAACGATGAACGAGCAGCTTTGGCTAGTGCTACACCCTCGACGTCTGACGCTGTTCTGCAGGGGAGGTTTGGCAGCAACCGGGAGTGATGTAACGACCACCTTATATTGGCCATGGACAGGAGAGTGAGATGGGGAGAAGTAACGCTGGTTGTCGACGACAATGGGTTAGCCTTGAACCACAAACCATGGGAGCAGCTGGCTGGATGCCGAGGGCAAGATTCTCAAACCCTGAGATCCCGACCCATGCATCGGTACGGACAGGTTTGAGCTCCCACAACACACGTGGCCCGAACAGTGGATCGTTTATCCAAGGCGCCGATGGGCGTGGATTACACTGCAAGCCCTCGAGAATATACGTGTCACGCGATCAAACTTGCGCAATGCGCCCAACTACGACACCCGGCCCTCTGTCGAATAACCGTGTGCTCGTCTACCCATTGTGGCGTGCGCAAGGCGAAGTTGCTGAATCAAGGGCAACGTTGCACGCTGTGGCGTGAACCCTAGTCCTTGTACCCGTGATTATCTCTCCGAAGGGGGCGCCGCAGAATCACCGCAGAACAAGCAAGCGCCATTTGGGCCAACATCAATGGCGAACGGCATCGTTTGCAAAACGCTCATACGGTAGCGGATCTAGACGAAGAGGCTGAAATATCGGGCTTGGGCACCCAGGTCGACTTGTTATTACACCGCAGCCTTGTCCGCGTTCTTTGATTTTGTGCTGGATTGATCAGTTGCCTGGAGCGGTTTCACTGATTCGCGGCCTCGAAGTACCACCAAAAGGTCTCGAATGTGGCGATTCATCGCGACATCGGTGGCTCGACACCGATGTGGATCCGAGTCTGATTGTTAGATAGACAGCGGTGTCTGGATCACAGATCAATACAGTGTATGTCGGGGGCCAGGGCCACCCGAATAAGGTAGGTGTTCGTGTGAAAGTTGCACAATTCTCGGACTGGGATATAGAGGGCGATGACGCAGAGAGGGCAGGAGTTGTCATTGACTGCTTGGATCGCACGACGTCGATTATGCGCGTAGGATCCCGCCGAGACTGGTTCATGCGAAGTGCTGAGAACCGGGGCTCGACCTTTCGTGTTGCCGGTGAAATGGCGCAACTTTGAAGTGCTGCGTGAACGATGTTGGGCTCATCCGTGGCGACCAAGAATCATCTAGCACAATGTCAAAATCGCGCTTGGGCTCGATCGGTAATTCTAACCGGGCGAAACATCAAATCACGGGTGGTGGCTATCGGTCGTTTTCCATCACTGGCTGGACCAAGGCCGTTTCACTCCAATGCCTGTCATGCTTGACGAAGTTTCCCAACGGCCCGGCCGGGGCGCCGCGTCTAGATAAGTTCATGCGGCGGCTTTGGCATAATCGCGTGCGTGCTTCGCAGCACAGTCGGGTCAAGGCCAAGAGGCGCAAAGCCGCGCCGAACAGCTCGGAACGATCGGGCTTGACGACTTGAGATGGTGCGGCGTCAATTCAGCTGCGAGAACTGCTTGTTTTACTCCTGCGCCGAGGCTTGTGTCGGTGCAGACCAGCAAGGAGCTCCACTCTCCCCGTGCGCGCACCCCTTCCCAAGTCCTTTTTCGGAGGAGGCGCCCACACACTGATTGCTTCAGTGATATACGTTCACCTGCCGCGCAGTCCTGCTCGACCCCGTCGTGCTTGCCATACAGATTGCGATGTTGCCTGTCTGTGTTGCTTGCCGGCCTATTTCGCAGTCAACTCCAGGAACAAGCCGATGACTCGGTTTTTGAAGGTAAAGTAAGAGCGTCAAATCACCGGCAAGCAGCTATGGGCTGGGTCGCGAACTGGCCGGTTGCTCGGCGCGGCAGGGGGCATGAAGCTGGTACTCGTTGATCGGCGCCCCGCGCCCTCACAGGAATTGGCAGAGCAGCATGCCACGCAGTCTCGAATCCCTGAGATTATAGACGCATCGCTCCATACCGGCGGTAGTTACATAGAGGGTATAGTAGCTTGTTCATGGTGGATCCGTGATTTCTATTAATGTTGTGCCGCGCGGACGACAGATTAGCTCGTGCGCTATGTGTGTACAGACTTGGCGCATATGATTGGGTCTTCTCTAATCATGGTAGACTCTATTGACAGGAATACATGTTCACCTGGAGTGATGTTTGTAGCCGGTCTGGCACGCGGAGAGAGATGGATAAATTATCAACGTGCCGCACACTGAGAAAGATCCTACCGAGTTAGCTCGTTGTGGTCCAGGTGCGACGAGCAATGTGGTGCCTTGTTGAACGGTGCATGACAGTCAGTGGCGCCCACTCCTCTCTCAGATTATCTGTGGCAGGTAGCTTGGATGAGCACATGAGACGCGGTGTTCTCTATCGGGTTATCGGATTTAGATCAATAGAGTGAGGATGCCAATGTCACAGAGAGAAAGAACGTAAGTCATGTATGCGAGTACAGAGTGCATTATGTAATTGATAAAGCTTTTGTACTGTAGAGCGACCTCTGGCCGTCAGGGCCGAAGGCATGGTCTCGGCATTGCCCTGCCCAGTTTGGGGCAAGTTCATCGGGCAGCATGGGACAAGGCATGCGGGTTCGCTCGGCGCAGGTATCATCCGTAGGCGGGGGGGTGGAGAGATCCAGGACCCCAGCTGAAAGACACCAGGCAGGGGGCGGCGCGGCAGCTTGGCGCAGGGGTACGGCACGTGCGGTGGCCCATTTCTATCCCAGGCACCCGCCAACTGGCCGGGGACTGCGGCGGGCTGAAGGCGCGCAGAACCCCGCCTGCAACGGCGCCAAGCAGACGGCGGGCGCAATCGGGATCGGCCGTGCCGTTGAACAGGAATTATCCACCTGCAGGTCGTAGAGGCGGCGGGGACGATTCGATAATGATCAGTAGCCCGTCGGTCTGATGGGTGGAAGTTCTCTGCTGGAGGTAGTACTGGGGAAGTTCAGCGGATCGATCGTCTCGGGCAGGTCGGCGCGAACATTCGCGCTGGCTGCGGCGGTTCCAGATGTTGGGCAGATTCCAGCCCGACCCAGCGGGGTTAAGCGGGCGCCCAGTCAAGCCAGGGGGGCATCAAAGAGTCGGAAGGAGGGGTAGATGCCGCGCTCGGCGTCCTGCCAGTCGACCTCCAGCAGCCCGCTCCATCGAGCTGCGGAACTGGTCGAGCAGGCCCTGGTGGCAGTGGAGATTGTTCTTGGGGAACGCTCTGGGGCGCCATCAACTGGCAGCAGCTGGCTGCTGCTTCCTTATGGGCCCAGGGCCCACCAGGGCTTTTTGCCCTGCTGCAGCGACCTGGTAGGCGAATTTGCTTGAGCGGATCGGACATCGCTGGATCGGAGGCCTGAACGCTGATGGGCGTCATCCAATTCAACGGATCGCAACCGGTGCCGCGAGGGTCAGCTGTTCTAGAAAGGCGAGACGTTGTAGGGGGCTAGGCGTCGTAGTAGAGCCTGAAATTCGTGGGGGTGTGGGGCCGCTGGCGCAGCTCCTGACCTCTTCTGAATTAAGTGCGATCCAGTGCTCCGGAAGGAGGCCCCTCGACACACACCGCCATCGGAGCAAGTAGGGCGTTATCGGCCGAGACGAGCCCTCCCAGGGCCGCTTCAAGTGGAAACGCGGCACGGTGGGAATCCTCGGCCCGCTGCTCTGTGGGCAGTCACAAGGCGGATGCTGCTGGGATGTCGCGCACCCAGACGGCGTGAGCTCAAACAGATCCTGGTCGATGGCCTCCGGGCTCCGGGTTCCGATCTTGCCTGGCGACATGGCCGTCGAGGCCGGCCAGCAAGCAAGGGCGCTGAAAAGGCCAGGTAGGGATTGGCCAGGGCCATCCACCGGGCTGCGGAATTCGAGCGTTTTTTGCCGCCGGTTGGCTGCCGCTCTCCAGCGGGATGCGCACGGCGGGGCGGAAGCGGTTGCCCTGGAATACACCAGGTTCCCAACGACGGCGCTTCGAGAGGCCGGCACCAGGCGCTTGTAGCTGTTTGGTGGCGAGAGTTGGTGAAGGCCAGAAAGGAGGGGGCAATGCTTCAGCAGCCCGCCGATGTTAACCAGCGGGCTTGTCTGGGAGGAGGTTGGCGGTAGGTCCCTTCGCCGGGAAGAACAGCGGTTGGCCGCTTCCAGAGGCTTTGGTGCACGTGCATGCCGCTGCGTTGTCGCCGAACACCGGCTTGGCATGAAAGGGGTGGCGGTGCGGCCAATATTTCCCTGGCCACGGGGTGCGCACCACGTAATTTGTAGGTCTGAGACGGTTGTCGCCGCTGTGGGAGATCAGCTCGGCGAAGCGAAAACCAAGTTCCTGCTGGCCGGCGGGCGCCCACCTCCATGGTGGTGCTTTTCGATCGGCAGCCCAGGCTGGGCATGTGGTCAGCAGCATTTCACTGCGGATGTCCTTGGAAGGTGTCCCTGTTGGAGCGAAGACCGGGAAAGATAACCCTCCTTGCTGAAGGATTTTGTTGGCCAGGGTTCCGCCTATCCTCGAGTCGGCCTGAGTTTCCCAGAGCCCGCTTTCGATTGAAACCACGCTGTAGGGGCAGCCACTGGCGCTGGAGTCCGTAACGGACGAGTCGTCCGAACAAAAAGAATTCCGTGCTCCGGGCCGAAAGAAGGGCCGTAAATCAGCCAGGCCCGGTTGCATCCAAGGCAGGCCAAGGGCCTGGCGGGCGATCGAACGGGGGCAGCGCCCATAGGGCTCCGCCGGTGCCGCGGCTGGGATGGAGGCAGATCAGGCCTTGAAGGTGTGCGGTG
>Ga0163217_1047514_pt1 | contig 10036 bp, 12 predicted proteins | sample SynspAceP_FD_185933 | JGI IMG/M metagenome (GOLD analysis project Ga0163217, IMG submission 185933) | Saline lake microbial communities from Ace Lake in Antarctica - Synechococcus sp. Ace-P (PacBio error correction) | ecosystem: Environmental > Aquatic > Non-marine Saline and Alkaline > Saline ...
TTCCCCAGGGAAAAGAAAAGATTGCCCGTTCGGCGCCCCACGGGGACTGGGAATCGCCTGATTGGGGGAAATCGGTTTTTTTTTTAAGGGTCGGGGAAATGGCCATTGGCCCCGTTTCCCGGGAACCGAGAAGAGCCTGGCTCAAGGAGGCTTTTCGCTGAATAGGGATGTGGGCGGGTTTTGTGGAGGAGTTTTTGAGGAAAGGAGTTGCGGAAGGGTTTCTGGCCAGAGAAGGCTTCGGATCACTAGCGGTTTCAAGGCCACAGAATCACTCAAGATCGAGATTTTTTTCCTGAGACTGGTGAAGAGTTTTTACGAAGAACACCATACGGGTGGAGTGCAGTGTTTTGGCCTGCCAGCATCGAGGCGGCCATCCATTTCCGTAATGAACCTGAACCGCACTGTCCCGACCATGTCCAGGTCCCGAGAGTTTCCTGACCCAAGCCTTCGCATTCACGGCCAGGCTGCCCAGTCGTCCAGGGCGGCGCTTGGATGGTTGCGCTACAGGGGGTTTTTGTGCTCATGCCGCCAGCCCGATCGTCAGCTGCTGGTGGGCCAGAGGCAGCGATGGGAGTACTGCCCCTTCCGCACACTCTCCCAATTCCCCTCGACGATGTCAAGGCCTTGGTGATCTGGCGCATCAATTAAGGCGCCTGAGGCGGTGTTGGCGTTGGTGAGGCCTTGGGAACGGGCAGCACCAGGGTGACCAGCGATCCAGGTCGTTCGGCCTGGCCCGCCGCGCCTAGACGCAAACACCAGAATCGGGACCGCGAACAGCACATTGGTGCCACTTCAACGCGAAAGACCTGCCGCGGGCGTGGGGAATGGGCCATCGAACCGCGCAGGGGGGAAGTTGGGGTTCGCGCCGCCTCGGAGTACTTGCTCTGTGGAGTCTGCCCCTTCGAAGTGCGCAACCCTTGCATCAGCGCTGTCATCTGAGATGGCCAGGGCTGCCAGGTTCAGGTACTGGGGGGCGCGGGGGGCTTTGCTGGCTTGCCGTCGTTTTGTTGTTCATGACCCGGGTGTGAGAGCGGCTTGGCATGGGAGAACAACCGCAGGGGTTCCGCTGTTTGCCGGGAATGTGAGCCCCTTTTTCAAGTCGGCCGGGTAGGGCGGAGCTGCCGCTACCTTTTCCGGCTGAAAGAAGTCGACTGATGATACTCACTCGCTGACCGCCAATCTCCTCCACCGTCGGACAGGTGCGAGACAAATTGCATGGCCGTGGCGTTTATCCGATCCGGGCCCACGGCCGCAGAACTTGGTTTTGTGGGTGGGCAGCGCCGGCGGGAAGGCGCTGGCTGCGGCTGTTAGGGCCGATCACCACTGATCGGCGGGACGCAGCGAGGGTGTGGGGGCGCGGCGGCAGGGGTTGTTTGCTGGGATCGGAAGCGCCGATTCAATGGCGCCGCCTGGCGCGGGATGGCGACCAATCGCCGCAGAACCGCTTCGATCTCCGCGAAGCGACTCGCTTCGGTGGCTCAACCAAACACGGTGCCGGCACCGGCCAACTAGGGGGTGCATGGAAGCGGTAATCCATTCAGCAGTTTGCAGGTCATCAACCTCATCCAGCACTGGCGATTTGAGCGGACGCGAATCGAGAAGCACTCATGCCACCCGGCGCGGCGCCGCGGAACAGCAACCGGGTAGGGTCTTCCAGTCGGCTGGCGATCAGGTTTGCGGCAGCGGGCCACGGACTCGGCCTGACGCAGGCCGGCGCCGCCCATCATTCCGCACGTACATCCACTGATCGGAGGAGTGCCGGCACTGCCCAGGGGCGCGGCCGGACACCGGCCCGTGCTGGCTCTTCAAGCCCTGAAAGCGGACACCTTGGTGTGGGGATGGCCGGGAAGAAAGGGCACAATGGGGGCGCTACTCCGTCGGGGCCGACCCCGGGGACCACCGCGCCGTGGGAATGGCAGAAGGTCTTGTGCGCAGGTTGCAGGTGGCAGACATCGGCGCCGAAACGGACCCGGCTGGGCGAGCCCCCCCTGGGCATGTGAGATTGGCGCATCGAGATAGACCTGGCCGCCATAACCGGTGTCACCACCGCGCAGAGTGGCGACTGCCGGTTTCAAAAACATCCCCCCATGGGTGGAAGGGATATGGTTGATCCATTCACCGCGCACGCGGATGCGGCGTGGATCCTGGGCTTGGCCTCCAGGTCGGCCAGGTGATGTGCCGTCGCATCCAGGCACCGGCACCACCTTGAAGGCAGCCATCCACCGGCGCTGGCCGGTTGGGTGCATGGGCGTGGTGGGGATCATGGCAGATGTGGCCGCGCGCCCTCGCGCGGCTGCGGTCAGGCCCGGATCCCAGCAGGCCGGCCATATTCCCCCTGGGACCGCGGCATTCGGGCTGCAGCGACACCCGGAAAGGGCCGTGCAGGGCCGCCAGCCAACCTTCCGATCGGCCACCCAGCCTTGGCGTACCCAGGGTCTGGGCTGGTCGGGGAAGGGGTGCAGTTTCGGGCGAATCTCCGGCCAGCCTCACGGCGCAGCCTCGGGGCGGCGTTGAGCTCATCGTGCAGCCTGCCAAGCGGGATCTGCCGTGCACCAGCGAGAGGTCTTTAAAGAGACCAGCCGCTGGATTGTAGCGCAGCAGCCGGTTTTCGCCTGCGGTATGCGATGGAAAACTTCCTGGTTCAGCCAGGGGCGTTCCGCAGCGGCAGACCCTGCCAGCAGGTTGGCTCGAGCGAATGGCCAGCAGCGTGGCGGCGCACTCCAGCTCGGCCAGCAGGCCCGGCCGCGCTCGGGGCCTGCGCGCCTGCGGTTATTATATTAGCCGCGACCATCTCGCGTGTCGTGCGCTCAATCGAGGCTGATGGCCAGGCACAGGGAAACAGCGGCCCGCAGGTTTGAAGCCGGCACGCATCGGCGCGCCAGCAGGCTGGCGGCAGCGGGGGTGCGCAGGCGTGAGCGTGTCCGAAGGCCGGACGGGCTCCACGCAAAGCCCAGCCGCTCAGGCCCAGGCAGGGCGGGAGCGCTGGCAGCACAGCCGGCGGCGAGTCCGCCGCGAGACCATCGGGCCGTGGTGCAACGGCATAGAAGCGGCCATTCACTGCCCTTATAGCAGCACTGGGCGGTGCAGATGTTGCTGGTTGTTCTGTCCGGCGGCGGAATGTGCTGGCTCACGGGTCTTGTGTCTTAGGCGCAGGCGGGGTTGCCCTTTCGATCCGAGAGATTGGCCCAGCGGCCGGGGATATGGCGCTGGTGCTTGGGTCGTGGTGGCGAAAAAGGCGGCATGGGGCCCCGCCCGAGCGAGCCGGCACGCGGAGCGTTGGCTGGCTGGCCGAAGGCAATGTTCGGCTCCGAGCGGCCAACGGGCTGCCAGCAGCACTGGGCGCAGGGGATTCGGATCGCCACGGTGACCAGGGCGCCGGCGGCTGTGAGCGCGGCGATGACGGCGCGGGGATTCCCAGAAGCCGGCGCTGCTGCCGGCACTGCAGCAGAACGCCAAAGATGTCGCTGCCTTTCGCCTGGACCATGCCAAGACCAGCAGGAAGGGTCGGAGGGTCCAAAGGAACTCGATCACCAGGCCCCGCGGCTCGGGCTCGGGGTCTGAAGCAACGCCAGGGTCGGGGGAGAACAGCCCTGACAACCAGGAACGGCGCCTCGGGCGCTTGCAGGCGCGTAGCTGAGTGCATGGCTCGGCCGGCGGCGGTGGCCCATCGAGCAAAGAGGCGTTTTGCGATCGGCGCCGGTGAGGCTCGCTAAAAGATCAGGGTTGAAAGTTGAGCCAAGGGCCTCCAACCGCCCCTGGGCGACTCCGCCTGGTCGGGTGAAGCGGTGTTACCCGAGGGTTTCTTCCAGTACTGGCGCTGGATCAGCCGGGGTGCGGTGCCGTAATACCCCAGCCCGATCAGGCTGCGCCGCACTTGTTTGGTGGCAGCGATCTGGCGGCAGCGTCGGCCCAGGGCCTGGGCTCCCACACACTGGCAAGCCCAGGCGCTCGGCGGAGCTGCAGGATGTCGGCGGACCAACCTCGGCGAGAACTGTCGAGATCAAGCGCAACAACGGCGCAGCAATCTGACCTATCGGGCGGCGACGGTCCGATGTGCGGGCTAGCGATGCAGATGAGAACAGCGGCTTCCGGCGTGCTGGGGGCGGCGGACGTAATTTGGCCTCGGCGCGGCGACTTGCCAGCTGCCGGGGCCGCTATCAGCGTGGAGGTTTGGTGCATGCGAAGAAGCTCGAGCTTTCGATCGCTTCGCTCCGGCAGTCCTGCAGAAGGCTGCAAGTCACGGCCTGGCGCCACGGGGGAAGTGTGGGGCAAGTGTACGGGGATATTGCCAGGCAGGCAGGCTCGCCCGAGCGCCCCTCAGCCCCCCTTAGCATTGGGCGGTACCGGGCGGCATCCATCAGATCGTTGAGCGTCGCGCCGCACTGGGACGCACAACAGCAACAGCCCTCGCCCGAAGGGGTCGTTCTGGAATCTCCTCCGGGCTGGCGCAACACGATCGTTGCGCCTCAAACGGTGCCTGCCTGATTCGGGCATAGACGTCTTCGACCGGCTTGACCGACTTCCACGAGAAAAATTGTGCCCGCTCGAGGCTGGGCCCACGTCGGGCAAATTCGACAAAGACAATGCTCGCCTAGTTGCTGCAACGGCAAGGCGTGACATATTCCCACCCGAACAACTCTCCTTCGGCTCGGGGCGATTCGTGGCTCTCGGCGTATAACGGCAGTCGTCGGATAGGGGACGCATCCGCTGCCGAATTTCATGGGCTCCCCCAGCTCCTGGCGGACGGGCGCGGCGAGGGGCAAACAAGCGATGGCCGGCATCGGCTTGCGGAGGGCACCGTGTCCTGCCGCCTCAAGGGGCGGTGAGGGCCGCCTCAGGGCCAGTCCGGCTGGCAGTGCATGCTGCCGCCCCTGGTGAACAGCAACGTAGGCTCCCGCAGGGGCGCATCGGCGGAGAACTCGCGGTGCTGACGTCGATGAAACTGCCCCCGGCCATAACAAGCTCACTGGCGTAGCGGCATCGGCGCGGGCAGCGGATCGAGGTAGGACCCACCGGCGAGCAGGCCCTGGAAGGCGGCAGAACGTTTGAAGCGGCCGCGACGCGAAGGCGCACGCCTGGATACTCTGCTGCGCTCTCCTCCCAAGGGTTGGATTGGCGTAGCCAGGAGGCCGGAACACCGCCCCCCATTCGGCGGCTGAAACGCTCGGCACCATCTGCGGCGCCGGAAGAGGCCCCTGGACAGCAGCGTAGAGATCAAAACCGGTGCGCCTCCCGGCCGATGCCCGGGGCGTGCAGGGCGACAGAGGCCTGCTCCACCAGCTCGCTGCGGCCGCACGTCCGCCGGTGGGGGCCAGGGTTGCCGCCGGGATTCTGATCAAGGAGCCGGCGATCAGAGGGCCCCCACCGCCGGCGGCTGCACAGGGCCTCAACAGAATTCCCATAACAGTTTGTCGACAAAACAGAGGCAGCCAGGCTTGGAGCGCCTTGACCGCTCGATCAGCGCCCCGATCGCGGAGATAGCAGCGACGGACGCCAAGCTGTAGCCACAACTTGCGTTGGATTACAGCAACATCCGGGTGGGAACGCCAGGGCGTCCGGCCAGCCCAGCAGCGTCCCCGCCGCGGCGTCGAGCTCAAATCGTCGTAGTGGATGCCGAATCGGCCAGGGCACCCTGGCCCGCTGCGCGAGCCGATCACTTCTTCAGGGTGTCGTAGGGGCGGCCGGTGAGGGCCAGCAGCCCGGTCCCAGGCTGAGCACGCCGTAGAGTGCTGAGGCGATGGCGTGGGTGCCGATTCACGAACTGCATGGCGCACGGCCGCCGACTCGGCACCCAGCACTGCCGGGCGAAAACCCGATCGAGGACCTCGCCGGCCCAGATCACCGTGGCCGTACCGCTCACGAGGCGAATGATGGGGGCCCCAGCCGCTCGGCCGGAAGGCTCCAGCACCCTCGGCCGGCTGGCTTACGGCGGCGGTGCGGGCGGGCCGCCAGGGGAGTGATGGCGGCGACGGCGGCGGCGACCGATCGCTTTGCCAGGGGGAGATCGGCGCTGGGAACGCTTCCTGCAGCTGCCCGTCCATGACCCAACGGCCCCAGGGTGGGGCCATCGTGCCTGTTCCTTCCTCCTTCAACGCGATGCCGTGGGATTGAGCGGTGCCAAGCGCCGGTTTCCCAGGTTCAGGTGATGCAGCTTTGGCCCTCTGGGGCTCTGTGCAGCGGGCAGGCCGTGGATGGCGAGGCGGCGGACACCACCTGCCCATGACGCGGAGGTATCATTTGGTTGCCCGTTTTTTCTTTTTTCCAGAACACCAGCCGGCCCCTTCCCCGCGGGCGATCCTCCCTTCAGACCCTGCGCAGCCGGTGTCCACGCCTCGACACGCTGGAGGCGCCATCCGCAGCGCCGTGAGTTCCGCGTGCGCCGTGCGCCACAAACAGCGGGTCTACAAGCTCGGCACACCGGCTGTCATGTTGGCGATGCAAAGCGTGGGTGCCGTGGCGGCCCTGCTCCCCCGCTTCTGGGAGCTGGGCAGGCCGTGGCGGTGATGGCGGTTCTTTATTGCGACACGTGCTCGGGGTCCACCCTGGGTTTTTGCACGCCCTGCTGGCAACCGCAGCTTCGTGGCACCCAAGTGCTGGAGCGCACCCTGGTCGCTGATGGGCAGCCTGGCTGCAGAGCGGACACGATTCGAAGAATGGGTGGGGCTGCATCGCCCACACAAAGTTCACTCTGACCAGCCCAACGTCACCACGACGCCGGCCGCGGTCCTGGTGGTGGAGGCCACAGCGACCTGGATGCTGCAACGACATCCCAGCGCGTTCGCGAGGTCGAGCGCTTCACCGGCGACCTGCAGCGCGACCCTCTCTAGCGCTGGCTGGAACGCTGGGTTCTGAGGCTGCAAGCTGCCCCTGCGGTGCAGCCTCCTGGTGGTATTGGCGAGCGGGCCGTGGTGTTCCAGGTGGCGTGCTCGGCCTGGTGCTCTGGGCGACTTCCATTACGCCCTGGTTGCGTCTATGCACGTCACCTGGCTGGTGAACAGCGCACTACGGGGGCCTTCGCTACCGCACTTTCGACAGCCCCGATCTGTCAGCGCACTGCCTGGTGGGAGCCATCTCTCTTTTCGGTTGAGTGGCTGGCAAACAAACAACCACCACGCCCTCCCTCCAGCGCCGTCACGGCTGCGCTTGGTTTCGAATTCGATCTCACCTGGCAAGCGACTATCCCGCCTGCCAATGGCTTGGGGCTGGGCCCGCCCCGCGTGCGGGTGGCCCGTCTGGGGGCTGAAGCTCAGCTTGCGGCAAGTTCCTGATGCGGATCACTCGGCAGTTCCCTGCTGCCCGGGCCTGTTTCTGCATGGCGGGCTTTGTGTCGCAAACACTCGAGGAACTGAAATCGACGGCTGCGGAGCTCCGAGCGCCAGCCCCCTCCCAGCCCCGAGGAGCGGGCGATGCAGCTCGAAGCATTCGCTGTCGAGTTCGCCAGAGCTGTAATCGCGGCTGGGCCGGCGCATCACGCGGCGAAATAGTTCGCGGCGCTGGATTTCTCGGCGGGACTAGCGCCCAGGATCTGATACCGCGCCTGGAGCGCGCCGGTGCCGACGCGCCGCTGAGCAGTTTCAGCCAGGGCGCACTGAGCGGAACCGCTTCGGTCGTCGGCGAGCGCATTCGTCGAAGGCCGTCTGGGGGGCTGGCGGATCCCGACGAAAATCCCAGCAGCCTGCCGCAGCCCAGCGCCCAGGCGTCCGTTTGTCGCGCAGGGGCAGACACCACTGGCCGCAGCGCGCCTCGTCAGCCTCCGGCTGAGCGGCGAGCGCCCTCGGAGCGGCCTGGCCCCAGCGCCGGGTGCCGGCAGCACTGGTTGATCCGACCCAAGGCGAGGAACACCTCCGGGCCTGGGGCCGCAGGCTTGCCGGTTGCGCAGCATCGGAGACCTGGGAGTTGTGAATGCGCCGAAGCCGAGGGTTTCACCCCCCCAACGGCCAGGCAGAACTCGGGTGGGCGCTAGCCGTTGCGCTCATGCAGGCCCTGATCAGATTGGGCAAGAGGCCTTCACGGCTGATTCGATTTCTCTCTGATATCCCACTCGAATATGGATTTCGTATTGCTACCATTCTAAAGGATTGATCCGGAGATGTCCGTATGGCCTGGCCCCCAGCGTTCTCTGCCCCCAGGGCCGACCCCAAGCCTGGGTTCCAAAGCCCGATTCAAGCGGTGGGCCGGCCCGGCCCGTTTGCCTGGCGTTCGCAGTTTTGCCAGCCGTCCCGCGCCCTGCATCCGGCCGGGCCACGGCAGTCGGTGTTGCGGTTGCGCCGGCACCAGCTGGGTCACGATCGGCTTCATGGCCGTGATCCAACGTGCTGGCCTGGTGCCGCTGCCTGCCCGGTCTGGAGCGTGCCGGCGGTTGTCAGCCCTGCTGGTGCTCTATTGATCCGGCCTGCGCTGGGGGGTCACGGTGGGCTAACCACCGCTGCAGGCCATCGCTCCTTCCGGTGCCCCACTGGCTGGAGGCTCTTCGCCATGCGGCGCCCTGAGCCTGCCAGCACGGTCCGATCGACTGGAGCGGGCCTGCAACCGCCATCACCACCAAGTTTCCGATACGGATGTGGATCACCAACAACAGCCATCGCGCTTCTGGTGGAGCCACAATTGGGCTGGATGTTTTCAAACCAATCCCGCCACCGCCGCGGTGCCGCGGTCACGGCGATCTGCAGCGCGACCCCTCTAACCGGGCTGGTGAACAATTACTTCCTGCTGCTGGCAGATCCCTGGGCTGCTGCTGTTTCTGGATCGGCACGGTCAGCGGCGCCGGCGGCTGGGCCTGGTGCTCTGGGGCTCCCATTGCGCCTGGTGATCGTGCTACCAACTTCACCTGGCTGGTGAACAGCGCCACCCACCGCTGGGGTTGCAGGCCCGCTACCCCAGCGGCGACCAGTCGCGCAAGCAACCCTGGGTGGCTGCCCCTGACCTCGTGAGGCTGGCACAACAACACCACGCCTTTCCCCCATTCGGCCCGCAATGGGTCTTCGGCCCCGCCCAGATCGGAAGCCTCACCTGGCAGCAATCCGCCTGCTGCGTGCCCGTCGGTCTGGCCACACATGTGCGCCTTCCCCGCAGGACTGGCTAAGGGCATCAAGCGTCTTGGCCTAGGCTCAATGATCCGCCCTTTGCGGCCGCTCGGCCCAAGTCCGGTCTTTGTTCACCTTCCTGCAACTCCCATGGCCAAACGCGTAATCCGTCGTCTCAGGAAGACGTCGCAGCTCGCAAGGACGGTGAAACTGGTGGATGTGGCCCCCGGCTAGCCCGGAATTTTCCTGCTTTCCCAGGGCAAGGGCCGTGGCGGTGACCGACGCAGTGCTGCGCCAGGTGGAGCACCGCCGGGCCAAGGACAGCCGAACGCCAGGCCGCCCTGAAGGCGGAGGCCGATAGCCTTCGGCACGGTCCCTCGGTCAGCATCGGGCGCATTCACACAGTTAAGGAAAGCAGACCGGCGGCGATGACGTGTTGTGTCGGCAACAGTCACCAACGGCGATGTGGCTGAAGCGATCGAAGGGCCACCAATGAAGGAACTGGATCGCCGCGAAAATCGGTGCCGTCGAATCGCACCGATCCGGCGCCTAACAAGGTGGCAGGTACAAGCTCCACCAAGACGTGATCGCCGAGTCGAACCTCGAAGTGGTTCAGCCAATTGAGCTTGAACGCGAGCGAAGCGGCGTGACCCCCCTCGCAGCGGCCTAGCCTCGCCCGCATGGTCAGCGCTCCCCTCTCAGCTCCCGATGGTGGCGGCCCCCGAGCGCCGGGGGCCCAGTCACCCCAGCCAAGTCACCCAGCTTTCAGGCGCGCGCCGCAGCAGGAACGAAGCGCCGCTTCGAGGCCCTGCCCGATTTCAGGTGACGCCCCAGAACCTGGAGGCGGAAGAGCGGTGTGGGGGGGGCATCCTGCTCGACCGCCGATGCCCTCGGCGCATCGCCGACGTGCTGTTAGTCCGGTAGGCTCTACCGTCAACGCACCGCGAGATTTCCGCACGCCCCTGATGCTGCACCGGGCCATGGGCAAGCCACGACCTCAACGGCCATGGCGC
>Ga0163217_1111972_pt1 | contig 10036 bp, 9 predicted proteins | sample SynspAceP_FD_185933 | JGI IMG/M metagenome (GOLD analysis project Ga0163217, IMG submission 185933) | Saline lake microbial communities from Ace Lake in Antarctica - Synechococcus sp. Ace-P (PacBio error correction) | ecosystem: Environmental > Aquatic > Non-marine Saline and Alkaline > Saline ...
TGAGCTCCCTGAAAGCGCCATCAAAGATCCTGATCCTGGCTTCGCCAGAACCAGCCGGTTAACTTGACCTGAGGCCCGCCGGGGTTTTTGAGATCTGCGAGCGAGCATGTGCGCCCTTGATTTTCGAGAACACGAGCTGCTGCGCCACCCCGTGCGATGCCGTTTCGATGGCCTACATCGCCAGCACCGGCAACTCGCATGAATCAGGTGATGAAAACGCTCACGGATTGTGTTCCAGCCATTTTTCGCCCCGCTCACTTCATCGCCGGCAATCTAATGGGATGATTTCAAAAGTGATGTCCGGAGCTGGATCTGCCAATTCGGCTATTACCTTGCCCTCGCTTGATGGCCTGTTCATCGCCAGTGCTGCAGACCTACCGCTCTGGCGCCGGGGTTGGTTTCGTGTGATTGGACGGCAAACACGCCGCTGATGAGGCCTCAGGGAGGCGGAATGCCTGGCCTGATTCGCTTCGCCCAGTGCTGGGGTTGGTGGGGGCTGGTTGATTTTCGGGTTTCCGGCGGCGGCCTGATCCGCGAGCGGCAGGTGCTGGAGCAGTAGCGGGCATCCTGACGCCGCGCCTGGAACGGGGTGCCGCATGCCACGGCGCGAGAACTAATCTGATGGCCGGGTGCTGGCTGGCGCTGGGGCCTGAACCCAGTCCGCTCAGGGCCCGTCCAGCCCTGTGACCCAGCACCAGATCAAGCCCGTAGCCCGTCCGCAGCAGGGCGGTGGTGTTGGCATAGCCCAGGGGACGGCAGTTTGGGGGCGTCGGCAAGCAACCTCTCCGCAGCCACCTCAGCGAGAGGATAGCCATCGCCCACAAGCCAACGACGGCGCTGCGCGCAACACAGTTCCGTGTCCAGGCCTTCTGGGGCAGTTGATCGGCGCCATCGCGGTGATCGATGCGACTCTGCCCCCAGCTCCAGGCAGCTTATGGCTGTCTTCAGTAGTGGCCCAGGACGCAACCGGCGCTTCAAGAACCGTGCCTGAACGAAACGGCCATTAAGGCAACGACTCTGGCCATCGCCTGGCCTCGGGCATGTGAAGGTGCTGGACTCGGTGGTCTATGGATGGGAAGGCCGGCTTCAGCGCTTCCTTTGGGCCATTGCTCAACCTGCCGCCCTGGCTGCCCAACCGCCAGAGACCTATCCAGCAACAGATCCAAAGCAGCACAGACCCAACAAGCCCTGATTTCAGCAGCGGCGCCTATGCGCTGGCTTGATCAGCGCCAGACCCGCAGGCTCGGACACTGCAGGCTGAGGTGCTGGCCGAATCGGGACCCCCGAAGCCTGCAACCAGCTGCGGGGTGACGCTGAGGCGGCCTGGCCGAACGGCCCTGGCCCCTGGTTTCGACGGCGGCGCTGGATTGGTGCGGCGGCGGTGAGCGACCGCCGCATTGGCCCAAGGTGGCGCGCCGCACCGGCTCAGGCCGTGATCTCGATGGATGCGCGGGGCCAGTTTGGTGGCTCCACCTGGGCTGCCCCAGTTTTTGCCCGGCAAAGGAACAGAAGACCCTCAAGGCCGCTGCTCAGGCAACTGGAGGCCGGGACCGTCAAGCGGCCTTTGAGGGTCCTGGCCACACCCTGCGCGGAGCCCCCTATTCGCGCTGCTCGCCAAGCTGCAGAAGTGGCAAGCGCTCTCGCAGGTTCACGCCGATTCGGGCAGCTTTCCCCTGCGTCCTGGTTGTTGAGTGGCTGACGCCGGTGTGCCTGCGCCCAGATTCTGTTCCTGCAGGCGGCTTGGTTTGCTATCGATCCCAGCGACGACGCCCCTGCATGGGGAAAAAAAACCCCCCCTTGCGCGAAGGGCTCAAGGGGGTGCGCTATTCCCTCGAATACCTCGAACTCGTTCGGCCATGCCGTCCTCAGCGACTCGGATCGGGACCATACGCAAAGCTTCAGGATTGTTCTCGTGATCTCCATGACTGCAGGTGCTCGCAGGCGGCACTGGACGACTAATCTGGGGCGTGAGCCGCCGCAGGTCCCTGCCAGCCCGCTGGAAGCAGCTGATCGACTGCAGAAAGCGCAATGCGCTGGGGGGCAGTGGCTTGGGCCAGGGCGGAATACCAAACTCGCCGATGACAGCCCGCCGGGCCCTGCAGGCCAGCTGCCTTGCTCCAGAGTCGCCTGCCCAGTGGCTCCAATGGCCCGCAGAACTTGTTCCGCAGGCGCCCTCGGCATGCCGTCCGGAGCGACTCTCACGATGAACTGCTGAGCCGCTGCCTTGGAGCATGCGGCCCTGGTGGCGGGTGGCCATGGCCACTGGCGCTGGCGATCAGTCCTGCCCCTGCGGGGCTCTGGATCGCCCGGCGGCCCGCGCTGGGCAGGCCCGGTGCTTGCCGTGTCAGCGCGATCCAGACGATCCCGAGCCTGGCGATCTTCGGGGTGCTGATCACCGTGCCGTTGGCTGGGGCGGCCTGGGGGCAAGGCCGGCGATCGTCGCCCCTCACCCTCTATGGTCCTGGCTGGCCGACTGGTGCGGGGGTCGTCACCGGACTCACCCTGGTGGGCCGCAAGGGGCTGAAGGAGGCGGGGAGATGCCCTGGGGCTCAACCGCCGCCAGCGCCTCTCTGGCGTGTGGAGGTGCCCGCCTCGCCCTGCGGCGCTGATGGCCGGGGTGCGGGTGGCCATGGTGCTCACGGATCGGCGGTGGCCTGACGATAGCCCCGGCCGGCGATCAGGGTGCTTGGCGGGCTTTGGCGTTTTACTGTTCCGGTGGGGCATTGGCACGGGTCAACAAACGGCCTGATCCTGCAGGGCGCGTTCGCGGCGGCGCTGAATGCCAGCTGGCCGACTGCCCTCTCCAGCCGTCGCCGCTGCTCGCCGGCCTGGGGCTCGCCTGTGGCCCTGGCCCTGGCGAGCCGGCCTCTGCGCTGGCAGGCCTGCCCGCCGCACCCAGCCCTTGGCGATCGTCTCTCGAAGGCTTCACCGAGCAGCTAACTGCTGGGGGAACTGCTTGGGCCCAGCAGATCGAAGCGCAGACCAACTTTGCGCGTGCGCCGTGACCTTCGCCCTTGGTGGCACCCAGATTTGCCATGAGGCGGTGCGCTCCGGCCAGATCCGCCGGCTACGTGGAGTACACCGGCACGCCTGGGCTTCGGTGGCTGAATCAGGCCCCCCTGCGGCCCAGCCGGGCCTGGACCGGGCCGAGGCGGTGTATTGAGCGGGCCAGACCGCTCTTACCGGCAAACGGCTTCGATCTCGAGATGTTCCCCTCCCTGGGCTTCGAGAACAGCTTTTTGCGATCCGATCCGCTGAACAACCAAGCCAAGGCCCTGGGCCTCACCAAGCTCTTCTCCCATTCGGCTCACGCACACTGCGCAGTGGCGCGCGGGTTTCGGTTGAGTTTCTCAGCGCCTGATGGCTACCCCGGCCTCTGGCCCGGCTCTATGGCCTGCGCTTCAAGAAGCGCCCCTGGAGATGACGCTGGGCCTCACACCTACCGGGCCTGGCCGAGGGCCGGGTGGATCTGATTGCCCGGCGATTCCACAACGGCCTGATCGAAACCCTGGCTTGCGGCAAGCCTCATCGACGGAATCGCCAGTACTTCCCGCCCGTATCAAGCCACTCCGTGTTCATGAACGGACGCCCTGCGGCGCATGCCACCAGCTGCTGCCCGCGCTCAACGGGTCCCTCGCCGGCCAGATCAAGCGAAGCGAGATGCGCCGCAGAATGCCGGCGTTGATGCGAGGGGGAAGGAGGTGGCTGCTGTGGTGGGCGGCTTCCGCCAGGGCAAGGGGTGACTAAACCGCCCGGCCACAACCAAAAAAAACACTCCCGCCAGGCGCGGGGCCTTGAGGGGTGAAAAGACAGCAGATCACCAAAAAAGTGAACCCTGTTGGAATCGGAGCGGCGGGATTTGAACCCCACGAACGCCACTACCGACCAAAGTTGTGCGCTACCAAAGCTGCGCTACCGCCCCGGTTGAAGCGAAGCTATCAAACAGCTCCTGGGCGAGCCCATTTCTCCAGTGGCGACGGCGTTTTAGCTGCTGGCAGATCCCTGGTGGTGAGCGCTCCGCCCCCAGGCCGGCATAGCCCCAGAGTCCGTAGGCGGCGTGCGCAGCCGCAAAACTGGGAACAGGCTCAGACGCGAGGCGCAGGCTCGGGCTGAACCGCCGCCCAGGCACTTGGCGGCCACGGGCATGGCTCGCCCTGGCCGTTGGCCTGGCAAACTCTCCAGGGCACGCCTGCCATCCATTCGGCACCAGCACGAACATGCACGGCAGCAAGCCCATAGAGCTCGACGAGACCTTTGGCAAAGGTGAAGCGTGGCGCTTTGCGTCTGACCTGGGGGTAGTCCAAGACGGTTCAGAGCAGGGTGCCTTGCGGCTTGGGAAGTCCGTTGGGCGGCCTCCAGGGCGGCGCCTCCTTCCACAACCCAGGCGGTGGTTCCAGCCGGCCGTTCAAGAGCGGGCAATAGCAGAAGACCATGGCGAAACACCAAGGCCCAGGGTGGGCCGCGAGCAGAAGAATCACCGTGCGATCAGAAGGGTGCCATAGCGCTCAGACCTGGTCGTGCGCAGGCCTGAATCCCCGCAATCGGCAGAGACGCTCACAGGAGTTCATCGCCCTGAGGATCAGGCGCAGGGAAATCGTTGCTATAGCGCACACCGGGCAGGGTGGAGGTTTTCCCGGAACAAGGGTGTGACGATCTCCCGGAGATCAGGGCCGCCTGAGGCCGTGCGTTGCGCTTCGACAATCACCTTGCTCTGTGTTGCGGCAGAGAAAACTGTCGCGGCCTTGTCGTAAGTTTCCTCCCCACCAAGGAGGCCCACGGCCAGGTTGGCCGCCTGGGCGGGCAGCCCGAAGAAGCAAGGCCAGGTGGCTTGCGATCAGCGCGTGAAAACCGGGTTGAACATCCTACTCAGCAGGCGGCTCGGGGTGTTAGAGCTGCCAGCACGCAGTGTGCTCAAACCGACCAGTCGTACTGCTCCCAGACTCCTGGCGCCACAGGAAGGCACTGCCTGGAAAAGGCGGTGAGCCGCACTCCCGCTGGGCCGGGCGGAGCAAATAGGGGCGTGCGGTCTGCCCAGGCCCTCGCCAGGTATTGCTGGTGATGGGGGTTTCGGCAAAAGAAAGAAGGGGGCGATCCGCCACGATCTCCCGTCGGTGATTTCTCCAAAACTGCGGCCGTGGAAGCTGGCCCTGGTAGTGGCGGGCCGCTGGCTTGGGCGAGGTTGAGCTGGGTCGGCGTTGCGGGTCACGATCGCCGAGCGGTACTGGCTTGCCGGTGTCCAGTGGCCCTGGGCCATGCCCTGGGTGGGTCCGTGGCATTCCAGAACAGCTTGAGCAGCATCGCTGCAGCCCACCTGCTTCGTGTATCCAGTACCAGCCCGCACCGCTTCGGTATGGCCGGTTGCGGGCCGGAGCAGACCTCGTCGTATGGTGGGGATTCGGGCGTATAGGCGCGGCGAGCTTAACCAACCGCCGTGGCTCCCACGAACACGGGCAGGCGCCAGAATCCCTTCTCTGCCCCCAGAAACATGCCGCAGCGAACAGAACCTCCTGTTTGATTGGGTTTCCCAGTTCAGCCTTCAGGCCGACCCCGCACCTGAATGGTGGTTTCCGTGGCGATCGGGCTGGGCCGCCCAGGCAGGGCTTCTTTCGGCCGTGGGACGATCACCCCTTTGGGGCTGCTGGCCGTTGATGTGACAGTCCGAACATCCGACAAATGCTGCTGGCCGACCTAGGCAGGGGTTTCGACCTTGGCGCCGACATCGCAGGGAGACGTGGTTCAGCAGGGTGGTGGTGAAGGCGAACAGCAGAAACGGCACGCGAGAGCCCGGATCATGCCAACGCCCACCAGGGCAAGATGGGTTTGCCCTCGAGCCCATCAGGGCCAGGCCGCGCCAGGCTCACGAAGATCAACCACCATCCCAGATCAGCACCTGGCCGTAGATGTAGCCGAAAGGGTGAGGGTGCACCGCAATTTGTAGGCTGTGGTCTCCATGTGCGTGAACACGGGATCGATCCAGCTTAAGGCGCAGGTTGGAGCCTCTGATCGCTCACGGATCAACAACTGTTTGGTTCGGCCTATCGTTTTGAAATCGCCGGAATCGTGCTGGTCTTGGTGTGGATCCAGGCACCTGCAGCTGCTCTTCGGCCTCTGCCGCTTCCCAAGCGCGGTAGTGCCGGGGTTCAGCGAGCAGCTCCTGTGGCGGCCCTGTTTGCACCAGGGGCCGTCGTCGAGCACCAGCACCCGATTCAAAGGCGCCGCTGCCGAGTAGCTGGTGGCTGACCATAGGATCGTGGCGGTCGCGTTGTTCACGGATCGAGCTTCAGAATCGCGGCGCGGTGTTTTGTTGTCCACGCTTCGCCAGGGCAATCGTCGAGCACCAGCAGCGGGGCGTCCACGCATCAGGGCGCGGGCCGAGGCGGCCGTGCCGCTGGCCCGCCGCTGAGGGTGATCCCCCGTTCGTCTACCAGAAGTCTGATAAGCGTGCGCGGGAAGCCGCGGATGTCGCCTTCCAAGGCGCGCTTTTTCCCGCGCCACGCTGATTCCACCCGGCTTGCCAACGGTCGGACGTCTGGATGCTTAAAGGCTGTAACGCAGGGTTGTCGGCAGGGGAGGCGGTGAAGCAGATAAGCCCTCCTGGGGCACCAGGGCCACCAGGCCGGCGGAGGTCAGGAGCGCCGCAAGTCGGTGACGTCGACAGCCCATCGATGAACATGCGGCCCGTGCGGGCACACCTCGCCACCATCGCGCCCAGGCCCGGCGACGGGTGTCCTTGCCGGGATCCCACGGCCACCACGCGCCACCAGCTCGCCGGGATGCCAGGCTGAAGCTCACATGCATGAGCGCCTCGCGCTGGCGCCGTCGTAGCGAAAGCGGTAGGCCCACGGGCTTCGATGCCCCCCGCGCCCTGCCACGGCAGCCGGCAACGGCGATCCGGGAGGACCACGCGGGCGAGAGCCTTGGAGCAAGCTCCTCCACCCCGATCCAGCTCGACGCTGCCCGGTCTGAAGGTGTTCAAGGTGAAAGCCACAGCAGGGCGAGGTGGGGGAAGACCAACCGCTCCCAAACAGGACTCAGGGCCACCAGATTTGCCGATGCTCAGCCGGCCGCTCTCGAGCTGGCCGCTGCCGAAGGCGAGCAGTCAGCACAAGGCTGATGAGGGAAAATTCCTCCAGCAGCGGGAACAGGGTGTGCCGGGTTGCGGGCCAGGGAGAGGGGTGCGTTCGAATCGCGGGGTAGTCCCGCCGATTGCCCTTCTATGGTCAATAGGCTTTTCCTGCTCGTTGTTCCTCCTGGGCCGGTTGTGATCTTGGATGGCGCTGATTTTCCAGAGAGATCTCCTGAATCAGAATCGAGGAGAATGGGCCAGCGAATTCCTGGCTGGCCGCCGTGCTGCGCATCCTCCGGCGCCGCCCGAACAGGCGCACCACCATCAACATGCCCGGATAGAGGCCCCACGGGCTTGCCAGGGTCAAGCAGCGGGTCGATCGCCCAGCAATCGCCGGCAAGGGGTGAAGCGCATAGGCGGCCGGTGTTGGTGAGGCTGAGAATGGCAAAACCAGCAGCCGCCGCACGTTCCCTTCGACATCGCTGGTGAGGCGGGTTTGATGACATCGCCGCTGCCGGCGTCCTGTACCCAGCCCGGCTCGCTGGCGGCAGCAATGTGCTTCTGATACACGTCTTGCTTGTGCGCATTAAGGCTCGCCTTCCCACCTGGCAGGTCCAACGCCGAACAACCAGCATGCGGGAAACCCAGCGCGGCTACCGCCCATCACAAAGCTGGCCAGCAGGGACGAGATCAAGCCGGCCCTGGGCGCAACACCGGCTGAAGATTCGGCGGAACCCGTTCTGCAGGTCGTTCGATCAACACCGGACCATCCAGGGGGGAATCATCAACCCTCAAGGAGGGTTGACCACGCAGCAGCGGCCCCACGGCTGGGCCTTTTGGCCAGCCACGCGGGCGGTGCGGGCGGAGGTATGTTCCAAGAGCAGGCCGGGTCGATGGCCGCCATGGAGCCAGGCAGGGCCCTCCCAACTACGCAATCCCTCTTGACGACGCCGGCGCGGCCGGGCCGTCGAATGCAGAGTTTGAGCAATACAGTCGCAAATGGGCAGGGCGCAATGGGCAGCGGACTGCCCCATGGACGAATTCCAGCCAGGGCGCCGCCACAGGTGCATCCCTCCATGCCACCGACGGGACGTTCATTGATGGGCTGGCTCGCGGTGGAGCAACCCGAAAGAGACCCAGCTGGTGGGATCCTGGCCCGGCTGTTTGAATTCCGCCTTACACGGCTTTCCCGGCGCCGAAGACTCCAGTTGGACCCTGGCCCAAGACCCTGCGCCACTGGGGTCTCAGGCCGGACCAGTTGCACCAGCGCACCCGGCTCTCTTGGTCTTCGGGTTACCGCCCAGGCATGGCGGTGGGCGGCGAGCGGTGGGCAAGTGGTTTTGATACGGCCGCGCCCAGGACACCCCCTGAAGCGCACCGCATTCGCTCGGATTTTCAGCGTTCAGATTTCAGCGTTCAAGGGGGAATAATCAACGCTTTCATCACCCGGCCCGGCGTGCTTGCACCGGGCTTTTTTTTCTGAAGACCCTGCGGCCTTTCTGCGGCTGTCCATCAGCGGCCCTACTCAGCTAACCCACTCAAGCTGCCCATCGAACGGAAAATCCGCCTTTGTCCGGAAACACTCCCCTGGATTCCAACCCCGACCTGATGTCCCCATCTACAGCCCCAATCCCACAAGCCCCATCGCACCGCCTGGCCTGCCCCTGCTTGAGACACGCTTCCCTGAAGGTGGCAATCGATGGGGGCGGGTGAAGGCCACGGGGGGCTTGAAATGCGCGCTGGATCGACGCCCAATTGGAACCCGAAGCTCACCGGTGCCCTGCTGGCCGCCCTGGGGGCCCAAGGGGGTGGAGCGGCGTCCCGAGAATTGGCCGCACAATGCCCCAGGTGGCTGACGCCTAGGCCGGTGGCCCCTGCCCCTGCCCCGCGGCCATCGCTGCGCCCTGGTTGACACCTGGATGGCACCGGGTGGTGATTGGGGCGGGAAGCAAAAGCCTTCACACTCCACGCCGTGGCCTTTGTGGCCGCCGCCTGCGGTGCCAAGCGTCCGCCCCAAGCACGGCAATCGCAAGTGCCAGCGGCAGGTTGGGCCTGTTCCCGCCGACGTGCCCTCGAAGCCCTCGGTCTCAACCTCAAAGCTCCGCCCAGTGCGGTGAACGGGTGCTTGCCACGCAGTGGGGTTACCTCCTGTTTCGCGCCTGGCTGGCATCCGGCCCTGGGTGGGCCTTGGCTCCGCTGCGCCGGCGCTGGGCGGCGCACGGTGTTCAAATCTGCTTGGGTCCACTGGTCCAATCCGCTGTGCCCGAAAGCCCCAGGTGATCGTGGTGGGCCCCCGGCTTGACCTGATGACCGAATGGCCGACGCCCCTGCCTTCCGCCCGGCGCTCCGAGCGGGGCCGTGGTGGTCCATGCGGCTGGCGGCCCTCGACGAGGCCCCTCCCCTCGCGGGACCAAGGCCAGTTTTTGCGGTTGCGTTGGGAGCAGGAAGCATGGCAAGGCCCTGGAGATCGAACCCAGCGGCCGAATGGGGGTCCTGCCAGCCCTCTGCACGGCCTCCGTTGGAGGCCCCTCGGCCGGCGGCGACCCTGGCCCATGAGCCCAGCCAGAATTCCTTGCGGACCGTGGCTGCAGGGGGGCCGGCCAGCCTGGCCCAACGGCAGGTGGTGGCATTGAAATGGCCGCGCTGGTGCCTGGGCCGCCCGCCGCAAGAGCCTCCCTCGATTCCAACGAAGGGCTGGAGCAGGCCACGGCCTGCTGGCCCCACGGGGCCATGAGCTGGCAGCGGCTGCCTGGCCTTGCCGTGACGCGCTGGATCCCCAAGCGGGCCTGGCTGCTCGGTGTCTGCTGGTGCGGGAATAATGGCTTAACAAGCCTTCAAGTGGCCCGTTGACTGCCCCGCCTCCTCCCCCTGCCCCTGGTGAGGCGCTGGCTGGTGCTTGGCGGATGGCACCTTGCGCGCGGCCCCTTGCCTTCCCGGGGCGGTTGGAACCCGCCAATCGGCGAAAGTGGT
>Ga0163217_1001122_pt1 | contig 10035 bp, 7 predicted proteins | sample SynspAceP_FD_185933 | JGI IMG/M metagenome (GOLD analysis project Ga0163217, IMG submission 185933) | Saline lake microbial communities from Ace Lake in Antarctica - Synechococcus sp. Ace-P (PacBio error correction) | ecosystem: Environmental > Aquatic > Non-marine Saline and Alkaline > Saline ...
GCCTTTGGGAAATGTTGTTGCCAAAGCAAAAATCAAAAAAAATCTTGTATCTAGCGACGGAAATGGCGAAACGGTGACCCCAAATTCCAGTTTCTGAGACCAGATTGTCCTTGCCCATTGCAGCAAAGCGACTTTGGGTAGAGAAATCAAAGAACTGTACCTGGATGGACCAATAAGACATGGCCGAGGCAAGTATCGATCAATCGGAATGGCTTCTGGAAATAGTGCCGTGAGCCATAAATCCCGAGTTGAATGCTGTGGACGTTCACTGAAATAAGCGATCCATATCTTTCCCAAATTTTGATTTCGGCTGCCGTATTTCACTTTTCCGGATTTGACCAAGCAAAAATCCAACATGAGTCCATTGGCTTTAACCCAGTCAATAATCCAATTGATTACAGATTATCTGCTTAAATCGCAAGTAATAGTCCATGATTGTCGAAATATCAATCTTTTAAATTCATTCTAATACTCTCACTGTTCAATATCACCACTAACAGAAGTTGGATTGAAAATGAATTATTCTGTCTGACTTCAGCATCCTACCCTCTAGGCCCCCCGAAGCAGCAACCAGTAATAATGCAATGTTTTCCGGAAAAGGCTTTTATAAATCAACCTCCCGGAATCGGGAAATTAATCGAAGGCTTGATTTTACAGCAAAAAGCGGATTTTTTGAATTGAGAGAGTTTGAGGGAATAGGCCCCTAGTCTAATTTTCTATTGATTTCACCACTCTAACCAGATTCCCCCAGACCACTCCCAGTAGTGGTGAAATAATCTTACTCCATTCAGAACCTGTGGAGATCAAATGGGCAAAAAAGAAGTACTTTGCCGAGAAAAAGGGACTCCCAAATTGTTATTTATACTTAGCGCAAGAGAGAATGACTGATCCATTTGACGTTGATGCACTAATTATCAGACTTCCCATTCTTCTTCCCAGAAAAGGGTAATGTGTTCTTGGGTAGCCCCAATTGCCTCTGCCATTCTTGGGTTCCTGGCTTCAGAATCGCGACGTAGAGAATCTTGGGATACTTGTTTGCCATGGGGGAAAACTTACCGGAAATGAAATAACAATTCCCGTAAGGTCCAATCGGGCGAAATTTGTAGCTATAGACACCGCATTAGAAGTAGCCGAAACCACCCTTAAATTTCCGCATTAATTCGGGACAAGCTGACCGAAAGTTTCCTACCCATTTCTTTGAAAACTTATAAGACTACAATAAGATAAGAATGAGAGTTAATGTGAGAAAAATATATGGGTAGAGGAAGAGGGGGGGGAGAGAAAATTCAAATTAATGAAAAAAAATATATAAAAAATGAAAATTATTAAATAATAAATTATCAAAATTGATTAAAAGAAGTAAATTATTAAAAATATTTAAAGAGATCAATTTATCTAAAAAATAATAAAAATTAAAATAAAAACAAACAGATTAAAATATAATTTACGACAGAAAATTTTTAAAAAGAAAGATATATTGTGAAAGAGTCGACGACAGGCTGATCTGAAAAAAATAAAAATAATCATCAAGAAAGTATCAAAGATAATTTTAATTAGTTATGACACGTTATCGGATGAGTAGAGGAGAAAATAAATAAATGTGATACAAAATTTGGGAAAATATTTAATTTATAAAAATTAATAGATGATTTCTTATTAAGACAATATAAATAACCCAAAAATAAGAAATAAATAGAACTATAAAATAATTATATAAAATCAAATTTGATTAAAAGAATTATTTTTAATAAAAAAATTAAATATTATATTAAAAAAAAAAAAAAAAATAAAAGAACAAAATTGTTTTTAAATTTAATAAATAATTTTTAAAATAAAAAATAAAAAAAAGAAAAAAGGAAAATTAAAAAAAATTTCCGCTTCCCCTCAAGGTGCCAGGGTGGCTGGAGCTTGATGGGTAGAACTCGGCGCTGCTGTTGGACTTGGACTATTTCATCCATAAAGGGAAGGCTAACCGGCGGTCCAACAGCGCCTCCGTCGATGATAAATGGTTCTGACCATGATATTCTTGCAGCCTTCTAGACTAGAATGCCCGCTGCTGCGCCTGCGGATCTTCCAACATTCCGCGGAACTGCCGACTGAGGAGTTTTGACCAGGTTTCACATAATCTGTCATGCAAACACTGTCCGATTAGTGATTGTAGCGCCGGGCAAATGGTATTGTATTCGGATCCTAATGGCCAAGCTCAAGACAAGGTTTTTGGAGCATTCAATCGCAGCTTTGCTCATGCGTAGGCACGTAAGAATTTCGTGCTTTGGTGAGCGTGACTGATGAGGTGTAAAGAATGCTCCGCCAGTAGTTGATCTTTCATGATCTTTGCGGCAGCCTGGTAGAAAGAAAGAGTTCCTGCTGCATTGATCCTAACTCACTTCCATGAAGTCTTTCTGGAATAAATAAAAAACCCACCAAAAAAGCTATCCCCAGCATTGCGATGACGAATCCACCGTAGCCCAAAATTGGCGATGGGCAGTTTCTTTAATCAAGTCTCCAATACCTGCTCAGAACTGCCATCTCCGGAGAATGCTGACAGCCATAATATGTGAAATCCTTTTTGCAAGCATCTGCGATCAAGACCTCTTCTAGTCATTTCAATACCAGATTCACACTTTGCGCACTAGTTTCTCAAGCAATAGCTAAAACCTATCCCTGTCCCTGCCTTTCCGTGATGATTGCGGGTTTTTTGATGTTCATGGATTAATGTTGGAATTCTCGGCTTAGAACTTCCGAACCCGAACTTCCTTGTTAGGAAATAAAATCAACTCCTTCGTGAGCTTGATTGACTTAATCCAAAACAATTTACATATCCTCTTTCATAAGGAACTTTGTGGTTGAATGCAGTTCGAGTGGCCATTCTTTCTCGGAAGATAGAAGGTTTAAATGTTCTCCCCGGACATTCAGCTCCAATCATATCGCCATTTGGTACGACGCTAATGGAAATCCCCCAATTGCGATTCCGAGAGACGGAGTACGAAACCGTGCCATAGCCATTCCGCTCATCCGTCCATGCTGAAGATCGGATGATGTCCTTGATCCCTTTTCCATAGCTTATGGCAAGCCATACTCTACCCTTCCGGCATCCCAGATAGTCCTTCGTCCTGACGTTTTTCATGACCATCCACGCAGTTTCATCATATCTAAGTCTGGGGATACGATGATAAGCCTGTATTCATCAATATCTCAAAACCCTGCAATCGACCCGGTAAAAAGGTGTAAGTAAATGTGACTAGCTGCCGATGCTTTTGATCAACAAGCTCATCGGGCAGAGGTTTTCCTTTGAGACTGCATGCCGGACTCTGTTTGTGCGGATATCAAAAGTCCCACATTAGACCGAATCATAATACATTCTGCCTTTCTCAATATCTCGTCCAATTGGTTTTACCATGATGCGTGAATTGCGTTCGGTATGAAGTTGCTCTCGATTATCCTTCAATCACGCGCAGCAAGCCACCTGCATAGAAAAGATCCTTCGACCCAGATGCATCTCCGACGGCTGCAACGTTTGCGAATCAGTGGGATTTTCGAAGAGAAATATCGAAATCCCAATCCAAGTTCCACTCATCCGCTTTGCACATAGCAATTTTAGATGTAGATAGAAATTGGTAGATCCCCTAAAGCCTCATTTACCATGAATCGCATTATTCAAAAGGCTTTTCGGGTTAAAATTTTGGACATTTTTCAGATCCTCATTGACCTATGTTTCCAAACGATCCGCATCCCGGAATGTGGCCAGAACTTTTCGCCTGAAATCTGCCGCGGGATGGTTTGCGTCTTATCCGGTGATGCCAAGCCAAGGCTTCAACCAAATGGCCAGCCATTGTGGAAGGAAGCCCAAAGTTTTTCCCCCATTTTGGGGGTGGTGGGCCCACAGTGCCCTAGCTGAGCGACATGGCTGCATTCTGCAGCGATAAAAATCTCTGAAAAGTTTCCATCTTTAAAATCTCGCAAACCGCCAACATCGGAAGGTCCCTATTTTTCTTGCCTTAATTCTTTCCTACCAGCATCGTCCCGCCGGAAACCCAACCTAAAGTACGGAAGTCCACGTGAGGCAGGCCCCATGACTAGGGAAGGGTTGGTTTTGTCACAAACCACACAATCAAGATGACTCCATCCATGTGACTGGCTCAATGCTTTCTTCACGTCCAAATACTAAGCCAGATCTAAAAAATCAGCAGTCCGGCATTGATGGAGCATTCCTCCCAAGGACATTGACTGGAATTTCCATAATGGAAAGCCAACCGGCTCTCCAAATGCCACGCTTCAAATGCTCTGCAAATCTCGTAAATGGGCGTTAAAACATAATGGATTCAGTTCTGACCACGAGTGTTACAGAGCCGATGACTGGCTATCCCTTCGAAAGATGATAGGGAAAGCCTTGGTTTTTAATCAAGATTCGAATAGATTGAATCCATCTTTCGGTGCGTCCGTACATTCTTGTGCTGCGAAATTTTCTTTTGGCATATGTCTTTGGTTGAGAAAATTTTGTCCAGAAGTTACCAATAAAAAAGTGAAGAAGTCTGGAGCTATATGACCTGAATAGGGTTTTCTTAGCAAAGAAGAAATTGTAGCATCTTGTTCCACTCTATCAAGGCAGTAGTGAGCGCGTGCCACACTAGCGTGAATCTGTCATGATGGTTCTGAAGTGTCACCTGTATTTAGCGTGTAATAATAAGGTAAGGCCAAGCGCAAGCAGCCAAATTGAAGTAACATTGTGTCGTAGAATCATCAATGCGCAGCTTTCATATGGACCCTTGGGTTTGGAGTACAGGAAAATAGCATATTGGTCAAAGCTGCTCCATGAAAAGGAAACCAATATTTTGATTCAAACCCATCATAATTGAATTTGTTGCTTTAAGTTTGAGTTTTCTGCTAAATAACTCAAACCCTCGTTTTTGAAGAATCAATTCCACTTATCCAGTTCAAATGTGGCTTTTCTTTTCCCGGCTACGTTCCGGCTGAAGTGACTTTCGCCAAGGCTCAGAAGGCAATTTAAAAGCTGAGCTTTCTCCGTGGTTTTTCGTCAGCTTCAAATGAAAAATTAGGAAAAGAGGCAGTTCCGAGCCGTAAGAATCAAGTGCTTAACTTGCAGGTTTGATTGGATTTGAAAATATAACTCGGCACGAATCAACGTTTGAGAGGATTCACATACAAAATCTAAACTTTGAATAGGAATAGGGCAATAGAAAACAGGAGCTTTGCGTCGCGTTCCAAGCCCTTCCCAGAATCCTTGGAAAGACAGTCAGTCATTCCAATGAAAAATAATTTGCACCTCGCACTCATCAAAGTTAACCCACATCCCTTTGGGATTTTCCGCCAAGATTTTGGAACACAGTTAATCGCGCGCTTTCGCCAAATGTAGCGGGACTAAGGTTGCAATATTGGGTATGGGAAGCGTGAATTTGAATTCAACCGGGAGCAAAGGACAGATCTTGAGAATCCAGATAACTTCACGTTTAAGTGGGTACTGGGTGAAAATTCGCCAACAGAAGAACTTCTACAAGCGTTCTGAAATATGCGTGCAAGCCTTGGTGCTCAAGATTGACCGGTAAGACTCCTTTGACGGTTAATTTCTTGGCGCAATTGGAAATCAATTTTGTGAAGGGACTTATCGGAGGTAGTCACCTCCGCAATGCTTAACTATTCGGCTCTATTGTGCTCCGAGTGCCATGTCCAATCCGTTCATTCGATCTGCTGATAAGCCTCGCAGAGAGAGAGAGAGCGGAAGTGCCGATTTGAGTCAGCAATCAACAAGGACACACGCGCTGCTCTTTAGATAGTCGGTGAAGTCATGCCGAATACCACGAAGCGAATATTCGATCTAAACCAAATCACAGTAGCACGATGTGGATCACAAAGAATAATCTGAGCGTCCCGATAACTCAATAACTTATCCCATCGAAGAATAATCTGGATTCATTACGATTTTTCTGATGGAATCAAAGACAGTTCCCTTAGCCTTGTTAATGGCAAGTGACTCAAAATAATCGATAGCAAGATGCCGAGTAAGAGTCCAGGCCAAATCTGAATCAGCACAAGCCCAGGATCGATTCCATCTATAAAAGTTTCAATCTCAATTTTGGATCTGGCTTGAACATAAATATCAAATCACCGACGAAATCCAAGCTTGATCCACATTCTGTCGAAAAGTCTCTGGAATGATCCCCATCGGTGAATTTTTGACAGTCTTTAATCCGTGATCTCAGACTGCGCACACGCCGCTAGCAATAAAGACCCAAATCTCGATCATATCAGGAAGCAGTGGTGTGATCGTAACCCAACCCAGTTTTTCACTCCTTCAATCAATGAGAGATTAGGAGCCACCCCGGTGAATTTTTTGCGCTCCAATTCTGTTGAGCATATCACAGCTGCTGGCACAGTAAAGGCTCACAGCCTGCATTAGAATAAATAGTGGCTTTGCCTTCTGCCATCACCGCGTCGCCATCAACGATGTTTGCAGTAACCAGTGACAGGATAGCTTCGTCGCAGCACATGTAATGCTCCCTTTAGATTTTTCACCATCGATGTGGAAAAATCTTCATTCTGCTGGCATCGTATGGAATTTGGCTCCAAGTTTCTTTGAAAACCCAAAAAAAAGTGGGTGTCCGATTTCTTACTCTCTTCAATCTATATCGGCCCCTGGCTTGGAAAGTTTTCCTTGACCAAATCGGGATAATAAGGGGCCGAGAAATCATCACTGAATCCTCGTAAAGAAAGAGGCCCGCTTTCAGAAACAGAAGTCTTGCTGTTTCTAAGGTAGTCGCAGTTTAACTTCATCAGCTTGGAATGAAAATAGGATCCTGGACTAGTTTTTTCAACTTCACACCCATATCGCTAAGCAATTCAATCAGCTTATTGACACATCTCGAGTTGGGATTTTATTGATTATGATTTTCTCGCGCTGTGAGGGAGGAACGCAACAAGGATTTGTAAGCTTCGTTTTTGCCTTGTGGGTTAATTTCGCCTTTAAGTTTAATTTGCCACCTGACCAACCCGAAATGAATCCCATTAGTTTTCCGTCGTTTTTTTGTCCGAACAGGTGCTTCGGGTTTTGTTAATGGCACAAGGATTCCCCTTTGTTCTTTTTCCCTGAGGATTGCTACAGCGATAGTAGTTGACATCTCTTCGGTTGGACTCCGAGAGGTATTTTTCTTTCACCTTTCCAGATCAATGTAGTTACCTTTGGATGGGCTTGAATGTCGCGAGGATAATTCCATCGTCAAAATGCGAATTCCAAAGTCGAGTGAAAGCTCTCATCAAACTGCCTAAAACATAAATGTATCGCAAGTGTTCCTGCTCTTCATCGTCTCTGATTTCGAATAAGCCTGCTCAGATGAGTTTTTCGATATTTCTTCGTTAGTGCTTGAATTTCACTTCACTTTTGGATAGCCGAGGCATAGGTCTCGTTTCACCACAATTCTTTCTCAAGGCATAAACGGAATAGCGCATCTACATCTTATATTTAAAATCAGACATGATATACAAGTCATCCGCATAAGTTTTTGTCGTTTTTTCCTGTTCCCAAGTTGGGTTTGAGTTTGCTTGATGATCTCAAATGACTGTAAATAGCACTTTGGTACGTCTTTCAACGAGATTCTTCGATTCCGGAATTGATCAAGCCCAAGCGTTGATGTTTTCCCGGTATTCTTTCAAAATGTTGTGGTTTGTAAGGTTTTATAACTCAATAGTCCGCCCTTAACATTGGCGTAGCAAAGGTAATGAAAAAAATTACTACCAAGGTTAGGGCGCAGGGATTAGTCTATATTCCTGGCTTTGCAAAGCTTAAAGGTAATAAATTGTTTCTCACCAAAAATTCCATAATTCGATGCTTTCCTTTCCTGTTAAGATCCTTTCGTTTCAATTTTTGAATCCTTATCCAAAAACTCATATTTCGGTATAGCTTACACGAGTGCTGCGCTTGTAGTTGTTCGTATTAGAAAGGCTTGAAAGTCAGGACGCGTGTGAAGCTTAACCACCTGTCTTGACCGTTGATTGACTGTCGTTTTTTGATACCAAACGAACCGAGCCTCGGAAGTCCTCGCTTCGAAATGCTACCGGCATAGTCTGCTCGGGTGCTCATGCCGTTTGTTTGACATTGAATGCAATTTGCCTCTACTTCCTTCCAGAATCCACACTACGCTCACAATTCAAAAGCCGTCCAAATCGGTATTCTGTCAGCGGCGTGAGTGAAAGACACCCACTGTCGCATTGGCACGAGTGGGTCGCGACAATAAAATACCGACGCTCTTCTTGCCCAAATCCTTCCCGACTCTGCAATCATCATCTAGATGGAAAATAGATCCTCTCCATTCCAACCACCAAACACTTGCTGAATTCAAGGCCTTTGGAGGAAGACGGTCATTAAGGTAACGCAATCAGTCAATCTTTGTTGCGACTTCAATTATCGGTGAAGCAAGGCGATTTCCTGGAGGAATGAACCCAGACTTTTATCCTCATTCCCTCGTGATTGTCCCCACAATTCCTTGATTGCATGAGGAGTTCTTGGACGTTTCGTAGCGATGAGTCCTTCGATGGTTCTTGTCTTCGTAAAGACACCGCACACAAAGGCCAACTTAGCTTGCTATATAATTGAACGGTGCTCAAAAAGCAATTTGCGTTCGATTTCGATTTTTGGAGAGGCTTGGATAAGTGGTGGCAAAGATTCCATACACCAAACCGCCTGCTCTACCGCCAATAAAGCTTGGGTCGCATTTGCACCACTTGCCCAAATGCGGCGTGTCAGATCGATGCCGCCCCAGTAAACTTTATCCACCGAGGTATCCATTCCACGTTTTGGATAATTGATGATTCGCTTGAAGGCTCCTCGTCCATCGGATTGACCGCATAAAACGCATGTATGCCATGAGTCTTTGATTGCCTCCGCTGGTAGAGAAGATAACCCTCCGACAATCTTATAGGTTCAAGTTCATTTGCGAAGCGCTCTTCCATAGATCTCGATGAGAGTTGGTTCCGGTAAAGAATCGCAAGTCCCGCTGTTTTGAAAGTTTCTTGTTATACTTCATCCTCAAAGATCGGTTGTTGCCGACAATTTTCCTTCCACCATTATAGTAACCGCCCTTGATCAATTCGATCAAATCGCCTTCAGGATTTGGAAAGTCCAGACACTTTTCTTGAGCTGCGCTTATCTGTCGATGATCGAATTGCGCTCCACGATGGTCTTTGGGGTGAGCGGTAATTTATTTTGCGGTCCATCTTACCACAAATAGGTCAGGATAGTCTATTTCAAAATGAGGATATTTTGGATATTGCGCCGCGGAAAGCAATAGATAACTCTTGGGCATTCCATCGCCAACGCCACACAGATATTCTGGTTGGCGGCTGCTAGCTTTGGTGATCAGTTATTGGGAAAGGTTGGTGTCCTGAAAACTCATCCCACCATCACATAGCGGAATCGCTGTGACTATTTTATTTGAGCCACATCAAAAGATTGATCTCTGAAGAGCAACGTTAGTATTGAAGAGCAACTATCGAATCCATCGCTTCCGGCTTTGAAGAGTCGGTCTTGGTATTTTCTGTAGCATATCACACATTGTTTCGCTTCAAATCGCTGCTCGTCATCTGCTTTGAACAAATGGATCAAATTTTGAAGGCTTGCCAAGTAGATCAGACCGATTTGCGCCGTGAGAATTCTGGATAAGGAACCAGCGTTTGCTTTTGTAGCTTTATCATCCAGATCTCCCCGCATTTCTTATGACAATGGGTTACGAATCAGAGATTTGGAAAATCATCTGGCGTCGTAGAGTCGTGGAAAGTATTGGAAGGGTAACTAATCTTTGCCCGGATCCACTCGTAGGATCTATGCAAAGACCGAGTGGAAATGGTTCCCATCCACGTATTCGAAGGCCTCAAAACCAGCCACGATTCGATTCGGTGGCGCATTTTCTGCACTGCCTTTAACTTTGTAAAGGGTGCCAAAGAAATGAATATTGAAAGGCATCTGACCCCTTCTGGCATAGAATCAAGTGGCCGATCCGATAGGTGAGACCACTCGTGGTTTTGCCA
>Ga0163217_1002178_pt1 | contig 10035 bp, 5 predicted proteins | sample SynspAceP_FD_185933 | JGI IMG/M metagenome (GOLD analysis project Ga0163217, IMG submission 185933) | Saline lake microbial communities from Ace Lake in Antarctica - Synechococcus sp. Ace-P (PacBio error correction) | ecosystem: Environmental > Aquatic > Non-marine Saline and Alkaline > Saline ...
CCCGAACACACACCAGTCAAAGGGAACGAAAAGACCGAATGAAAAAAAAAACCCCCACAATTCCTCTTCCCCACAAGGCATCTTCTACAAACCCCGGTAAATAGCCCCCTCCAGTTTTCATCGGCCAACCTGCTTTGTACTTGTGTGGCTGCAAAAAACCTGCTTTCCTCGCTTCGGAAGGACTTCTGGGGTTCCGCCCTTTAACTGACAATTCAATTTCCCTTAACCATCTTTTCTTTAATCCGCTTTCATCTCCATAATCCGAAATATAGGCAATCCTCCAAAAGCTTTGTCGCTTTGCCTTTACGCAATGATATTGGGCTGCCTTTCTCCCCGTTGATCCCCACCTTTATCATACTTGGCGTTGCCGTTTTTGTGTAAGGTTAAGGTTGATAGTAGGAATTGGGGGCAGGAATTCTGGCTTTAATACCATAGCCCTTTCTGAAGGCCATTCGCCATAACTGGGCCGCTATCTTATTTTTCTGAGTACCGGTATCGCGCCTTCTAAAAAGGTGCCCGCCTTAGAAAGTATATTGGCCCTCTATCTTGTTTTTCATCTACGGTTTTGCTTTTTTCTCCTACCACCATCCGTTGGCCGAAGGTAGGAACTAATAATGGGCTAATAAGCATAAGGTTTACAAAATGTTTCAATACTCTTTTTAATTGGTTTTTATTTAATTCTAAAATTAGGTTACTAGTAATAGACATCCTTTAAAGAAATAGTACATATTAATTCATGTTGACTATACACCTGTTGGCAGAGGATCAAGGAACATTGTAGTATAGGATAGTTTCTGTTCGTTCCCAATTTTTGGCTTTAAGCAATTCACTCCACCGCTCGTTCCAATCAGCTGATTTGAACTCCTGCATTTTCAATTCGGGCGAATTTGCAAGAGATAAGAGAGATTTCATTATCATTTAATGGTATTCTTAGCCTATTTTTTATTAAATAATTTCCATTTTGTACTAAATAAAGTATTATCTATAGCCACTTATAGTCTCTAGATGGGATTAGCCAAATTTAAAAAGAGCAAATCGCTAGTTTTAAACAGAACTCTATTGTCCTGTCTGTGTGATTTTAAGAATACCGTTTGCTTGAGGGCGGACATTAATTTGTAGCTGTCAAATTATTGCTCTAAAGGAGTTAAACCTGACTCATTGCGTGACCATAGCTCATTCATAAGCACACAAACGTTTCCCGGTCGGTGTCACTACCACTGCGCCTGCTATTCTTTTCGGCCGTTTAATTGTGCACCCTCTGGTAATTCTATGGTGGCCATCATCATACCGTCATGGTGAATGCCTTCTTAATTTTTTATCAATTTTCGAGAACGATAGTTGTTGCTCGAGCACGACTCCACTACTTGTGTATCAGATTTGATCCTCAAAGATGGTATTACCTTATCAGTTCAAGAGTCGTCTGTACCTTCAATAGACGCCCCCAAATTCAGGTAAGCATTTGCTAATGCTTTAAGCTCCTTACCCAAGGCTTGGAATACCTTTTTTCACTTGATAGGATCGATTGAACAAGGCGAATTCGTTATCTGGAGAGATTGAAATAACTACCAGTGAGAAACTACAGCCTGCGTGGCCAGAGTGGGATTATTAAAGATCCTAGACCAAACAGGAATACATTTTGTTTTTTGCTTCTGCACATTGACACGTGCCGTGAGCCGTGCTGCTCACACACTCTGCATAACAGTTTAATTGCCATGAGCCCCAGTTCCCTTGAGCTCTGTGCAGAGTAGCTAGGCTCATCATCAGTAGTATCATAGCATCAGCCCTTCCAGTGGGCATTTGGTCCCCTTACTCCGCCTGAGGCGTTGCAATGGTCTGGTCAGGAGAAAACTTTGAAACCCGCCATCAAAGGAGTGTCGAAATAATAAACTATTGGCCTTGACCGAAAGCCACAAAGTCGTTTCTGACAAACGGACAAGGCTCCTCGCATCACGTGCATATCCCTTGACCGAGTGACCCCCGAAGCATTTCTTAAGTACTTTGTTCTGCATTAGTCCCTTCTTTCTTCTGTTGATCGTTGCAAAGTGAACATGAGCATCAATCAAACCAGGCACTCACAAATTTCCTCTTCAAAATAATGGCTTGAACGTATCATTTGCGATGGATATTTTAGATGTAAAAGTCCGGTAACTGGTATCATCATCGATGCTAGGTATAACATAAAGTATGAGGTGGCGTTACGTCATAAATTTAACGTGCTGAATCGGCATAGTTGCCAAAGCTAATTGTGCATTTACCGCAACCTAACAAACACCAATAAGAGTGAGTAAACGTAATTTTGTTTTAGTTTTTCATGTATGATTATTGGTTATTTGATGTTAAATCCTATTTATATTTGAATGCTTACATGCGATCGGGAAACACCCTAGACGCGCTAAACACTAGAGCTTTTTTATTCTATTTATCAATCCGCTTCATAGTTATAACGGACTTATTAAATTGAAATACGCAAAAAGCTTATTTTTTAAGCACCTTCAAATTCCTATAATCATATTTAATTTGTTACTAGGGGTAATTTTTTAAAAAGTGCCATCATCCACAATCTTTTATAAATTTACCAAGCAGATAATAAGCCTTCAGGGTCCAAATCAAATATTGTGAGATAATGTCCGTGAGTTTGTTGATAGATCCTTCCTCTCGTTTTGGTACTTCAGTACTCATATCCATGTCCATATATTTTGGGGTCCATGGTATCGTACGTGCCTCCATAATCATTAAGGTTTGGAGTTTTCAGTTCTTCATCTATCAGAACATCCCAACCTGTTTAAGTTTGCATTTCTGAACCAAAACTATATAGCCTGGCATGTAGATGTAAATTTTAGGATTTGAGATGTAGAAACCTACGATTAGTAAACCTCTGGCCATTCATATTGAGAGAGTTTGAAGACTCGTTTCGTGTAATAATGTTGAGTTACGAGTTCTGATAACGCGGATTACCGAAATCTTGGCAGGCTTCCATGGCTTTTAGTGTTCTTTACAAACGTTCTGTGTAATTGTGTCCTAAAACATCTACGGCAATAATTTTCATATTCAGGAAATGCTTGCCACATTATTTAGCGGATGAAACCAAACCTTGTTTAAATTTATCTTTGATATTTCAGAAGCATATTCCATGGCGAGAATGCCTCCCAAAGATGACCTAGACAAATAGAATGCTTTGTTGAGGTTTAAGGCTTTTCGAACCTGTCTACTTCTTTCAACAAAATGTTCCTTGTCCAATAGGTGAATGTTGAGGCTTGTCATGTAATAAGAAGATTCAACTGATCGTAATAGAATATATTCTATTTTCCCTCGTTGGAAGCGTATCCGTCCAAAATTTCAAAAAACCAATGGGTGCCTTACCGGGTCCGCCATGAAGTAAGAAGTACTTTCATTTTGGATTGTTGCCCATACGTTTGTCAAGAGTGTGAAGGTGCCTTTAGCATTTTTAATAGGAATCATTTTGATGCCGCCTGTTTTTTGTCCTTCAACTGTTAGAAAATCAAAATAGGCGATTTGGTACGGTTTTGATGGTTGGCGTGTTTGTTTTTCATTGCCCAGGCGAAACAGACAAAATGGAAGCGGATTATAGTCACTTTTTTTAGTTTCAGATGTTTGTATTATACTATTTGCTCGTACTTGTAGTTGTTGTGATTAATACTAAAAAAGAGGTTATCTCATGGTGTTAAGTTAAATCCAATAAATGGAGCATCCGCATTGCAGTTCGTTTCAAAAAAAATGCATCCTTTTTATTTCTTATTCCAATTCCAAAATGGTCCTGCAAGCAACATCGTTCGTCCATTAACGCATATCTTACTGCGAGGTAACTCTTTTGGCACTGCTATGCCCACCCGCGCTTGGCACAAAATCATCCTATTGGGGAATTGAGCTATTTCTTGAGCGTCGTGTTCCTGCCCGCCTTGCATATATTTTGTAGTTAAGCAACGCCATTGTCAATTTCTATGGTTGGCGCAAAGTGCTATCGGTTAAAGCAGGTCTTACTAATTGGTCTCGACGCTCAAAAACTGATCTTGTTTTGGTTCAAAAGCAATCGTGTTGCTTGTTTGTTCTATTTCCCGAAAAAGAAATTCTATTTTTTCGGTATAGATAAACTCGTATTCTAAACCATTACCACTTACCAGGAATAACATTATAGAGCACAGGCAACAACATCAATTTCCTAACCGACGCTTACGCTGGTTGCCTTAATTTTCCAAGCAATCTCGTAACACATCGATAAATTAGAGCGCAAGTAGTGCGTCTTTTTCGAAGTTTCATAGGTGTGGTGCAGCAGATTGGCAAAGCCATCGCACCGTAACTTCCCACCTAAGCAATGCTACAATACCTTCACGAGCCGATTTCAATTTTTCTTTCTAAATGCCCCCTTGTTTCAATATGCAATCTCAAAAGGCCTTTAAATCTCCCTTTTTTTAGCATACTAACTTGAGGAATATGCCCTGGATTTCCCCCAATAACTTTAATGCCTTCTGAATAGTTAAACCATTTGGCTTTCTTGAAGCCAGTCTTCGGCTAAATGACCTAGCCAAGCCATACTCGCTGTCGTAACCCAGCTTCTTCGATTGAAAATACCATGAACCTCCAAAGATGGTTTTTCCATCATTCCATTTTCTTTTAGGTATTCTCCATACCTCTCAAGCCGCAATAGAAACCCACTCAACCATCGTATAATTGACCGACCATTCGGGGCACCATTTCTATACGAACCGATAGCGATGGTTTGAGCTGGATTATTTGCCTTTTGTTTCCAATATATTCGGCGGGCATCGTTGTAACCTCAAGCCTGCCTTTTTTCATCTGGCCAGAACCAGTTTTCTTCCCTTCCCAGTCCGTTCCTGTGTATAGAGCATCCCGAAGCTTTTCCGCTAGCCTCTGCCAATCCGCAAGTTCAAATATTCCTTTTCAAATACGATCCTGATTTACCCGTCTGTTTTATCTTTATAAAGATGACTTTGATGTGTCAATTTAGACAACTACCAAACAAGGTTAGTAAAGGCATAATTTTGTGGTTCATAATTTGATTTAAATTTAGATCACTATTTGTTGATTAAGCATATTAATTAATTCTAGAGTCAAATCCAGCTGATATGTTCAAGCCGCCTATATGTGCAGGCGTTTCCAGAATGCTGACGGATCGCCATTACTACTATCATTGACCAACCATTCTTCGTTCATAAGGCTTTTTGTTCTCATTTGCATCGTCTATTACCGCACGAATAATTCTTCTTTCTTGCCCTTGAATTCCATATTGCACCCGAAATTATTGTGAAGTGGATTGTAGGCTCGAAAGGTTTTCTTGGCCCATAGTGGGGAAACCATACGAAACGCTTCTAAACAGTCATTGACATCATTAAGTACAGACTTGCATTCCTCCACGAAGACCCCACCACAAGCGCGCATAAACTAAAGTTAACAAGAGAGCTTTAGGCACTCCCCTGTGTCCCCTCGCTTTTTAAGTGCCGGCGCAAGCCAGTAAATATGCTCCAGTCCTTTCCGCCACGTATGGCAAATTTTTCTGTATCAAGCCAAGTTCAGTTCGCTTTGTTCCAATCATTCGGGGCATCATACGACAAATGATGTAGTGATCCGCAGGAAATTAAGGTTGGAGCGTGCCAATCTATAATCTATGGCTAACAACCGTTCACGATGTTTGCAACGACAAATACCTTGCAAATTTATCATAACTGTCGAGACTCCGCACACCAACACACATGCACGATAAAATTAATGTGGTTTTTAAACCTGACCCTGTCGGTTGTAAAATGCGATGTCAGATCCCGACCAGCAATGGAATCGTTTATTAAAAACTGTTACCTCAAATTGACTTGTAATCTGGTGAAAGACCCACTCTTCCTCTAAATTGAAATTAATGAGTTCTGTGTTGAAACCATCGCTCCTGGGCAAGACAAAGGGAAGTCCGTTAAAATAAAATGATGAAAAGACGTACTATTTTTCATGAAAATTTTAATGTCTTACATTGCTCACTAACTGACCACCTATTTACATGTTTCCAGCACATTAAACGGGATTGTTCCACTACCGCATACACTCATGGATGCCTGATCAAATTGGTCATTAAGGGTGTCTTCACGATTTTTTCTAAGTAGTTTAATTTTAGCTCCCAATTGTAGCCACGGCTTCGTCCATGCATGCTATAATCGGTCGATTTCAACTGTAATATCATTTCATTTTGTCTCTGAATTTTTAAAAAATAGTCATATGGTCTTTTCTGTCCACTCAAAGCATGAAGCCCGTATCCACGAACCCAAAGAAGGCACGCGCACATCATAGTCAAGTGTCCTACTGGAAAGCATCTGATACATCATTTCGGAACTGGCTTTCGGAAACTATAGTCCCAGCCTCAAAATGACTAAAAAACAGCATGCCTGAATTTCAGGAACATTGCTTAACTCTTGGGTGGCAGTAGCAAATCTGTAAGTCGATGACAGCACCGCAAATGAACACCAAGGCTTTCCATTTCCCATTTTGCCTTGTATAGCTTATGTATTGGCAAAAGAATAACTGCAAAACACTCCTTAAAGAACTTCCGGATTATCACACACGACGGTTGTGGTCGCCTTCGTGTCTCATAGCGCCACGCACTCCTCACCCACCCGTACGGGCAGCCCTCTACGGCACCTTTCCCAAAACCGTTGAGGCAAAAAACTGAATCTCACTTTTTGCAAATGTCACGACTAGGTCAGAAAGTAATCCTCGGCGAGTCAAACTAGACTCGCGGTCCTTCTTCTTCCACGGAAGGTATAAAAGCAGGTTAGGTCTCCATCGAAATATTAGTTCTGATGTACCTTCCATTAAAGTGTAATTCTTGCTACTTCCGATAGGCTCTAGTCGTGGATTTCCTGAAGCGGTTAAGTTTGTGGTGTAGATATTTATTGCGCATTGTAAGCCAAGCCCTTCCGTTTGGCAAATCGTTAAGCCATAACTTTCTCTTTAGTTGGATATAGTTTTCTTCTATGAACTTGAGACTTATTAAAGGCAGGATTAATACTTTAGAAACACTGTGGATGGCTTCTACGCCTTCTGCTTAAGTGCTCATTGCCTTCCATTTTGCGATGGATACACTAAAAAATACTTTTTGTGGGTTTCACAATCTTTCCTTCTAACGGTCGGGCACTTGCAACAAGTGTTCTGAGCAACAATTCCCTTTTTCAAATCCCTCTGACCACAGCCGGCCGAAACCAGTTAAATCTTGGTGGAATATCGCGCGGCAGCCTTGTCAGATTAGAGGTCTGCTCACGACGGCTTGAATTGTGGTGGGTCATGTGAATCAGCCGGTCTCGCGGCGTACAAACGCTATTATTACCGCACTATTGAGAGCCCTCTGATCACACTTATATATTTTTACCTCCGGCGCGCTGATCTCTAATCAAAGAGGTGACCGCGCACGCAAAGACCCCAGAGGACCGAGCACTAGTAGATTCAGACGACAAGTACGTACCGGGGCTCCTACCAGAGAGAGCAGTGAGAGCGGCAGGCAGAAGGACATCCCAGATCGAGCGGAGAGCTTCAGCAGTTCGCATTGTAACAGTACGCAGCGTTGATGGTGATGTGACTGTACGACGCAGAGAAGCATGATACATCTGAGCTGCGAGTAGCCTCAGATCGTACATCGATCAGTACACACCGATTAGGACGCCATGGAGCATTTGTGTATCCAGTTACCCGAAAAATAGCCATTATGGACGAAATTCTAATTTGCTTTGGGTAAGACTGCAAAAAGCACTTTAAGCGTTCACTTCCTAGTAATAGATTCACGGAGAGCAATAAGTGCACATAGTTAGTAGCTCGAAGCTGGTAATAGTTCAGCGAAGGAGCCTAGAGACGAGAGGAACAATTATTTAGCTCTGCGCCTGTACACAAGTCTTATGCGTAAGTAGCTTGGTAAGAAATAGTACCGTAGCTTAGTAATAATAGGATTCTTCATTTTGTTTATTATTATGGTACTTAAAGCTGAATTCGTTCATGCAACGAATATTAAATTAAATGATTGAGTCGCATTTTCCATTCTGCTTTTTTTTTCTTAATATGGCAAGTTCCCAACGGATGAACTTCCTGGTTTCGTTCGTTAATTGTTTACCGGGTGGCATATAATGTAAGCAAACATATCCCTAAGTCGCAGATCTTCACGTGTCAATTAGTATGTCATCGTAGTTGAATTCTAAATTTTCTTTGATCTTCGTGGGGCGACTAGCTTGAAACCAATCCTTGGCCAGTAGCCAACCTCATAACAGGCCTTCCTTCAGACCCCCATATAAAGAAGTCGCTGGTAAAGAAATGGTCCACTGACTTAAATACAAGACACTGATAGGTCTATGGGGGGGGGGTCAAAGCGTCATCAAGCACGAGAAACACACTGGGTACGGCAACAGAATTCTTTTAAGGTGAATTTTCCTGTTTTTTTGAGTTCGCAACGATGGTAGAACTGCTTATTTTATTTCGCTATGCAAACTATTGATAAACATGCTAATAAGATGACTGGTTAGATTTTTCCCTTGGTAAATTTTCTATTTTTACTCGTTTCTGCATAATCAACACAAATGCAAAAGGCAACTAACTCCTTTTATAATGCAGTAAACGTCATGAATATTCTGTTGTGATGTGGTCGTGCTCATTTAGAATTCTTTTGACCTTGGCCAGCCACCTGATCATAAAGTAAAAAACCAGGTAACCGCTTGTTAAGCAAAATAGGGAAATTCTCCGCGTCCTGTTAATGGCAGGCACTAAAAGTACATTGTCAATTCCCGCAAGATTTCTGTAAGAAAGGAAGTAGTGGCATTTTGTGATGCTACATTATTGAAGGTACTGGATATATCCTGTAAAGGAGCCCCACAATGCCCTGCACCTGCGCTTTCGCTTGTTTTTTGCTATTTGCCTTATCCCGATTAAGAACTAGAGGTTTTATCATCAATTACTAGGTGCGAAACCGTACCCAACATCTCTACCTTTATAAAGGGGATAATATATTTCGGTTGCCGCCTTTATAGCTCCATCAGTGACGACACAGCATTTTCGGTTATATTTACATTCTCTTACTATTGCTGTAAGTTGTAATATTTGGCTGAAACAAAAATAGGCAACCGAAACCCATGGATCAGCGCCATGACTTGGTTTACCGTACAGTAATTTTAAAATCTGCCGCACCGGCTAAAAAACCCCTGCCGGAACCGTAACTTATTTTATCAACTTCTATTCGATTCTAGCGTGTTAGGTCAAAAATAGCCTCCCTGTCGGGTTTCTAATACATCCTTCTTTTACCATAAGGTTTCAGCTCCGCCTCTTCTCCTTTGGTGCTTCCTCTCGGCGGGTTGAACAGATAAAACTTAACGGTCCTTTCAAGTCTTTTTTCATTCCTGCAAAAACTTAGCAACTCCATCAATATAATGCCCATGGCATGATGCATTCCGCAGCATGCATTCGCCGGTTCCTTTTCGTGTACATTGCTTTTAACTTTAAGCAAAGGGTAAGTTATTCGCCTCCTCAACTGCAAAGCATCCTACTGCCTCAAGCATAACTGGCCAGTTTATTCCGCCCTTAAAAACCCCAGCGCCCGTAAATTCTTACTATTTTTGTGCCAATCTAAAGAGTTAAATTTTTGCAACGAAAGTTCCGCGTACCAATCCGGTTCCTCCCCAATTCAGTTTTGATGGATATCGGTCGCCAAGCAATACTTTTGGTTCAGCTTCATATGCCGCTTACTGATAGTTTTCGCTATAGTCTTTGTGCGAAGGAATGTCGTGGACAAACATTGAATAACATGCATTATAGCGTTCAATAGTTTTTAAGGTTATATCTGTTTATGTTATCGTTCATGTTTTTATGGTATATGGATTAATTTATTTTTTTCTGGTATGATCTGGAGTCTCTTTCTCAGGATGCGTTTGTTATAACTCAAATACGCACGCATTTCTAAAGCCAAAAGCAAAGTATTTTAACCAAAAGGGACTTGCAATAGCTAAAAATCCAAATACGAAAACGATATCTAAAACTGTGTGAACGCGT
>Ga0163217_1075342_pt1 | contig 10035 bp, 5 predicted proteins | sample SynspAceP_FD_185933 | JGI IMG/M metagenome (GOLD analysis project Ga0163217, IMG submission 185933) | Saline lake microbial communities from Ace Lake in Antarctica - Synechococcus sp. Ace-P (PacBio error correction) | ecosystem: Environmental > Aquatic > Non-marine Saline and Alkaline > Saline ...
TCCAACACCGGGAAGGAAGAGGATACGGGCCCGGCAAAAATAATTGGGGTCCTTTTTTTATGTCCCTTTTGCCTACGGTTTTTTTGGGTTTGGAATTTTTTCTACGATTTCTTTTAGGTGGTTTTTTAAAGGCTTGTATCGCTTCAACCGCGTTATGGAAGGTTTTCTCTTGCTTTCTTTAATAAATCGGCGTTTCAATAGCGGGTTTTTATGCAGGCTTTTTGGCCTATAAAGTAATATAGCGCAAAAGAAGAGGCCTTCATTGATTGGCGTAAAAAGCACCCTTTGGTTATTAAAATGATGACATAGCGAAATGGTGGGCTGATGGAAATAGAACGCAATTAATAGTATTATTAGGTGCTGTAAACGTGGGCTGAGCGGGGGTCTTTGTCAGTGTAAATCAATCCATGACCGACAAATTTCATCTCTAAAACTTTATGCTCGAATGTAAACTCGGGCGTTTATGTTTTTGGCCGAAAATCGGCTTTGATTGCGTTAGAAGTTATCGCTTCTGCTTCAGCAAGTATTCGTCTTTTTTTAATTGGATAAACTGAAGCGCTTTAAAATATTGTTATCGACAACCAAACGATTGAGCAATTACATTTAAATTAGTAAGGTCATTGTGAGTATGGATTGTTGTGGCTTAAAGGCAGCTTGAGGTCGCCAAGCTACTGGCTAGTACTCTCGGTTTGTTGAGATAAATAGTTTTCCCAATGCCGTGGGTATGGTATACAAAAAAAATGCAACACGGTGAGCAACATAAAGCGAATAAAGGTTGGCAACGGTGAACAACGGAGGCACTTCAGTTTTTTTGCGTATAAAAAAGCGGTGAGGGGCTTAGTTTTTAGGTTGGGTGTTCATGTCACTTCCTTTGGGTACTTCGTAAACAATAACTAAAGTAAAACACTCATAAGGCCGTTTTTCCTGATTCTTTAAAGTAGACAGGTTTTTGCTTAGCGAAAAGAAAACGTATTTTGCTATATAAGGCGTTTTATTGAAAATTTGGAGTGTTTATGTCTGCCAGTATTACCTTATGGGTCTTTGAGCCCTGAATACCTTGATCAATTTAGCGTCCTGGTTTAGACAAACGCGGACTAAAGGGCGCACCACGTCGATTGTTAACGGATATATCAAGATTTTGGTTTTCCTGTTGTGCAAGGGGTAAAACTAGAAGCGAGGTTGTGAACAGTGCATCAATTCGAGCTGAACTTTTAGGGCTTGTCTGATAGCACGGGAGTAGATCCACATATATCAGTTCGATATGTTTAGACATCCACACAGTTGGTGTGGCCGGTTTTTGATATGGATTCAACACTGATTAAGCGGAGTTTATGGATGAAATTAAGCCGTAGAGGCCGTATTGGAGAGCAGATCTCTGCGGGTGACGGCGAGTGCAATGGCGAGGAGAGATTGAATTTTGTAGAAAGTTTCCGTACAGGCGGTTGGCTTTTTAAAAGGTTTTGAGTAGTGAGGTCATGAGAGGTGGTGTATCACAGAATTCAGCTGGATGGTATTGCAACCTTGATGTGCTTTACAATCATTATGGGTGGCACACGGCTATTTTAATCTGGCGGCTTACTATTTTGCGGGATCGAGTCCAAGTGGAATGATGGTATGACGGAAGTGCATGTAATGGTTTTAGAATCCAAGATTGGTGAGTTAAAACCGTACATTTAGGCGCGATTGGTTGATGGTGAGCGCAAGAAAGCTTTTATTGAGACATGTTGAAGAGCAAGGTGTTGATTGGAGCAATCCAATAGCGTGTGGAAGATGGTGCCAATTGATTTTGTTGATGTTGAATCATGCGCTTTTAGGCGTGGCTTTTGCATGCGAAACCTTTGGTTCGAGAGAGGCTCCATGCCCGAATGAATAATCTGGCTTAGAAGGTATTTTTTGTATTTGTTAGGCATTTGAGTCTGCACAGATTCGTGCGGCTGTCTGTTTAGATAATGAGATGAAGAAAATGCGTTGTTTTATCGTTTTGGTGGTGTTTTTTACCGCTCAAGAATAGAGAACTTGCTATTTGTCATTCTAAAAGCTTGTTATGGATTCTCTGTTTATAACTTAACAAGCTTGGGCGTAGGTGGTGTTTTTGTCAGAAATAAGATTGTCTGATATGATTTGAATTTACTGTAATGTCTTTCAGGTTTAATCGAAGAACTTAATGTGAAAAAGCCGGACGCGATCAGTTGTTTCCAGCCTGCTGTTAGCGGTCATTATGCGGTTTACGGGAATGTGTTTGACGACATTGTTTTTATCCGAACCTCTCATGGTTTTCGCTACGCTAGACTGCAGAACCTAGGCGCGCTTTTAGCAGATACGCTAAAAAGGGCTTGAAAGCTGATTCAACCAGTGAATTCACCCCACAAACGCAGTTAAGCGTCGTTTAATTTCTGTGACCACTGACTTTTGGTATTTGACTGTTTTTACTAAATCTCGATCAATTTCGTTCAAGAAGCGCCAGGCGCTATTTTAGACGTTAAATCCTGGAATGAAGATATGGTGAAGAGTTGGTGATAAACCAGTAATCGATGTTGCGGTCCGCTGTTTTATCGAAAGAGCCGCCTGCGGCGGATTCGTGGCAATGGTTTGAAAAGCGATTCTTGGTGGTGTTTTGGCTCGTAAAAAATACCCAGATATCAAGATGCTTTAACATTGGAATAGCTTTATTTGAAGGCCAAATCATTGCAAGTTTGTATTAGGTCGGAGAGAGTATTTTGCAGTTGATCGGCGAACTAGACAAAATGGGGTATAAAGGCAGGTTTTCTGTTTCATTTACCGAATTTTGTCCCAGCGGCAGAGTTGTTATGGACAAGCGATTTATTTTGACCGTACCGAGGCTTTTTGCAGAGGAATTTATGGTGGAAACGGTATGCTGAAATCGTGTTGCATGAACTGCCATTTATTACTCGAGAGTTTGAATTATTGATGATTTTGGCATGAACGTTTCCAACATGACGCAGCTCATGTTGGTTTAGAGGGTTATTGAGAAAGCTTTTGTCGACGCTTCAGCCTGATATGTATTGTTTAACGCTTATCAAAAGTAGGACTTGAAATAGCGTGTTTATCCATCTCTTTGGTTATACTTCCACTAGGCTTATATCGTCTAAGTGTCATTGCTTCTTCTAAATTTACGAAAAGCTTTCTCTAACATAGTCGTGGGTTATCTTGTCTTCGGCAAATACGACAGAAACTTAATTTGTTTCTGCTTGCTCATGCGGTACATCCTTATTCAAAATAAGCGCATGAAAGGACTTCTTTTTGTGAAGAAATATCTGTTTTGTAATGATGCTTCACAAACATACCGAGGCAAGGTCTAGATAGAAAGCGACAAGCAATTGAATGAATGCTCGATCACATCATTTCGTCTTTAGAATTATGCACTGGAAGCGGAATCTTTTTTTTAAGGCTATCAAGGGCGCTTTATCTTGGCGTTGCTGATGTTCTAAAAGGGAAGGTTCCCACTCTTACGTCTCTCATTTTATCGCCTTTAGTGGATAGAAAAGTAGCGCGCGGATTGTTTTAGGCAGCTACTTGGTAGTCTTAGGTGAGATATTTGAAAAGGGCGACGCTAGAAACCAGAGAAAGGATTAAAAAGAATAAGAAAGCCTATTCAATCTGAGTATTCGCTTTTACATGCAAGTACCGTTGGCTTTTCACAAGCTGGCTAATAGCGCGCCAGAGCTTTGTTGGTGGGTGAGCATAAGGCCTAAGCGTTCTTGTTCCAATAAAAACGCGTAAGAACTTCATCTCGTTTTGATGGGATTCGTACGAATTAAACGCGCCGCATCCATAAGTAAGAGGGAGGAAGTTCTGCTTTTTTTGGCAGGCAAAAAATCGATAAAACAACGAGCAAACCATGGTAAGTGACTAAGGTTGAGCTGGGGGTTTCTGGTAGCCTAAAGAATGGGAATACTTCAGGGTCGCATGAACATGCGCTTTGCAGGTTTGATGGCGATTTTTCCAGAGGCTCGCTACTGTGCAAGCTTTTTTCTAGAACGCCTTTTCATGATTTTTCACGACAGAAAGCCCACCAGAGGAAAGAATACATCACAAGATTGCAGTAATTGTTTTTTAGTGCGGCTTCAGTGTCTTCTGGTGAGAGTCGCGCGGCGTGAAGGCATTGCTCAACCTTTGGTGACCCGCTTGCGTAACAGAGCTTTAAGCATTGGGCATTTAGATTTATAATTTGCCCAGCTTTTTAAAGTCTCCCGCTGGAATGAGTTTCCGTCTCCGGTGGTGAGTATTCTACTCGTAATGGCTTTATAACAGTATGTTTTGTAATGCCAAGAACTAGGAGTAACAATATGCATTGGTGAGATTCTTCTCACGCTGCCTTTTATGCAGTTTTGGCCTGCTTGCATGTCCTTGGGGGTCCCTTGGGACGAATGTTGTCGCCTTTTGTTTGGGGGGTGTGCAAGGCAACATGAATCATCACCATTTGGCATCTCTTGCATGATGACAGTGTCTGCGCCGCTCGGGGATATTGGCGCCGGTTAAATAATACGAGCGCAATGTCCCTGGAACTAAAGGTTTTGCGCTGACTGCCTGCAGGCAGTTGGCTGATGGTAAAGGGTTTATCGGCTTGCCAGTGCCAACTAGCGAGCGGCGTACCATCCATTGCATGTTTGTCGTGGGGTGGTACAAAATATCTGCGACAAGTCTTTTGCAAGAAATTCCTTTCCGCTGCTGCTTCGACAGAGCGATCGTTTGGGGGTAGCAACGCGCAATGTGGCGCTTTGTTTTTAATTTCTTGCAATGCGTCTTCAAACTAAGCATGGTCGACATGGGTAACTTAAGCCTCGTGCTGAGTTGGGTGCAAGTGGCCCCAATTAAAATCTGACAAAGTTGCAGGGTCTGTGTGAAGCGTTAAGTATTTTGCTCTTCTAAATACATTCGCATGCGGTTTTTGCATGCGCCCGTTGAACCAGGGTAAACAAAAGATTAAACGTTTGATTTGCTAGTCCTGCATCGGGCGGACTGGATCGTGGAAGTGCCAATTTTCGTCGTATGATATTTAAGTCGAAATAATTCAACAAATCCTTCGATGGTTTTTTATGAAAGCGGTGTCATTGGCTTTCTGGCGTACTGTCTCGGTTTTGGTAAAAGCCCCGTTCCGGCCAGTGATAGTACAACATGAATTTCTTTATCGGCGATCCAGTTCGCACTACCGCGCGCATTTGGTTAAACGTCGTCTTTTTACGATTTTTTCGAACCCGCTAAGCGTAATGGCCAGCTTTGCTTTAATAAATTCAACGAGAGCCGTCGCCAGAGGTATCTTCAGCGAGTGATCGTGGTATCCGAAACGTTTAATCAGCTGATTTTTAGTGGTCGAAATTTTGGGAAGGTGTTATTAGCCATGAGATTCGCTTGTTAGCCTCCTGTTTGCGCTCATAAAACGTAAAATTTGGTGGGGCTTCTCGAGGTTGAAATGATGTTTTGCAGATGGTTTAAGTGCTAACGGCGTCGTAATAGGCTTTCTAATGTATTGAATGGCTGATGTATTTCGAATCACACCTTTTAAGTCTTTGAGTGTTCATTGCCTAAGCAGTAAATAATCGACCCTCAGGCGGTAAGTTCTGACTGGATTAACAAGGTATCACAAAAGTTATGACTGTGAGGTGAAATAACACCAATTTATGATCGTAACCTGCACTGATAGTAGTTGTGGCCGCTAGTTTGTCTATTGAACTGGGGGTAGTTCGTAGTGTTCTGAGCGGTTTTTCGATAACATCCATCACATGGATTAAATAAGGTTGCGGAGCGGCCAGATCGTGGTCGCTATATAAGCCAAAGGCTATTTCTTCAATAAAACTGATGTTCCATTTTACGCTTCTTAACGCAAGCGTGCAAGGTCAATAATCATCCATCATTATGGTTCCTTGAGCATAAGCTGTGATTTTTAATCTTTGAATTGAGGCAGTTTTCCGCTGGCAGCTTCTATGGCATTGATAAACTTGCTGGAATTTATACTCTAGCGTTAGCGTGCGTAAAATCGTCGGCTTTTAATGTATCGAACTGATATTAATACGAGATACGCCAGCATTAAGTAGTTTTGAGCATCTTATATTGCTGTGGAGCCATTGGTGGTATAGTTTTTAGTCTTTCTAAACGTTAGTGTTGGGATTTGTTCTATTGCCCATAAATATATTTTTGCGGACTAAAGTGCTCACCGCAGTAATCACGAATACGCTTGGTTCCCATTGAAATAAAGGTTTTTTGGCTAGCATGAAAACAATTTCTCTAAAGACAAAAATATGTTCTCTAGCAAAAGAGACGTCTTTCAATCATAAATAGGTGGGCAGCGAAATCGAATTGTAGTAACAGAAATACGTAAGTACTCTATTTTTCGACCAAATGGAAATCGATTAAAGCGGATGTAGCCAAGAAAAATACCCCACAAGATAGGCGGTCATCAAAGGCAAAAAAACGCCTTATTTAGCAAAGCTGGTTAAAGATTTGACCGTATTTGGGTTTATTTTCAAATTAATGCCGATATTTCCTGTTTAAAAAACGTCAGTAAAAGGGCATATAACGATATTTATAATTTGCAGGAGAGTAATAGGTGAGTCAAGTCGTTAACCATTTAATAGGTCTACTGAAGTTAGACGCGAATATCACTACTCAGTTTATTGGGCGGAGCAAGACCATAGGCCTTCCGAATTATTTGGCGGTCAGTTATTGGGCCAGGTTGAGTGCAGCAACAAACAGTAGAAGGGCGCTTTTTTCCCGCATCAACTCCATTGCTACTTTTTACGCCTTGGGTGATTCTGCACATACCGCATTGAATACGAATGTTGGAAGTTGGTTTCGAGACGGTGGCAGTTTTAAGTGTTGAGGTGAGTATTTGCCTCACAATATTGGAAAAGCATTTTAGCAATGACGGTCGTCTTTTCCCATATGAAGAGTGGGGCTAGATATCAAGACGCGATGCCTAAATTGTGCCGGGACAAGAATCGTTCAAATTGAATTATCGCTTTTTCAGAGCTCACTCAGACGAAATATCCCGAAAAAGGTAAGAGATTTATTTTACGGGGTCGGCCCAATTGAATACTGAATTGTAGAAAATCAGAACCCATTTCCGACCGCGCCCAGGCATCGCCAAGCCGACATATGTGGATTCGCAAGTTGTGGCGGCGTTTGCTGGACGATGCGCTAATCTATCAGTCTAATGTTGGCTTATCAACGGATTACGGCTTTTATTGAAACCGCTTAATGCCTTCATGGATTGTCTATTGGTTATCCGTATTTAACCATTGCCTAGTCTGGATCATGCGATTTGGTTCATCGTTCTTTTTCGGTTAGAATGGGTGGTTTGCTTTAAATGTGGCAGATTCTCCGTCTGCCGCTTCGGAAAGAGGGTTTGTAGCGGACAAATTTTTTAATCAAAAAGGTGAGTTTGGTTGCCTCGACGGCAACATAAGAAGGGTTTTGTTGCGGTATTTCGCGACAATAAGAAAATGCAAGTTTTATCTAGATAAAAATTATTCTTTGGTGTTGCTGCAATGCCCAAATAACGTGTTCTTTCCTAAGTCTGATGAACTCATGAGGCGCACGTTTTTAAGCGATTGCGGTCGTTTTCTTATTGGTTGGAGCATTGCCTAGTGGCACGGCAATGTTTTCTACGGCCAGTTTTTTCCATAACCTGTGCGTCGAAATTAGGGGAGCCTTCGGTGTTCTTTAAAAAGGTTTCTTCATCGCGCATTCAAATACTCAATCAGGACCTGCAGAGTCTAAATTGTGCCTTGGCTGAAAAGTCGTCTTCTTTCTGTGTATTTTTTGCAAATTTTGTCAAGGAAAACAGTTGGCATCGTCACAGCAAAGATTCGATTGCGCATTTTACTGCGTAGTTCTCGGGAATCGGGCCTTTATGTCAATGGTTAGGTAGGAAATGCATTTGCTGCATCGAGTACCAAAGGTTCCGACGAATGGCATTGGTTGGGCATTGGGAGTGAGGCACGCTTGTAACAGCTTGCACAATGTTTGGTCTGAGTGGGGGCGTGACAGGAAGCGGAAGGTTGGGTGATATCTCGCGGAGCAAAAAACCAGCTACGCTGCTTTGGGTGTGCGGTAATAAAGTGGTTTTTACCATTTATCCACCCCATTCGGCTTGCTTCGGCGATTTTTGTCTTTCTAAAATAGGGGCGGCTGGTCGACAAAGCAACGGTAGCAATGATCACGACGCTTGGCCTCAATTTTTTTTGCAGTTGAGTTAGACGTTTACGTATTATATTTAATGGTATTCAAACTCCCAGGGCATAGCGTGCGATGTAGCTTGTTTTTTTGTTTTAACGCCCAACTGGTTTCGCCGATTGAGGTAAGTAGTTCATCCGCAGGGAATTACGTGGCGAGTAGCTGGGTGTACTGTTCTGGGGTTAGAATCGCTGTCCACGTGGTTGGGCGAGATAGTCCATGCCAGCGTGATATTGGTTTTAAAGCCACTCGTTAATTCATCTTTGTATTGTGCTAGGGTCAGCTCGACAATACGGGTCAGCGAAGCCGAGTCAATTGCCATGACTTAATGTCATCAAGCAAGTAGATTTTAAGTCGTCTGAATGAATAAAAACGAAGGAAGGCAAATGAGTACCGAAATATCTGGCGCTAGGCCGGAACGTTTCAGCTAGCGAAAAGAGCGATAAACTTAGTAAAGCAGCGAGTCACCTTTAACAACATCATCAAAGCTTGAATGAACTGCGGTCTGCTTTCGTATTGTCCTTCTTGGTTTTCAATGTTGTTTGATTCGACACTTCTTCTGCAATACGTTTGGTTAAGCATTGGGCTCGTTGATTATTTTTCTTTCGCGATGCGGATATTCTCCGCAGTTCTGGATCATCACAATTTTACGAAAAACAGCGTAAAAATTCATGCAATAACGCGTTGTTTGTTGAGCTCATTGGCGCATTGGTAAACTCCTAATCAAAATTAAAATGTCGCATAACATCATGAAGCGTAGGTTAGAGCAAGTTTTTATGCGTGCTTTGTGTTGACAAAAGTTTAGGAGTGAAGACAGAATGAAAAACTATTAATTCGACGACAACCCTTGTCGATGAATCTTTTTTTTATGGGCTACTAGCCCATCTCTAGTCAGATTTATTTCTGATAAGCACAGTATTTTGTGGCGTAATAATCGTTACTGTTAGTGCTTTTCCTCGCGAAAAGACGCGGGCATTGTGTAACTCATTTATTGCCGTTTGGTGTATTCTTTACTTTTATGTAAATGTTCTTCATATTTTAAAAGTTACCTCAGTTAGTTTTGGCAACATCGTTTATGCAACTTTAATCTACCGTCTTAATGCGGTTTCAATAGCGTAGTTTGAAATTTTTTAAAGACAGAATGAAATACTTTAATAGAGGGTACAAGGTGGAGTTATTATCCGTGGTGAAAATGATACGCGGCTTCTCAAAGATGAGGGGGAGTTGAATATATCTTGGTTACCAGGTGGTGCCGCACTTCATATATACGATGCCTTGCATCGTCAGTCTGATGTAAAGCACATTCTGGTTAGGCATGACAAGCGGCACGCACATGGCGGATGGCTAAATGCGCGTGGCAACGGTTAAGGGGGCACGGTCTCTCGTTAAACTCTGGTCAGTGTGGCGACAAATACGGTGACGGCTTGGGCGCGGGCTTACTTTTGGATTTTCCATTCCATGGTATTTATTTGTGGTCGGTTAATGAGTTTACCTGATTGGTGAAGAATGGCGTTCCAAGAAACCGATATGATTTGGTGGTTGTCACGTCCAAATTGTAGCAGCAGCTTTACGGTTTTAAGCATGCCTTTCTGAAATTCCTATGATCCTGAAAAGGCGTCTTACATTGCCAATAACGGTCGTCTGGTCCTGTTGTCATTTGATGTGGCCAAATCAGACATGACCATGCCAGGTGATAAATACGAATATAAATACCTGAGTCGTTTTCTATTCGTTCTTATTACGCCACCACAAAAGGTCACAGTGGTCAGATCAAAAAAAGCCGTTTGAGCTTATTATTGGCGGCACAAGGCGTCCAATTATGCTATGCTGGTGGTGGCGTCA
>Ga0163217_1104080_pt1 | contig 10035 bp, 12 predicted proteins | sample SynspAceP_FD_185933 | JGI IMG/M metagenome (GOLD analysis project Ga0163217, IMG submission 185933) | Saline lake microbial communities from Ace Lake in Antarctica - Synechococcus sp. Ace-P (PacBio error correction) | ecosystem: Environmental > Aquatic > Non-marine Saline and Alkaline > Saline ...
AAATTTATCCACTTGCGTTTCACCCCTCCATTGCCACACACACACCAGCCCTCTCCAATTCCACTGTCATGCCCGAAAAAGCCCAAAACCTCCACAAAACGCGCCTGGTGGGAAGTGCTTGGCGTCATCTATTCAGTATGTTGATGCCGCGGCAAGAGCTTCCAACGACGCCCGACGGCAATGGCATCGGGTGAGAACACGCTGGACGCACCCGGTAAATCACGCCCAGAAACTATAGTCCTTACCTGGAAAGTGGCCTCGGGGTCACGAAATGTGCGGGAATCTGGCGTGAACAGCCGGAGATACTATCCCTCCGCCGCTGCGCGAAATAGGAGGCGGGTTTTACGACAATACACCGGAACTTATCACACAGCGGTCCCAAACACCCCGATCTACAGGCGAGACCTATCGCGACCGTGGGCTGTTGCTTAGGAAAGCAAGGGACCCAAACAAATCCACGGCATCCGCCCGTGGATCCAACAAACTCGACCTGGTGAGGATATGAAACCACACAAGCGTTTTAGTAATGCGAGCCCCTGGTTATTCCCAGCGAGCGAGCCCTCTGGGACGGCGAGCCCAGGGAAGCAAAGCGAAGCGTGAGAATGTTTTTTAGAACGTCTGAGCCCGCCGGACGACGACCAAGAGGCTTATGCCGATGCGCCACGGTGCTTTGTTTCCGCACTGAGTCGGAAAGCCACTCGAAACTGGGAAATGGAACGAAGTGGACGGGAGCCACAGTTACGTACCTGGCACCAACCGTATACCCTTGCGCACCACGAGCGCCGAATCGTCAACTGACGCCAGATAGCCACACGAGGTTGCAAGAGGAATGCTGAGAGAGTGGTCGAGAAGACTTCTGGCTGAGGCAATGGGGGAGGGCCGAACGGCTTTCGCCTCGAGAAGTGACCGTGCCCTTCTCCAGTCGAAGGACGAGAGGCAAAGCCGGCTGCGAAGGGCCTAGCCCGAAACTCACGCCTTCCTGCGGCGGTTTTGAGGGCCGGGATGGAAGGGCAAGCGGGCGAGAGGATGATGGACAACTAGGAGCTGATGAGATTGGCCGGAGGCGAGCAGCCGGTCCGATGAAGGTCGGCGCCCCATACCGCGCGAGACGAATAAACCTGCGCATGCCGCTTCGACTTTCGGCCTCAACGGCCAACCTGTTTGCGGCCGTGGCCCAATGGCCGAGCGATGCCCCTGGCCGCGATTGCCTCACCCATGCCCGGAAGATGGTTGCCGGGCTGCCGCTGGGCCCTGCCGCTGCGCCAATCCAGAATGAGCTCTGGCTCGGGATGGTCACCTGTGCCGATGCGGTGGTGGAGGCCAATCCTCAATGCTTTTTCCCCGACGCACGTGACGACTGGCTGAACTGGCGGAAATCAACCGGCCCGGCTGGCCCCCTCTGCTCATGGCGATGCCAGGCCCAACAACACTGACTGCTCACAATGACCCAATCACGGTACACGCCGCCGGCACACGCGCGCGGTGGTTCTTATTATTGGCGAGGGTTCATGAAATCGCGGGATGCGAATTAGGTGGCCGACCTCACAGTGTGTATCTGTTCTGTCGAGCGGCGGAGCGCGCTGCCAACCGCACCCAGAATGGCCTGGAGCCGGGCCCCCGAACGGCTTGGGTGTTCCTCCGCGCCTCCAGCCCTTGCTGGTATGCTAGCGAGCCCAGAGAGCCGATCACCGTCACCCGGTTTTGATTACCACAGTCGTGTCAACGTGAGGTGCAGCATAAGCAGCTCTCGGGCTCCCTGCTCAAATCTGCACCTACCGCATGCTCACCAGATCGCCCGGTTGCTACGCGGGCCTGCGCTACGGCGACATGGGTGAATGAATCGAGAGCGGCCACCCAGCGTGACTCTGCTACGGAGAGCCCAGTTCGCTGCCAGGAGCGCAGCGAGGCGGGAATACCCCTGTCGCGATGAACGGTGATCGTGGCCGCTCAACACTCTTTCCGGCACGGGCCCTCCACCCGGCTCGACTCAGCCAGTGGCAGGGCCATCGCTGCGCGAAACGCTCTGGGGTTGTGGAGTTTGCCCCGGCGAGCCCGGAGTGGTTCGTCCTACCTGCCCGCCTATGGGTTTTCTTCTGGTGGGCTGGTGAGAGAGTAAGGCCGCGGCGGCTTCCCTGCTCGAGCAGATCGCCCACCGTGCCCCCTCCAGCAGGTCCGGCCTCGGCCTGATCGACAAAGGCCAGCCGGCAAGCGGCGGGCCAGCACATCCTTCCGGTTGCCGGGCCCACTCCATGGCGGGCATGTGGCGCACGCTCCGCGGCGGTCAGGGGGATCACGTCGCTGAGGGGGGTGCGCTCGCTGCATCGGCGGCGCAGGCGAGCACCGGCGGGGGCCGTCCAGGCCATGGCTGGCGATCAGTGGGCCCGCCAGTTGGGCCTCCAGGCTCGTTTGCTGAAGGCTTGTGGCCAGGGCGGCCCAGCTCGCGGCGCTGCGGCCGGGTCGCTGCGGCCAACCAGGATCGCTCCCGGCGACAGGCCTCCCCCAAGGGCGCGGCCCCGAGCTGCTCGGCCCCACGGCCAGGGCCGTCGATGGCCATGCTGGCGGCAGGTGGTCACTTTGCCGCCCATCAGCGCTGATCAGACGCAAGCTGAGCCGCTCCACCGCGTGCTCCCCGCACCACCCGCGCCGTGCCGGCGGCCGCTTCCGCCGCTGTTTCGGGCAGCAACAGCGGGCGGCCGCGGCCCAGCGCTGGCTCACCTGGCGTGGAGTAATCTGAGGGGAACCAGCGCTGCACGTAGTCGAAGCAGGTAGGCCCTCTTCGTTGGCGGCGGCCGCCCTCGGCTTAGGCCAGGGGGCAAGGCCGGTGTCGGTGGTGCCCACCAGCGTGCGGCGAAGAATGGCAGCAATGAACAGCACCGACCGTCGTCGTTGGCGGGCACCAAGCAGGCCCAGGCCGCCGGGGCAGGAGGTCGTCGTCGAGCGACCACGTCATGCCCGCGGCTGCACCTGCGCCTGGGCGGCAGATCGGCCTGGCCATGCGGCGCAAGGGCGTCGGCGCGATGCCGGTGGGTTCACCAACCACCCGGGCGCGCAGTCGCCGCTGCCTGGCGCCATCCGGCTCCGCCCGCGATCATCGGCCCCCATTCAAGCTGGCCCTGGCCGTCGCGCAAGCAAGCTCCACACGGCCGCTGCGGGGTGTGTACAGCGGCGCCGGCGAGGGCGGGCCGCTGCGGGCCGATCAGCAGGTTTGAGGCGGGGGCGTGTCCGAAGCGGGCATCGGCGTAAGGCGACGGCCGCCGATGGCCAGGCGCCACTCGGCATATGGCGGCTCACGCTCCTGGCGCGAGAAGGCGCTGGGCTGCGCTGATGCGCCGCCGGCCGGCCAGCAGGTTTCGTAGACCGCCCAGGCCGGCGCCGTAGTAGGCGGTGGCCAGCGGGTGCGGGTGGGCAGCAGCAAGCTCCCAGGGGCTGGGCCAAGGAACGGCACGGCCTGCAGCCAGTGGCCGCGCTCGCCCAGAGCTTCGCGCCACAGCTGCAGCTGGCGCCAGATCAAATAGGTTTTGAGGCCAGCTTCCAAAATAGCGCACGTGTCCGTCCCATGCAAGCAACTTGGGTGGCGGCTGCTGGGCCCCGAGGCGATGTCACTGCCCTCCACCAAGCACCCCGAGAGGCCCGCGGCGCACGCCTCCAAGGCGATGGTGGGCGCCCACGGGTTGGCGCCGGCGCCGATCACCACAGATCGGAAGAGCTTGTCCGGGTCGTGGCCAGGGTTCTGGTACCAGGGGCCGTGGACTGGGGCCTGAATGTTGGGGCCAACGGGAAAGGACATTCCGTTGCGATCGCAAGGATTCTCTGCGGAGGTGCGGTCTGGGCGGCTCCTGGGCCCTTCTCCTCAAGGGTTGCGCATACAGGCCAAACTGCGACGCACCGCCTCCCGCCATGCGCTTCAGCCAACCCGCTGGCGGTCGGTCCTTCGCTGAGGCTTGTTGAAAAGCGGCTGGCGGTTGGTTCGCCGGGGAATGGTCCGCCCAGGCCTCAAAGGCCAGGCACCAAACCGGCCCATCGAGGGCGGCGAGCAGGGCACGCCCCCGGCCTGGTGCCTCTCGAGATCGGCGCGGCGGCGCCACCTCCAGGGCCGCAGCTGTCGGCCTGGGCCTGCCAAAAGCAGCCCATCGCGGCGGCGGCGCGCCATCGGTGGCGCAGCTCCTTCAAGCGGAAGCTCCCCAGGGCTTACGGTGGCCAGCTCCACCAGGGTGGCCACGGCCAGGGCGATGCTCTCCGAGGGGTGGCCCGGGCGATGGCGCCGCCGCCGGTGTCGCGGGTGATGCCGATCAGCAGGCCGCGGCGGTGGGGATCCCAGTGGGGCGTTCCCAGCCTGTGAAGGCCGGTAAACCAGCCATCAAGGCCCGCTGCCGGCGGGAAAGCTGTTGCCGCCACGCAATCGATCTCGGCGGAACTCTCGATCAGGCCGCACCCTCAGCAGCCACTGGACGTGGGGTGCCGGCCATTGAGGCAACGCTTGCCTCCAGGCAGTAGGGGCGGAGCCGTCCGGCGCCAGCAACAGCCGTAGGTGCTGCAGCAAAGGCCCCCGTCGCTTTGCGCACGATTGCTGCTGCCGGTGTTGATCACCAGAAAGGCGCCGGTGCCGTAGGTGCATTTGGCTTTCAACCCCGGCTGCAGGCAGTTCTGACCCAGGGTGGCGGCCTGTTTGATGCCGAGGCCATGGCCCGGAGTCGGCACACCGGCGAAGGCAGCTCCGCGTTGATGGCACGCCCGAAGTCGGCGTGCAAGGGTGTGCAAGCTCCGGCAAAGGAAGGCCGGCCGGCACCCGAAGGCGTCACAGAGTTCCGGATCCCCACTGACCCACCCGCTCCAGGTCCATCAGCAGGGTGCGGCTGGCGTTGCTAGCGGTCGGTGGCATGCACCTGGCGCGCGGTGAGGCGCCAAGAGCAGGCCAGCTGTTGAACGGTGCCAAAGCAAAGTCCCGGCCGCAGCAGCGCCGCCGCCTGCGGCTGCTCGCGCAGCAGCCAGACCCGAATCTTGCTGGCGCTGAAATAGGGATCACAGCAGCATGGGCCGGTGGCGGCCCCGCACCAAAAACGGCTAACAAGGCCGTTGCGTTTCCAGTCGGCGCAGAGGCCGCGGTGCGGCCCGTCCTGCCAGACGATCGCCGGCGCCGCAGCAGTGCCCGCTGCGGCGATGCAGAGCAGGGTGGTCTCCCGCTGGTTGGCGATGCCGCAGCGCCGCCACGGCGCGGCGTTTGCTCCGGGCTGATCGGCCTGCTTCCAGGGCTTGGAGGCCCGCAGCCTGGCTGGCCCAAGATCTCTTTCGCCGTCCCTGCTGACCCAGCCGGTGCGCGGGGTGCCGGCAGCATCCAAAGGGGAGCCGCTGCGGCTTGAGCAAAGCCTCTGGCCTGCGGCGGGTGTGGAGGGAGGCCCTCGAGCTGGTGGTGGCCCTGGTCGAGCGTCAGAAGGAGGGCGTCGTTGGGCAATGGGGGCTCCGTTTTGTCCGTGCTAGCGCTGTTGAGCGCATGTTCAGGCCTGGTCGAATGCGGGTTGACACGAACGACGACACGGCCTAGCCCGCCCCGCCAGCCACCCCGCCAGCCGTCCTGATGGGGTGGTCCGATGCCGTGATCGGTGCAGATCTTACCCCGACCGACGCCTTTTTCGCCGCAGCGGCAAGGTGGCGGCCCAGCAGGGGCTTGGCCTGCAGCCGTGGGGGGAGGACCCGGCCGCCCAGGGGTTTCAAGGCGGTGATCTCTACGGCGTGGATCGAGGCGCTCGACGATTCTCCAGGAACTTGCGCCACCTGCCTCTATCTCAATTCCGGTCTTTTCGCCTCAAGCCGCCAACCCACCCGCTATCACACCTTTCGAGTATTTCAGGTGATCGCCGCCTTGCTGGGGGGGCAAAACGGCGGCCCACTGGCCGCTCCTGTGGCGGAGCTGCATCGCCGCGGCCATGCGCCTGATCCTCGATGGCGTTCTTCAACCCACTGCGGCCCGCGGCTCTAGCCATTACCTATACACCCATGCTCGAGAACGGGCCGCTCTCGCCCTACGTGGATTGGTTCCAACGTGGAGCACTGGCCACTGAAACCCCTACGGCGGTGGCGGTGGTGGTGGCGGTGGCGCTGACTGCCAAAGGACGGCTCTTGTGTGGCTGTCTCTTACCAGCGCTGGTGGAGACGATCCCGGCCCTGCCGCAGCTTCAAACCACGGCCCAACTTCCGGCGTGCGGGCTATCTGCTGGCGGTGCGCGGCACTGGGGATTGCCGCCCGGGGTGGATGGCTGGCGGCTGGATTGTTGCCCGATGAGGTACCCGCGACTTCTGGCGGAGTTCCGGGCGGTTTGGTGCGCGCTGAGCGGCCCCGACGCCTGATCGTCGGCGAGCTCTTGGCGCGACGCCCGCCCCTGGGGCTTGCAAGAGCGGGCTGTTACGACGGCACGATGAACTACCCGCTGCCTGGGCGATCCTCCGCTGGGCCGGCGCCAAAGGGCAGGTGCCGGCTCGCTGCGGCTGCGGCCCTGCCCGAGCCCCCCTACCAGCCCCTGGATCAGGCCCCGGCTTCCGCGCCAGGGTTTTGAGGAGGGCTGGTTGGTACGGCCCGGCGATAAACCGCTGCCAGCTCACCTGCTTGACAGCCCATGACAACCCCCCGGGCCCTGCATTGCTCGGCGGCGACCGGGAGGCCCTGGCCCTGGCCCTGCTGCTCCTGTTCCTGCTGCCGGGTGCGCCCTGCCTCTATTACGGCACCGAGATGGGCCTCGCTGGTGGCACTGAAACCCGGCTTGCCCGCGAGGCCGCATGGACCGCTGGGACGCTTTTTTCCCTGGGCGCCGCGCCACCGGCTGGCGGGCGCTGCTGGCAAGGGCCTGAGTGCCCTGCGCCGTAGCCCAGCCGGCCTTGCCTCATCTGAGCTGGCCTTCACCGGTAGCGGCCACGATGATCTCCTGCAGTCTGGAGCCGGGTGAAGGCCGCGGAGCGGGTCTGGGTGTGATCAAATCGGGGCCTGCTGGCGCTGCGTTTGGCGCTGCCCCGCCGGCGCCACCACGGTGCTTTGGGCCACCAGTGAAAGGCAATCGGTGGGTGGGCCGCGCCCCCGCGAAGCTGCCGCCCCAAGCACGGGCCTGGTGCTGGCCTTCCCGGCGAAGCTGAGCAGATCTGGCGTCGCTAACCAGTGGCAACACAACCAGATCTGGGGTGGGATTGGCACGGGATCCACTCGAGACCAGTCCTGGACAGCACCCTCGAGACCGTCTGAAGCCAGTTCGGCTGGAGGTGACTTATCGGCCGGGCCAGCGGCCGGTGGGTAGAAGGCCCTGCTGCCGGCCGTGACTGCTGGCGGGTGCTAGCACACCGGCCGGTGGCAAGTCGCTTCCTGTTTCCAAGTTGCCGGCCCTGGTGCGCCAGGGGCTGGTGCTGGTGATCTCGCCCCTGGTGGCGCTGATGCAGGACTCAGATATGAGCCAGTTGCGGCGGCGCGGATCCCGGCGGCCTGCCTGCACGGCGCCTCGACACGGCGTCGCGCCACCGCCTGCAACCGCCAGATCTAGGGGAGGCCAATGGCTCGGCTTGCTCTATCCCTCGCCCGGGAGCGGCTTGCGCGCCGAGGCCACCCGCCGCTGCTGGAGGAGTGGGTGCTGGAGCAGGGCAGCCTTGGTGGCTTCTGCCGTGATGAGGCCCACTGCATCAGCGCCTGGGCATGACTTCCGCCCCGAGTACCAGCGGCTGGGGGAGTGCGCGCCCTCTGGCCCTGGCGTGGGCCGCTGGTGGCCCTGAGCGCCACGGCGGCCCCGCGGGTGCGGGCCGACATCATTCGCCTGCTGCAGTTGCGCGCGGCCCCCTGATCCGGTGCGCTTCGGCCCGTCGCCCAACCACTGGATACGCATGCGCCGGCGGCGCGGCCGAGCCGCTGCCGGCGTGGCTTGAGGCGGGTGGCCGCCGCCAGGGGGCGGTGGCTGATCTACGCGCGCACGCGGCGTTCGGTGGAGGCCTGGCCGCCGGCCTTCTCCGGCCGGCTGGGGTGGCGGCCATCGCTTATCACGCCGGTATGGATCCGGAAGAGCCGAATGCTGGCCCTGGGAGGCATTTTCGAGCACCCCCGCCCGTGCTGGTGCCACGGTCGCCTCGCATGGGGGTCCGACCGCTCCGATGTGGGCTGGTCTTGTCACCTGGACCTGCCGGCCAAGCGCCGAGGGCCTACCTGCAGGAGTTCGGGCCGGGCGGGAACGCGATGGCTGCCGCCAGTGCCCTGGTGCCTGTTTCCGATCCGCCGATCGCAAAACGCAGCCTGGGTTTGGGCGATGCGGGCCTCGAATGCGGCAAGCTCACAGACGACGTGCAGGAGCAGGAGCGACCGCCGCCTGGAGCTGCCCAGCAGCAGCTCCGGCGGCATGGAGCGGTTGGCCGGAAGGGTCAACCTTGCCGCGAGCAGACCAGCTGCTTGCTGGCCGTCGGTGAGCTTCGCGTGCCCCCTGCGGTCGCTGTGACAACTGCAACGCCGGCAGCCGTCCCACCGGAATTGTCGCTTCGAGGTGGCCCAGGTGCCTTTCTGGCCCCTGGAGCAGCGAAGCGGCTTTTGATCTGCGCCCGCCTGTGGCCGATGCCGCTGGCCAAAGGCGGAATCAGAAAGAAGGATCGTTGGGGCTGGCTGGCTCGCCGCTGGTCCAGGAAGAGAAAGCTGATCAGTGAGAGCGTGACGGCAGCCAATGCGCCTGTGTTGCGCTCGGCCGGCCGTCGCTAATCTGCAGACAGCCGTGGCCAGCTGCCTGGGTCGCCCTGAGCTCCAGCAGGCATCAACCGATTCAGCGTTTTCAAAGTCGGCCTGGGGTGGCGGCCCCAAGGTCTTCCAGACGGCCGCCCTCGCCGGTGTTGGTTGAACTTCGTTGCCGAGCAGTTTCACCGCCAGAAACAGCTGCTGGCCCTGGTTATTGAGCGCGGCGCCGACCTGGCTGCCTCCAGGGGCTGCCAGGTTGGTGAAATCCACCTGGATAGGGCCCCAATAGGTGCGCCAGTCCAGGGCGGGCCGCCAGGGCGGCCTGTGGTTGCTGCGGCTGTGGGTTGCTGGGGTGGTGGTGGCGGCAGTGGCTGGGGCGGCGCGGTGGTTGCGGCTGTTATGGCGTGCGGGTTTGGCCCTGGGTTGCTTGGGAAGTGGGCGGGTCCGGCTGGAGCAGGTTTTCGCCGCCGCAGCTGGTGAACGCAGGGCCAGGCGGGTGCCGGCCTCCACCTTGTCGGGCTGGAGATGGCGTTGACGACACCCAGCCTGCTGACCGGCACGCATAAGCTCGGCAAATGCCGAGAGGGTTTCGCCGGGCGCGCACCACATGCGTGCTGCCGCTTTGTTCACCGCTGCTGGCCTGGGGAGGCAGCAGCAGTGGCAAGGAGCACCAGGCACCACCAAAGGAGGCGGCCCCCGCTTCCACATGGTCGGCGCGGCTGGAGGTTTGTTGAGATACCATCAGGCGGCGTACGGAGAATGCCACTGCGTTCGGCCGATCCTCCCGAAGAGGGTTTCCACCCGTTAACCCTGTAAGGTGCCGCGTACAGACGCTGGGCTGGCCGCGGCCGGGTCGCCGGCGGCGCAGGCTGGGCCCGGTTTGGATCAGATCGGCGCTCTTGATGGCTGTTGAGCTGCCATCAGCCTGGAGGTGACACGCCATAGCGCTCGGCAATCTGGGAGAGGGTTTTCGCCCGGTTTTCACCACATGCCTTTCGCCGCCATGGCGGGCAGGGGCAACAGCCAAGGGCGAGGACAGGGCCGGGGAACGTCGCATGGACAGGGTCAAGAAGCTATGCTCGACCATAAGGAGAACGCACCATGCGCCAGACCCACTGGCAGGGGGTTCATCCCAGCAGACCGCTTGATAGGCCGAGGCGGTCGCCGTAGGGCCGAATAGCGGAACGGCAGATCGAACCGGAAGGGGCGTCTGAGCACGCTGCGATGGTGCGAAGAAAGGTGTCGAAGCCGGCTTTGCCGTGGTAGTTTGCCCATGCCGCTGGCGCCCACGCTCCGACGGCAGTCCGGCACCCCCACCTGCATGCACCCACGTCCGTTGAGGCAGACATCTCTCG
>Ga0163217_1068149_pt1 | contig 10034 bp, 12 predicted proteins | sample SynspAceP_FD_185933 | JGI IMG/M metagenome (GOLD analysis project Ga0163217, IMG submission 185933) | Saline lake microbial communities from Ace Lake in Antarctica - Synechococcus sp. Ace-P (PacBio error correction) | ecosystem: Environmental > Aquatic > Non-marine Saline and Alkaline > Saline ...
ATAAGAAGTCGGGCCAACCTTCTCTTGCTAGCTCTTCGGCCAGCGTTCCGAACAAAATTCTGGGCGCAGGTGATTGTGGCTGAATTGCGCAAGGCGCGGCAATCGCGTGGCCTCTAAATGGCAGCAATTGTATCAACAATTGCCGCGCGCGTATCATACAGAAATGCTCTCCGGCCGAAATCATTCGACCCCCTACGCGGATCGCATCAAACCACCGTGGTGGATCCCGGTTCCCCCCCGGCGAGCTTTCTCGTCCATTTCGGGTCCGAGGATTTCGCGGCGCGGTGCGGCCAGTCGTACCTTGGGCGCGCGATCATGTTTGCCCGTGTTTCATAGGTATCGTATGCAAGTTCACCAACCGGGCCGAGAAGAGAATCCCCCTGCATGTCCCCCCGCGGCCCCCTTTGGCACGGCTCGGCCTTTTCCGGGTACAAATTCGTGATCAACCCCATCTGCAAAATTGCGACGCGCCGGTTTCGACCCTATCCGCAAGGATCAGCACCGTCATGTGCAAAAATTCGTCCTCTGTCATGGTTATCTTCTGACGGATTGGGGCCACCGTACAGGCGTTGAAAGAATTCGGCGTATAGTGGAACGGTCTGCGCCACGGGCCATTGGTTGCAGATTACAAACTGTGTGGCCGAATACCTCCGGCACGCGAAAATCCCGCCCGCGCCACCAGCACGCTCGATCTAGTTCGCGTCCCCCCTGCGGTTTCCGCTCGGTCAGACGGGATTTCCAAGCACACGAATCGGCGATCCGCGCACACAAGGATTACACAGAACCTGCGCGAACAAAGCTCTCGCCGCTGCAAGACGGCCACGCACAGGTCAACTCAGCACGTCCACCCCCTGCGCCACCTCCAGTGCCGACAGATGCGATAAGCCGTAGTGGCCCACCTCGTTCGCATGCCCAGCTGAGAAAACCGCGTCCATCCTCGCCTTCCTAAAAAGCACGTTCTGACACGCCCGTCAAAATCCTCCCGCCCCAGCGCGGTGGGACCGACATCAACTGCTTCCCGGGCGAAGCAAAGCGACGGTCCCCGCCGCAAACCCATCAACGGTCTGTCTTTGCCAAACGCCCCGATGGGCCTGTATCTGATCAGCAATAAATCGGCCGTCAGCGCCGCCCGGCGTGTATGCGTCACTCGAACTGGCGGTCACGATATCTCAACGCGGCGGCTGTCATGGAAGATACCAATGAATTCAAGCGCCCCGCGCCTCGCCTCGGCAATCACCGCACTACGGGCACGGTTTCGATCAAGACTGGCGGTAGGTTCACTAGCAAAAGCGCGGATAGAAAGGCAAAACCGCCGCTCAATTCACGCGCTGCTGCTCCCAGAAAAGGTCGGGCTCAAGCTGCACAGCGTTCGGGGCATTTCAGTCGTGTACATGGGTTTTGCTCTGCGCTTCGGTCCGTCGCCCGGTCCATCGCTGGTCGCCATCAGCGGCTCGCACTACTTCCAGTGTCGATTTAGCACCGGCAGCGACCCGCAAGAACTGGCCGACATAGCCATCGTCGTGCGGCTGTCAGCTGGATCACCCTGCTGTGGTGCCGCGTTTTTACGACATCCAGTCGCCTACATAACCGTCCCGACTGGGTCAGATAATCCGTAAATCATTTCCGCATCTAGGGTCGATTTACCGGCCCCACGACCCGCCTCACCAAGCAATTACATCCCCTTGCTACTGCTAAAGAGTGCCCCCGCCATGACAGAGATTTCAGCAGCCCCGATTGTGCAGCACAAAGGATTTCTGACAACAACCGGTTTCCGAACATAAAAAAAAAAAAAAAATAAAAAAAAAAAAATTTTTCCCCATTCGGCTCATACGCTGTATGTACAGAGGAAACAAAAGCTGCGTATACGCAAGCTGTCTTATTCTTCGAAGCACTCTGATGTCAGCCCGCTCTCTATGAACATGTTTGCCGCTTTCAAACCATCAACCGGTCGCGAGCATCGCAGCCAAAAAGCCAGATCGGTCACGATATGGCGCTCAGCCCCATTTCGCGACCAGCCGCGCAGCAGGTCCCAGCATCGCGCCTTGTTACGCTGACATCCCGAACCGCCAAGCGCTCATCCTAAAGACCAAACGCAGGCCCGTCACCAATGCGCGCGATCTGAAGCCGTGCTGCATCCCGCCGAAAAAGGCCGTGGGCGGTCGCGAATCGGTCGCGCTGACTCGACCCGGCCGAGCCAATCCGATGCTGTCGCGATGTCTCCGTACATGGCGCGCGTTCACAGCCATCAGCGTTCGCCACATTGCTCGCCCGCACTGACGTTCCGCACCGTCGCGGGCCAGTGATGAACGAAATGCCCAGTCCAGTGCCGCGACAGCATGCGCGTTCGGGCCTCGCTCAATCGTGACAGTATCGCGCAAGCCCTCAGTGCGGGTGTCCAAAAGCGCACCGCACCTGCGGTCGGCTGCAAATGCCCTCGCCGACAGTCAGCAATGTCGATTCCCCGACCCGCTTCCTCGAACGACCCATTTACCTCGCCCGATAAAGATCAAAGGACACATCCGTGCACCCGATCCGCGCCGCGTACATCTGGCGATGCACCTTCCACTTGCAACAACGGGTCATGCCGCGTCCTCCGCCAAAGGGTGCCTGGCCCACAATGCCCGCAGCGCGACGCGAGCCGAGAATCCCGTATCCCGAACACACATACTCCGACCCGGCCGCCATCATCCATGATCAGCTCGTCCAATAAGCTGTCTGTCGCGCCGCACAGATACAGCGATCTGCTTGGTCGGACTCGAACGGTAGTCATCAAATCCAGACGACGACCTTGGTAAGGGCGCACCGCAATAGATCTGCTGTTCACGCCTGCAACAACAACTGACTACCTTCCATCTCTAGCTTGGTTTCGAACTCGGATGCACGGTCCGATGGACATAGCGCCCCTCACTTCACCGAATAAGCAGAGCGATCGCAACCGTCTGCTGATGTCCCTCGTAAAGTTCACGTGCATCAATCCTCTTCCTCAAGGCTGTGCATCTGCGGTCTCTACCTCCGACCGTCGAGAAACCAGCGGTTCCGGGGATCGGCACCTGATTAAGACAGGATCTGTCCTCGCGCAGGGCGCTTCGGGGATGCGGGACGGGTCTGGATCACGCGGGCCTCGGTGGTGCTTCGTCACGGCCGACAACCCGCGTTTTCTCGAAAACCGCCTGATGAGAGACTGCATTGGTGTGGTCATGCCCCTGAATCGATCAACCTTGAAACCCGTCTCGCCGTCAAACTCTCGCCGCCGACACTGCAACACCCGTGCCTCCAACCAAAAGGCACGCAATCTCGCGGCCTGCAAATAGCACTTGGTAAGCCCGGGATCGCCAAACCCTTTCAGATCGAGCGCGGATCCATGCGTTTTGGTCTGCTCGTCCAGAATAGCGAAGTTATAGTCACTCATGACGCCACATCCTTCCTTCATTTTGGCCTAACTCCCCCCGAGGGCCCCTCCCCCTCGGCTTGCCCCCCGCCGCCTCCGCACCCTGCCTCGCGTCCCACGCGTAGCTGCGGATCAGCTCCAGTCGATTGAAACGACGTAAGTGGGGCAGTTTGATTATGCCCAGAAACCGCCGTCGCCGAATATGTCCGCGTGGTTACAGCAACGAATTCCTCGTCCGCGCGGGGCGCCCAGAATATCCTGCCGCCCCCTCCCTTCCCACGCAGCGCGCGGTCAAACCAGCGCCAAACCCAGAGATCGCCTTGCCCGTCATGCTAAAAACCAGCGCCCATAGCCCGCGTGAACTGCGGCGGCTCCGTCTCGAGCCGTGAACTGATTGACCGTCTCGCATCGTCCAGGGGTGAATTTCAACCGATGTCGATGCAAAACCCCAATTCGGGTATGTCCATCTCTACGGCCACGGCACGATGCCAGCTCTGCCAAAAAACGCGTGGTTTGCGATGCGTTAGCCCTCTCGTTGGTGGCAGTAAGCCTGCCAAGGATAAACCCCTCATCCCCGCGTGTTAGACCTGCAATCGCAAGCAGCGGCGGCCGGAAGCTCCAGCGGGCCTCGGGTTCAGATCGTCAGTTTTCTCTGCTCCCTGCGGTTCCGTTGAAATCAGGGTCCCGCGTCAAGAAGCTCATATATGAGGCGTTCAACCTACATGAGGCCTAGCGGCGTCTCGCGGACCTGCTCGCCCATTTGGCGGCCGAGTTTGGAAGTCCAGCAGAAAGGTGGGTATAGTCGAATTCGGCCCAGGACTGCCGCCCCGGTGCGTCCTGAACGTGGCCGAGACACGCGCGTCACACGCCCTCGCAGTCGGTATCCACCGGGATTATACCGCCAAAACGGGGTAAAAGCGTGGTGCGGTAGCCCGATCAGAAAGGTCGCCTCATCAGATCGCCGCGCGATGTTTTGATCGCCAGCGCGCAAGCGGGATCAAAAGCACCCCTCCGCCATCAACCGAATTGACGGCACGTACCCATCTGTCGCGGACTGATCTACGCCAGTTCCGCAACATCCCCCGATTCACACCGCGCCGTCCTCCCACCACCAGGGCTATGTCGATGGCGCGTCGCGCCCCTTGACGGCAAACAATACGATCACGAACCCTCTCGTGCGTGGCAAGCCGCAAAGCAAGCGTCTGCGCAGGTGAAAAAATGAAATCCACCCCAGTGCGAACAGCGGGCTATTCGCTGAAAAACGGCGCAGTCCGGCAAGCGACAGGCCGGTAGCTGTCTTTGAAGCCCGCCCGCCTCAGGGTCGCACCATGGGTGGAAAGTTCGGGCATCTCGACGATCAAGCGTGCTGACCTGTCGGTATCGCGGTGCCGATGGCGAAATTTGCGAGAGGCAATCGTCCAGCCCCCCACGGCAAACATCGCTTATCGTCAGGGCGCAAAAGCCCCGTTGAAAGGTAATCCGTCCTGCGCACATCTTGCGTATCACAGGCCGCTCCCGCAGATAATCCGGCGTATCGGATCACACAGCGTCAGGATCCGCGTACCTGCTCCCCCACCTAAGCGGCGCGGGCGGGGTGGCACCTGATACCACAAATCGCCGGGGCGGGCCATGCGGTCATCAGCCCGCGAAAGGCGCGGCGGCCGTCCCGATTGGGCGTTGGTAAAGCCGCCCTCCAAAGCATCGGCCCCCCAATCAGTCTTCCCCTCGTACCATTGTAAAGAACTCAACCTCGTTGCAGCAGCCTGGCCCGCGCGGGTGGTTTTGGCCGCGTCGCGCGCTCTTGGCGCAAGCCGGTGTAGAATGGCCCGCCTCTACTTGCCCCGCCCGCGTCGTTGCATCACGCACAAATCAGTGCGGTCCCGAAAGCGCATGGTCTTGCTGCGCCCTTGCACATACCCTGCCCCACCGGCCCACGCCCCAGTTTCACCGAGGCGCGGGTACGGACATTTCGCCAAGTTAAAACGCGGCCCCCACGCCTCCTGCCCGCCCGCGCAACATCACGGCAGCCATCTCTGGCGCGCGCAAAATACTGTGATCGGGGTGGGTGTCAAGCGGTCCACAGGCGTGCGATCTCGGCTGCGGGGATTGGCCAACAGCCCTAACACGCCTTACGCTCTGCATAGGGTCGATTGTTGTTCATCAAAATCATCTCGCAACCTTTCGAGTGTCTATACAACAGAACAAATAGCAAGCTGCCGGCGCGTACCGCGCAAGCCCTCCTTTGCGAAATATTTGTGACATGCCCCAACGCACCCGATCTGGAACCGCCATCGGCCCATATCTGCGCAGGATATGCCCTCCTGCGTCTATGCCCTGAATGACACTACGACCGAAAGCCGCGCTTGCCTGCGCGTCGGGGTGAACCGGCATACGGTCGCATGCGATAGAAGCCGCTGACTGACGAAGGGCTGGTCTCCGCGGCGCGGTGCGGGGGTGTTTGTGACCTCTACCCCACCGATTACCCCATGGCCGCGCGTCCCGTTTTCAAACAGAACCTCACCGCACAGGCGCATTCCGGCAAGGATTTCCTGAACGCTGGAAACCCGCACCGCACGACCCGAGAAACAGCCGCTTGCCTTGCCGAGAACGCCAGGTGCAGGTCCTGCAAGGGCTGTCCTTTGCTGATGATCAGTGATTGCGCTGTTTTCGCAGCGTCTTCCTGCCGCGCGTTCCCCCCCGACATCTGCGCATCTGAGCAGTCGCAATCTCGTTGACGGCCGGCGCTCGCGGGGGTCGTGACGACTATACCCGCGCCTCGACCCGCATTAAGGCCAACTCGCCAGCGCGCACCTGCAACCCTGCACTGCGCGTGGCCGAAGGCGCGCCGATGCTTGCGCTCACGATCAACCTGAACGGATGATCAATGCCAGCCGCGGAATACGGCGCACGTGGTTTGCGGACAAGTACCCTAACACTGGCAGATCTCTGAAGGCGGGCCGGCGTTATTCGACCGTCCAGAACGCCTCTGCTGAAAAAGCGATCGAAAGTCCCCAAGCGCGCGTGCAAGGCGCCGTCGGTGGGGCCATCCCACCACGCCAGCGCCATCATGCGGTCGCGATACTTGGGCTAACCGCGCGCGCAAGCGGCACTGCAGATGCCCGCGACGACATATAAGGGCGCGTCCTTGTCACGATCGCCCCGCCCGCCACAACGGCCCCGGCCGATCGTTACTCTGGCCGACCTGTGCGCCGTTGCCCAGCCACGTTCGTGCCAAGGGCGACGCGCCGGCCAGGCGGTGCGCGAAAAGCCAAGCGGCATCGTCAGCGCATCGTCAAAGAAGTCGCCTCACGTAGTCGAAATGATGCGAGGCGGCTTTCTCCAATCGGTGGTCGTGCCCCGATCCGCACATAGGCCCGCGATGTTGCAAACTTGCCCACTGTGGGTGGCAATGTCGCGTAGCGTCGCAGTAGCTATAGTCACAGCAAACTGGCCTGTGCGCGATACGCGACCCCGCGTCAACCCTGTGTAGGCTCCGAATTGCATCGTGTCTCGCATCGGGTGATGAAGGGGGTGTCACAGGAGACGCGGCATCAGTGACCGCCCCGTCGCCATTGACAGCTTTGCGGCGCAGCCCAGCCCCGAAAAGCTGTCCATCGCCATGACCATCAGCAACGATCAGCACAATGTAGTAGTCACCTCCTCCCAGTCCTTCGTGCAAATCGCCTTGGGTCAGCAGCAAAACCGAATGCCGCCAGCCGGTGAATCGCCCCGAATGTCGCGGACCGCTGTTGGAATGTCAAGAAATACAACTGCCTAAGAGCACCGCACGACTGCGGCAGGACCCCACAAGCGATAGCGTGCCAAGCGGTTTCCGCCCCGGTGGAGGTGATGCCTCGATCTGTTTGCCGTCCGACCGTTCTCAACGCGGCTTCCGAAACATCTTGCCGCGAAGGAACGCCCGTGTCGGTCAGCAGGACGCAGTGCCCCCGTCAACGCGCCCCCGCCAAAAGGCCCCGCGACAGCACGATGTCAGATCAGCCCGTCAACCCGCGCAGAAAAACGAACAGCGCCCTGCCGCAAACCTGAGCGAACGCAGCGGTAAAGTTCTTGGCGCCAAAACCCCAGCGGCAAAAGCGATGATCGCTGCGCCAAAACGTGGCCCAAGGAATGCCATCAACAACGTCCTCGTACAACGCCCAAGCCACATCGCCAGACGCCACATGCGTGGTCAGAAATCGGAAGATCGCGCCTGCTTCGCCGCTGACCGCGCGCCCCAGCATCAACAAGGGCCAACCCCGTGATAAAGGGGCTTGTCAAGCGAAAAGAACAAGCCCCAGCCCGTAGCTGTACTGAACACCCTCGGTCCGATGCGGTGACGTCAGGCCCCTGCATCCGTGTTAATCATCACACGGTTCTTGATTCGCTGATATACGCGGGGATAATCGGCCGGCGCGAATGTCCCTTGAACGCCGCGCGTCCCCGGTCGGCCACCACGGTAGCGTAGCCCGGGATATCATAGTCACCTGCGGCCGAAGGTCCGATATGCCCGCCCCCAGATCACAACGGCGATCCCCCAGCGACCCAATTCGGGGCCGTACCGGTTCAATAGCGCCTTTCCGCTCGCCTCGATTGCGATGAAAATGCGCCGTCGCGTTGTCCTGCGTGACATGGGTTTTGTAGCTATAGGTATCTAGACTACCAGCGTGCGGGCGTTGTCGACGTTGATACCGTCCCCCCAGCCCCCCGAATATCAAGGCAAAAGAAGATACAGACGAAAATAGGCCAGCGCGATCAGGGCAGCGCCAAGCGTCATCCGCTTTGCGCGAGAAGTGCACACATCGTCGGGTGAAGGGCCGGTCGCCGGTCAAAAGGGTCAACCTTTTGCACTCGCATCCGTGGGTCAGACGGTTACGAAAAACGGAAGCAAACTGATCGACCGATCACAATCTCAGGAACAAGCAAAAAGAGATGGCGGCAGCCTCGTCGAATTTGCCCTGCCCCGAGCTCATGGTGTGCGCAAGTCAAGCCGATGCCACCAGCCCCCGACGAAGCCAAGATCGCAGAGGCGCGGATGTGGATCTCAAAGCGCAGTCAGTGCATAGCTGACTAGTTCGTGGCCACTGCGGATCACCCCCCAGCACATGCGCGGCTCCAAGCGGCCCGAACAGAGGCAAGACCTTTACCCGGTTGAGAAAAGCGTTTCATTCACCTTCGGAAAAAGAGTTTACACCAACGCAACCGAGTGGTATGCCACGCAATGGGCAATCATCGCGGGCACCGGCCCGCCGCCCAGCATAAAGATCAACACCACGCGATGACGACTGCGGGACGGCGCGCAACAGTCCATGCAGCGCGGCGCAAGGACGCCAGCCACGGCAACAGGGCAACCCGGCGCGTGACCATCAACGACAGAAAACAGACCGATCATTGCGCCCAGCAGGGTCGACGCGCCGCGGCAATATCCACCGTCTCGATCAACGAAGGCAGGTATTCGCCATATATCCGGCAAAAGTGCCCCGCGTCAACGCTTCGCCATCACGTCAGCGGGGAAATCGGAGAACGTTCGCGGCAGCCCGTCAGAACCCGCCTGCATTGCCGGTCGCCCGCGTATAAAGCCGCCCCACCAGCAGCCGCCACAAAAAGGAATCAACACACCAGATCATACCAGCGCTTCGGATCGGCCAGCCAGAAGCTGTCCTGAAAACTCCTCTGCTCGTCGGGTTGGTATGGCGATGTCGCAGTCATGGGAAGCCTTTACGTAAAAAGCTGACCCCGATTGAGGAGACGGAGCAGCGACCGTGGCTTGTAAATTACTTTAATCACAAATTCGATTTTGCCTTGCGTGCCTCGAGATCGACACATAGGCGTCATGGGTTGATCGGATCAAACCAAGGCTGTCCCTGCGGCAAACAGCCCAGTAGGCTACAGTCGGGTCGATTTTCATACAGGGTGTCCACCAATTGGTCATCTTGCTTGACGTCTGCGGCAGGATCACTGACGCAAAACGACGGGCCTCAGGTATCGCTTGGAGCGCCAGATTCCCACCAGATCGTTCATATCAACCACCCGAATGCCACCGCTTGCGCAGCCGCCCGAGTTTAGAGCGTCTTCCCCAGTGCCCTGACCGTCCGCCCAGGTCACCTCTGCGTCCGATGTCGCCATGTTGACCGCAACGATTGTCTCTCGTACCGCCGGGCATTTGACCTCACCAAGTAGTCACCGACTCCATGGGATACCTTCGCCCATACTGCGATCTCGATTCGAAGGCATCAGATAGCCTGAGGTCGATTCGATCCCTCCAAAGCCAAAAAACTTTGCCCTTGACGGCCTTTCGAGCTGGTGATGCCGCTGTCGGCGCGGCAAACCCAATGGAGTGGTACCATATAAGACCCGTCCACGTTCATTTTAACCAGTACAGCCGACCGCGTTCGGGTCTTGCAGATAAACCGCCCGCATAGCCCGAGGCACCCCAGCCACGCCAGTGTCCAAGCCGTGCCGCCCAGCATACCCTGAATAACCCGTTATTAGGTCCGGCGCAGGGCGAAAATCTTGGTCGGCACACCCAAAGCATCTTCGGTCATGACGCGGCATAACATTCCGTAGATATTCATCCGCTGAGCGTTCTCGCCGCCCAGACATACCGATGCGGAACTGCGGAGATGGCTTCGGTCCTCGCAGTCCGCAC
>Ga0163217_1102216_pt1 | contig 10034 bp, 11 predicted proteins | sample SynspAceP_FD_185933 | JGI IMG/M metagenome (GOLD analysis project Ga0163217, IMG submission 185933) | Saline lake microbial communities from Ace Lake in Antarctica - Synechococcus sp. Ace-P (PacBio error correction) | ecosystem: Environmental > Aquatic > Non-marine Saline and Alkaline > Saline ...
TCGAGAAGGAGAAGATAATCTTTGGGGGAAAATTTTCCCCATACCCAAGCCGGGGGGTGCGCTTGGCCCTGGGCTCGCCTTTTTCCAAAGCGGAACGGAGTTAGTCCTTTTGGGGTTCCCCGTGGAATGGGGAAAGATGTCCCTTGGAGCCACGAGCGCCGGCCGAGGTAGCCGTCCCCACTAAAACGCTTTGGTTTTTTCAACCGAAGACCTTGTCCGGCCCCTTGGAAAGTGGTTTCACTCGCAAAAAGAGGAACCGGTGGTTTGCCCAAAAATAAGTTTTTTCCGGACCACTTTCCGTTTATATCGATAGCTCATCAACGGCTTTTCCGGGTTCCAATCAAGGCAATCATGCCCGCCTTCGCCCACGAAACCCACACAGGACAACTTCGTTTGCCCTTCGCAATCGGAATCGATGACTGCTTGAACCGTTTGGAAATCCCGTATGCGGTTAACGTTTGCGGCCCAATTCACAATGCGGCACGGATTCAGGTATACACCGACGCGAAGATACTGGCGCTGCGGTGCTTGTGGAATGTTCCCTCGACTGCACGTCGGCGATGAGGACAACATCGGCTGCGTCTCGTGCCAGAATCGGTGGCAAACTCTGCCGCCAAACCGCGTTACCCGAAATTTTTCGGACCATCCCCAACGGCAGCCAAATGTTCGGGAAGCTCGCTTGCATCCCGGCAAAAATGATAACGTAGCGTATTGTTTGGACTTGGATCGGATCCAAAATTGGATAATTTCGCCCCACAACGCCGCCGTGTTTGGTTGGTTTGCGGTGCTGGATGCGAAAGTACCTGCTTATTGGCCACGACAGACTACGCGAACGAAACGAATCACTGGTTGCGATCGGATCCGGTCCCACCCAAAGAACCCTTCGTCTGCGCTAGACGTTTCGATTCCAAGACCCAGTATCTCCTACCAGTTGCTGACACGGGTTGTTGGTGAACTGTTCTTGGACGCCACCAAATGATCGGCTCGTTCGTCGTCTTGCTTCGTCCCACTTACAAGTAAAAAAATCGGTCGATTCGGAAGACCATTTCGGCTGCCGGGTCAGCTGGGAATATTCCGCTGCGTCTTGGGTCGCGAATGCCGAATCATCAGCGATCGCAACAAGTCGGAGGCGAAGAATTAAAATGATCAGAGTCCGGGTTTGCAATGATATTTCTCTAGGCTTGAAAATTAATTCGGCAAGGCCAGAGAGAGAGAAGTCGCGTCCTGAGGATCATTCATTCGCCTGAAGAAACAAGCGAAAAACGGTCCGCAAGAGAACTGCGAATCATGTGATCCCTAAATTTTTAATTGATCTTGGGAGCGACTTATCCACAAACGCAATCGAGAACGGTGCGTAAGGCAAACATAAACATAGCCGAAAGAATGGGAAACACTTCCGCGGAGTGGAATTCCTCACGAAAAGCATGGTGGACAACCAGTCGGCAGATGTCAGACTTCTTTGACAGGAGAACCGGTCCGATGGATCAAAAGTCAAATCAATTGAGCCGCGAAATTCCAAACTTGCTGCCGTCGAGGAAATGTCGAGCAAGAAGAAGAAAAAGGGTTCCGGAGCGAATAGCAGGAAGAAACGCAAGGTGTCAGAAGTCATTAGTGGTCTCGGTCGGGCAAGGGGCGAACTCGGGTTCGTTCCCACGTGGCCGACGCGTCGAACCTTCAAGTCAAATCTTGTGAGTCCTCAGTCCAATTGACTCAGCCCCAGGTCTCCGTCCATCTTTTTGATTCGTTGGCCTAGTCGCTTCGGGATACTTCCATTCGCCGCGATAGGTCGTCGGAGCAGTTCGTTAGCTTTTTCGGCGTCGCCAATGACTGCCTCGTTCGCTCGCGGTCCCATTGGATGCCTGCGGCCTAGTGTTCATTGAAGCATGCCTAGCAAGCTGCATGTGGTTGCGTCGTGACCGATCTGCACATCGCAGTTGGTTTGCTGCGCACTTTCGGAGTGCTCTCGATGAAATCGGCCCCACAGGCAAAATCAATGCTGTGACCCTTCGGTTCTTTGTGCTGAGCGTTTTTGGTGGATTTGTGGTTTCTTGGCGTCGGCTGGGCTCAGAACGTCCATCGTCTCCGCCATCCCATGTGGAACGTGCCTTGTGGGTGCCGTGGAAGTAACAGCCGACGGACGATTTGCTCGGGGCCGTTTTTCCGACCGAACTTGCGATGCTCCCAGGTGTTCGCCGTGAAGATCCGAATTGGTAAGGTCGCAATTTTTGATGTCGGTGTGCGTCCGCTGGGTTTGCTCTTGTTCGTTGAGCAACCGCCTTGCCCTTGATGGGAACGTGCCGCCGGTTGAATGGCACATGCGTGGGGTACTTTTCAGTCCAAGCCCACCACAAGATTTGATCCAAACCAGTGGACGCCCCAATCGCCTAGCGTGCCGTTTGGCGAAATCGCCAGGTAATGTCGCGGAAAACGCCACCGGGAATGAATCTTAGCGGGTTGAACGGGGCGCAAAGTGGTGCCCGGGCCGCAAGTCAAGAGGTCCCCCAGTCCAGTTTGTTCAGGTGGGCTCTGTTGTTTACGCGTTGGTTGTTCGGGCCCGACCACCGCTGTGTACGACGCCTCGACCAAGCCGAATGTCGCCTGCCTTCCCGAACCGTGCTTTGAGGAACTTCATGCCCGATACGTAGTGCGGTCCGACATGCGGCGAATGCAAGACCGAACCTTTTGGACTGTGGGTCGATCGTTAAGCAGGCGGCCGGCGCTGAGCAGCGGCAACGGCTTTTCCCCAATCGTGTGGCCGTGGGTTGGGCTTTCTCGACAAAGATATGTTGGCGCCTTTTCGATCGCCGCAAGTGGTAATTGAGTGCGTGCCAATGATCGGGTGTGGGACGAATTGCGATTGATCGATCTTCGACTTTGATCCCAAGCAACTCCTCGAAGTCCGTGAAAAGTCCTTCGGATCATCATCCCGGACAAATCAGAGACTTCTTTCGGCGGCTATCTCCGTCTATCCTGATCCACATCACAGAGGGCCACGCACTGCCGTAATTCCCGGCAGCCTAACGCCCTCTTTGAGAATGTTAATTTGCCCCACCAACCGCTACCAATCAGTGGCGGTGGCGGTACTTTTTTGCCATTTTGATTGGCGTGAATGGCTTGGCGCAGCCGCAAAGGTGATGGCACCCGGCAACGCGGCGGTTTTGAATGAAATTGGCGGGAAGCGGGAGAGTGCATGGGAATAACAGTCCCGTGAGGGAACAGTATTAGGCGCGACTGTTGAGACGTAGGAGTTATATGGCGCGATTCAGTCCGAACGATAACTGACTAGGTCCAGGCAAATTCAATTCGCCGTCGACGCTGCGCACATAGAGCAGGCCATCAGACATAAGTGTGGGCGATGTCCACATTTTCCGTCGATGACTTTGTGGTTTGTGAAATCGCCTCGGATAACTTTTTCGATGAGGCTTTGGGCAATTCACCGAGCTCACCATCGCGGGTTGATTGATGATCAAAACGTTACCCGCAGCGCGAAGCGATCTGACGTTAGGTTGGTATGAAAGGAGCGGAGCCGCTGCGACAATCGGAACTTTGCTCGTATAGATAGGGCTTCGCTATATGAGTGATGCGCACAGCATAGAAGAAGACTGGACGGGGGGTTCTTAAATGCCGTGGATATCAGTACAAGAAAACCTTTTCTTCAAAATCCATGTTACTCAATTTGGTTTTGTAGTTTTTCTTTGCTTTTCCAAACGATCGTCGGTTCACCGTTTCGGTGGCCTTTTAGCCAACGGGCACGTCGGCCTGCGGTTGTATCCCGACGAAAGAAACACCGATTCATCCGAAACGCTGGGGTCGGCCGAGTTGTCAGTCCCAAATGTGGTGAGCCATCGTTGACGAGCCAAAAGCTCATTTCCCGGATTTCAATCTCGACGCAGACGTGGCGCCGCGGATCCGGAAAACGATTGCCGATTTGGCCTTGCTGTTTTGGAACGGAACCATCGACGAATAGCCAGCGCATCCTTGTCCCGTGGATCTATCCACAGCATTTTGCCCGTGTGTTTTTGTTTCACGCGAGTCCCGGCTTCGCCCACATTGAGCCAAGTAACGTGTCATCCACAAACCAGTGGCGAACCGGCGAAATCCCCCATGCGGGTAACGCGACTGTCGTTTGTCCTTCGGCCGCGTGGACACTCCACTCGCAATTTGCCGGTGTGCTTATTCAAGGCAGTGAATCTGTCCCAAGCGACTGAGCGTGTACAACGAACCGCCATCGACCGTGGGTGTTTGACGTCGCGTCCGCCCTCGAATTCGTTTGGGTCAGGCGGGCAATTCGTAGGAGAATGACCATGACGGCTTTGCCACTGCCCGGATCGAAACATCGCACCCCCATCGGCTGTCGTCTTACGTTACCGATTGTGAAAAAAAGCAATGAATTCGCTGGTAACGACTGCCGGAGATTTCCCCTGCCGACGCCTCTGGTGTCCAAAGCCTTTGTCGGTTGGTCGCGATCGGAAAAGTTCGGGTCCAGTCGGTTTTCGCGTGAGATTCGTCCGAGGAAAGGTCGCTCCCGGAATCGAAACCAGTCATCGCAGACTAGCAGACTGAGCGAATGAAGAACGAAGAGAAAGGACGTTAACTGCAAGATACGTGCCTGGATGGACGTCAAAGGTGACACGCCGGTTAAGAAGACGATCGCATAATCGGCTTGGGACCGTTTGAAGTCAATTAACCGTCGTAGCCGAACTCGCCCGAGTTTGGATATTTTTCCCGCGTATTCCCAAAGTCTGGCGACTTCGGCTACCACGAAAACGGGCCACTAGTTGTCGAATGGTTCCGTCAGAAGATTCCTAACGTAGGCGTCTAATTCTGTGGAAATGGCAACAGTGCAATCTGCGAATTTGTCTCATCGTCTTAGCTCAAATCGGAAACGATGTTACGGTAAGCAGATTTTGACGGGGCCAATGAGGCTACCCGACTTTGCGCCGTCAGATGAAGTCCATCCAGGGTGTTCGATTTTCTTTGGGTAATCAGGCTCCTGCGTCAATGATCTTTTCATGCATCATTCCGGGCGGAGAGCTTCGCTGACTCCGATGGAAATCAGCGTTGAGCACGAGGCCGAAATCAAGAATGCATCTATGCATGGGTCCCCCGTCCAGTTTGGCCGCTTGCTCCTGGAAGCAGCTTGTCCTCGGATGGTCCACTCCGTTTGACCTTCCGCGATTACCGCCTTTCAGAGTGTATGCCTCAAGCTGTTTGCGAATGCTTCCGTACGCTCTGTGATTCACGCTTCCAGAACGGCCCATCGTCTAACTCCGGCACGCCGGCGGGCGGCGACCCTCGACGCTAAAACGCTGATCGGCGGCGAAACCCGCTTTTCGCTGCCGGCAATATTGACGCGTTTTTAAAGAAGCGAATCCGCGAAGTCGAGCAGATCGTCGGAAGATGCCGAAGAAGAAAAAGAAGAAAGCGTCGAGCGCAATCGCCCTCGCACGGATGACCGCAAGTTCCCCGAACGCCTGGCCCTTGCGCTACAGAACACATTATCGACCTTTAACCCGAAGCCTCACCGGGGAAGGACTGAAGTTCATCCGCTATGACGAAGTACAAACGCTCGAGTGGCCTCGCGCCGGCGCTTCGCGTGCGCTCAATAAGGTACGCTTTCCGAGCAATCTTCGAATGCTTTATCCTCGAGACCGGATCCAGACGTAGCGTCGCACTTGACCGCCGACAGTGTAAGTGCGAATTAGCCTGCATCTATCTCGTCGGAACCTGGCGGTGGAAATCTGAAAAGACATCGTCGAATCGGTCTAAACAACGCGTCGTCGAGAGAGTTCTTCAACATTCGTCGTGGCAACCAGCAAAATCCGGGAGCGTCGTGGTTCCTCCATGAGCTGCAGCAACGAATTTGACGATGCGCGATGCGCCTTCGGCCAATGTTTCGTGAATCCGCTCGGAAATTCGCGATGAAAATCATATTCATCGGAGAAGAAAGAAGCACACAGGGCCGTTTCTTTTTGGCCTAAATGCCGGACGGCGGGCAACCAGCGTGCGTTGGAGGTTTTACAAGGCATGGCTGCAGTTGTCCAACCGAGATTGGTGCATGAAGATAATGGATGGCTGGTCGACTTACGTAAAGCCGGAAAAAAAAACGCAGTCGAGCTCTGCAGAAGGTTTCAAACCCGACAAGGGAGATCTGTCCGCCAGCCGTCCTTCCTGCAAAAGCGGGTGCCGCCCATGGTGCCGACGTCCTCGCGGATTTTCGGCGGATTTCGGTCACCGAGGACGATTTTTTCATCAAAAATCATGGGACACTGGGGCCATGCCTTGAACCAACCTTGAATCCTGGAAGTCTACGCAGCGCTTACCGGTCGGATGAACCAATAATGCGCAAAAATCGCCTCAGCGTGCCATGGTGCCCTTATTCAGTGAATGACTGGAGTCGTATCTTTCATGGTTGGCAAAGACCCGGTTCTTTCAATAGAGTAATGTGCCCCCGCTCGTTGCCTGGTTTTTTCGTGTATTTTGTTTGAAGGAGCTTGGGAATCGTAATTCAACGTCCGTGGCGATGGGTTTCAGTTCGTGAAATGCACTTAGCAGAGATAAAATCGGCCCGTCGTTTCCTTGCGAAGCAATTCCCGGCGGGCGATCCCCAGACTCGCTGGGAAAGACCCCAGTGAATCGGTGCTCAAATGGTTTGCTGTGATGGGTCCCAATAACGCTGCTCGCGATGACGCCGCAAAGCCTGACCGGTTTGTTTTGTTTCCAGATGATCACCTGCCCCCGTCCCTCGTCTCTAACCGAATTTCGGCAACCATGCGGGTGGAAACCAGGATCTCAAACTGCGATGCGAACAGTCGTGGTCAATCAACCCCGAATTGATCCCGGTGATTGATCGGAATTGTGACATGTTTTTTGTCAAATTACGATATGAACTAGCATCGGCTGTTCGGGCGACGGTTTGCAGTGACACGGATTCTTAAAGGATGCCGATCGAGGGTTTTGCTAAAACGACCTGTGACCCGGACGGTCGCGCCAGGATGTTTTTTGGCAAGCGGCCAGAGCCACCACCGCCCGTTCTGGCTCGGTTGGGTTTTTGGATTCGGGGCTGCTGGTACGAAATCGCGAGCGAATTTCCGCCACCCTGTTTTCGGCGTGTGGCCAAGCGTCCGGCGTGCGTCGATTCGATGTAATCGAGCAACCTGTTTCTTCCACATTGTTTTTCTGCCTATTTACACCTCCTTTGCTCAGCGTTCTTCGTGGGGTACTCACGGTTGATCGCTGCAAACAATGCGAGGTAACGAGTCGATTGAAAATGCGTGATGACTGCGATCACTAGTGAGACGCCCGCATGACCAAGCGGCAACCTATGTGTAGCTCGTTTCTTTCGGGTTGATGTAGACCATGTCGAACAGGCCGTGCCCATGAAAGGCAGTCCAGCGACACACCCAGGTAAGCGTTTGGCGGCGGCGAGGGAATCGAATTGGGAACCGATGACATGAACATTGATCCTGAGTGGGGTCCGGGGACGGAAAAAGAGAAACGGGGTGGTTGAATTGACGAAACCGGCCGGAAGGATCGCGCGGTGCCTGAACAATCCCGCTCGCGCGGCCAGTCCAAAGCGAACCGGGAAAATCGTGGCACGCCTGATGCCGTCCGTCCATCACGTGGCAATCGTGCCCGGCGAATTTCATTACCGATCTCGCGTACAGCGCCTGCGGCCATCCAAGATTGCTGGTCGACATCGACGGGGCAGAAAAAATCATCCCGCGATGCGGTGCCTGATAGTGCCGGTCGGCAAGGTCCAGTAATTTTCGGCAAACGGCTTTGGAATTCTCGGCTTTGGGTTATTCTTGTCCCTTTGTTATTCTTGTCTTTGTTATTCTTGTCTGTGGTTATTTTCGGGCGCAGGCAGTAAGCAACAGGCCCCGCTCGGCGGTCCCTTCGCGACGTCCCGGGCGAATATTGTCAACTGCATTTGCGATGCCAACGATTTTCGCGGTGCGAGTCCGCTGCGCGGTTTTTGCGACGCCCCATCACCCGGCACATCATCAACACCGACCACGACCAGCGGCGTGATAAGCAATAAAGAGCAGATCCCGCTTTTCGCTGCGTATCGAAGTCTCAACCCGGCGATCATCTCCAGATCAATCTGCAATCGCGATGCAAGCTAATCAATGGCCTTGATCGCTCGGGATGCCGTGCCCTCCTTGCGATTTAACTCTTTGAGCAACCCGACGCCGGATGTAAACACCGTTTCATGCGGCCGATCCCGGTCGACGTCGTCACGCAAAAGTTGCCATTGAACGAAGAGCCTCGTCTGGCGTCTGCCGCGTCAATCGACCGTTCGTCGTCCAGGCAGGCACCACGCGTAAAGTTTCACCACATCGCCGCGAAATCGAACTCGTGCAAAAAAGCGACGCCGTCGAAAACGATCGAACTGTTTCGCGGTGATGACATCGGTGGGGTGAGGCGGAATCCGTCGGTCGGGGGTCATGAACGCCGGTACCCCGAAATTCTTGAAGCCACCAAACCGGCAGCGTCGCTTTGGCCGAATTGATCACGCGACGGGACGCCCGGCGCGGGAATGCGTCCCGCTGCCGACGATGTACAAACCAGGGATTTCCGATGACTTGGTTTTGTGCGGTCGGAAATACGCACTTTGGGTCAACACTGGCGCATAACCGACGAACGGCCGATCCGTGATGCGAAATTCCAACTGGGTTTGAAATCGAATCGGCGTGAAGTGGACGTTCCGCGTCACGATCGATTCCCGCAAACCCGGCCAATTGCTGTCGAGATAGCGCGACAGGATTGATCGCCCCGTAATCCTGAGCCACGTTCTCCACCAATCCCGTTCGCACGACCCAAGTGTGGCACGGGACTGAGCACGTAAGAACGCTTCGCAAGCCAGGGGGGGGGGCGGGGGGGGGGGGGGGGGGCCCCGGTGCCAGCGACGGATCGGTCACCGTGGGGCGTGCAAGTACAAACTGAAATCGTCGGGGCAACGAGTTGCCCCTTCGAAAATGTCGTCCGAAGCAACCCTTTGTAGCGAATTAGCAAAACAAAATGGTGTGGTGGGTCTAGGTTATCGAACCGGCGGTTGGTGCCGAGTACATCACGCCACAAGGACATCGACCACTCCATCCGCCGCAGCTCTTGGCTCGTCCCTTCGGCAGCCCGGGAAATCACTGTAGAGTTGATCGTAAGTTGTGAATTTGAAATTGTCTCGCGTTGGAAACGACCAAGTCAAATTCTTCTCCCGCGACGTCTCTCGGTTCGTGATGAGGTGCTGTGTTCGACTGACCGGAATTGCTCCAATTGAATCGTCTCGACGGGCGAATTCAATCTCAACTTCCCCCCGCCGAGTTCCCTTTCAAACAAACGCAAACCAATCCGCCCCACCAGGCGCGCCGTTCGCCGCGAGGAAAGGTGACTCCCATTGACGTTCGATCCTCAGTGAATCAGTGGTGGTAGATCGACACTGGGTTGGTAAAGGTTGCCTGCCGACCAAACAGCGGGTGAAAACCTGAACGCCCTGACGCAAAAATGCTCGTCTTTGGATGAACGCTCGCCACGGTAAGCGTAAAACGCTGCGGTCGCTCGCAGTTTCCATCAAGGTCACGGGAGCGACTCGCACCATGTCGCGAAAATTCAAAAATGGCGTCGCCCCGAGTTTCCCATAACTTTTTAAAACTCGCCGTCGGAAGAAAAGTAATTTCTGCGAACCGATGGTAACCCGCCTCGTCGGCCGGGTTGATCTTGGCGAATTTTGATCGAGTAGTCCCGGGCCTCGTCAGACGCGTAGTCAAACGTTTGTCCGTCTTTGGCCATTTGCAACGGTAAACTATCGGATCGAGCGGGGCATCCAGTTCGAACGTAATCGCTCATCGCACGACCGGACATTGCGAAAATTCTTCGATGCAGTGCGGGGCCCGGTGATGAAAACGGTGGGGGCCCGGCGTCGAAGGTGAACCCCGTCCATCGTTGTAGACGTAGGCACGGCCGCCGGGTTTATTCGCGGGCTTCCAAGCAGACGGTTTCAAATCCCATCGATTTGCAAACGGATCGCCGCCGCT
>Ga0163217_1000168_pt1 | contig 10033 bp, 7 predicted proteins | sample SynspAceP_FD_185933 | JGI IMG/M metagenome (GOLD analysis project Ga0163217, IMG submission 185933) | Saline lake microbial communities from Ace Lake in Antarctica - Synechococcus sp. Ace-P (PacBio error correction) | ecosystem: Environmental > Aquatic > Non-marine Saline and Alkaline > Saline ...
AAAAGAGAGAGATGAATAGCGACTGAATACTAAGCTAAAATCCCAATACCTCCGATAGTCCATAAAAATCCGCTGCGCTCATTTGGTGGTAATTTGACCAATTCTTTTTTCGGATTTTTTTTTTTTTTAAGAACTTGGAACCAAAATAACCCCCAATTTAAAAATTTTTTGGTTGGTCCACTCCTTTAAGAAATAGAAATTGGGGAAAGTAAAACGGCGCCCTTGGGGTAAATTTCTTCTTTTTAAAAATTCCTCCTGAAATTTCAAATTGGCTCAAATTATAGAAAGCTGGGTTTGGCTTTGAAATTTTTTTAATAACTGGAAAAATGTCCCCTTTTTGGGTTTTTCAGTTTTCAAAATAAATAATCTTGAAGTGTGGACTTGTAAACTCGATGACTTAATACACCCTCTTCATTTCATTTTAGCAAAAATAGTATCCTTTGGTTAATGTACCTAGATTTGTCCATAAACTAAACCTAAGTTCCGTTTTGGGTCAAATTTCTTTCAACCCAAATTTCCAAGTTCGTATAATGACGTAATTAATTCCAACTTAAAATTTAAATATGACTGTTTTTTCCCTTTTGGACACGCATTTTGATCCACCCATTGCCAGACGATTTTTGTAACATCCAATTAAAATTTCTTTTTGAAACATTCTTTTTGTTTTCCTCAGCCAACATAATTTGCTGAATCCAATAAAAATAGCCACCGTAAAAAAAATGGGTGTATGTGAGAAATAATCGCTTAAAGTAGCACCTATTTGTCCATTTCCATTTTTAAAAGAGATGCGTTTTTTCTTATCTTTTTTTAAAAAGGCCCCGTATCACGTACGCATCACATATCCCGTTCCACGGAAACTGTTTGGAATGGTAACTATCTACGCCGCGGGATCATCAATTTATTTTCTTAAATAACGAATATAAACATCTACTACATTTGTTTCTACTTCAGAATTCAAATAACCCAAACCTTATTTAATAAGATGTCTCTCGCCAAAACTAACAAATTGGACATTTTCCATTAAATTCCTAGTAACAATTCCATACTCTCTTTTTGTCAAATTCGGATAACTTTTTCCCCACGATGAAACAACGTGATTTTCTTTTTCCAATCGTTTAAATTCGCGATAGCTTACAGTTGTTTTGGCCCTTGTTGATAATTTTGCTCATTTTCAATTTTTCAATCGCGACCGAAACAATGCCCGGCATCTAGCTAATAATTCTTCATATAGCGATGTTTTACACGATGTAATCATCTGCAACCATGGTCTAACCCACTGAACCGATCGATGACAGATCTCTAGCAGTCCATCATGTATGGTACAATTACGACTTGAACGAATACGACGGCATACGTCTATACCATTTAATTCTGGTAAACATTAAATCTAATAAATTGACATCCCCATTTTTCTTTTATTTAATGCCGATTCCAAACCTGAACGACCAATCATAACGAACTTCTGTTTCATATCCTTCATGTTTTTAAAAATTCTAATTCAACAAAACGCGCTAAATTTCTTTCATCTTCATAATTAATATTCTATCATTCAATTCCCACCATTTCTTCTATTTCACTGGTCCCTGGCCTTTGTTAACAATACCATGCTAGCTCTAATTTGTCTCATAAAAATTCTCATAGAGTTATATAATTTTTACCCATAAATTAAAATAAAATGAGAAACATTAAATCTTTAACCCTATTGAACCAACTATTTTTCTTGTTTAATTTATGAAAATTTGATTCTCTCATAAAAATTTAAATCCCCCCGTTTACCAATGTAATCGCGCAAAAAAATTTTTTATATTACAAAAAGAACAACAAATTAGTCCATAATAAAATCAAACTCTGTGTTGTTATTTTAAAAAAATATTTCAAATTGCTTTATAATTCTTCTTGACCTTATCCTCCATACCCAATTCAAAGTGGAAGTACCAGCCTTTCTATCCCGTGTCTTTCAATACGTATGAGCAACCAAAGAATCTCTTTGAGCTTGATAATATTAGCAGCAATCTAAGCTGAGCGGTAAGAATCATAATAAGCTATGGCCTAAGAAAAATGTCGGTATTTGGAACACCGGATTTTACAGCAATACCTATTACATCTCTTGAGCGTCCTTGAATAGTTTTTTAGTAATATCCATAAAGTATATATCTAACATCAAGTTTTTTTAATTCAGGATTTTATCAATACGCATCTGTAAAATTTTTTTGTAAGAAAACGAGCACTGAATGATGCACCCTGCACGGAAAGATTTTTAGCGAATTGTCCATATGCAAGTTCCAATCGTACTCTTTACTAGCAAGTACGCATTTGACAAATCCCTGAGCATAACTCATAATTTTAACTGAAGTAACAAAGCTTTACGTAATTTTCAAACTAAAACAGCTTTGTCTCCATCAAATGAATAGTCTGTTGGTTACGGTAAAAATTTCACTTGCTGCACACGTCCTCCTTTCAAAGCTAGAATGTAATCTAGCGAAAACAGATTCTGTAAATCAAAGGTAGCGGTACCGCCTAAAATCTATGCACTTTGTGATGTCCATTCTACCTGTTCTATTACCAGCTCGGTCCAATATAATCTCATTGGTTGGCCAGTTTCTGGATCTTTTTGGTTAAGGCACTGCTGTAAAGCCGATTAAAAAAGCTGTCGCAATTCACCTTTATTCCATTCTGCGAAAACTTCTGCTACTGTCTCAACTGATAAACCAGCTACTTTAACGCAATAAGTCATAAGAAATTCCTGCAATATTGCAATGTCGCCATAGCTCGATTCATTATGCACCATCTGACATAATAGACCGCTCGTTTGGTCCAATATATCGACACATGGTTGACCATCTTCAGCAACCTGCCGCAATTTTTTTCTAAAATTGGTGTAACCAATCGTAATGCTCTTTTTGTCCCCCAGGCATGATTGCCAGGTCCTAATAAGGCGCCCTCTCTCCACCTGACACACCAAGTACCAATAAAATTAATACCAGATTTAAGCTTAATGCTTCGCTACGTCGAATAGTTATCTTTAAAGGAAGGTATTACCCCCATCGATTAAACATCTCCTGAATCAACGGTGTGGCAAAGGTTCCTTGAATTGTGCACTGTTCTTTCCAGCTTTGTACTATTAGCAAAATACAACGACGCGGTTTTCTAATGATTCAACAAACTTTTCCATTGTAATATGTTGGGACTAGGTTTATCTGGATTGTTCTGTGCACAACTGCTTCTTTTTTGATCCATTTCGGTTTTAAAAATAAGAAAACAGACATAACCCTCTGCTTTCAATAATTAAAGCTAAGTTTTAACCCATTACAGCCATTCCTACCACACAATTTGTTGTTTACTGCAATTGGTTAATTTCCCAAATTTCTCCCGCCTTAAATTTTTGCGTTACTGTTAAGTTTTAAAGTTCATCTGACCCTACTATTCCTAGCGCGCCGCGCAAAATACGGTGAGATTAAAAGTAGGGAGTACCTGAGAGTAGTTAATTTCCACACTATTTCTTAAAGACTTAAATAACCAACTTATTCAAAATCGAAATTAACTATTCTTTAAGCTCTATTGCTACTATTATTTTTTTGAATAATATTTACACTCTTATTTTATATTAATTTCTATATTATTGCTTTGATTTTTTTAAATAGTGTAAATAGTCCTATAGGTAGAAAATTAATTTGTTATTGAATGAGAGGTTTATAATGTATCATCTTATTATACCTGATTTTGAGGTCATATAATTATGAGCGAAAAAGATCAGATAGCGATTGGCTCCACGTAACTAAATCAACCGTTGATGAAATTGGAGTAACTTAGATCGAAAAAAATTTAACTTTCCAAAGAATTAATATTATCTTCTGTCAAAAGATGCCAGATGAACTTGCTCGCAAGAAAAACTAGGAATGCGATCAGCAAAAGAACCAAATCCTGATTGTATTTAATTATCCCAACCAAAATATACGAATAAATCAAGGGTATATGAAATATTTAACGACCCTATTTCCTATGATCTTAACTAAAGATAAACACTTATTACGGCTGTAGAAAGAACCCCTGTGTTCTGAAAAACATTATGAAATAATCAAATCTGGCTATCCAGTAAACACCAAAAAAAAAAGAACAGTTCGTTTAGAGGTCGCTTGGCAAATTTTCCCAGTCACTTAATTTTTTATTTAAAAGAAATTAAATCCTAATAACAGAATCTATGAAAGACATTAACTAAATCTACTGAAACGAAACAATTATTTGCTTTAATGTCTCTTCATAAAAAGTCCTTATTATTAGTTCCCTCTATCCATGCAACGCATTCTAATTTTATGATTTAAAGAATAAGATCTTTAAACCGAACGTACTGAAATCGCAATATTATTACATGAATGTTATCGTTGAAAGCAAGACAGGCTGAAGTTAATGAATAGAAGAATACCTCTAACTTTTAGATCAAATTAGTGATATTTTTCCATCTATAATTTCTAATAATCTAAATAAATATTATGAAAATTTTAACATCAATCACTTATCGTTTAACCATTCCAAACATTCTGTGGGTTTTTGGGGGTAAATGAATGTTTAATTTACCAAATTGATAATGACCCAAACGCTTTTGGGCTATCATTGTTTTGATCCTTTTATTAGTATCATAACAACATGGAATTTTAAAAAGAAAAATGATTATTTCTAAAATAAATTGATAAATCATCCTCTTCAGTGTACAATATAGTAAGATGTGCCAAATGAAAGGTAGGCGAATAATGTCATGGCAATAAATGAAAAACTAAACACAACAACACAACATAGAAAAAAATGACAAAAATCTTTGTTTGGGTTATTGTGTTTTTCTATGTCGGTACATAGTCATCGGTACTATCATAAAATTAATTCTTTTTAAAAATAAAATTCCGCTACTCAATGAGTAAACGGAATTTTTTATTTGTTTAAGTTTTTATCTTTTGATTTCAGCTAAGTTAATTAGTTCATTTGCATCTCAATGTTAACTTGTAATTTCTGTACCTGCACATACGAAGCAACTTCATTTAAATTTTTTTTCAATTTCCGATAGTGCTGCTACATGTCGTTTCCGTTCGTCCTCAATGGATTGTCTTAGAAATATATAAATGATGATAGCCATAGCTGCTACTTGAGGCATGGATTATACATAAAACCTGTGAATGCGTAGCAACCTGTATATCTTGTTCGCAATTGCTTGAGCGACTCTTCCCTAACACACCGTATCGCACTTCATCAAAAAATAATACTAGTTAAACCCTTGAGTCTTTGAAAAAATAGTTTCATTGCCAACTATTAATTCTAGAAAGTTCACCCAGAAGCTACTTTTGACTAAAGGTTGAGCCGGTTCTCGTCTATGGGGTTAGTCGCATAATAGAATTCTATCCGATCCAGTCCTGTTTCAATGAGCTCCGTTCAAGATCTCATCTGGATTTTTTTCCAAAAAATACACTTTTAATATAACTTTATCCATAAAAAATTCCTTAAATTGTTCATGGATTAAGCTTCCTCTAATTTTTACAAGCAGCTACTTGTCGCATTTGAAGATAAGGTTTCATCACCTCATCGATCAATTTCTTTTGAGAGAACATCCATTTCTGCTTTTAAATAATGACATGATCTTCACGATTTTGCAAGTTGATCAATCTCTACAGTAAATTTTTTCAATAATAATTTATTTTATCTCTCTTCAATAGATTCTCCATATTTTCTTTCAATTTGATAAATATAGTTCTAATCTTTTTTCAAGTTCGTTTAATCGATCTTTCATCATAAGCCCATTTGAATCCATCTCCGTAGAAATATCACTAGCAACTCTTGTAATTGAAAATAACTGCTTTTGCAACAACCTCTGAAAATTGTTTTTGTACGTACGATCGATATCCTCTATTGAACTTATTTCTGTCATTGGCTTGTCCAATTAGATCAATGCCATTACTTTCTTCACCCTGTAGTGCAATCATAACTTTCTGATAAAGCATTAGTAATTTTTTGGTAGTTCATCATAGATTTTTTCTCTTCTAATAACTCCCCTTCTTCTCTATCAATTATCAGCCATTTCGATATCATTTGCTTGAATTGCAACATAATCTAACCTTTGGAGCAAAATTCTTGTTCCTATTTTCCACTTACGATAAGCCATTTCCTTTGTTTTCTACATACCAGAAAAAGTTGAACGGTAAGTATCCTTATTTTTGTAGTGACTCATCACAAATTGGTCCAACACGTTAAATTCTCTCAGGATTCATCATTCTTGATGCCGTTTTTGGCCCGTGATATCCTAATAATGTTTCATCCAATCAATCTCAACCGTCGGCAATATTAACTAAACGTTCCGTTGATACGTACAAACATTTTTCCGTTACGGTGAATGTCCCGTTGGATAATAAACATCATCATTTTTCACCTTGTGTTCCTTCATATAAATACTGCCTTTAATAATTTATACGTTGTCAAGTTCCTTCCATTGAGAAAAGTCCCTCCTAATGCACATTGCTTTCACCGTGTCGAATAAATTCATTAGAACGACGTCCACCAGCTAATAAACCCACAGCATTCAATGATAATTTGACTTTTCCTGCACCTGGTTTCACCCTGTCAAGACGTCCATACCTGTTCAAAAGTGTAAACTCAAATCAGAAAATAGCAAAGTTTTTTAATGGTTAATTTCTTGTAACAATTCGTTCCCTCCATCAACTCGCCACTTAAAAAATCTCCCAACATACTGATAAAATGATTTTTCAATTTTTTTTGGCAATTCGTTTAGAACGACAAATAGAATTAATACACTATCGTCTCCTGAAAACCGTTCCAAAGATATTTCTTCGAATTCTGATAGATCTATTAAAGAACCTAAAGCAAAAGCATTTCCCGGAATGTCCGTAACCAAAGGTAAGTAGTCTTGCACATCAGCTGAAACAAAAGACATGTTTTTCAAAGTAAGCGCTCTAATTTTTGTTGAGTTCAATAATGGCACATCGGTGGTCAACTATAACGGTAGCTACCTGATATAGAAGGAAACTTTTATAATTGAAGTTCTTTGATATCACGAAAAATAGTAGCTTGAGTTACTTCAGTACCTTGATCTTTTAAATAATACAAAATCCTACTTGTTTTTCAATTAGCATGATCTTGTATAAGAAAACTTTTTGCAAATTGATGCCGTCTTTCTTCTTCATAATTCCCACCTCATTTTAATGTAAGTATAATTATACAGCGTTTTTTCTCCATCATACCGTATAATTTTCTAAGATATATATAGCAAATTATATGCAGGTTTATTAAAATATTGAAGAAAAAAGCAAAAAAAAAATTGTATATGAATATACAATTTTAATTCTGTTAGCTTGAAAATTTTCATGTGCCAATCTTTACTACATTATTAATGATCGAATCGCTTCAATTATAAATCCTTTTAAATTTGTCATTCCATTTTAAGTGAGCAAAAATTCCAATGTTTCCTTGGTCCACCGGTAATCGAGAAAAAACTTATGCTTCAACATCATATCTTGATCAAGAGAAAACTGAAGCATTTATTATACTTCTGGTGGATAATTGGATCGTGTAATAATTCCTTTTTCTCCTACATCATACGATTAGCTTCAAATTGAGGCTTATTAAAAAGCCAAATACATCTCTCGCGAAATATTTCTTTTAATACTGGTAGAGATGAATACGCAATGAAATAAAGATACATCTATTAGACAAATCAGGCTGACCATCTTTAAAAATCTTCATATTACTATTCCTTAAAATTTTTGTTTGGTTCCATCACTACCACACGTGAAATCTTGTCTCCAGCTTCAAGATAGTTGTTTTCCCCAACTCTAATGCATAACTTAATTTTGCTCCATGCTGTAATGCCTGCATCTTAAAACCACCAGTTGATGATCCAATATCTAAACACATTATTTATTTTTTATGCTGTCACATCAAAAATAGACAAGCTTTTCTAGCTTCAATCCCCCTCTACTGACATAATACGGTAATATTCACTTACGTTTCAATTGGGTGTAACGGGGATTTTTTTCACCAGCTGGTATTCGATTCGTTCGTTTTATCTGTTAGGAGATTCCAGCCATATGGCACGTTTTGCTTTTCAACGAATCAAATAAACCTTTGTTCACAAGGAGAATGTCACTCGTTTCTTTCTCCATCTTATTACTCCTTTTAATTGAAAGTGCAATAAGATCAAAGCATCTCAGATAATAACTGACTTCAAACTTACTATCTGTTTTTTTATAATGGTCCATTCAATTTGCACTAAATTTTTTTTCCGCATGATTTAGTTCATTTTTCTAGAGCTTTTTATTGCACCTCTAAAGCTCAACAGAGCTGATAGGACTTTATATTAAAGTAGCGTCCAATCCAGTTTTCTTTGCCTAGTTCTTATAAGGCAAAAAAAAGGGAGGGGTGTGGGGGAAAAGGGGGGAGTAAAAGGAGAAAGGGGTAAAAGGAAAAGAAGTCCCCAATGAACGTCCATTATATCGTCAAGAAATTTGAAAAGCTAAACAAAAGTGTGCTGCAAATTCATCTAACAGTCCGATTAACCGTAGAGAGAACATCTGCAATAAGTCTCCAGCAATAAATGTGAAAATTTTAAATAATTCCTCCCAGTTTTTCTTTTCATGACAGCCTTCAATAATGCCTAGTGATAGTTTTTGATTTTCAACCTTCGATATCCTTCTGTTTGTCCCAGCAACCATCCCATTGGCCGGCTCTTTGCTAAGTCCGCCTAAAATTAATGCTACTTTGTTTGCATCTGGTAAAAGAACCTACTGAAATGGCGATTCAAAATGCTGAGTAAGAGACCAATCGCCGGCTAAAAATAGCTATATCCTCCGCCATAAACTTTATGATTAGTCGGTTTTTCTCTGCGCCAGTACATCGTACATCGCAAGAAGGATCGTCATGCACTATGAATACGTATGAATGTATTCTACATGCCGTTGCTTATTTCATAACTTTTCCGTTACATCTCCACTCAAGAGATTGGACAGTAGCAGCAGCAATAAAGGTCGAATACGTTTCCCACCGCTGTTAAGGAGTATCTCATTGCTGACTTAAAGTTTCCGATCTCCTGATACGTACCGTTATCTAATATTTAAATCAAAGCTGCTTCAATTAATGGCTTTTCTCTTTTCTCAAATGAGATTGAATTCCATTTGCTATTCAACTCCTATTCGTTGAATCAGATTCATTTCAAAACACTGTTTCTTCGCCCATTTTCTTCTACACTTTTAGTTAATGTTTTTCTGCATTTTGTAACGTTTCTTTTACAAACTACTTAAGCAACACCTCTTTGAAATTGGAATCTAGTGCTTCTTCCAAAGGAACATCGCCCGTTCAAGATTTTAATAACATTCTTTCCAATGTTGCATAAGCTTCTTCAAATTTTATTTTTTCTTTAGCGTCTGCATTTTTTTTCCCTCATTTTATTTATTACTGTAGCTTCAAACTCGCTCTTCATGCAAAATGTATATGCACAGTCGTTGCTGAATCTGATGTATTGTTTTAACCATTTCCTTTTTCTTTAGTCACGTAGCTGGTAAAATCCCACGGTTCATAAATTTTTTTAAGGACTAATAATCTACGATTGCATGGCGGTAGTCCCCCACTCTTTTTAGCTGTATTTTTGCATAAACATCCATTTCATTAAGTAATTGTGATTACCTAATCCTGCAAATCTTCTTGTTTTTGCTCTATTACTGAATAGGACTTGCTCCATCAATCTATATGCACTAACTTAAAATCTTGGTGTTTTTGTCTGTAGCTTTTTTCAGAACAGCAATCTCTCCAGTCGGTTCTGAAGCATATCCAGGATTTGAAGCATACCCTTCATACAATCTTTGAGGCTGTTTAAAAATATATCGATTCTAAACTGACGATTTAACCGTTGGCTCAATATTCCATTTCCTCTAATAACTTTTGAATGCAAACGCAAATCGGCATTTGTTCTATTTTTTTATTAATTCATCAGAAAGAAAGGACTGAGAGCTCTGCTGCAGGCTGTTGGTGTTGCAGCTCTCATATC
>Ga0163217_1040101_pt1 | contig 10033 bp, 17 predicted proteins | sample SynspAceP_FD_185933 | JGI IMG/M metagenome (GOLD analysis project Ga0163217, IMG submission 185933) | Saline lake microbial communities from Ace Lake in Antarctica - Synechococcus sp. Ace-P (PacBio error correction) | ecosystem: Environmental > Aquatic > Non-marine Saline and Alkaline > Saline ...
GCAAGGGGGGAGGGAGAGGGGATTTTTTAAAAAGGTCGGGTATGGGGCGGGCTTTTTTCTATTGAAAAAATCGGGGGCCCTCACTTTTTGGAAAATTTAAAACTTCTTCTTTGTTGAAAATACCACACAGGGCCCATATCCTTTGCCCTTTAATCCGGCGGCCAACCGGCCCCATAGCACTGTTGGAGCCGCGAATGCAATCAGCCGCTTTGAAGGCGGATCCGGGCAAAGTCCCTTAAAACTGCTTGTTTTTTTTTGCCCCGACGCCAACCCATGACCGGACTACGTCCAACTGGTTTCCCGCCACTCTTCGACCGCCCCTAAATATCAATACGCCACCGGGACCTGCACCTTTGTTTGTGTTTTGCCTGCCCGGCGAGGCGTTGGGCCAACCCAATTTTCCAGCAAATATCGTCCACGGACATCAATGCTGCTCAACAGCCTGGGCGTGCGTCCTGGTACTGGTAGCATGTTCGCGCCCGCAGAATCGAAGGAGCGCCAGAGCCCCGCGGGATCAGCTTCTACTCATTATCACAATGACCCTGCGCAATTACGACAGCGATACTGCTGGGCTGTGTAATGGATGCCGTTGGCAGTTTGCGCATCGCTATCGAGGCACAACTCTGTACTGCCCTACCGGCCTCCGGCAGGGCTCCAAGACTGGCGCGGTGGTCAGCCGGTAATTCCGTCACGGCCAAACCCATAGGCGTGGTCGACGGCGTGGATTTTCATCGACACGGTGGGAAGTGCGCCCGCATTGGATCGCAAGGCGATCAGCCCGCCCTGGACGAGCCAAGTTCATCGTGCTGCTGTATTCCATGGGCTACCGCCCACCGCGAAGTATTCAACCTGGCTTTGCGAAGACGGTTTTGCCCAACCAGCGCGCCGCCGCGCCTGGAAGCCGACAAGCTGAATCCTGGTTCGGCCCGGACGCCGGCCCATTTCAACGCCGAAGGCCAACTGCCTGCGCGAGCTGAAACCCAACCCGCGCGCAACCTGCTCACGCGCTCGGCAACAGCTTGCCAGGCTCGCTACTGAGCGCAGCCCTGCAAAGCCCCTGCCGAACAAGGTGTGAGGCCGCAGCCATATTGTCAAAGCTTCGCGACGACGGCGGGCGCTGCTGACCGAGCGCTGTTTACCCGCGCGACGGTGGCGGCACACTGGTGACCAGGAGGCCTTCGAGCAGATCGTACCGCGAACCATGAAGACTGTCGGCGGCCTGATCGAGTTGCCTACGCCCGCTGGAGGAAGCTGGCATACTGGTGCGCCGCTCCCGCGAGGTACTGGAAACGAATAGTGGCCAGTTCACGCTGATCGAACGCGAACAACATGATTACGGGCTGCGCCGCCCTCTACGCCGCTGACGAAACTTTTCCCCCCCCCCCCCCAAGGTCGCTGCAGAGCTCGCCTGCGTGGCTATCGACCCCGAACTACCCGCCACGGCGGCCGCGGGTGATCAATTGCTCGCGCACATTGGAAGCCCAGGCACGGGCCATGAAGCAATCGATACCCCTGTTCGCTGCTTAACCACCGCGCACCGCGCACTGGTTCCGTACGAACGCGGCTTTATGCTCAGTTCAGTCGAGCGGCCGCCGGCCAAGCGCGCCTCGCTGTAATAACTTCCAGCGCAACTCCAAGGTCTTCGAGAATAGCGCTGTAAAGCGCACTTTGGCAAGCCTCTGCTTACACCACGTTGCAGCTCCATGCGGCCAGCCATCTGCCGCCATGGGCTTGCATGCCTGCCGCCAACTTGATATGCTTGGCGGATAGCCACACACAACGAGAATCCCCCCCATGCCCGATTACCGGCTCGAAAACATTCCACCTTTGGCGCGCAAATATGGCTGGCGCGCGCGCGCTGTGGCGTGCGACCGGCTGAAAGACAGAAGATTTCAAAAAGCCCGATCATTGCTGTTTGCCAACTCCTTTACCCAGTTTTGTGCCCGGTCCGTTGCACCTCAAGGACATGGGCCAACTGTTTGCCCGTGAAATTGGAACGCGCCCGGCGGTGTCGCCAAAAGGAATTTCAATACCATCGCCGTGGACGACGGTTATCGCCAATGGGTCCAGCGACGGCATGCTCTATTCCTGCCCTCGCGGCGGAAATCAATCGCCGACTCGGTGAGTACATGGTCACGCCACTGCGCTGACGCGATCGTCTTGTATTTCCAACTGCGACAAGACCTCACCCCCGGCCATGCTCATGGCCGCCCTGCGCCTGAAGGTGCCAAGTGTGTTTTTGTGTCCGGCGGCACCGATGGAAGCGGCAAGACCAAACTGGGCCAGTCACGGTCCTTGGATCTGGTCGACGCCATGGTGGTCGCGCCGATGAAACAGCTCCGATGAAAGGTCGCCGAATACGAACGCTCAGCCTGGCCCCGACCTGTGGCTTGCTGCTCCGGCATGGTTCACCGCCACTCGATGAACTGCCTGACCTGAAGCACTCGGGCTGGCTGCCAGGCAACGGCTCCATGCCTGGCAACACATAGCGACCGGCGAGCAAGTGTTCCTGCGCGCCCGGGCGCACCATCGTTGAGCTGTGCAAGCGTTATCTAACAACCGTACGGTGACGACAGCGTATTGCCGCGCAAGATCGTCACTTTCAGGCCTTCGAGAACGCCATGAACGTTGGATATAGCACATGGTGGTTCCACCAATACCATCTGCACCTGCTCGCTGGGCGCAGGAAGGTGAAATCGAATTCGACGTTGGCGCGATATCGAACCGCCTGTCACGCACCGTGCCGCAACTGTGCAAGGTGGCGCCGAATATTCAGAAATACCATATGGAAGACTGCACCGTGGCTGGCGGTATCTTCAGCATTCTCCGGTTTCGCTTGGCCGGGGCGGCTTTGCTGCACACCGACGCTGCCCCACCGTAACAGCCCGAGCATGGAACAGGCTATCGCTGAATGGGATCTCACCGCAGACTCAGACGAAGCCGTGCATACCTACTTTCAAGGCCGGCCCGGCAGGCATTCCGACCCAGACTCGCGTTTCAGTCAGTCGACCCGCTGGGATACCCTGGAACCCTGGACGCGTGAGAGCGGCTGCATCCGCAGCGTCGAGCACGCCTACTCGGCCGAGGGCGGCCCTGGCTGTACTCTATGGCTAAACATCGCCCAGGACGGCCTGCGTAAGTGAAAACCGCGCGGCGTGGACGAAGTTCGATCCACGTGGGTTTGAAGGCAATGCCAAGTATCTACGAAAGCCAAGAATACCGCCGTCAAAGGCATTCCTGGCTGACGAAGTGGGAAGGGCCGGCGATATCGTTTATCTATTCGCTACGAAGGCCCCAAGGGTGGCCCCGGCAAATTGCAGGAAATTGCCTCTACCCCACCCAGCTACCTTGAAACCCAAAGGGCTTGGGAAGGAGTGCGCACTGCCTGACCGATGGTCGCTTCTCCGGCGCAAAACCTCTGGCTGTCCATCCCGGTCATGCTCACGCCGAAGCCGCCGCTGGCGGTGCCAATCGGCATGGGTGCGTGACGGCGACAAGGTGCTGATCGATAAATCCCCAATCGCAGCATCAATCTGCTGGTCAGCGATGAAGAACTCTCGCATGCCCGCAATCGAGCAGGACAAGAAGGGCTGGAAGCCGGTTGGAATTCCGCCCCGCGCAAGGTCCGACCGCACTGAAGGCCTATGCCTGCTGGCTAACCAGTGCTGAACAAGGGTGCCGTTCGCGACAAGCGATGCTCGACGGTTTAAGGAACACTCCACCGCCGTCTTACTGGCAGCTCGCTCTCCACCAGCTCAAAGGGGTTAGCGGGGCTGGCAAGAGCCGCCGGGATTTTACCTGCTCTGGCGCAAAAACAGCGTCGGAAATATGGCATGCGCGCCACCCTGGCAGAAAAAAGTCAAATGAACGTCCCTATTCAAACCGATTTGTCCTACCATTGGGTTCGACTACTGCCCGTTTTTGCCACCTCCCCCGGCGACTGCTGTTTAGTCAAACTGTGAGGGCGTGACATAAAAGGATGACTGAAGCCCTACAATAATGGCGCTTCTCTCTGCGGGCATGGACTCCGATGGATCAACTGCACGCCAAACTGCTTGCTGGTTGAAGAATGGATCCGGTAAACGCCCGAAAGGCGCTCTCGCCTCTGCGATCCAAGACGATGCCACTCCTGGACGTCGAAGTCCTGCACGCGGCCTCAAGAAGCTGTAACAATCGCTTTGGCCAAGGGTGATTTCAGCGCCTGCCCTTAATCCCCAACGATTTGAAATGCTGCTGCGCGATGGTTCGCCGCGTTGACCAACGATACATTGTGGCCTGCTGGTCAGTGACGGCCAGCGCCCCCGGTCATGACAGTCAGGCAAATCCACGATGGCGCCGACGACAATACTGCTAGCGCTCGGAACTGACTGCCGAAGGACTCAGGCGCGCCCCTGGGAGCACGCCGGAATTCCCGGCGCCAGAGTGGCGGCAAGCTGGCCCAGCAGGCCAACACGGACCCCCTCACCGGGCTTGGCCAATCGCGCCATGCTCGAGGGAAGAGCTTGGACCGCTGCTGCTGCGCAGCAAGCGCAGCCACACCGCCTTTGCGCTGCTGTATATCGACTTGGATTACTTCAAACCAGATCAATGACAGCTTTGGCCATGCCATCGGGCGCCTCTGCTGCGGCGGTGATTGCCAACCGGCTGCGCTCGCACCATGCGTGACCCTGATATGATCACCCGCATCCGGGTGGAGCAATTCCGTCGCCCTGCTGACCGATTTGCATGACCGCGAACGACGCCCAGCCCTGATTGCCAGCAAGATCATCCCCACACGTTGAGTGAACGCCATTACGCTGAACGGCCATCCACTGCTGAATTTTCCGCCAGCGTCGGCATCGCCACGCACCACAGCATGGCAAATAGCGCCTCGGAGTTACTGAACAATGCCGACTCAAGGCCGCTTTTCCGAGCCAAGGCCGGCGGGCGTAATGGCTACAGCTTCTAACAGCCCGGAAGAGGATGCGCAATCACAGCATAAATCTGGATAAGAGCAGGGTTTGCGCCACGGTCTGCTGGAAAGGCCAGTTTCCGCTGCACTTCAGCCTATTGTTGACAAACGCGCACTGGCCATACGCATGCCTGGAGCCTTGCTGCGTTGGCAAGCATCCTACCCTGGACTGCTCTCCCTCCGATGCCTTCCTGAAGCTGGCAGAACACAGCGGTCTGAATTCTGCCCCTGGGCCAATTGGTAATCGGCAAGGCGCTGGAAGGGTGATGAAATGGCGCAAGCCGGGGTGGATTGCCGCCTGTCCCATCAATTTGAGCGAGACCGTGAAGCTCAAGCAACCGCGCTTTGCCTGATCAGCTTCGCCAACTGTGGTAAAACACGCCGTTCCGCCTAATGTGATCCTAGCTGGAAGCTGCGCGAAGACGCGCTGCTCAACACGCCAGTCAAGGCGGAGAACTCTGCATTGCTTCGCTGGCGGCGCCTTTGGCGTGGATATCTGGCTTGATTCATTTCGGTGAAGAGTATGGCGCGCAATGAGCTACTGGCAGAACTGCCGATTACTGGCATCAAGCTCGACGCGCGCGAAGATTGAACCGAGAATGATGACTACGCGACCTATCCTGCGCAACTGATGCGGCTGTCTCGCGGGATGGACAAACAGAATCACCGCCGCAACTACGGTCCGAAGACGCGCCACCGCAGAGCAGCTATCCAACTGGGGCGGTCGACTTCCTGCAGGGCTATAACTGGGATCGGCAAGCCGCGGCCCTTGAAGATGTGATGGGTCAAGCCCCCTGAGCCTGTCCAAGACCTGATAGCGGGCGCCGGATACGCTTCGCTGCCCCGGCACCGAAACGCTCCTCTAATCCAGCTCCCATTGACTCGGATGCCACGCCGGGAACCAGGCATCGCCATGCGGCTCTGCCTCCACCAGCGTCAGATACAAACCGGTCGGCCGCGCTCAAGCATCTGGCGATACAGCGTTTTCCCGCCCGGCCGTATCAACCAATGATTCATCAACCCCATCCATAGCGCTGGCGCTCGGCTTTGTCAGGCCGCATTGACCGAGTGCTGCACCGATGCGCCGGGGCAACTGCAAACGCTTGCTGCCGGTGATTACGATATTGGGTTCGAACCCGGCAAAGGCGCGGCCCCAGCGAGTCAAAGGTCTTGGCGGCCCATGACGATGGGTTTGCCCGCAGGTCATGCTGGGCGAAAGTATCTTGAGGTCTTCCGGCAAATGCCAGGGCAACTGGGTTGTCACGGCTCATCACATGGGTTTGAGACCCATGGCGGCAATCAGCGCTAGCCCGTGTTGAAACAGCCTCACTCATCACGGCCACCGGCGCCTTGATGTGCGGGTGGGCCTGATAGCCTTCCAGGGTGAAATCCTCAAGGTTGAAAACGCAAACAGGTCCTTCACCTCCGGGATTAAGGTGCATGCGCGGCATGGGATACGGCTCGCGGTCAGTGCAGCTCAGGTCTGCTCCATATGATTGGCATACACAGTATGGAAGTCCCCCGCCGGTCCAAATGAATTCGCCAGGCTGCAACCCACAGACCTGCGCGACCATCAACCGGTCAGCGCGCGTAGCTGGCGATATTAAGGGGCACCCCGAGGAAGATATCCGCCGAGCGCTGATACAACGGCAGCTCAACTTGCCAATCTGCCACATAGAACTGGCAACAACGCGTGACAAGGCGGCAGCGCCATCCTCGTCTACCAGCGCCCGGGTTCCACGCGGAAACCGATCAGGCGTCGCGAGTCCGGATTACTGCGGATCATCTCCAGCACCTTGGCTGATCTGGTTCGATCGACTGACCATTCGGGCGCAGGCCAGGAGGGCCATTGGTACCCCATAACCTGGCCGAGATTGGCCCTCCTCATCGCCCAGTCATCCCAAGATCGAGACGCCGTTATCCTTCCAGATAACAATATTGGTATCGCCAGCTGCAGAAAACCACAGCAGCTCGTGAATAATGGATTTGAGGTGGCATTTCTTGGTGGTGACGCAGCGGAAAGCCTTCGGCCAGGTCAAAGCGCAAAATCTGATGGGCAAAGACGCTATAAGGTACCGGTGCCGGTGGCGGTCCTTTTAAAGGTAAAGGTGCCGTGGTCACGCACATGGCGCATTCAGATCCAGATAACTGGTTTCACGTTTAACGCCTCCGTTAACGGTAAAGCCCAGGCATCATCGCCGCGCCGATCAGAAATCTCGGTAGCGATCAGGCACCTGACCCATGTCAGCCAGCCAAAAGGCCAGGTACCCAAGGTGAATCGGGCCCCTCCGCGGACAAACTCCGCCAGGAAGCGAATATGCCGTAGCAACACGCCAAAAAGTCCACTGACCGCCATGGTCGGCCGGGGTTTTTGCCGAATACAGCCAGAGAATCACAAACAGCGCCACCCCTCCATCGCAAACTGGGTAGAGCTGGGACGGATGCCGCGCCAACTGCAATCGGATCGGTCGGAAATACCATTGCCCCGGGCACTCCGTGGCCTTGCCCCAACAACTCGGCATTGAATGAAGTTTACCGATCCGCCGGCACCACAACCGATAGGCCACCCATGGGCGCGGCAAAATCCATGACTTCGAAAAAGCGTTTGCGTTGCGCCGCGCAAACGCACCAGACTGCAACAGCACAGCCAGCAGACCACCATGGATGACAATTCCGCCTTCCAGACCTGGAAAATCAGCGTCGGATCGTTTAAGGTTAGGCGCCCAGGTCCCATAAAACAGGATGTACCGCCAACCCGGCCGCCGGATAACGCCAAGCGCCCACCCAGAACACCAGATCCGAAGGAGCTTTTCGCTGCTCTCATGGTCGATCGAAGGCATTGACACCGGCCGACTTGCCAGCCACCAGGCACCGCCAATGCCGATCAGGTAACATCAAGCCGTTACCAGTGAATCTGAATTAGGTTGCCGAGGGACAGGGCCACCGATCGAATCTGGCGATAAGCCAAGCATGGCCGCTTTCCCTACATGAGAGTTGATACCCACGCCCGCCAACAGCAGAGCGGGAACAGGCGTTTGAGCAAATTGTTGTGACGCGGATGGGCCAAAGCGCGCGCCAAAGGCCTGCAAAGAGCATTACTGGGTTGCCGCAATGCCGACCATGGCCGGCAGATAAATGTACCCCAGGCTCCATTCCGGCAGGGGGCTGACCGCCGCAGCCAGTCCGACAAAACTCGCGGTCCACCGAGGCCAGCGCGATGGGCAGGCCACAGGCCTGAAGAGGTTGCCCACGCCTGCTGCATGGGCACACTTGCGCCAGACCAGAAAAGGCACCGTCAGCGAGCCAACCACCGATACCGAAAAATCGCCGAAGCCCAGCGCGATCACCCCGCCGTGGCGATACCCAAGTTGGCCCCTACTCGCAACGCTGGAAGTCGCTTTTTGGACGCAGGTCAAAGGCCATCTGATCGCCACGGCGATGGCAAACACCGGCCGATAATCTCTGCAATACCGGCCCCTGAATCAAGGCTGCTGTCAGCGCGGCCCAACACCGAACCAAAAAACAATAACCCACCGTCAGCCAGACAAATAGCAACCAGCGTACGCGCCCTTCAAGGTGGTGGGCACGGAATGGCATTGATCGAGGTAAAGGCAAATGTCGCGAGCCGAAGTACGACCAGCCCATTGTGCGTCAGCACCTCGGGGGCAAAGCCCTGCAGGGAGCTGTAAACCAGCACCGGCACAATGATCATGCCGCCGCCCAACCGCCAAACGCCAGCCAGTGTGCCAAGCATAAAACCGCCAGTAAACCAGTAACCTAGAAACTCCCACAGCGCAACGCCACCGCATTCAACAACTGGCCGCCAACCTCTCCAGCCCGCCAGCACAGGCCGGTAGTTGTAAGCGGAAACAGGTGCCAATGCGTGTTGGAAAGTGGATTGTCGATAGATTCGCCGCGCCAAGCACCACAGTCGCAGCCCTGGCTGGAGCAAACGCGCCTGACTTGCCGCGAATGGGCCGCCTGGGCCACTGTCGCGGACAAAAAAACGTAACAATGGGCTTCATAGGGGGGAAAGAAACATGTTGGCTTTGATGGCCCATTCGCGCAAACCGGCGGGCATCCGTTTGATATTGTTTGGGTCAATCGTGACGATTTCCACGCCAGGCCAACTCGTGATTCCCGCCGGCTTTCTGGACCCAGGACGGCTTGCCCTGAGCCCTGTTTGGCCGCAAGATCTGGAAGCGGGCGGCACCTGGCTTGGGGTAACGTCGCCAGGGGCCGGTTTGCGGGCGCCTGACAAACATTCGCGCTCCAAGCCTCGCCAGGGTCCCGCAGTCACGCGGTGCTCTGGCACTGGACTACCGGCCCGGCGGATCAAAGGACCCGCTAAGCTACCTGCGACTTACAAACCAGGCGAAGAAAGTCAGTTTGCGGATTCAACCTGACTGATTGGCAGAACTTGGACCGATGCTCTTGGCGTATTTTCAACAGTTCAGGTCCAATGAGCTGTAGTCGTATGGAACCGTCTGATATGCTAGATGATAGAAACGCGACTGCATCTCCGCCATGTGACGGATCTCATGTGCGATGGAAGTACAGTACTCATATCACGTGTCCGGATTACTCCATCATATACGGCTTGTTCCGTTATTTTATAAGAGAAGAGTTTAACGCTGAGCACTCGGCTATGTTAGATGTCTCGATAGAGAGCCAGCTATATGTCGCCGGTCATGGCCAAGAAGCTACGTTGCCGAAAGGGTGACTTTGGCTACGTGTGTTGAGGATATGCGGGCGCCAGACCTTCCTGACTGGACCTGCTAAGAGTCCGATGCGCACGTCTAATGCCGAACGCATGAACTGCCGCAAACCGGCGTCCAGCCTTGGAGTGGGACTGCTTGCTCTCGGCCTACCTTATCTTCTGGGAAGATTACGGCACCGCGCCAGCAGCCTGTTTGAATGGCTGGCCGGCAGAGGCGGCATCATTTTCAGGTGGACGGCGGCTTTGGCCCACACAATGGGCCATTCTCTGGGGGATCCTGGACTGGCACCTGGCTGGAGAGCGATCAGCGCCTGACGCAAGGGACTTTTTTCGCCCAGGCCCATATAGTGGTGGGGGGAGAG
>Ga0163217_1048941_pt1 | contig 10033 bp, 7 predicted proteins | sample SynspAceP_FD_185933 | JGI IMG/M metagenome (GOLD analysis project Ga0163217, IMG submission 185933) | Saline lake microbial communities from Ace Lake in Antarctica - Synechococcus sp. Ace-P (PacBio error correction) | ecosystem: Environmental > Aquatic > Non-marine Saline and Alkaline > Saline ...
TTTTCAGGTTTAGGTTTGAACTTTCTCCGCGAAAGTGAAAATAATCCAACTGGCCAGTCGCGGCACTTTGATCCTTTTTTTGGGTGTCCCCATTGGTATTCGATCCCATCACGTGGCTGGATCTCCTGCGGTCCAGCCTCATTGTCCAAATAACTGGGTCCTTTAGCTGAACTCGTAGGATTGAGATTCCCGGGCCAAATCTGGACCGTTTCCCGGGGATTGGCTGAAAAGCCGAATTTTTTCTTGCGCTCACCTCTGGAGTCCCGGCTTTGGCCTAGGTTCTTTATATTTAAAATCATCTGGTCCCGGCCAGTTCTCGATAAATCCGAGTTTCGGTGCTAAACTTTCCCGGTAGAAAACCGCTGCTTTTTAACAATGCTTTAAATTGACCGAGCTTCCAATTTGTTGAGTGGAAATTTCCCAATGGAAGCTTTTGCCAAAGTAGCTTTGGTTCCAAAGATGATAGATCCTCCGATTGCCTTCATTTTCCAAAAAGTGCTCCTCCATATAGACCAAAATGAATCGCCACCTGATCCATCCGACCATGGGAAAAGATGGACAAAGTCCCCTGATTGGCCAAGTGATGGGCCCTATTGGGATACGGTATGACCATTCAGAAAATCGCGGTGTGCCGTTCAGCTGAAGTCCCTCTAAAGGAGGGGAAGCCACATTTCCAGCCCCGTATGTCGGCTAAAAATCGAGATGAAGTTTCCCTGTAGCAAAATCCCCCAGAGATCTTTTCCTTTGGTATGTATTTAGCTCAGTTTTTCGCATAGGATTGAAAATTTTTTGCACCTTGAGTGAAATCGTCTAAAAGCAGGCGCATAGACTTCCACAGGTGCCAACTTGCCACTGTGTCTTGATTTTTGCGGCGGAAAGCCGAAAAATCATTCTACCCAATAGTAATATACATTCATGCCAGATCGAATTAAAATCAAATTGATTCGGGCTTGAGAAGAGAAAATAGGCAAGATGTGAAACTTAGCAAAGCGAGAATTCCCGATGGCCTTTTGGAATGCAGATCTATTCTCGCTTTTTCCTCCGAAAGGCAAACAGAATCATAGAACTAGGCGGTCTCTGGCTCACCCAAATTTGCCGCCTTCTCATTCGCTGTTTTGAACAATGGCTTCTGTGACAAATCGATTTGTGGATCACTCCCACAGGGTTTTACAGTTGCGGGGACAGCCTTTCGGTATTTTTACCGAATCCCTTTTAATTCCCAAGAGCTCAGATACGAGATTGGGAACCTACTGTCCGTTTGCAAACATGCTTCATTTTCAGGATGAAAAAAGATCATCGGATACTTTTTTGGAAAGGCGAACACTCTCTCTCTAATCCGTAACTTTGGGCTTCGCCCTAAAAATACTACGCTTTCTTGAAAAATCGTCCTTAGCTACATTTGTTTTCAGCTGGTTCTAGTCTCTTTTGGATGCGATTCAGAGGAATCTTCCGAAGCTCATTTTGTAGAAAAAGTGGACTTACATTCTTATGCCAAAAGGGTTTCACTATTGTCAAAAGGAACGACTTTGGGCGATTGAGGTGACACAGCTTGGACCTGGTTCAAGAACAGACTTTTTCGCTATTTGATTGTGGAAGAAAATGGGAAAGCTGCCCTACTGGAACTTTTGATGGCGGGGTAATTTCAGTTCCAATTGGGCAACACACCAGTAATTTTTGACTTCTACCACACACGCTCTCACTTTGATTATATACAGGAATGAGTGATAGGCTGATTTGGATTCCTAGACGATTTATTTCATCTTAAAACCACCACCAGAATGCTGATCGTGACAAAAAAGGTTCAAGAATCTTGTTATCTGGTCCTTCGCAAATCCAGAGTTGAACATCGAGCCCTCGATCCGGAATTGGATTATGATCTTTCTACTTTGGGTGTGGAAACTTAAGGTAATCCTGGATCTCTTCGACACGGCACAGCAACATTACGGAGTCATATCAGAGGGAATTGCTAGGACGAAGACATCCTTAGGAAAGGAGCGGAATGGCATATCGATTACTGCGACCATATATACTTGGAAATATAAAAGAAAGACTACAGACAAGATTTTTATGAGCAGGATTGAGAAGCAGGATTTTGGAGCAGATTGGTTATGGCTGACAAATTCAGGAAGTGGGACCTCATGTATATGAGGTAGGACGTAGATAGTATCAGAGAATCAATCATAGGTCTGAAAAAACACACAAACATAGAGACAGATAGACAGAATGGAGAGATAGCGACAGGCAATATCATAGCACACCTGCCAGGTGAGAAACACGATCACAGAAACTATATGAAACGAACATACAACAAAGACGGAAAGCACTGGCAAACAGCATTGCCAGAACTGACACATAATAACAGCACATAATCATTAAGAGCACATGACGACTGAGCTACTAAAGCATATATATATGAGCATACAGGACTAAAATAGCCAGACCATATATCTTTAACTATTAGAGATCAGCACCATAGCACGATCGACACACATACGATCGTCCCGCGCTCCCTTGCTTTCCCGCCTGGCCCTCTCTTTCCCTCTCCCCTCCCCACGGCGCCCCCTGGGGGTTTGGCCTACTTTTGCCTTAGGCCTCTATGCGCCTGCTTTGCTTTTCCCGGCCCTCTGCCCTCCTTCCTCCCACCGTTCCTTCCTGATACGCGTTTGTATTTTTTTACACAACTCAATGAAAATAGTCGGCATACAAGTTCTCTTTTTTTGGTGGCTACCCTGGCATTGATGCTTAGTTTTTTATGAATGCGTCTGGGAATCAGTTTCCATTACCCAGATGAGATTTTGGAAGGATTGATTGCAGGTACTTGGATTAAAGACTTTCCATGCTCAGATCATTTTGAGAACTACCGCTTGCCAAGGCAATTGGTTGCAATTTTGGCGGGCGGTAGGCTTGAGCTTGAGTGGAACTTCAGATGGCAGACCTTTTTTAGAAATCGTTAGCGGGTCCATTTGTACTAGGAATCAGCTCAAGGTGCTCGGTTTGGGTGTAGAATTGTTTGATGTTGGCAAGGCTCCTGGCGTTTGGAATTGCAAGCCTTGAGTGGAGGCCTGAGTGCTTGGGCGATTGTAGGTGCAGGGAGCTAGGAGCTGGGATTAGTGATGGTTTTAGTCCAGTTTTAGTGGCTTTGGCGAATTCCAAGATAAGCAATGACACACTTGATTGTGGGGAATTGATGTTTGGGATCGGCCAGTTTCTGCCAATAGTTTCCGTGCTTTCATATTACTCCGGAGGGCAGATGCTCTGAAGCTTATCTTACTGTTTGGTCCATGGGAAGCTTGGGTTGGATTGGCTTTGGCCACAAGTATTGGTACTGGGTTTTCGGTAGTAGTGATCGGGATTCTACCGGTTTTTTTTCAGTCAAATCATTTAATGCTATGCATTCTTGCGAGCGCTACGCAAAAAGTAACCTGGGCGTGAATCCTACATTTTTGCGATGGAATGGATGATTCTAAGTACAGGATTGCTGGCTTGGAAGTATTACGCTTTTTCGGGCCGATCGCTTTTAAATCGGATTGCAGTTCCTCATCTTGCACGAATCATTTTGGAAGACTGCTGATCATCGCATTCTATTTCCTGCCTCAGCGATTATTGAGCTATTCTACTGTTGCTGACTGTGATGCAATAGGAAGTTACCGGGCTCTTGCTCAGATGCTTCCGATCAATGCGGTATTCTTGGTGGGCGCTCCAATCGTAAATTGGTTTAGTATTGAAGAAGGAATTTCTAAGCAAAGATTTTCAGCCATGAAGAAATCAACGATTGTAGGCGAAAAAATTTGACTTTGGGGCTATTCCAATCGGAAGCCAAAAAAGCATGTGCTTAAATCTTGCCCAACTTTTTGGAAATGAATTAACCTGGCCTTCTCGGCCAAAATGGGGTTGGTAAATCGACTTTGATTAAAGCCATTCCTTTGGTCAACTGAAACCTTGGGATGGCGAATTGACGCTTGAACGAGAGGAATATTCAAAATTTCTCCACATGCTGAGCTTTTTCGCAAAGCATTGTCTGTGGTTGCTTTCCGACCAGTACTTCCCGGAAAATATGACTGTAGACAATTGGTGGCATTGGGGAGAATTCCTCACAGGGATGGACGGGAGATTTTAAGATTTGCACGATCGTGATCTGATCGAAAAATGCCCTTTATCTTTAACCAAAACGGAAGAGTTAAAAGACGGAGCGACTTTCAGAGATTTCAGATGGTCAGCGTCAAAAGCGATGATCGCAAAGAGCTTTGGCACAAGAATGGTAAAGTGATGGTTTTGGATGAGGCCGACGGCGACATTTGGATTTTGGGTCAATCGCTATCAGATATTGCCATTTGCTACGGGATAATTTGCTAACCAAGTAACAGCAAAATCAATTTTAGTGGTGACTCAATGATTTGGGGAGATTGCCTAGAGACTGCTGATCAAGACTTTTTCTTGCTCAGCAATACTTTTCCCGCTAGTATCCGGGGCTTCCGAAGACTTGGTAGTTTTGGGTCAGCTTGGACGCGATTGCTGCCTTGGAGATGAGTTTCGCTTTAATATTGAAACCAAGGGAAAATAGAGCAGAAAAAGCCTGCTTCTGAAATAGTAATCACAGGCAAATCCAGTCTCGGTTTTTGGGTCAGGAGGCTTTGGAGAAAGCTGTAATTCAATAATTTGGAGTTTGCGATTTTGTTTCGGATGGAGATTTACCTTGACCTTGCGGAAAGGGAATTTCCATCGGATGGAGACTTGATGAGCCTATTACAGAAAAATTAAGATCAGAAAACAGTTCTCACAGATCAGCACAGATTCGCACAGTACTAAAGAATATCCCACCCCAATCAATTAAAAATTTTGCGGCCCTAATAATGAAGGGGATGCGGGAAATTGCAGAAATGATTGAATCTTCAAAGCTTTGATTTTAGCTTTTTCTTATCTATCAATAAAGATTATTTATATATTTGTCATACTAAATTATTGGTACAATGACACAAGAACATTTGCCAGATCATATCGTTTCTCTTAGATATGCGCACTTGCGCGGCCAGGTGAAGGCAATATGCACCAGCAGCAGTTCAAGTCCGGAGATTTTGATGTGCGGTTGATCAATGGGTTAGTCTGAAAAATCTTTCAGAGAATGGTCATTTGAGTCAAACGCAATTAGCCATTTGGTTTTCAAGGATCATCCGACTTTTGGACTCGCATTTTGGATTTTGCTTTGCAAAAGGGATATGTCGAGCGGTGGCCGCATCCGATGGATCGTCCGAAGTTTCATTGCACCTCACTGCAAACGGGAAGTCAGCAAAGGTGACTGCTTCTTCGCCCTCATAATTCTTGAGATTCGTGAAAAAAGCCTTGGGAAAATCTTTCTGAATCAGGGAATTTTTTTTTTTTCCAGAGTTCAAACGAATCTTAGATACCATCTTTACCCAAATCTTTGGCGGACAGGAATTGGAAGAAATTAAGGTTAGTGCACGAATAATAATTACAACGGAACAAATTTGAGTTTTTCAGGGTTTTCCCATAAAATTTAAGCGAATGATTCAACGCACAGATCTTTGTATTAATCGGAGCCGGGCCAGTTTGCCCTATTTTTGCAGTTTTGAAGCAGGAGATTGCTTAAAGATGGCGTTGTCATTTTGAGATCGATGCCTTACCACAAATAGGTGGACAGCTGTCTGAGATTTTATCCTCAAAGCCGCATTTTAATGATATTCCGGGCATATCCCTGAGGTAAAAGCTCAGGATTTGGTAGATAATCTCCTGGCGGCAGGCGAAACGCTTTCACGCCTACGTTCACACTAGGAGAGCGGGAGTGGGAGCATTTGGATCAGCAGGAAGTGGGTCCATTCATTGTCACAACTAGTGATAAAACTCAACATTCATGCGAAGGTGATAATCATTGCGGGCGGCTGGATGTTTTTGAACTAGAAAGCCTGTGCTTGAGAACCTTTGAGAAATTTGGGGAAAAGGCATCACTTACATGGTAAAAACCTGAACATTTCGTGACAAAAAAGTAGTAATTGCTGGAGGCCGGTTGATTCTGCCTTGGACTGGGCGCATTTCTTAGCAAAAGTATCTTCTCGTGTCCACTTTAGTTCCACCGAAATGAACCTTCCGAGGTACGCCAGATTCGTGCAAAGGTAATCGACTTGCTAATCAAGGTAAAATTGACCTGATCCTTTTCTGCAAATTTGAAAGAAGTCAATGGAAATGGAAAATTGGATACCGTGATTTTAGAAAGGTAATTCAAAGAAGAAAATTAAAATTGAGGCGGATTATTTGATCACTTTTTGGTTTGAGTCGCAAAGCTCGGCCCGATTGCTGATTGGGGATTGAGTATTGATTAAGAATCGCAATTGAAGTGGATACGCGCGATTATCTCTACAGGAGTTTGAGCGAATTCTACGCATAGGAGATAATCATACTTACGCCAGGTAAAATTGAAATTGGATCTTGTGTGGTTTCCAATGAAGCAGCAATCATGATGCATTCCCGCCTTTCAAATACGTATACCCAGAATCAAAAAATTAAGCCTTCAATACAACGGACCAGTGAATGGGTAAATGCATTTAATTCTATTTTTGCGCCATGGTAAATTTTCAGCCAGTAGAAGATCAGGAAGGCAATCGCCAAGATTGTTGCGAGGCTCCAGATTGACATATGGGTTTTGCAGTCTGATGGAATTCTCAAAGCTTTGAATATCCGTATTTGGCCACCTGTGGCGGAATGGCCGCTTTGTGCCACTTGTCATGTGGAGATTTTGGAAGGTAAGATGGGACTTGGGTGAAGCCCATACCGATACAGAATTGGACCATTGGAAAACCTGCCGGAATTCTTTTCCTACTTCTAGACTATCCTGCCCAAATCGAATCGAGATATTTTGGAGGGTGCAGTGGTGAAAGTTTTGAGAGGAGAGGATGTAGTCCTGAGCTAAGTAGGAGACGTGTTAGTATCAAGATTTTGAAGTAGAGAAATAAGATTAAAAGAACACCTGGCGACGGGTGGTTTTTTGTGCTGCAATTGCGCCAAAAAATCAAACGAAGTTAATTAGGCTGGCGACCGGCGCAATTTATATTAATTAGGCTGGTTGACCGGCGCAATTTAACATTAATTGGGCGGTTTTAATCATAAATTCCCTAACTTTTTCCACGCCTAGCATTCGTCCCACTTTGTCAGAAAGTGTTTATTTTGAAGCCAATTAATTGCCCTTTCATCATCGAAATTATTTCCTAATTCCTTCAATCCTATGTCATCGGGTTGCTTAATATGGATTTGCCCGACTTCAGAAAAAGCAAAAGCATGATTCTAATGCAGATTTTTGCATTTGATTAACACAATACTTATGCTGCTCGAGACATCGCGATAACCGTTTTTATTGAGACCAAATTTTAACTGTGGGATGTAGATCAACTCGTCTCCTCGGGGGAGTGGCGAAATGGAATGGATGCGCCTGTAAAAGGCATGCTCAATAGTTTCCTTCTAGTATCCAGGTGATCGAAACTTAACACAGTAGGAGAAAATCAAATTTCTCTCGTGACAACGCAGCATTAGTAGACGCACGCTACATCATCCCCACCCAGATCAAACCATGCGAATGATGTGGAGCAGCTTCGTAGTGGGTAAGGATTAAAAAGAGCCTGGCAATCTGGCGATTCGAAAATATGCTCGACTAGTGACAATTGATTAATTTTATCCATGCGAAACTTCTACTTTCTCTTCCTTTCTGGACTCTTGTTTTTTCCAATGCAAGCCGACCAGAAAAACCACCCACATTATTCCTTCAAATGCAAGATTGGACGCGGGAATCTGAAAACTCCTTTGTAGAGGCAATTCGCATTCGTGACAGTCCTGATCATTGCACTGGAGATTCTAAATTCAATATGGATTTTGGCAGGAATCAGACACACAAGTTTTTTTGGAATTTGGGATGGGAAGTTTGGTTTAACAGCAGGATTCCCAACGATGGCACATATTCACTTTTTGGGAGGGGTCATGGCTTTGACGCAAGTAGAAATTATCCAGGTGCTGAAACATTTGATGCTGCTGCAAGTACCTTGAAATTTATCGCTGACAATCCAGAGAGGAAATGGATCACCGGTCGAGGCTGGCCATATACTTTTTTTTGAATCAGGCTTTGCCCTGACATAATACCAATTGCGAAGGATTTGGATAATCGTCGACCGTTTTTTATCCGTGCCATACGATGGTCATTGCGGCCTATGCCAATCCCAAAGGCGCTTGAGCTTCGCTGGAATTGACGAAAAGCAAGCTTCTTTGCAGTGGATTGGAGACCTGTCAAAGACGAAAAATGGAAAAACCAACGGTGCCTTGAAGGAAGATGCGGCGTGGCTAGTTTTTGGTGTCTTGGTCCCCGATGATAGCTTTGAGGATCATTGACTGGACCTCCGAAAAGGCTTAAAAGTATGCGCCTCTCGGGAATCACCTCAGTTCAAAATGGCCTCTGGATCAGAAAAATGCCCTTCGGCTGTTCCAAAAACTTTTATGATAATGGGGAACTTAAACCTTGCGGTATGGGCGGCCCGCTTTTTCTGTTTCAAGAAATGAAATCCCGAAGTCATTCGAGCGATTTAAATTTCTGAAGATAAGTTTTTGTGGGTGTTTGCCAATCCTTGGATTCGTGCCGATGCCATCAAATTCATTGATGATGGCGTGATCGAAGGGCATGACGGAGCGATGCTGGACCGCTTATGCGGATCTGCCGGCAACTGATCGCTTTGGCTTTTTGGGACAATTAAATTTTTCTCTATCGATCGCTAATCAGGATTTGGTGAAAATATTGGATGCCAAAGGCTTTGATTATACACGCATGCCTTGGAGTCGGTGGCGTACGGGAAGTTTAACCTGCTTACGACCAAGCGATGTTGGAAAATAATTCTAATGAAAACGACAACCGAATCGAGCCATATCGAGACGATCATCCTGAAGATTATCCCACGTTTTGCTAAAGCTGGAATTTCTTCCAAGTATGGCGAGCCGCGATTCATGCAGAGCCGGGTAAGAACGACAACTACAGTCTGTCAAAAGCCTGTCGGAGAGGGAGCGATTGCTTATTCAATTTGCCTGGAGGTTCTTTTGGATGCAGATGCCAAATTGGTTTTTCCAGCAGTGACTGGCCAGCTTGCATCAGCTTGAATCCCATTCGGGGGAATATCACGATGCTGTCAATTAGAAGAAATCCTAAAGATAATCCAGACAGTGGCTGGATTCCTCAGCGAGCGAATCAGCATCTTCGAAGCCATGAAAGCTTATACTTCTATGGGCGCATTTCTTCCTTTGAAGACAGATCGAAAAGGGCTTTTTGAAGGAAGGTTATCTGGCAGATTTGGTCGTTTTATTCCAATGATTTGTTTTTTACGATCAGATCCGACTGGAAATTCATCAGGTAGTGGTGGCAATAACGCTGGTAGATGGGAAAGATTGGTTTTATTCAAAAAATTAAAATCTTAACTAATTTGAAACTTGGCATTTGGGTTAGTCGTTCCTTTTTGGAATCACATATGTTAAAAAGCCTTACTTTTTTTTCCGCTTCTTTTATTTCATGAGTTTTGCAAATCTTTCTACTGAGAAGGGGGAGGAGAAGCATTCCATCGCCTTGGATTCAATTATGGATTGAAATCAATCAGCTGGCTACTTCAACAAAACTGCACCCAATTTCAAGTGATGGGCATTTACCCGATTGGAAGTAAACCCCTGCGGAAGGACCATGAGCCTATATTTGCCTATTCAAGAAAATAGATGAGAAGGCGTTTTTAGAATTGGTGAATGAACTATACCGCTTCTGCAGGCTGACCTACATAAACCGAAATGGAGTTGTGTCAGACTGCACATTGGGTGCTAGACAAGTGGGAGTGATCTGTGGAAAACAGGCAGGCTGTTTGCTGATTTACTGATTGATAACAAAGGCAATATGATTATCCGCCAATTTTGCCGGTACTTCCTTTTTCTTTGCTTAACTGACGGGAAGGCCCGCCGGCGAGGCAGGCCCGCAAGGCGAGGCAGGGTCGATGACGTCCCGATAGCATTATGT
>Ga0163217_1109601_pt1 | contig 10033 bp, 8 predicted proteins | sample SynspAceP_FD_185933 | JGI IMG/M metagenome (GOLD analysis project Ga0163217, IMG submission 185933) | Saline lake microbial communities from Ace Lake in Antarctica - Synechococcus sp. Ace-P (PacBio error correction) | ecosystem: Environmental > Aquatic > Non-marine Saline and Alkaline > Saline ...
TCCGGGAAAGAAACGAAAGCAGGGCACACCAACAGGGATGCGGCGCCGCACGCACCTCGGCCAGGCAGGACGCTGCACAGCCCGTACACCGGAACGGGAAAGGCAGAGCAGCGCGCGCAGCGAAAATGTCGGGCCGAGCACGGATAATTGGCGTCCAGCCCGGCCCTCATTAGGGCCGAGAGAGCCCGCGGGCGCGGGAGCAGAATACGGAATCATTGCGGACGCGCCCGAGGGGAAAAGAGGAGCCGGAAACAGCAAGGCCAGACTCCCCAAACGCGGGACAAGCATCATGCCGCCGCTCGGGGAAAAGGACAGAGAATCACCAGCCGCCCCAAGCCGGAGGCTGGACCGACCGCCATGCACGGCGCGGCGGGCGGCACCGTGGCAAGTTTGCAGCAACCAGGCCCATTGCCCGAGCCGGCAGCGACAGCGCCAGCAAAATTGAAGGCCGCACCACCACCCAGAAGAAGCGGGGAAGCGCGCGATGAAACAGGCAAAATGAAAAAAAGCGAGCCTGACAACCCCAGAACACCAGCACGAGGCGAGTCGCAGCGCGGGCACGCGCGCACACAACCTTTTATTCTGTGGCGGCCTGGGCATGCCCAGGACCATGGGCCAGCGCCAATGCCATACACCAGCAGCCAAAAGGCCGCCGGCGCCAGATGAGTGCGGCAGGCATTGCGCGGTGATTGCGGGGGCAGCCAGCCCGGAAAAGGCAAAGTGCAGGGCGGGAGCACGTGGCGCCAAACGGAGACGGCGCAACGGACGACACGGCGAACAGTGCCTCGGGGCCAGCCAGGGCAAGATGGGGGAGAAGCTGACCGGCCGGGGCAGAAGGCGACCATAAGCAAGCCCAAGGCCAGTGCTGAGCAGCAAGCCCACGCCAGAACAGCAGGGTAGCTCACGGCAGCAGCAAAACTGGCGAACAGGCCGGCCAGGGGGGCGACCGGCGCCAGCGGCAGACGTTGAAATCCGCCACGCAGCTTAAATGAAAGCCAAACTCACAGCGCATCGAGAGTCAGCAGAAGCAGGCGCGCCGGCCGAACGGGGAGTCGGCAGTGCGCCCCACTCAGCTGGGCCGCGGCGGCGGCAGGCGGGGCGGGGCGTGCGGCGAGGTTCAGCGAGAGGCTGAGCGCCGGCAGGTAGGCCGAGCTGGTGACGAAGACGGCCATCGCGCGCCGAGCTGGAAAAAGGACCCGTAGCCGCCGTGCCAGGTTGACCCCTCCCGCCCTGCTGATTCGTGTGAAGGCCTTGGGCTGCGGCGCTGCCTCGCGGGGGCTTGGAAGATACCAGCGCGACCAGGGCCGGCGTGCGGCGCCGGCCCACCCCAGCCCGGCGGCGGCGAACGCATGCCAGCAGAACAGGGGGGCGTACGCGGAGGCAAAACGGTCATGGGATCACACGCGGCTGCGGCCGGCTGGCCAGGGCATGTCGGCGGGTCGAGATAAAGGGGGAATCGAGCAGAGTACCCGGGGCCAGGAGGACAAGGGCAGAGCCGGCCGCGGGCGCCGCGGGAAGGCACGCCGGTGGCCCCGATCCGGCTGGGTCGCGGCGGCCTGGAGTCGCCGCGCCGAGGGAGGCAGGACCAGGAAGGGACCACCGGACGGGGAACCATACAGGGCGGTAATCGGAGCGGCAGGCCCGTACGAGGCGTGGACCTGAGAGCGAGCGATCAGCCGGCGTCCAGGCGTTGCGTTGGAGGGGCCGCGCATGGTTTGAGCTTGCCGCCGAGGGGGCGATGGCCGACCTGTGAGAAATGTTGGGCAGAAAGATAAACCACGGCGCAAGGCGATATGTCCACCGAGCGGGTGGGGACTTGCGTCCGACGGCAACTGGCACGATGCCTGCCCGCAAGCCGACGAGCGCACACGCGGCCCAGAAGACGGAGGCTACGGTACGGAGGAGTGCAGCAAGCGCCGGCAAAGGCGCCGCAGCTTTGGGCATGGGGGCGTTGGCAGCGGTGCCTCGGGGCGAGGAGCACGCCATGTCGAACAGCCGGATGGCTCTGCGCCGTGCACTCGCGACCGGCCGCCAGCCGCTGCGGGCGGGCCCCAGCGGATTTACGCGGGGCAAATCGAGGGTGCTTGAAGGTGAAGGGCCGCGCGGAAGGCGCGGATATATGGCGGCAATTCGCTAGGGGGCGGGGAGAGGCCACCGGATCGGCGCCAGGGAAGTCGCTGAAGCGGCAGGCGTTGGAGGTGTAGAGCAGGTTGCGGTCGTTACAGGGTGCGGGCGGTGAGCGAGAGCCCAACGCCGCCGACAGCGTGCAGTGCCAAGCCGGAAAGCAGGCCGGACGCTGCAGAGGCGCGCGGCGGCCAGCTCCATCGGGCCACGCCGAAAGGACGGCGGTACAGGGGGGTGCCGCTGGTGTGGTGTGGGCGGTGCGATGGAAACCGTGGATGAGGCGCGCCGAGGGCCCCGCGGCAGGCGGAAAGCCGGCGACCGCCAGCGACGACCATTCCAGTGGGCTCCGTCGGATTTCAACGTCCCCCCCCCGGGGGCCAAAAGCCGGAAAAAACGGGGTGGCCCCCGCCCCCCCGCCCCGCCCCCCCCCAAGGGGCCCCCCCCCCCCCCCACGAGCCGCAACAACAGCCTCATCGACGGGTCAAGTTCAAGCAACGGTTCCAGCATCTCGGAGTGGTCGTGCATGGCCCCCACACCACGCAAGGTGATGAGCCGGAGGCGGCGAACGCCTGCGCGGATTCGCACCAAACGGACCAAGGACCACAAAGTCAGGCCAAGGACGATGCGGCCGAACACAAGTGTCACCCCGCGCTCATCGGCCAGGCCAGCGGCAGCGCCGCCGAGCGCCCTGGGGGGCCCGGCCCGTACGGCTGACCGAGCGCCTGCGGCACGCCCGAGCGGGACCGGGGGGCGGCAGGACAGGTGTGGGAAGCCGGTGTGGCACCGCCAGGTGACGGACCGGTTGTTGGGCCCGGGCCTGCGTGTGGGCGGAGTAGGCACGGGGCATCCGGTAGCGTTCGCGCATGGCCGCTGGGACTGCGACATGAACGCTGGCGAGGCGCGGGATAAGAACGGATTCGAGTTATTGCGCCAGGATTGTGACGGGGCGAAGTCAGCGCGGCAGCGGGCATTTAGCGGGCGTGGACACCGTAGCTAGCGGCGACACACGCACACCTTTACTTTCTTATTAATGTTGGACGCTGACATCGACTCGTTTCGCTACAGAGTGCGATGAGAGCATTGTCTTATTCTCCACGAGAGTCGCATGAGTATCGACGTAAGATGTGAGTGTGCAGCATCTGCGGCCAGTCTGTAGCGTCTGACGCGGGCAACCGCAGTCCTGATGATCATTGACCCAGCATGGTAGAGTCAGTGTATGACGCGGGAGTGGACTCACTGTTCTTGTCGCCCGGCTTGGGCGAGGTAGAGCGATCGTTGCGGCGAGGAAGCGGCCCTGGATTCCGCAAGTTGCGCCCTGCAACCATCGGGGCGGTGGCCCGGCACCGCGGCAACGTGGTGACGGCCGGCAGATACAGGCCAACAGTTGCCCTGCGGGGGACCACGTTCGTTGCGGGCGGCGTGGGAAGTCAACGGGCTGAACCGAGCTGGGGCATCACAGCACAGCGTGAGCGCGCGGGGTGCAGCAGATGTGTGCGGGACGCAAGCGCGCCGGTGGTGGGCAAGAGCGGAGTGGCGGAGCGAATCGCGAAGATCCGTGCTGACGCCGGCACTTCACCGGAAGCGCTAAGCTGGCCTCGCGAGAGAGGGTTCGGCAAATCTGATGCTGCGCGAAACGAGGGCAGCACAGATTCGGCCGGCGATCCTGGCAGGCGACCAAACGCGTGGCGAAAGTGCCCGGCAAGTGGGTCCGATGAGAAATGGCCTGGGCGGCTTGTTTCCGCCGGGTGGCAGGTTATGTGGACGCCCGCCGCTGCAAGGCGCAAGGTGTTACGCGAACAGGATTTGAACCGCCCGCCGGCCACGCGTACAGTAAGCCGACGTGCAGGCGGCGGCGACTCCCGTTGCTGCCGTATCTCCGCGAGCGTCCACACCACAGCCTGTTTCGCACCTTTGAGCGGCTTTTGGCGCGATGCGGCAAAGAATCTGACGAGGCATTGGCAGGTTCGAGCGTGTGGGGTGTAGCCTTCGGGTGGTGCCGAGTCAGTTCGCTGCAGAGGCTTTTTTCGCTGCGCCGATGAACCCACTCGACCCAATACCCCCCAGTAGGCGGCCGCCGGCGCACAGCGCAGGTTCGCGCGGAAGGGTATCATGGTGCAGCGGGCCAGCAGCCGGTTACGGCCGGGGTAGGTGGTGTTGGCGCGGGTCTTATACGGCTTCGCGTGGCCGGTCCATGTCCTTCGGCGAAAGGCCGTGTGATTCTGCCCGATCGAGCACCTGGCCGCTGATCATGCGACCAGAGACGACGAGCGCGAAGCGGTGAGCGAATTCCCGTGCGCCAAGCTTCTTCGAGTGAGAGCGCGCACGCCCACGCGCTCAGCACCGTCGCACGACATAGCTAGCACCAGAGAGAGTACGCGGCTGGCGCACTTCGATCCGCTGAGGAATCGCGAGACGTAGCTGTAGTCGAGAGGTGGTTATTTTTCTTCGGCAGCTCCAGGGCGAGAAGATTTGCTGGGTCATTACCGGACCTGAACACAGCAGGCCTGGAACAAGCGCGGAGAGCAGAACAGCGAGCGCGAGCCGGCGAATCAACCCGGCAAAGGCCTGGGAATCTTGGAAGAACGAGTGAGAATTGGAATGAAGTAGCAAGGCCTCCTCTGCCGCCGACGAACTCCGGTGAGCTGATGCGGTACAGTCAAAGCCAAACGCACCGATATCGCCAGGTGAACGCAACCTTCAGCCCGCGAGAAATATGCGGAATGGCGTAGGGAATGCGGAATCTGCCAGTTTTTCCCGGCGCGTGGTGCGTGCAGTTGAAGCGCTCACTCAAACAGTATCCGCGGGTTTCGTTTGAATGCAGTGTGCGTAGACACCACCGCGGAAGAGACGTCAGCCAGGCAGTTGATGCAGTACGCGTGAGGGATCGTGCCCGAGGCCCATTCATCACGATTGATTCAGCGCGCTCACGGCAACTACCGGCGTGGCCTTGAACTACCACCAGCACTGGGTACAGGAGGTTGCGGACAGCGACTCCGATCTGCAAATCATGATGTAGATGGCCAGACCGGGATTGCTGGGAATCACGATACGAGAGCGCGAAGTCCCACAAGCGCCCACCGGCGCAAGGGATCGCGCTCACAGTGTATCCAGCCAGAGCGGCCATTCCACTGCTCAAAGATAGGCGACGCCAATCGCGCTTGGGGTCGGCATGCAGCATGAGGCTAGGCCACTGGTCGACTACCTCGCAGTACCACTTCGCCAGAGCACAACGAGCCCGGCGCAAGAAACAGGCCCAGGTGAGGCATTCAAATCGCATCTGCGGCATCGGCCACTCCAGGCTCGCACTCGGCTGGGCTGCCTGCCGCCGGCTTCGGTAAAGTGTGTTTTCTTGATGCCCGGTCCGTCAGCGGCGGCTGAACTCGGGTAGTTTGATTGTGTCGGGTGACGCGGTCGCGGCAGGTCGGATATCGATCAGAATCCGAGCACCGCCATTCTGCCGAGGAGACATGTGTCTCACGACCAGCACTCGTCAGAGAGCAGGCACGCCGTCGGAAATCGATGGTATGAACACGTACCCCGTTTGGGCTGCTCGACCCAGATCTTCAGCAGATCGAAGCCCGATCTGTCACTGGTCATGGCACAGTGCGGAGAATAAGGGTTCGTCCCATAAACAGTAAATGTCACTGGATTGGAGCAGGCAGCCGCGCGACGACTGCCGACCGCTGTTGCATGCCGCCGACTAGCTCCATCGGCAGTTCTCGGCAAAGGCGTCCAGGCCGGCCATCGCCAATAGCTCTGGCGCGCTGCTCATCTGCCCGCCATAACGGCCGAACTTGTGTTTGAGCGGGAACAGCACATTCTTCGCCGCACGTGTCACGAGGCAGCGGAGGTCCGGCTTCGGAACACGATGGCCGAACGTCGTCGGCTGCTCCGCTGAAACCGTTTTGCCAAAGACGCTGAGAGCCTTGCACCTTCGCTGGTAGCAGCAGGCCGGAGACCAATGCGCAGCAAGGTCCGAACTTGCCGCAGGCCGACGGCCCCACCACCGCGAACGAATATCGTGACGTGGATTCCAGAATCGATATAACGACGGCACGGCATCGGGGCGTCTGGCGCCGGATCATACGCTGGTTGACCGACGCCATCCATGTCCGAACGAAAGCGCCGTGCTCGTGGCTGGCTGAGAGACTGGGTCGAGCCTTCCGCATGAAGCCCGCGGGTTGATGATGGTTTCAGGGTCCAGGCGAGTCGTGCTCAAGTCAGTTGCCCCCGGCTACCCACTCCCGGTGCTGGCCCGCGCCAAGGTCATGGTCCCGCAGGCCGCGTCGGCTTCGCTGATCTCGTTGCGACCATACCTTGGTGTCGTCTGATGCTGGCCCACGGCTACGCTGGGTCCACTTCAGGCACCATGGTATTGGCAGTCTTGTGCTGGCGCCTTCAGATCGTTCATGCTGATTCCAGCGACTTGGCGTAAGCCTGTCTATAAAGCGCTGGCTAATCGGGCGTCCTCAAGAAAACCTGTCGCTGGCGCGAACTGCGATCTTAATTCAGCGACAGGCCGGCTTCCGACCAGGGCAGCACGCGGTGATTCCTTGCGCAGCAACTGGGCGGCCTGGTCCTTGAACAGCGCCAACGTTTGGTGACCCAGGCGACTGCATCGCATCGGTATTGCCGTGAATCAGCATCGGCCCAGCGCGCCGGGTCGGATTTGGGTCAGGGTGACCGCATCCGCTGGCATCCGTTTTCCTCGAGTAACCAAGCGGCAGAATGCGTTGGAGACGTGAAGGTGAGTCCGCCACCTTCTGCCCTGGAGTTCATCGAAACATGCTTCGATTCGCTGCTTGGAGCATGAAGAAAGGCTGCGGCGCCTGGTGTGAAGACATGTAATGGCGCTGACCGCGCACCTTCTTCCGCGCGCTGACGCCATCAATGCGCCGAGGTCGCACATGCCCAGATCGGCTTGCCGGTGGCGATCTTGGTGATTGGCATCGGTGAACGCGCGGCGTCTGGCGATGCTGACTCCTAGATCCATACGGCAAAGAAGCCCTGCTGGATACCAACGTAAACCGGCCGCCTTGCCGACCGGCTGGCAGCCCAGTCGAGCTGTAGGAGTCACTGCGCTGCAGTTTGCCAGACCGCTGCCTGCGAGGCGAGGGTAATCGCCAAACCTTGAACGTGTTCTTTCAACGAGTGTCCTCCTCCGGGGAGTAATGCGTCGGTCAAAACCTGAGCCCGTTAGCCAGGTTTATTGAGAATGAAGCAAAATGTGGCCATCTTTCGCAACCCGTGCCGCGCTGGCAAAAAGCTGCCAAGTCAGGGGCCGCAAAGCCCTGCCCATGCCGCTGCGGGCCATGCTGGGCCTGTCAGAAGCGGCAAGGCAGTGTGGCAAAAGGTGGCAGGTTGGCGTGTCGCACCGGGTGAATGCAGAAGAGAACGCTAGGATCCCGCAGGTGCTGACGACCCGGCTCGAAATCGATCGCCAGCATTGCTGCGCCGGGGTGCGAGCGGCTGCGACGATCCGCCAGCCCGACGGACGAGAATACCAGCGGGTCAATCAGCAAAGCCGATGATATCGTCCTGGCTGGCTTTCCCGCAAACCAGGCGGCGGACAGCAAGGCCCGACGGCGGGCAACCGAAGCGAGCTACGACATGCTGACGGCCGGCAGGATCCTGATCGCAGCACCTGACGGCCACGCCAGAAGCCCGGAGGCGACAGTGCCGCTGAACAGCAATGGCCAGAGAAAAGTGTGTCCCAGATAAGTCTCACCGGGGCTTCTAACCCAACACGCGAACTGGGCGTGAAGTACCAGTACCCCGACATCAGCAGCTGCCAGGAATCAGAGAGCACTTCGGCCTTGCCAATGGTGACGCGAACGGAATCAGTCCGGCGGTCCAGGCCAGCGTACCGAGCAGAGTCAGACCGCGGCGCCCACAGCACGTCAGGGTTAGCCAAGCTCAGGATTCAGTCGGGTTTGACGGTATTCGAACCATAAGCCCGGCCATCGGCCCAGGCCCACGCCGATAGCTCGGGCAAGGTAAACGCTCGCCCACGAAACAGCGCAGCCGCTGGTACGACCCAGATTGGGCGTGGGTAAGCCGAATCGCAAAGCGCGGCCAGCCGGCAGATACTGCAATCCATGGCACGCGAGCTGCAGATGAACGAACATGTTTGCAGCACGCCTGACCGAAGAACAGCACCGGCCAATCCGCCCCGCGCAGCCAGCCAATAGCCATCGGCCGCGCGGACGATAAACATCGCGCTGCCCAGCAGCATCCGCGCAGGCTGGGTGAACAGAGGCGGTGGCTGTTCCCCAGCCCGAACTTGAGGGATGAAATTCACGTCCCCCAGCCCAGCGCCGAGCTGCCAGCAGCAAGATAGCCAAGACCCCAGCGCCTGCGAGTCAGCTGGCCCAGGACTTGGCCTTGCGCATGCTCATGCTCCAACTTTCAGAGCGCTTTCCAGCATTGCCGCCAGCGCCGGTCCTGACAGCCCAGACCATCAGCGCGAAGGAGCGCGATGGCCCGGTCAGGGGACAGTGCCAGTGCGGCGAACATGCGTGGAATCTGCCAGGTATAGCCTGAACTGCGAAGGGATCATGTAGCCAGCGCGGCCTTGCCCGCCGTACCCGCGACAAACTCCGCGACCAACCGCGCCAAGATCAGCGCCAAGGCCGCTGCTGATGGCGCAGCCCGCCGAAGAAATACGGCGTGCGCCGGGATGCGCAGGCGAATCAGCTCCTGCAAAGCGGCTGCTTGCGGTACAGTGATCGGAACATGCTCAGCAGTTTCGATCCACGCTGCGCAGGCCCAGAGTGGTGTTGGGAAGATGAATCGGGAAATGGGCGAAGATCAACCGGTCGGACGCAGACGGTTCAGTGCCCAGGTGGTTCCCGGTCAATCCAGATGAAGATCAGCGGCAGCGATGGCCACCACCGGGGTTACTGTGCATAGTACTTGCATACCGGGAACACTCAAAACTCGAATTCATGTTGCTCTGCACGAGACAAACAGCGAATGCGGCCGACGCCGAGTATCGACTGGAGATGGCAAGGCCATGAAGGTGACTTCAGGGTGATCCCTCAAAAGTGCCGCCCGCAGTACAGCGCAAATCGGTAACCAGCCGAATGCGAAGATGGCCGAAGGGCCGGGCAGAATATAGACAGCGGTACCTCCATGGCGCGACACAACGGCTGCTTCCCAAGCAGGCAGAAACAATACGCGACGGCCAGAGCGCGGCGATCTTGACGAAGTTGCGTTTGATCAGTGGGGCGCCCACAGTGAGCCTCCTTATGCTGACGCACCCATAGGCGCTGGCACCTCGAGTGCCTGGGAAACCTGGCCGGCAAATTAGCCGGCGAATTCGGACGACACGCGAAAACAGCACTGCGCGATAGGGGTTTGGTCGATACGATATCCTCGACAATGGCCGCCCGGCCGTTGCAGCCATGACCAACCAGCGGCTGGACAGATAGAGAGCGCTTCATAAACGCTGTGGGCACAAAGAAGATGGTCCATGCCGTTCTTCTGCCAGGAAGCTTGAGTAACATCGGGTCGTTGAGTCTTGTTGCGGTCATCTCGTCGAGGGCGCCAAAGGGTTCGTCCATCAGGCAGTAGGTTGGTCGGTGATCATGGCCCGCGCAATCCGAGGCGCGCAATCTGCATGCCGCCGGACAGCCGCGCGGGAAGGATTGTCCAAAACCGGTGAGGCCCGACCATTTCCCAGTGCGCGTCGAGTGCGGCTCATGTCGCAAACTGGCATCACCTCCAGGTCCAGTGGTGCAAGGCGCACATTCTGTGCGCACCGCGCCCAGGGCATCCAAGCGTTGCGTTCTGGAACAACGAAGCCAGTTGGCGGCCCTGTTCGCCGATCCGTTTGTAGTCAGTTTCCCACCAGTTTCCACCCGTGCCGTTCTGTCACATCGCCAAGCGGCACATGATCCGCAGTAAG
>Ga0163217_1119448_pt1 | contig 10033 bp, 11 predicted proteins | sample SynspAceP_FD_185933 | JGI IMG/M metagenome (GOLD analysis project Ga0163217, IMG submission 185933) | Saline lake microbial communities from Ace Lake in Antarctica - Synechococcus sp. Ace-P (PacBio error correction) | ecosystem: Environmental > Aquatic > Non-marine Saline and Alkaline > Saline ...
GAACGGGCACCCAATCAAAAGCGGCAAAAAGATCGCCAAGATCTTCTGCCGGAAGCTGCTGGAAGCACGGGTGGTTCCGCCAGCGATCGTGGCCGAACCGCGGTCTGGGCATCGATCAGCGACCCAGCGGGCGATCACGGCGATCGTGGCGGCAGCTGCTGGCGGCCATCCAGCCGAGGTGGAGGCGTTTCCGAGGCGGTAAACACAAGCTGCAGGTTTCTTCGTGGCCAGCTGATGAAAACGCACCGGCGGACGCGCGATCCCAAGCTCGCCACCCGGATTCTGGCCGAAAAGCCTTGAAAGGGTCTAGCGCACAACTGCTGGAACCACACGGCTAATCCGCCAGCCAGCTGGGGCCATCGTTTCGAATGAATCTTGGGGGGGCGTCGAAATATCACCGTGGGTCGATGGAGCGGTTTGGTGAGCATGTGGCGTCTTGAAGCCGGTCATGTTGGGCTGGGAGCAAGGCGAGGGCAAACGGGTTTGAGGCGAGGCCTGCTCTCCCAGGCTTGTCGATGTCGGCGCCGGCCACAAGCCTCTATCAACCTTCCTGAGGGTCGCAGCAGGGCATCTTTTTTTTCGAGCATGAGCCTTTCAGGGCGGAGGTCATTCGCGAATAGAACAGGTACGTATGGCCGCCAGATTGCTTCAAACCGTCCGTAGAACGGCCCGTTGTAGTTTCCAACAGCTCGGGAGTTTAATGTTGATGTTGTGAGCAGCTGGGTGACTTCGCGCGCTCCACATCGGGAGCCAGCAGGGATCATGGCGATCGATGAACGAACTGCTACCAGGCATCGCTCGCGCCGCTTCAAGCCGTTTGGGGCGATCGAGCGGCGATCGCGTTGTTCTCCCAGGGCCCGCGTGGGCCGGCCAGAGCGGCCACCAGGCTTTTGGCATGCCCTGCAGAACCAGATAGCTGCCATGCTGTGGGCGATCACCCCATCCAGGTGGGACGCTCGGTCGTTGGCGGCGGCGGATGTTGGCGATCAGGTTGGCCACGGGCGTTCGCCGACTGGGCCGCCTCCAGCCGGTCGGATTGGTAAAAGGCAGCAGGCGGCCGTCTGAAGGCCAGGAGAACCCCACGAAGGCGATCTGATTCCTTTTGCACAGCTCGGCCCCGGAGCGGCGGCGGGCTGGTGGAGGGCTTCACGCCAGTGGTTGTTGCCTGCTGCTCGGATCCCAGCACCAGGGAAAGGCCCCTGGCCTCAAGGGTGGCGGCCCAGGGCTTCAGCTAACAGGGAAAAGGAGGTGATGGCGCATGCAACGGCAATTGAAGCATGGATCCGATCACCACTTCTGATTTTCAGGCTTGGCAAGGAATTTGGTCGAACAACCGCGCTCGGTGGAGGGCGAAATCAACCGCATCGACGGGAATGGTGTTTGGGATTGGTGGTGGCTAAGGTAGTGGCCCATGCAATATGGGGTGCGCCCAGTGCATATCCATGTCTCTGCAGCTTGATTCGCTGATTGCGATCAAAGCGTTATGCCCAATTGCTCCCGGTCGCGGTTTGGATGGCGAAAGAAGCGAATTGTTCGTGTCATGGCGGAGACGGCTGGAGGGAAGTGGATCACGGCAAGCTTGCCGGACTCAGTGACGCTGCACCTGCTCGATCAGCTCGGCCTCGCCGCCGCGGTTGTTTGATCAAGTACATGCGGCCCAGCTCACGCTGCGGGCCAGTGCCCACTGGGCGTTGAATGCGGGCAGCGGGCTCAACTCGCTGCTGGTAGCCGTCCACGCTGAATCAGGCGCTGAGTTGTTGCCTGCTTCCTCGTTCGCAGTCCCACCAGCCAGACCTCGCTGCAGAGCCCCTGCGATTCACTTCATAGAGCAGCGAATCATTCAGCACCAGCAGGGTGCCCCCAGCGAATTTGTTGCCAGGGCTTGGCTCAACAGCGGCTGCGCACAAGGGGTGCACCAAGCGCTCAACCCAGAGCCGTTCGGCCTGGATCGGCAAACACGATGCGCCCAGGCGGCCTCGATCAAAGTTGCGTAGCGGACCTGCACGGCTGCGTCGCGCTGTTACCCGGGGCTAACGCGTCGCGGGGCGTAGGCGTCGGCATCCCAGCACGGGGCAGCCCGTAGCTGCCGCTAAGAATCCGCCAACAGCTGCTTTGCCACTGGCATGCCCCCGGTGAGGCCGATGCGACGCTGCAAGGCTGGGGTGATCGAATCAGCCATCAGGTCCCGGTGCGAAACCGAGACCTCGGCGGCCAATCAAGCTAAGCGCTGAACGTCACGGTGGCACGTTTTCCACTGCCCCCAACGAAGGAACGCCAGAGATCACTTATTGCAATGTGGGCAGAACAAACGTGGCATTGAAATCGCCGGCACCAGATTGTTGCTGATCTGAACTCTTCCGAGATTGCGCCTCTCTGGAATCGATACATCTGGGCGCGCTGGCTCTTCAGGGGAGAAGCATACGTAAATCACCTTCGTTAAGCGGGAAAGCTGGTGGGCGTGGTGAGGCAATTCACATCGGCCCTTGCGATGCAAGACCACAACCAGGTCAGGGCCAGATGTTTGAAGTTGAAAAATCCTGAATCCATTCCAGGCGATGCTGGTTTGTTCTCCCTTCACCAGTTGTGCAGAGCCCTTTGGTGGGATGCTCGCCCGGAAACCACAAAATCGCCGGACAGCGATCCAGCAAAAGGCTCCGACTTGGTGCGCAAAGGCGGAATCCTGCGCTGGCTGGGACCTGGAGAGGCTCCCCTGGTTGGCCTCGGCCCTCACAGCCTCGATAACCCAGCACCACGTCGAAGCGACCATGCCACACGCGCAAGACACCAGCTGGCTGATGTGCATGGTCAAGGACAAACGAGGCTCGTATTCCTTTTGCCACCGGTTTGAACTGATGCCGAGTGGATTGTCTTGACCGTAATCAGGGGGTGTGGTCCGTTAGCGTGATTTTCCTTCGCCGGTCGCGCAGATGGTGACAGGGTCTCCGCTTCCCCAAAACAACACTCAGAACCTTCCCTGCTGATCCGGCCCCGCCGTAGGTGGCGGCTGGCCGGTGAATACGATGGCTGGGCAAGGCGACCCTCTCGCCCAAAAGGCCCGCTGCTCATTGGCAAACACTGCTGCACAGAGCGCCTGCCTGTCCTGTGCCTGGGGCACATGAGGGCCCGGCCAGAACGGCGGCTTCCGCGATGAGCTGGGCAACCGCCTGCAGCGGCACTGCCTCAAGAGCGTCGAGGCGATTTGCGGCGAACTGCAACCGGCCGTGTCCTGAGGGGGTGTCTGCGCAGCCAGCCTGGCCGGAACTGCAAGCGCCCTGAGTTCGGATGGAGGCCGATCGCCTCGGTCGCCTCACCATTCCCCTGATCCTGCGTGGGGCGGAAGCCTTACGACGCCCGGCTGCGGACGAGTGGTTTTGAGCTTGGCCTGAAGCCGCCTTCCAGCGCCCGCCCGAGCGGGTGGCCTTCCTACAAAGCCTCCGGCGCTCCTCCAACGAGGCGGCTATCTGCTGCAGTTGCTTGCTGCGGGCCTGGGGCTCCACAACCTGGCGACTGCTCCGGACCTCTGCCATGCCCCTCCCACCGTGGGGCTGGCCGCGGTGGTTCGGCTCGGGCACTTCGATGTGAGCCTGGAGAGCCTGCAGCAGTCTTGATTTGCCGTGGTGCGGTGGGCTCCCACAGCGCCGGCCAACCACCCGCGGCTGATGATGAGCTGATCCACCTGCGGGAGCGCTGCGCAGCGTGATCGTGATCAAGTCGTGCTGGAGGGGGGCGCTCAAGTTCGGCCTCGCCGGCCCTTTTCCGATCAAGTCGTGCTGCGGGGCTCGACGCATCGCCCTCGCTTTCCTGCAGCCAACTTCCCGGCAGCGCACGGCCGTGGTTCCTGGGCCTCCAGAGGCACTGCTGGGGCCGGCAGCATCAAGTCGACTTCCTCAAGGGCACGCCGAAGGGCTGGCAGGCCGTGGGTGGGACAGCGCTGAGTCAACTCCTGGGGGCGATCACAGGCTGCCTGCGGCCTCAGCCGCGGAAGAGCTGGAGGAGACGCGCGTGATCGGCCGGGCCAAGGGGGTGGTGTTCGCCTGGGCGATGGCCAAATCACCCACCAGGCCAACGCACGGCCAATGTGCAATGCCATCGCCAACACGCCCTGCTCAGCGGCAACGTCGGACGTCGCGGGGGCGGGCACGATGCCGATCCGCGCCACCACGTGCAGGGCTTCGGCTCGATGGGCGTGACCGTAAAGCTGCGCGCCGAGAATGCAAAAAGCCCTGGAAACCCTGCTGGCCGTCCGCTCAGTCGGGTGGCCCGGCTATGACAGGCGCCCGCCCGCCCGGCCCCCGCCCGCGCTTGACGAGGCGGCCGAGGCGGAGCGTCGACAGCTGCTCTGCTGGGGGCAATCTTCTGGGGGGCCAACCCCGATTCCGAGCAGGCCCGGCAGGCCCTGGGCCGATCGACACGATCTTCTAACTCGCCACCAAGCCAACCAGGGACATTTCCACGGCCTGGCGGCCCGCACCACCCTGGTGTTGCCGGTGTTCAACCGCTTTCGAACACCACACCGCAAACCACGACTGAATCGGGCAACAATTTTGGTGCGCCTCAACGGAACCGGGCAGCAGCACCTCAAGCGCGGCCGATCTGATCAGCGAGGTGGGCTTTCCGCCGAGCTGGCCAGCGGCTGATGGGCCGCGATCCATCGACTGGGAACGCCTGCAGGATCCGGTGTAACGTGCGCAAGTTGATCCCCGCACCGTGCCCGGCTATGGGCGATCGCCGGATCGATGCCAAATACCTGGGGAATTCAGCGTGGAGGGCGGCTGTTTGAGAGCCCGCGCTTTCCCCGACAACATCGGGGCGAGCACGGATGCAGGCCAACGCCCCCTGCCGCGCTGGCGTTGCCTGAGACGGCCATTCGGTGACTGGGCCGGCGAGCACGGCCTTGGTGGTGGGCCTGATTCACAGCCCGCAGCCTACGGCCCCAGCAACCAACAACGGTGGTCTACAAAGCGGCCGATGCCTACCGGGGCCATGCCGCACCGCCAGACGATCCTGATGAACCGCGCGATCTGGCCCTCCGGCCTGAGCGCCACCCAGCGGGTGTCGTGCAGGGCGAAGCCGGCGTGCTTACCAACATCGAGATCAATCCCCCGCGAGATCCGCGAAGGGGCGGCTCTGATGTTCTATCCCGAGGTGAACGCTCATCCCACCAAGGTGGATTGCCGCAGCGCAACGCCGGCCTTCAACGGGTGCCGGTGCTGGTGCGCGCGCTTTTTTCCCCCAGCAGGTTGACCCGGGCAGCTCAACCGCCAAGTAGGCCCATCTCGGCGTGGGCGCTGCCCGGTGTCGCTGGCTCGGCGAGCCAGCTCGGGCCCCCGTTCTTCGCTGTAAACGATCCTGGCGCTCGCGCCAGAGGCCGCGCCAGGGCCGCATCCACCCAGCCCGGTCAGCTCCCGGGCGCCGCCTGGCCGCGCCAGGGTTTGAAGGTCGAGCCGCTGGAGCGACGGCAGGTGTAGGCCACGCCTCGGCGGTGATGCGCAAGGCGGTTGCAGTCGCCGCAGAAGGGGCGCTGATCGAGGCACCACGGCCAGTTGCCCGCCACCGAAGCCGCCTTCCAGGCCGCCGTCGCGGTAGCGCAGGCGGTTGGCGGTGGCAGCCGCTGGCAAACGTCCACTCGGCTGCAGCGGCCAGACGGCGCCGATCGTTTGGCATCTCGGCCGCTGGCACACCTGCTCGAGGTTCCAGCCGTTGCGGTTGCGCCACATCATGAACATCAATCAGGCGCAAACTTCCCACCCCAGCCGCCGCGCCAGCGCCGCCAACGGCCAGCAGCTGATCGTCGTTTTCGGCCGCGGGCCGATCACGGCATTGACTTGAGCTGGCCTCGGCGGTCCGAAGCCGGCGGCACGGGCGTGCTCACAGCCCCAAGCACCCTTGGCCAGCAGGGCTTCCCCGGCGCTGGGCCCCGCCGCAGACCCGCCATCCGCGCCACGCTCCTCGCCATCGTGCCAATCGAAGGCTTGATGGTGATCGCGATCGAGCCCGGCGGCCTTCAGGGCCGGCCCGCTCCGCCCATGCAGCGCCCCGTTGGTGGTCAGCGCGATGTCCTGCACGGGGCCGCGGGCGGCTGGAAGGACCCCCCCCCCACGAAGGGCCTTGGAGACCGCGATCAAGCCTCCAGATCCCGGTTCAGCAACGGTTCACCGCCGTGGAGCCGCAGCGTGCCGAACCCAGATCCACGGCGCGGCCACCAGCTGCAGACGCTCCGTCAGGCTGAGCAGCTCAGTGCCTCGTGGTTCCTGGAATCACGGGCAAGCACTAAGGCGACAGGCCAGATTGCAACGGGCCGTCAGCGACGACGCACACGCCGGGTGGGCGTCGAGGCGGTGACGCAGGGAGGCCGGTTCAAGCCATCAACAACCTCCTCTGGTTATGCTGCGGCGCCAAAGCCTGGCGCGGCAAGTGTTCGGATTTTGGCTCTCAGGGGCCCAGTCGGCCGGCAGGGTTGGCGTTTACGCAGCTGCAGTGGGCCAGCGCACCGAACTGCTAGCGCTGGGTTTGATTCAGCCAGCGCAGCAGGCTGACGGCTCCTTGCCGGTGAAAAGTTTTCGGCGGACTGACGGGAGGGGTCGCTCGCGGGGTAGAGACCGAGCAGGGGTGAAAGCCGCTAGGGCCGCTCTGTGGGCCAGCAGAATCGCTCCGCTGCCGCCGCGCCGGCCTTCAGGCGTTGCTCAGGGTGCCTGGCTGCAGCCAGGGCATGTCCATGGCGCCATAGCATGTCCGCTGGCCGCGTGAGGCCATCAGCCGGGTCAGGGCCACGGGGGCCCTCCTAGGGCGGTGCTTCCACGATCACCTCTAGCTCGAACCCCTCGCGCCTGCTGAAGTTGCGGGCGATCGTCCGTGGGACGGGTGGCGGCTGAGCAGGTGAGGGCCTTGCTGCAGCTGGGCCAGCAGCGCAGGCCTGCTCAACCAGGTCCGCCAGCTGATGGGGAAGCAGCGCTTTTGTCGCGAGCCCATCCGCCGACTCTCACGCCGCTCATGCAGACGGGGAGAACCGGATGGAGACGGCCATTACCCATGCTCTCAAGCCAGGCATGCTGCGCTGGTTGAACTGCCTGCATCTATCAGGGTCCCAGCTTTTTTAGGCATGGTCTCCAGAACAGCGGTTCGCTGGGTCGTCAGGTCGGGTTCTTTGTCGGCCCTAATCCTTTTTTTACGTGAACAGTCCCGTCAAGTGATTGAAACCCTTCGTGAGACTCGATCCTCTTTGCTCAGTCAGGTGGGTCTTCAACGAGGATTGCTGACTCAAGCTCGATGTTTCGCGGCAGTGTTTGAAAGCTGGCCCGAGCATCCTTCCGATCAGCACTCGAAAGGGTGGGGCCCCTTCCGAGGTGGAAGAGGGCCCTTGCATCCGCTGATGGACGCACAAACCAAGAAGCAGCAACTATCAGGCGCCATTGCACGCTCTACTGGAGTTGAAGCGGCGAGCAAGGACTCAGTCCCTTTCCCCCCATCAATCAGGGGATAGCATAGTGGATCAGACAGCAAGGGGGAAAGCAATAAACATAGCTCGCAGCAAATCAAATCAGCAAATCGTGGTATGGTCAAGAGTTCTGGGACAGTTGAGAATGAAATTTTCGCAGCAACGATAGACATCGTCAGGCAACTGCTCCGCCGGTTTTAAAGAGCAAGGCGAAAAGATCACCTCTCGTAATGTAATGAAATTGGGCCTTTGCAGAGCGTCCCGACTATAGATTGCGCCTTTTGAAATACGGATGGTGGATGCCCCATGCAACGGTCAAGCCAAGAAGCTGGCCCCTCTGTCCTATGCCTATGCACCATAATTGACCGCCCTCGAAGAAACTTGCTTCAGCCGTCGAGCGAATTGCTACAAGCCATGTGGAGGCCGAATCCTGCCGAGCAAACTCCCTCAATCGGCGCCAAGCTGCTTGAGGCGAGAAAGAATGCTGCTGGGGAAGCTGCTAAGATCAAGTTATCATGCTGGGCGAGGCTTACAACGCCCTCGCAAAACATTTCATTGGGCCGAGGCAAAGCTCTACAAGAAAAATGTTCGATATCTCGTTGAGAAATTAAAGAGCGAAGCAGGCTGATCAAGGCTGACGTCGGGGCTCCTTGCCTTGCCCTATTCACAAGGCTCGGGAACGCAGGAGAGCCGCCGGAGTTTTGTATTGTGAATGGTGGTTTTGATTGGTTGGAGAAGGGGCACCAAGCGGACAAAGGCAAGGCACTGACAGGATTCGTATCTACAACTACAGAAGGAAGGAGGTGCTCGCGGATGCTCTTTATTTGTTTGTCCTCGGTCAGCTGGTGCGCCGATATTTCAGTCCTGAGCGCTTTATTTTCCGAAGCCAGGGTTCCCTCTTTCGTGACCATGCTTGCCGAACTCTGTCTCTCCAGGGGGAGATACAAAACCCTGCATCTCACCTGGTTTGCCTCTTTCTCCACTTCCTCGTCTGGTTCAACTCCGCTCCACTGGCCACCACGGTCAAGGAGGACTTGGGTTCTTCGCTGTCCAATCCCGTACGTTGGCGATCTGCAATGTGGCTCTCACGGTGGCCAGCCCGCATCCTGATTGGGGATGGTGCTCGATAAGTAACGGCTCGAATCACCTATTCCACACTTCTGGTATTTTCAAGCCATTCCTTTGCTTGCTATTTGCAAGCGCCCGGATTTTCAATCAACTGGTGATTGCCGGCTGTTTGTTCTCATTGTTTGGTGCAGGCTTCCGTGATCGAATCCGCATGGTGGCTGAAATGGTTTCCGCCGAAGGAGATTGGACTGGCGGAGGGAATTTTACGCGGCTGGAAAAATTTCGGCTCGGCCTTTCGGCCTTACATGGTGGATCGTGGCGGGCTGGCTTTTCGTTTTGCCGGCGGAGCTCAGATCGGTGATGTGGTGCTCAACTGGCGCGGCGCCATTGCCATAACTGGACTGATCGCTGCAGCCTACGGCATCTTCTATTTTTTTCAATGTTTTTCCGATACTCCACCGGGAAGGGTTTATCAAAAGCCGCTAAAGCGGCTGGGGTTAGAGTGACCTCCATGCGCGACTTCTGGGGGCTGCTCGCAATGAACGTTCGTTGCAGCCATTCTCAGCGTGCTGGCCTGGCCGTGGCCTTCCAGAAAGGTTAACTTCTCAATGACACGGGATACACGATCGCCCATGTTGCTGGTGCTTGCCTTTTTTCGTGGCCCAAAACCCTGGGCATCTCCGGCACAAATTGGATCTCATCAGGGTAGCGAAAGTGTATCCCCAAAGACGATCGTTATGAGTTTCAAGCAGGTGGCTAATTTTTGGAGCTCACATATGTGGTGATTTCGGCTCAGAACTGGCTGTGTGTCGATGTTGCCCACCTTTTTTGAAAACTACCTTCCTGTTGCCGAAGGCCGACTGCCGTATCCCCTTGCGTCCTCCTTTGCGTTGTCAACCTGGTGGCCCGCGGGTGGTGGACTCATTTCCGATCGTCTGGGATCGCGCGACAAGACAATGGCTTTCTGACGTGGGGCCTGGGTATCGTTACTTGGTGATGAGCATGATTAAACGAACTTTCGTGGTACGGCCGGCATCCTGCTGGCCCTGGTGCTACCACAATGGGTTGCTCCTTCTTTGTAACAGGCTGGAGAAGGATCACCTATGCCATTGTTTCCGTGGTGAAGCGCCGGGGTCACGGACAGAATCGCCGGCAGGTCGGGGCTTTGGGAAATGTGGGAGCCGTGGCCTATCTCACCATCTACAGCTGCTGCAAGTCTGGATCGTGGACGCATCCGGTGATCCGTCTCCGCGGTATGGCGGCATCCAACAGTGCCTTTTTCCAGGTTTCTGGGTGTGGCCGGCTTGGTGGTGGGCCTGATGTGTTTACATTTCTTCTCAAGGAACCAAGGGTTCCTTCGATGATCTCCACGAGGGAGAAGTGTACTGCTGAAGTGCCCTGATGGTGGCCGAGATGGGCGATTCCCCGGCCACAACCGAAGCCTCTGCCGTTAACACCCAGTGCCCGCCTACTGCGGTGTGGGTTGTGGGTCTCACATGCTGCCTGCAGCAGCCCCAATCAAGCGACCCT
>Ga0163217_1010071_pt1 | contig 10032 bp, 13 predicted proteins | sample SynspAceP_FD_185933 | JGI IMG/M metagenome (GOLD analysis project Ga0163217, IMG submission 185933) | Saline lake microbial communities from Ace Lake in Antarctica - Synechococcus sp. Ace-P (PacBio error correction) | ecosystem: Environmental > Aquatic > Non-marine Saline and Alkaline > Saline ...
ACACCCACAAGAAAAAGAGGGGAAAGACCCCATCATCGGCGGTGGGTTCCAAATTGGCCAGGCCCCCGCCGGGCCCGTTTCTTTTGGTGGCCTTTGTTTGGGACGGGAAAAAAGGAAAACTTTAGTCTCCGCGCTCCTGCCCAGTTTCCCCGTGTTGCCCATCGCTTGCCCCGGTATTTGGCCTAAACGGCAAAAGTGCCCAACCAGGGCACCGCGTTTTGAAAAGGTCAGCAGCGGTTCGGGTTGGGTTCGTCTCGGGGTCTTTTGGGCAATTCCGCGTTTTCTGGTAAAACCTGGGTGTGATAAAGCTTCTCTTGAGCGTTCGAATTGTGTGTCCGTTGTTCACGTGCTTGAGGCAGTCGCAGTGGGTAGCGTCAGGACAGTGCACAGAGGATGTAGTAGTTTGCGGCTGAGAATGATTAATGACTCAGCTTTCGAGGAGGATGGCCAGGCAGGGAGTCGGCATCCATTCGCACTCTGAACGCCGTGCCTGTTTTAACTCGCTTTTTGCGCAGAGAGTTCCATCGGTCCGCCACGGGGATGCGTTGAGCGCCGAAGCACATCCGATGGTCGATTCCGCCACGCCTTGGCCTGCGTGCCGGTTTCTCGAATGAGATGGCGGTGGCGTAGGGGCCGTAAAACTCAGGTATCGCGGGCAACGGACCTGGGCGGATGATGTTGTCCCTCGGCTCATGTTATCGGGTGCGAGAGCAGCTCCCGCCGTACTAGTCCGGTGATTGAATCGGGGGTTTCGTTTCCGCCTAGAGCTCGCGTGTTTTGTTGCTTGGATTTGAAACTGGCACACTTATTTTGAGAGGACGCCGGGACGAGTTGTTTCGCGTATGTTCCATGACGCAGCACGCGGCGAGGGGGTGCCAAACGTGCGGTAATGTTATGTCGCGGTAGGCCTGCGGCATGCAGCTTTGGTGGAAAGCCTGCGAGGCGGAGTTTGTCCAGAATGAACGCTATGGCTTGCGTTTTGCTCTCGGGTAGAAGGTTTCTCGTAGCGTTGGTGGCGTCCAGGATGCTGTGGGCTGGAGTCGTGTTGTTGACGTACTCGCAGCATCGTCGGTGGTAGGAGAGCCAGTTCGCGATCGTTACTTGCGGGGTTCGGCCGAGCTTCTCCAACCGCCCCGCGACCATTTGGTCCGATGATGTCCTGTTGAAAGCGGCCTTCTTTAGAGTCAGCGTTCATGATTAGCCCCCCCGAGGGAACGGACCGCAAGTGGGTTTTGCGATGAAAATAAGCAAAAGTTGTTTCCAGGCAAACGACTTACGGAAGAGACCGTCACCGAGCCGGCGGAGTTGCAATGAAATAGAATCAGGCCCGCAATAATCGGCAAATACCGTCGCGAATTTTTTGCCAGACGGTGCAGCTGGAATCCGGCTTGAATGAAGTTTTTTCGCCTCGCTCGTCGCCGCAGGATAGCAGAAATGGTCCCTGTACTGCGCTCCGAAGAGCTTGAAAGTCGCTTCAACGGCAGATGTTTGGTTTGCTCATCGGCTGCGTTTGGACCCACTTCAAGACACAGTGGTTATAGCAGGACTCGGAAATGTCCAAGACTCCAGTGTGGCCGGTCGCTTCGGGTAGGGCAAATTGTGAGCAGTTCGGAGAAAACGTTTGTGTATCAAGCAGTTCGACCACGTCCTGTGGCCCGACATCCATCCGCTTGGCAAGGCATCTCAAAGGCCAATCGGGCTGGCACCTCAGCAAAGATGCCGGACACGGAGATAGTCTTCGCTCATTGGTGTCAGGGACTGCGCCGAACTCGCATCAAGATAGGCGACACTCGTAGGAGTAGGGCGGTAACCCGGGGGCGTGTTGGAAATGTGGAACACGCACCACGCGCGACCATCGGGGTGGGCACATCTTCGATGTCCACGCGGAACTTCCGCCCGAAACAATTCTCTGCCATCTCGACCGGGTTGGTTGAATGCCTGGGAGCCAACCAACTTGTGCGTGGCGCCGAGCATCGCTGAACACCAAGCAGAAATGCCGCCGCCTGTTCATTGGCGATTGCCGACGCATAACGGTAGAGCGTTTTCGTTGGTCGAAACTGGTTTCTTTGGCTTCTTTGGAACTCCAGGCGTTGGTGTTCTGATGGGGAGGAGAGCCACGCATCAGTCTGCTGCTACAGAGGTACCGTTCATAGCGACTCCATTTTGTTTCGAGTCGGCATCGGAGGCAGGAAGGCTTCCAGGCCACGCACGTCGATCTTGGCCGGTGAACGGCGCGAGATGAAGTTGCGGGTGCGGCGTCTTGGAGAATGGAAGACGAATTCGCTTGTTGGCGGATTCCAGCATTTGATCAAACTTGTTGTTTGGCCGCTTCACTTCTTTGATGATTGCTTCCTGCTCATCATACTCAGGAAAGGGAATCGGAAGTTGCCAGGATTTGCATGTTCAAAGGCCGTCCATTGTTGACCCTTGAGCCATCAACGTAAAGCCATTCATGGAAACGTGGCCAGTAATCGACAATCGCAAAAAGTGTGGAAGTAACTTTTGGCGTTGGTGCTTGGTCAACGCACGAGTCGCGGACTTGATAATGCCGACGCTCGGCATCGTCAGGGAACAACGGCGCACGACCAATCGTTCCCATCACCGTGATGAGGACGTCACCTGGAAAAACCTCGTAGCGTGACATCTCTGCGAATTTTCCTCGGGCGAAATGTAGTAATCGCCCATCGCGAAGTCCGTTTTGCAATTGCCTGCTGCTGCCATAATACAGCGAATGCCGTTGGTTGTATACATCGATTTGTTAGTGGATGACCCATAACGGCCAGAGAAGTTGGGTGTTAGTGTGATTTGTTTGAGACGACTGACATCCAATGCTGCGGCCTTCGCCCAACACTCGAGCCGGAATCTCGCTAGGGCGGTCGGGGTTCAGCCTTTGGTGACCGCATGACTGATGACGGGCCTGAACGTTTCCTCCCCGAGCAAGGCGATGAGCTGACCTGCTGGGCTTCTCAAATCAACGCATCAATCTTCGCCGTCTCGTAGTCCAGGAACGCCCGCGAATTATGCTTTTGTTCTTCGAGCGGCGGTATTGGTGGTCTTATAAACCCTGTTCAAGTGAGTCGGCCCCAAAGTTCGGCTGGCAACGAACCTGTCATTGCCACACCCAATTGCTCACGAACAAACAATCGACCTGGAAGAAAAACCTCGATGTAAAGTCCAAAAGCCATGGCCGATGCGTCAGCTGCATTAACTCGAAATGTGCTCGTGTTTCAAGATTACTTCTTTGCGTCACCGATGTACCTTGCGACTTTCCCCCGAACGAGTTGCCAGACTCGACAAGAGCAGGTCGCCAAGCAACCGACGGTAAACGTGCCGGTATGAACTCTGATAGCTCCTCCGTCGAAAATGAACTTTTCGAGCCAGACGAAAAAGTCTATTCCCTGTGCTGGTGATGTTTCGTAACGCAGATGAACGAAACGCCTTCATCTTTGAATTTTGCCAATTCGTAGTCCCGGCCCTTCTTGCATGAAACGCGAGTCTGCCGAACTTCCGACGTCCCAAATGCTCCGGCACCTCGCCAACGCATATCGATGTCGAATTTCGATACTTATACCCGTCTAGTTGATCGGCAGAATCACGAGTGAACCTTTCCCTGGCAGCATCCTCTGCATGATCTCGCCGCTCAAGTCATCCAACTCGGCGTCTATCTCCTGCAGGCCGGACCGGTGGTTTTCGGTAACTGCGTAGAAATGTTCGTTGCGGGATCTCCGTAGCGCGACGTATGCCACTTGCTCGTCTTCTCGTCGGTTTTGCCTTTGTTCGAATGCCAGGCGTCCGGGAAACGTGCGGGTGCGACTTCTTTTTGGGAGTAGGCTTCGTTGACGCGCGTCGACGTTGGCTCCGCGTGCGGTTTCGGCCGGTTTAACGCACGTCCTTTCGTTTATCACGAAGGTCGCTGTCCGTTGCTGGAACTGGAACGATCTGGTCTCAATACTCGAACGGGTTCCGTAGGTCGGATCGCTTGCGATCCTTTGAGCGTTTGGGCGATAGCCCGGTTTGTTTGGCGGAGGGTGGGACGGAGGGTGGGGACGGAAACGCGGGGCTAGCGCCTCAAACGGCTAATTTTGTTGACCGGGGCTAGCGCCCAAACGGCTAATGAAGTTTTCCTTTGATGACCCGGTTCGGCGTCGGGGTTCGTCCAACTGACGGCGGCGATGATCTGCTTTTCTGGCTTTCCGCGTCTAACTCGACGCCGGGTGTCCTTGATCGCTTGCTTCAGCGTGTCCCTCGAACTCTTGAAGTCGTCGTGCTGGCTTTTTCCATCGCCGTTGGTAACTGGGTGGCTTGGTCGAAGCAGTTCTTTTTTGGGCTGTTCCATTTTTGGGTCGAGCACGGTCTTTGATCTGCTTTTCTTTTCAGGTCGCAAAGTCCCGCTTTGGACGCATAGCTCGCACTTCGGCTTCGATTTCTTTCCAACTTGCCGCGTAAGACTTTCCGCGGTAAGCCCGCTCACCCCCAGCCCCTCTCCCCGAAACGGGGCGAGGGGCCAGAAGGGAAATGATCGCCGTGGGCAGTTCCGTAGACGCTTCTGCATCGCCCGCGTTCAAGTTTGCCAGATTCAAACGCAGCGTTTTCGATGCGCTCGTCGGTGAATTGAAACCGAGACGTAGCGGTCGCTCGATTGGTGATCGCGTCCGATAGCCGAATTTCGTGGCTGGCAAAGATTTTTGCTGCCGAAACGTTTTCTTGGCGGCTTTCTCTTGGCTGAGACTGGAACCGACCGCGATTTGGATTCTGGTCCGGTTCTTTGTCCAAGCGGTAACTTTCGATGGCTTTCAAGTGCCGAAAGGTTCGCGTGAATCAAGCTTGAACGTCCGCCTATTCGCCAATCTCTTGCCGCTTGCTGCCCAGGCTCTTGCGCATCTTTTGATACAGTGCACGCCGTTGAATCAGTTGGACTTTGCTTTTTTCGCTCGGCCGTCTTTCTTGTTGGACGAAATCCACACGTAGGTCGCGATGGCCGGGTGTTGTAGAACAGTCGGTCGGCAGCGCGACGATGGCCTTTCCAACCAGATCGCTTTCCCAGATGTATCCGCCGGATTTTCGCTTCAACCGCTGCCCGCGCCGCCGGTGAACAGCGGCGATCCGTTCATGGATGATGCCCGATCGTTCCGCCGGTGGTGCCCCTCACCCCAGCCCCTCTCCCCGAGGAGAGGGGAGCCGAAGTTTTGGGGTCGTAGTCCTCGCATCTTGCTGATCAGGTGCAATCAGGAACAGCAAAAGCGATCCCGTCGCTGACTCGGCGCAAGTCCGGGCCAAAAGCGTCCCGTCAAAGCCTTCAGTTTGTGCTCGTCTTTGACGCGTCCCGCCTTCCGACTTTCTTCCAGTCGGAACGCCGAAGGGGGATTGGAGAAGCCATGTTAGTCGAATTTGTCGGCGCAAGAGTTGGTCCGGTCGCTGAGCGTGTTTTGCCGCGTTTGATGGCGGACTGGACGTAACCTGGCCCTTGTTGATCAGATGTCGCCTTTGGCAGATCGCATAAGCTTCTCGGGGGTTCAGTTCCTGACAAGGCTCGCAATGACGGCTTTCGGGGTTAGTTCGTGGACGTATTCCATGCCGCTGGAAGAGAAACCCACCGGTTCCCGCTGTGGGGGTCCATAGGGCATGGTGGCGGATGATGCCGGGTCGGTTCCAGGGCGTCGTGTCTTCCATGAAGACCAGCGAGGTGGTGAGCCGGACGATGTCTCGCGGCGTGAAGTTGTTCTCCCAGCGGTCTCGTTTGCTGGATTCCTGCAAACCGCCGAATTGAGTTCCTCAAAGACGAGGGCCCATGTCGTGGTGTTGCTGATGGGCAAGCGGGGCTGAGGTTCGGTCATGGGCGACCTTTTGGAGCGACTTTGTAGAGCAGGTTGGCGTCCTGCGTTTGGCTCACAGAATTCAGCGAATTTGAAAGTGTCAAAGATATTTCGCGTGCGTCGGGAGAGAAACTGTCGACGGTAGGTGAGCAGGTTGGTATTTGAATGTTCCGCACTTGTCTTGTATTTGCCTTTTCTCGTTTGTCTGGGACCCACAATACGGACTTAGGATGACTCCTTTATGCTGGGCACCGAAATGTTGTTGTAGAAAGGATGCTGGTAATGAGCGCCGCCTTGAAGATGGCAGGGGCGAATCTTGCTGCGAGCGAGCGTCCTCTTCGAGATTCGCAATCACGCTTCAGCTTTTCCACTTGGGCAAGCACTTTCGGTTTGGTAGCGCCGGGACACATTCGAGTCGGCGGAAGAATGGTGAATGGGAGAATTTTACTCGACCATTTGCGATTGCTTGAAAATCGCCACGAAGCAGGTCCGCGGAGCGACCAATGTACCGTGCCCGTTGAGAAAAGTTGGTCATGATGGAAACGTTTTGTTTCGGTGTGCAAGTAAAAGCCCCGGTTCCCGTCGAACCCGCCCTGATCCACGGAATGCCTGTTACTTCTGGATCAATCGCGGCGTCCCCCCAATTTTGCACGACTGGTTCGGTTGCCGATAGAGGGTCTGACGTCGCCTATCTGTCCCGGGGGCAATGGAATCCTGTGTTTCCGACGTCGAAACCGCGAGAGGCGTTAGAACTGCCGTTACGTCGTCCTGGCGCTCGCTATGCGCCCATCCCCCGCCTCGTGAGGACAGATATATTTTCGGTCGCGAGAGATAAAACGGTTCAATCCGGCGGAAGGCGTGGCGCGCGGAGGTTTTCCGGCATGGACTCCCGTGTCCCAACGAGATGGTGCCTGAGTAGGGATGCTGGTGGACTAGGTAAGCCGGAACGAAACGCAGTCGAGCTCTGCAGAGGTGGCCACTCGACAAGGGATCTCTCGTCGCCAGCGTTTCCTGCAAATCGTGCGTCAAGGGTGCCGACGGTCCCTCGGCGGATTCGGCGGTGATTTCGTTTCGGCGAGGAAGATTTTTCATCAAATCATGGGACACTGCAGCGCATTGCCTTAAAAAACCTCGATCCTGGGGTCGGCGCACGCTTCGGTGCGAATGAACGCGGATTTAGGTCCCGCACCACTGCTGCACTCACTTGCCGGCGGTTGAAAAAGTTTTTCCCTCGAATTTCGAGAGAAGACCACAGGGCAGGTAGAGGAGTGCGTATAGGGAGAGGGTAAATCTATCTGGGTGACCGGTTTTTGGTGAAACAACTCATCCTGAGTTAACAGCGAATCGAAATCGCGTCAATTTCCTACGAAACGAAAAAAACTGCCGTTGATGTTCGCTCTGTCGCCGCCTTGATTAGTCGTGACATACGGGCACTCGCCGAGGACCCAGCTTCAAACTTCGTCGACGCCTGGCCTCCGTTGCCCGTGCTGGAATCGATTCTTGTTGATCGAAAATGCGCCCTGTCCTCTGCCAGTCCCGTTAGGACAGTTTTTGCAGTACAGATCGGTTTTGAACGGGGCCGCACGTCAGTTTGGACGTATCACGCTTAGAGGCGTTTCGACGTCAACATACCGGAAAAAATCAGCATACACGCGCGGCCGACTTCGACACACCACCTTCCGGCCTCTCGGAGCCGCCGACCGCCGTAACAATTGTCCGCCAACGGGCTGCCCGGTGACTGTACGCACGGTGCTTCGACCGAATGTGGGTTCTCCGCCCAAGTGGCTGGTGGCCTCAGTGCCAGGTTTTTGGGGCAGAGCTTGCACGTTTCCAAGCATTGAAAATCCACAATCGGGGAGGCTTGCTCTTTTTCTGACCGTCTCCCTTTGATTGAACCCACTATCTAGTTACAGGGCGATTTCTGCTAACCCGAACGATACATCGACTGTGCCTGTCATGCAGGACACCGCACGCGGCCTAGACCAGATACATACTCGCAGGAACTCGTAGCCGACGCCACGGTATCCCGATCCCTGGGGCCAGCGGTTTGATGACCGCCTTTTGGTGCGGCAGTGCCAGTGAACCGGATCGCGGAAAATCCAGTTTGTCACGAAAGAGGGACCGACGCTGGAGTTAGCCAGAACGTGGAGAGCGAATGAGGTCGAGCTTCGTGGTGACGACGCGACAACGGCCCGGGGGAAGAAATGCGGCCGAACGGTGGCGGTGTCGTGCGACGGAAATCATGTTGGCTCGTCGACCGGGAATTGCCTCTTTGCCACCTGCGCGGATTGTCGGGCGACTTCCAATTTCCTTGGCAAGAACCAATTCGGGGAAGAGACTTTGAACTCGCGAAATACTGTTTCGACCTCGTGATCTGATCGGGGTCGAGGGGCGACTCGGGCGGACGAAATACAGGCGAGCTGACGCGTGTTCGCTTGAGAACGTGTTCTTCCTGACCAAGAATGTTGGAAGTGCCGGCCTGAAAAGCACGCCGGTTTGACCGAACCCGAACTGCGGCAACGATGCGGTAACGCCGATCTCGCGTTCAACGACCGGCGTGATGCAGACGTTTCTCGACCGGCACTAAAAATCATTAAAAGTATTCGCCTCGACGCTCGAATGATCTTGGGTTTGCTAGAAAGTCGAAGGGCCGAACGTTTGCATACGATCCCCGGCGGGGCGGCCGGCGCGTCCGTTCGAAAACGGCATCACAAATACGCCTGACATGCAATTGACGAATGCGGACGCGTTGGAGTTTTGCATCTCAAACGATTTGATGGTCGGGCATGGAACGGGTCTACGAAATCGACGGGTGTACCGCAACGAGGTTTGTCGCCGCGCACAACCGGAGTTCACGATGATCGAAATCTATCAGGCGTACGGCAAATTACGAAATGAAGATGATGGATTTGCCGAACAAATGGTGTGGCGACGCGATCGACAAAATCGTGGCGGGTTACCACGCGAGTTCAACGCCCAATCGATCGATTTCACGCCGCCCGTTGCGCAACGTGCGACGTAACGCGGATTTTTTTGCGAAGGCGACGGTGTCGATTCCGAGCGATGAAAGCGGCGGTGAATGAAACTCGCCGCCGAGTTGCACATCGATACGGCCGGGCAAACCTCCGGACGTGGTTCGCAATGAGAATCTTTGAGGAGGAAGGTCGAGGACTCGTTGCAGGGACGAATTTCGTGAATTCGATTATCCGGGCGAGTTTTGTCCGCTGACCAACGCAAGAAAGACAATCCGGAGATTCGCCGAGCGTTTCGAGAATGTTCATTTGTGAGGATGGAATTGGCCAATGCGTACACGGAATTGAACGATGCCTGATTTGCAGGAGGAATTGTTCACGACCGCAACTCGCGGGTTCTCGAGAGAGGATTCGATGGCAAGTGGATCACGATTTCGTGCGAAGCGCTGTCGTTATGGAGATGCCGCCGGCCGCGGACTCGGGTCGGGATCGACCCGGCTCGTGATGGTGCTGCAACCAATCGTAAAATCGATCCGTGACGTGATCTGTTCGCGGCGTTGCTGCGGCCCGATAGTGACCGTAGCGGATGGTGGAGATCCCTCGCGAATGCGTCGGGTGTAGATTGGTGGCTAATGAACGTCGACTGCCCTCAGGGTTCGTGGGCAGCGGCGAATCGGCGGCGAGGGTCCCGAATCGCTCCGGCGAGTCGGTTGACACTCCGTTCGCCCGATTGGATGCAACCCGGTTGCTCAGGAAGATCACGTACAACTGCAACTCCGGTCGGATCCATAAACGCCGTCGCGGTGAACCCGCGTGGCCGAGTGCCGAGGCGGTCATCGTTTCCCGTTGGAGGAAATTAGCCGGTCTGTTTGTCCACAACGCCCATCCGCGGATGCCGCGGGAAACGGGTAGCACGGTTCATGATGCGGAATTCGTTTCGGGTTTGAAAATCGATACCTCATCAAAGCGTCCCGGCGCCTAAAATCCCATTGCGAGCGAAAACCGCGAGATCGGCCGGCGTGCTGAAACAATCCCGCGTGTCCGGCGATGCGCCCAAGGCCGAACGCTCGCGGGTCATGAAACGCTCGCCAACGCATCAATCTCCGCCCGCGTTTCTGCGTCGGTGGCGGCGCGCTGGCGAAGACGGGACTTCCGGGCGAAACGTCGTTTCCGGTCATCCCAGCGGAAACGAACACATGCGTTGTGAAAAACGCGTGCAAGTCGCCTCGCAGCTGACGGCGGCGCAC
>Ga0163217_1013022_pt1 | contig 10032 bp, 8 predicted proteins | sample SynspAceP_FD_185933 | JGI IMG/M metagenome (GOLD analysis project Ga0163217, IMG submission 185933) | Saline lake microbial communities from Ace Lake in Antarctica - Synechococcus sp. Ace-P (PacBio error correction) | ecosystem: Environmental > Aquatic > Non-marine Saline and Alkaline > Saline ...
ATCGATCACTAATCATTCAAAAAAGCTAATTCGAACGACCAGGAACCATAGAAATCTGCAGCACAGCGACTAGTGCATGTGAGATTGCCAGCTTTGACTGTCCTCCAAACATATCCAAATTTGTTTTCGTCACTTCCCTTATTCGCTAAGCATGAGCCATTTGGCCTCCCTCAGTGAGGTGCCCCACATCAGTCGATCAAAGCAACATGTTCGAAAAGACCAATGGCTTGGTGATGACAACAACTGCAGCGAGCGTTCGCAATAATGATAGTCAAGCGCGGCCACTAACGACCCAGATCTTAAGACGAAGAGCAGATTTGCACCATGCGCGCGCGCATCGACCATCAGACAGAGCCAACTGCCAATTCGAGAGCTCTGCACAGGCACGCGCGCTGCATCAGCGAGAGCCGACGCACGCGCTGCGTCGGCAGTCCCAGTCGATTGCACTAACAGCCAGCCTATCCATCACTTCTCATCCTATTGAGCATCACCTTTAGCGCGAGGCGCGAGACTAGCGAGAACATGCTGTAGAGGCAATGCTCCAGGGCCACCGCGCTAGCGAGTGATAGTCGCAGCGTCGCGAGACTGCTGAGTACGATTGTGAGAAACAGCGTCTTGAGCAAAATATTGCCGTTTGCTGTCCATGGACATGTAAGTGGTCATATAGGCTGGATGTAGAAGATAATTTAAAAACTTTAGTGAAGCCACAGACAACGGATTCAAATCAGATTTTTTACGGATGATTTTATAATGAGAGTCAAATTATTTTTTCATTCCAAAATAAAAAGCTGAACATCAAGTTTATTTGTTTACAAAGAAGTATTAAATACATACATCATATTTAAATAAAATAATTGATTAAAGATGACAAAGCCTATCATTAGGAGAAGGAAGAACTGATTTGCCCTGACCGTAGGAATCCTAAATCCTAAAGGCATACGGGTTTCTATTTGAAGAAATGCAAAAATCAAACTGCCAACGCAAATCCGCGATTACACAACCGATAAATCGCTGGAAGGAAAAAGGTTTTCTTCAATCCAAAAGGGTGGAGCGACCGAGACGATCAAAAGGAAAAGCGCCTTTACACTCAGCTACTGAAGAGCAGCATCGGCAAGAAACCATAAAATAAGCTAATTGAACAGCTTTCCGCCCTGCATTGACTTTTCTCAGGATATTAAGCGCAACCATCAGCCCGCCAAACTCAGACCGCTTTTTTTGGAATTTAACTGCAATGCCGAAAAACTGGAGCAAATCCAAGGAGATGCCTATGAGATTTTTTATTAATTGAGAAAGGATAACGCTATCGCGATTCCGATTTTTCATTCACGTCTCATTTTTTTAGATGGGAAATATCAGAAAAAAAGACCGACAAATGAGCGCAGAAACGGCCAATGCTAAAAAAATTATTCAAAACATAGCTGGAGAAACCTCATCAATCGGCCAAAAAGGAACCAACATTTATTCTGTTTGGACTGGCATGCGCAGAGGGTCGCTTGGTAGCTATCTTTTTATGAGCAATCTGGTTAAAGGAATGCTCCCAAAGCTCCCCAAATACAAAATGAAATCTACACACCACACCAGAATAAAGGAAGAAGGTCAGGTAGGGCTGTTGCCGACCCAGGCAGAATTGCTAACGAAACTAACCAAATCAACCCAAACACGGGGGAAAATCTTGCTCCGGTAAATATTCATCGTCGAGAAAGCTTCAACCAACGTATTATATCCCTGTTTTATGAAATGTTCAGTATCAACAAATGGCTACCCGCAGGCATACCAAGCCATCAAGATTTGACTCATACTCCACCAGAAAGGAACCTCTGAACCACACATCCAAGGCCCAAGAAATAAACTGGTCACACGGAAAGAGACCAAACAAATAGGGTGCCGAAACTAAGAACATGGAATGTCAAATTGACCCTGTCAATTTTAAACTCGGAAAGGAGCACTGTTCAGGGAAAAGATCCCTGAACGGAAATTGTGGACCTTAGTGCAAATCGGACAGGTGAATAGCATCCCATGACCTGAGTGCCGATTGAGGGATTCGTAAAGTCAAAATAAAAACCTGAAACCTTACTCCAGCGAATGTCTTACACGGGATTGATCAGTAAATCTGATTCAGAGGAGAAAGGCGATCACTTACGGATGACCCCAATATCTGTTAGAGCGCACTCTGGAGCCGAAGTCCTTAACATAACAATCTATTCGATGGCTACCAAAGCAAAAGGAATTGGAATCAAAAAGTGAACGGTAGTCAAGTTCTCAAACTCAACCAGTGAGTGAAAAATCAATCGTGTCTTACGGGCCACCTTGATTCTGCGCGATTATATTTACCTACATCAAAGCCTCTAAAAATCTCAAAATTGGATATTAATACCCACCTGGTTGATTGGGAATGACTGGCTTATCACCTGGCACAGTTTATACCAGCTGCTTGGCTCATTCAAGCCGGATAACATTTTTAAATGGAATCAGCAAATTGGAACAAAGTCTTGGACTCGTGCTACTTCAATTCACCTTGCGGATCAATTTAGTAGCGGGTAGCTGGAATACTTCTCCAAACGAACTACCTAAATAAACGGGACGGGCTACGGAAACCAAAAAATCACGGTCAACATACCCGAAAAGGTTCCACTAAAAAAATAAGCGTCCGCAATCGCAACTGTGAAGCTCAATGGGGAATCAAATTATGTCGGAAACTGCCGGGAGCAAGACTATCAATGACAGCAAGGATGATCTGCCTCGCCGAGCAAATACCCGGAACTTGGAATGAAATTAAAGGGCGAATTCGGATCCAAAATGCAACAGACACCGAAAATAAACCAAGAAGATAGTCCATTCTGGGTGAGCTTCCCTTGAAGAACTATTTTATCAAATAGGCAATCAAATTTGGTAGGCTCTGGATTTCATCCAGTTTCCAAGGCCACCACCCGGTCAATCGGCTACAATGAAACAACTACGGGCTCACTGAAATAAGTCCAGTGCCAGCACAACCATGCATAAAAAGCAATTTAGAAAATACCCCCAAACTTTGAGGAAGCACAGGTGATTATTGAATTTCCATCAATCGAGAGTTCAAAATACACTGCCTCACGATCTGCAAGGGCTCCTCAGCCGAGGTAAGGGCTGGGTTCTAACAAGTCCAGAATCAAAGATTAGCATCCGGAAATTTTGGAGCTACGCTGGAAGACCTATTCCAAAAAGGTTTAGAACACTGAAATTGGGAAAGGCTCATTTTAGAGTTCGATCTGTAATAAACCTCCATTTTTAAACACTCGCCTCATCCGGGATAGGCTTCCCCCATTATTGGTAACTCGGATTTACGAGCGCAAGGAAGGTCATAAAAGCAATCCTCCATGTGAAGTCAGTACATTTAACTTTAACAAAAGCTGAAAGCACATAGTACCCAAAGCAGTATTTAACGAGGAAGAAAATTGACAAATTTTATCGATAATAAAAGAGTGCAGCAACAAATCCCAAAACCAAGCATTAAAATTTGCAGTCCGAATCACAGAGTCCAAAAAGTAAAGCAGCGAAAAAAGCATGCTTTGATGAAATTTCAAAACCACGGCAATTAGCGATGTCATATTTGGTTGGCTAACGGCAAAAATAATCATTCCCTGGCCAAGGAAGCTCGATCTTTGACAAGACAAAGATTGCAATAAGCTAAGAAATTAAAAAGTCTCTAAATAAGAAGCTGTAGGCCAAGGAACTCCGACGCAATCGGACAAGCACCTATTGCCCCGAAAGCGCGGAGTCCTTGCAACGGAATACAAAAAATAAAAAAAAACCCTCAAATACATTACGAAAGTTAGTGGCCACTAACGAATCAACACCTACATAAGTCAGTTGCTCTAACCGAATGAGCAAGCCCTAATTTTTGAGAAACTCCTAACCACATCCCAACAACACGGATACGATAGAGCTTTGAGACCAAACACAAAAACCGTAAATCACCTGATAGGGCCAAAACCGGTTCGAGGCAATGTACATATTTGAAGGGAATAACACAACCCAATATCTAAGAATAAATCGCAGACCGGATTTTTAATTTTTGCCTCGGAAATGATCACGACACCGGGAACAGGCTCACCAATCGAACAAACAGAACCCCACAACATCCCAAATTGAAGGCTTATCTTACTGATCACACAAGGAAAAAAAGAACTATTGACTCAGTAGGGAAAGTCACTATTAAGCGAACGGATTCAAAATGCGATTTCTAGGTAAAGTCTGCGTAAAACCCGAAAGGAGCGATGAAAGTAAAAAACTTAAAAAATTACAGTGTCATAAACACCACCTCAATCCATATCAGAAAAATAAGAAAACAATCATGGACTAGAAAACTTGATCAAATGACTGGGGATCTCACCACAACACAAGCCAAAGTCCAACTTCAACGCTCGAAATTAACTTCAACACCCCAGATCGAATATTTCAATTTCCCAAAGGTAAGGGAGCAAGGGTGCAAGCAGGAATGAAGCAATCCAGACCCCAGTGATTTTGATTCCAAGAATAGCTAAGAGGAAACCAAGGCACGGCTATTTTACACTGATTACCTACTAACGTTGCAGCGGAAGAGGGTCCTATGAAGTCAAATCCCTGCCTGAGATGATCTCACTGAAACTTTGAAACAGTGTCCCTATTCGACTTCTAACCTTGATCATACCCATCTTACCATCACAAAAAGAAAGCACTGCCTTCTTTATTCCATGGCTGTTATTCAATCATAACTTTGGAGCCTGATTCACGATGAAAGGTCGGTAAAACGGCAAAAAACTTGGATATCGGGTTGCAGGTCCATGCAGTGCTGCGGGCGTTGGCTGCCCTGGGACTACTACCCGACAGACAACATCGTCTCCAAATATGCGCCCAAATCAACTAAGAAACGTTGGAATGGGGGATAGCACAATTATGCATGACTTACACCCACCACTCCTCATCTGAATACTTAACCTATCCTGGGCCTACACCGGTTCAACAGCACATTAACCTAAGCCCAATAGACGGGCGGACATCACTGACCCTCCACCAACATCGGAAACTCTGGACGCCAACTATTCAGCCAAGATATCAACCCATTCCCTAGATATATCAACCCCTACTTAGTCAATGTTTACAAATCAGATACAACCCAACCAAAGCTTAACTTGTACAGCTTCCCAATAGCTCTTTGAAACAATGAGCCCCACCATTTTATTACAAGTCTCCGAAGGTTATTGAAACACCTGAATATCAGCCACCCCATTGGATAAAAAAAGGCAACCAAAGTCCCCACATATATCTGGCTCTCCTCAACCCTCATCAAAAGAGGATGAATTTACATTTCGATAGCCATGAATGCCACGCAGCGTATTCTAACCTGCTAAACCCTAGATTAGGGAATTTTAGGCGGGGCCGGGCTCGCCCTGATCTCAGTGAAATACAGAGTTTGGGAAACTCCACACCATCAGTTAATTCGCCAAGAAGCGCAATACCCCAATGCCCACCCACGGAACCTAAAATAAGAAGTTCTGGCTAACCTTTTTCATCGTACTTGGATATCTCCATGGCATAACTAATATCTAAAGATCAATTCGGCGTCCCGGACTCGGTATACATAAACCGGGCGCTTGACCTCAAAAATAACAATCCCTTGATGTAGTCCCCCGTCAAAAAAATCTCCTTCAAAAAACGAAACTATCTCCCCAAGCCCCCTCAACTTTTAATACCACTGAGGAAATCCCGCAGGGTAGCACTGAAGCCTTCACAAGGCACAATCCTCACAGAGTCTCACAAAGCCCCTACTCTTCATTTGAACCCAGCACCTGGCCACTTAAAATTTTGCTTCCAAAACATTGGGTTACCATCCTACAAAATTAATCATTGTAATTGGACAAAATTCCAAGTAAAAGACCATGACCAAAAGGTTCCAAAGAAAAAATGTAACGCTCATGCCCGACAGAAAAAAATCCTTCTGAAAAAGGCTCTCCTCTAACCCCAATAAAATAATCAAGGCTTGATACTGGCTGGTGGTATGATTGGAAATCCTGATGAAAACTCCTGCGATCGATCACGGCCAAAAAACCTATCTATAAATTCCACTGGCAACTCCCCACAACAACAACGAGAGAGAAGAAAACGCACTGGAAAAATCAAATCAGTTTGCGGTAAAACGAACCAAGGAGGTCACAAAGGATTCAATTCATTCACCACCAACCCAAAGCACAACACACGGCCATGAATCTATCTGAAAGACTAGAGGAAAAGCCCGTCCAGAAAAAAGATTTAACCTGGCAAAGAGCAAATACAGTTAACTTCTTGCCCACCAATTATAAGTCAAGCCTTTTACATTGGGATGCTCAATTCACCAATTGAAGCATCGTAGACGGGGAAAAAACAAATTATTTGAAGCAAATTAATACAACGGCTGGCCGTCAAAAGAAAATAAAAGACCATTGAGAGAACCTCAATGAGCAGGCCCGCAACCATTTTGTAAAATGGCAATCCAGACACAACGATTTTACCAACCCAGGTAAATACCTAACATTAAGAGCCTCCGAAAGATCTCGATTCGAAAGGAAGTTAGGAACGGGGAACACATCCAAAGAGAAATTGTACATTAAGAGGTCCACGGCCCAATGGTAGACCAACGAGTCCGGGACACGGGAAGAACACAGAATATTATAAAAAGACCAATGGAAAATAACAGTACAAAAACCCGAAAAAATTAACAACAAAACAACCTTATCTAGCGTCCGGAAAGAAAAGAGGAAACAGCCAAAAACATCCCATTGGCGAATAACAAATCGAAGGATATGAAATGCAAACCGAACATTACACGCAGATCAGACAACAACGGAAACGCCTAAAAACTTTCAAACCAAGAACGCAGTAGAAAATACCTGGTCACAGGCCTATGAAACATTAAAAATTCAACCCTATGAAAGAAAGTGAGAAAAAGCAAAAAAAAAAAAAGGGAAGCGACCAACCATGCCTTATCCAATTAGTGCCAATACCTCAGAATAATTCCAATAACCCCCGACAAGAACGTAAAATAACCCGACCCCATGTTAACAAAGCAAACAATGCAAGCGCAAACAAAAGGATAAAGCAACGGAGTTGATATCTGATTGGAATAACAATAAAGAAACCTAAAGGAATCGAAATTCAACTCCCCCAAGAGAAATAAGGGTATAACCTATCCGGGCAAAGCCAATAAAAGAAAGGCAGTCAAAGAAACTCGGCTGGGAAAAATCCAAAGATACATTCCGCCACTAAGGCCATAAATAAATATTGCGTAAAAAACATGAGGCAAGAACCACCAAAGAATAGGAAATAATCCATCTCAGACACGGCAATAGCGACACTAAAAAGACCCCCATGCAATAAACAGACAAATGTTGGGCCTAACCAAAATCAAAACGTCTCTCCATACCTAAAACTGTCACATATCAGATACCGAAAAGATAATACTCCCGGTAAAGCAAACCCAAACAACACGCCAAAGCAACACAAAACCCGCCAAGACCCAACAACCAACAAAGAATGCCATTACACACCTTCACGAACACCTCCAAATCCAAAGATCACAACCAATAAAACCAAGCCAACCAATAAAGAAAACAAAGTCATCACTATGAAATCGGAAAAAAACCAACTCATAACAAAGAACCTAAAAAACGAATAGGCCAGATCCAAAAAGACCAAGTGAAAACATTCTTCCAGACCAATCGACCCCATAACCCATCTCCGCCCAAAGGTAATCAGTGTACAAAAAAAAAGACCAGGGTTCAGACCCTACAATACACTGAAGAAATCAAAAATCACCTCAGACAATCACCTGATTCATAATCGGCTCACGCCCTAACATATCGGGCAAACATCGAAAAAATACCCGAATCGAGGGTTAAATCAATTACGAACATCAATTTCGAACGGCAGCTACCCCTCTCCAAACCCATCAAATAATGACAAATCACCAACTTTCAAATCATACCCAGAATATGATAGAGTGAACTAAGAAACCCCAACCAATAATCAAATTTAACTAAATTCAATCCTCTTTCGGGATTTTGCCCCAGCAAACACCAAAAACGCCTTTTGATCACCCAATCAGCTCAAAAAATAGTCACAACTTCCTCCCTAAACGGAAACACACCTCAATCCTTAAAACATAGAATAAAAGACACTAGATAGCCTCAAGAGTCCCTGTGATCGGGGTAGAGACCCTGTAACGGAGCGAATGAACATTCGGGACAAAAATTAAAAAATCCCTCCAGCATTATCATTAATAAGTGTTATACCCTTCAAATATAACATGCACCTCAAAAACCAAGTGACTAAACAGGTAAAATTACGGTGATTTTGCCAAAAGCTCATCGGATATCCCGAATCGGGACCCATAGAGCAAAATTCTCAAAAAAACAATAGCCTATACCATCGTAAGCACTGACCTCATAACAAGTGCTGGTTCATTCCAAGGGCCCACAAACCTCAATACAGGCAAATGTAAAGGTTTTTAATTGGTAATCATTAGGCCAACGGACTCCCCGAACGCCTCGGCAAGGTGCTGACCGGAAGCGAACGGAAATCCATCCACAACATTCTATCAGAAAATGATTATCTTCAACCATCCATTGCCAATCTTGTCATTCGACCAAGAACGAAAGCTACCCCTGCAGAAAATGAAATATGGCGGATACTTTCACCACCAAATCAGCCATAACCATAACGATAGTTGAAAAATTCAAACAAAAAAATCTTTCCTGCTCAAACTGAACCCTAATCAAAACAAGCCAAAATAAACTCTAGATTTTCCGCACCCCTTAACATCCAAAAAATTGTCAATTCCCTCAATCGATAAACAAAATCCCTGGGTAAATACGCTCATAGATTTAAAAAAGTAAAACGACCCGACTCAAAACAACAAGATAAAAGCTAAGCCACTCCCACAATTGCGACAACAGCACCCAATCACCAGATAACCCCAAAATACCACGGCCAAGAAGCAAAACCTACTCCGAAAAAGCAAAAAGCTTAAAAAGAGGTATCTACAAAGATACACACCCCTAAAACGAAGCTACCCCAACTATTCAGTACTTCTAAAAAAGCTTTTGAAATAGGCTCAACGGAGCTCCAAATACTTCGGGGATGCAATACGATCGAACCCAGCAAGGAAACCAAGCCATATAAACCCATCCTGAGAGAAGCACTGGGCAAGAATCGCGAGAAAAGAAATATAACTCCTCGCACATCATGGAAAAAAATTCAAATTACACAACCGTACAACCCCAAAATCCCGGGAATATTCCTAAAACTTGCCTAACCCCAAACTCACGGAAGCTGACATTTCAACGTCAAAAGCCGAAGCTTCAATCGACCGAACCCGACAAACGGAAAAAAACCGTAAAAATCACCCACACCCCAACAAGAACCATAATTCCAAAACAATCTCTCAAGAAAGCTCAAAACCCAAATGACAAAAACCTCAGGGACATAATTTCGTCAAGTCCCGCACCCGGAACCAGAAATCACCCGCTTTAATCATCCCCAAAATCTCGAGAAGCCTCGCGGACACGATCAATTCATACCCGGGACATAAATTCACTAAACTCGCAAAAATTCCCACATAAACTGACTCCACACACCCACATGCATAGCGAAACTTACCATGCAAAAACCCTCGATTCGTATGGACATATTAACGCGTTACGAGCCCCACCCGATTCCATGTATTCGTTGGGAGAAAGCTAATTCAGCTAGCAAACTAACGCAAGGGAAGGAAAAGTAGCAAAACCGGAGGTCAAAACTTTGCTCCAACTGCCAATCCCATTTTAAAAAAGTCGCAAATAAACACAAAACACGGATATAAACCGGACCAAGGTATAAAACAATCCCAACAAAAAACACCCAAATAGATCATAAGAAAAAACAATTTTAGACTAAGGCAATTGGAATTAATCCAGAAAAATTAAATACAGCCACAAGCACAAAAAATGGCCATAAAGCACACGATTCAATCCACTCAAAAACGGATCAATTGAGACCTGACTA
>Ga0163217_1050532_pt1 | contig 10032 bp, 9 predicted proteins | sample SynspAceP_FD_185933 | JGI IMG/M metagenome (GOLD analysis project Ga0163217, IMG submission 185933) | Saline lake microbial communities from Ace Lake in Antarctica - Synechococcus sp. Ace-P (PacBio error correction) | ecosystem: Environmental > Aquatic > Non-marine Saline and Alkaline > Saline ...
GGGGTTTTGCGGCGCGAAGGTTCCGCTTCCCGCACCACCAACCGCCCGTGTCAAAGGCCCTAGGGTCCCGCAGCTGGCCAAACGAGCAAGCTTGATTCGCCGGCAGGGTGGTCATGCCGAGGGCCAGCTCCCGACTCCCACCGCCCTGCCCCGCGTCACACCTCTGCGCTCGCCCGCGCGCGCGAGCGCCAGCAGGCGCCCACGCCGACAAGCGCCCGACCGCCACCAACGCGCCGCGCGCGCCGGCCGTCCGCCGCTCCGCACCACCGCCGCAGATCTCGGCCCGCCCGACGCGCACCCACACACTCCCCACGCCGCCTGGTTTGCCCCTTGCGGGTGAGCACGGTCACCTCATGGCCGCGCCTGGCCTCAGCCAGCCGGCTGAAGCTGAGCGTGAAACCCGCTTCGGCGCACCGGCCTTGAGCGAATCGATGTAGAGCAGGATCCGCATCAGGCGCTCAGAACTCCGTCCAGCCCCTTTGCTTCAGCTCCGTGTGGCCACGTTGAGGAGGCGTACGGTTCGATCGTTTTCCGGCCGTGCAATCGCCCCGAACTGGCCGGCTCCCCAAGGCCCCGTGCATACGACTCACAGTCGGCCACGAAGCGCCGGTGGTTTTTCCTGGCGCCGCTGCCACCCGTGGCGTGGGCTGAGGGTTTCAGCCGAACGCCTCAAAGGGCGGCGAGCGCCCGCCGCTGGCCCGCGCCGTCGCCTCGGCGCCAGGCGGTCGAAGATAGCCCGCTGCCCCAGGCTGCGCGCGAAGTTGGAGGTGAGGCGATAGGCCACGTCGGCGGGCAGCTGCCGTTAGTCGATCCGCCCGGCCAGGGCCAGCGCCCGCTCGCCGAGGCCCGCCAAACCGGGCGTCTTGGTTTGCCGATCAGGCAGATACAGGGGAGCAGGGTTGCGTAGGAGATCACAGCTTGGAGCGGTTGCGGCGGTTGTTGCGGCCGCAAGGCCAGGGTGCGGGTCGTTTCTCCAGCGCCCGTGCCATGGCTCGATCGGCGGGGATCAGCAGCTCCGCCTGGGCGTGGATCCCATCCCTTGAGGCGCGGTAAGAACAGCCCGATCAAGGGCTGTAGGAAGCGGTGCGACTCCTGGAACCCGGATCGCCGCCACCCCCCAGAAGCAAGCCGGCGCTTGGCTGGCGGGGTCCCTTGGGCGGAAAAGCCGCGGCGGACAAGCAACCGATGCAAAACAGGTCGTGCCGGCCGGGCCTTCGGCCAGGTTGTGGAGGTCGGCGAGGGCCATGCCGTCCGTCATTGCGGCCGACGGCCCGTGCACCCCGGCAACCTAGCAGCAGGCCTGCGCAGCGGTCGGGCAGCCCTTTGGCCCCCCCCCCCCCCCGGAAAAATCGGAGCGGGCAGCAAACCAGCTCGCACAGCGCCCCGCTGCCGCTTCCAGAGCATCATCCGCCAGGCGCTCGCCGACTCACCGCATCCTCCGGTCGTTTGCAGGGAGCCACCAAGGCCGGCCAGGGCATTTTCACTATACGGCATTTCAAATGAGCCGCCGAAATCGTGGTGCCAGTAGCCGCGATGGCCACCAGGTGATCCTGGCCCTGGTGCGCACTCGGCCGGTAACAGTTTTCGGCAGCCCGCCTCCACGCAATCTTCCGGAATGGCCAGGAAGCGCTCCAGAACACCAACCCGCCGCAGGCGGTCAAGCTCCTTGGCCACCGCCGCGGGCGGCTGCCGGCAGGTAAGCCGGCCTCAGCCAGCATCCGCCGGCGCTTGGTCTGGCTATATAAGCGGCTGGGGTGGCGCCGGCGTGCCAGGGGCAGGGGCCGCCACCACCCGGTTGGCCAGTGATGTGGCCGACTTCAGGGCCTGGCTGCGGGCGCAGCTCCGAGGCCGGCGTTCTCGGCGCTGTTGACCCCTGCCATCGCGGTGAGCCCGGCCCCGGTAGTGGATCGAGTGCTGGATGATGTCCGATGGCGGCCCTCGCGGCAGTGTGCCTGCGAAGGCGGCAGGGGGCAGCGAGGCAGCCCAAGAGCGGTGCTCTTCAGTCCCTTGTCATCGAAGCCGTAGCCCCAGAGCAGTTTCGTTGAAGCCGCCCACTAAAAAAAAAAACACGACAACGATCAGAGTCCGGTCCATGATCCCACTGCCCAGCCTGCCGTGGGGCCCGCCTGCCGCAGAACAGGAGGCAGAGGTCGCCACTGAGTATGGCCAGCGCTCAGGGGATCGAGCTGCTCGGCCAGCAAGCGCATCGAGCTTGAACAGGCAGGAGCCCGCGGGCCGCGCCGCCCAGCGCGCGGACAGTTGTAGCCGCGCGCCACCGCAACGGTTCCCACGTGCGCCTTCCGCCGCTCCCCCGCAGCCAGGCGGCATCCGCCGCGGCATCAGCGGGCAACTCACTCGGCGCCGCAGGGGGATCGCCGCCTGCTCCCACGCGTCGATCGAACTCAGCAGCCTCCGGTGGTCGAGCGCCAGGCCGCGCCCCGCGCCTCCGCCGACCCTCCACCCCAGGTGGCCCCGCGCGCTTCCATGACCGTCACGAATGCCGGTCGATCCGGCATGCCGCCTTCACTCATCGGCTCCAGATCCTGCGCACTCGCGGCTGTCGGGTGCGGCCGGGGGGCGCGGTGGAGGGTGTGGGGCCCGGCGCGGGGTGGGCCCACGAGGCAAGAGCCGCTTCGGCTAGAAGGAAGCCGGACCCTTCAACAAAACCCAGACAAGGGCTAGAGGACAAAACAAGTATAAGAAGGACGGAAAAGGCTTCTGCGGTGAATGGACAGAGACAGCAGGGCCAGGCCCTCGCCCGCCGCCAACCCGCGGCCGCAGCGCGCTCGCCACTGCGCGCCGCCGGCCCCCCCACCCCACGCGCCAAGGAAACCCGCCAGCCAGATACTCACAGAGAAAAAAGAATTTTCATACGGAAACATCGCCTGGGTTGGTAAAGGGGCAGGCGCAGGGGCAACAGGCCCAGATCAAGGCCCTTCAGGTAAGGCGGCAAGGCCGTTGTACGCCTGTCCCAGCAGGTGCACGTTGCCCCCAGGGCGGCGCAGTGCCGCCACATCCCGTGGAGGATCCCCTCGCCACCGGACCGATCAGCACAAACGAACACAGTGGGGGATGGCGCCGCGCCAGGGTTCTCCGAGCAGCGTCGATCCAGCTGTAGCGCCTGATGCAACCGACGAAGCCGAGTCCGTGGCGCTGCAGGGCGGCCAGTTCGGACCCGGCACGGCCAGGGCTGGATCCATGGCCCGGGCGAAGTGGGCGCCATCGCCACATTCGGGTAGTGGCAGGGTGGCTGGATTGAGGGGCCCGCAGGTCGGCCAGCACTGGGGGGCCGAGGGTGACGAACACCGGCACTCGCGCGCCTCCCGGCGCCCAGACGCCGCGCTTCCTCTTCTCAGCCGTCCGACTGGCCGGCCGCCGGCATCGCTCCGGTTGGCGCCCTCGCATCGCGTCCCGACGCCACGTGATACGACCGACCCGTGAGTACGCGCGCGCGGCACGAGCACCTCCTAGGGTGCGGGGTTGTAGTCCCAGGAGCCAGTCGCGGCCGCAGCCCCAGCCGCGGCGGCAACGTGCCAGGCCCAGCCGCAGCACCTGGCGATCAGCCAGGGCTGAGGGGGGCTACGCCGCCGCTGGCCCCCGGCAAAGCACCAGGGCGACCAGATCCCAGAAGCCGCTCGCGCACCTGCCGCGGTGGACGCAGGCCGTGGCGCAGCCGCTGCAATGCACCGTCTCGCAGTCCGGAGCACCGCGCGCAGCGCGCGCCAGGCCCCAGCGACTCCCATACAGCACCCGGTGGCCCAGCTCGGCGAGGCTGCAAATGGCCATATATGCTGCTTTGTTGGTCCCAGAGCGGATGGTCCAATCGGCCGTGGCCAGGAGCGTGACATCGGGCCGGCTCGGCCGGCGGCCCGCTCTCGGGCACGATGCCCTGACGGTCTCCATCTCGACCCTTACCCTCTAATCCATTGACAGACCCGTCTCCCATCTTCCAATCGGGTTTACGACCCGCGGAAACGGTCGCCACCAACGTGCTGAGTTGACAGCCTGTATCAAACACAGCAGCCGCCCTTAGGGATCACCCCGATCGTGGCCGAACAGCTGGGCGAACACCCAGCCCGTGCCCGCGAATCCAAAGCAGAAGCACGGGCATTCCTCCTTCACCCGCTTCCTGGTGCCCCATCTGAGGGTTACAGGGCTTGGGCCACTTTCCCATGGACTGCGACAATGCTCTGCCGCACGACATCCCGCCGCCCTCGGGCGTTGCGCGACGATCGTTTCGCCGTTCAGTGCGTGCAGCACGACCACGTTTTTCCGACGGAAACCGCGAATTCTGGGGGAGTGCAAGAGCGCAATCCAAAAAAGGAATGGAGCTCGCTGATGTTGCTCAGCTGCGCCCCCTCGCCCACAAGCCGCCCTCACAACCCGCCTACGTCGAAAACCAGCCAGCCGGCTGGAACTGCAATCGCTTCCACGGCTGGCAAGGCGACGCATGAGATCGGTGCGCTTCCCACGCCTGGAACCATCTGGTGGCCGTGCAGGCCGGGCCGGAAGCTGGAAGGATCTGAGCAGATGCCGGTCCAAATCTGTTGCATTGGACCCTCGGTCGGCCCCTGGTTCCGCCGGACCGGCGCCATGGGCGTCCAACTGGCGGCCGAAATGGTTTCGGAGCCCGCGACGAACGCCATGGCCCTGTGGGACTGAGCGGAGTGCCTCGGCAGCGACGCAGCGGTGGCTGGTCTCAACTGCGGGGTTCTGCGAGAATCCAGGCGGACTGAGCCCGCTGCCGATTCGTTGCTTTTCTGCGCGGCCCCTGGTTGCTGCGGCACCAATCCCCATCCCAGTCCGCTGCGTGGGCTTGGCCTGCTCTGCCTGATACCCGCCCGGCACAACCGTGCAGCCCAGGACCTCATTTTGGATTGAGCGGAAGCCCGCCGCATTCGGCCGATGCTGCGGCGCTGCAAGCGCGCTGGTGAGGACTGGCTGGCTGTGGACTCGGGTTTATGCCATCAGTTTTCGGGGAGGGGGGCGCGTCATTTTCACTGCACCTGAATCCCCCGCCATGGCGCTGATTCAGGCACCGAAGCTGGCGGGTGGCTGATCTCTACCGGCCGTGTGCTGGAGAACAGCTTCCCGGCTGATCCGGTCGCCGTAGCCTCGTTCTTGTGCAGCCCGGGCCCGTTGGTGGCTGCTGTGTGAAGGCGGCCGCACCCGGCCCTCCCGGGACTGATGCAACTGCACTGCCCAGCTGTCGCTCGACGTCCGTGGAGATTCCCCGGCCCCATTCCCCTTCCCCCTGGCCGCTTGCTGCAGCGAGCCGGGCCGCTGGAGAATCGCCTGGCGCTGGTGGGAGGCGCCGTGCGGATGCTGCCTGCTGCATACGTGCACACGCGACCCCTGGCGGGGCGTCACCGATTCTGACCTGGTGGTGGGATGGCTGCGAGGGGGCGACTTTCCCAATGCCTGACGGTTGTGACCCGCAGGCCGCCCACGGCTGGGCGCCTGGCAGGCACCTCGGGGCCGGCCTCGCTGACCTTCAAAGGAACAAACGGGCCTACGGCACGGTCGAAATGGAGCTGCAGCTGGCGGAAGGGCCGCACTTCTGATCGATGCTGGCCACGCCCGCCTGGAGCGCTATGCCCGTGCGGCGGAAAACCCGCTGTGGCAGCCGGCCGGCTCGAAACCGATCTGGCCGCCCCGCGACTTCAGCATCAAACGCCATGGCCCTGGTGCTGACCCCCCAATCCGCGAAGAAGTTCAGGAGCGATTCCAGCCGCGATTTGCCGGCGGGGCAGATCTTCTGGCTGCCCGTCCGCTGGTCCTGCTCGAGTCCCCATGGCGGGACAAGCCGACCTGGCCCACCGGCCAGCTTGCGCTTTCCCTGCACGCGGCCAGCCGGGCGCGACGAGACCCGACCGCCTGATACCGGGCCGGCCCGCTATGCCCGCGCGTCTCGGCTTTCCGCCCGCGGCGGAGAGCCGGAGCCAGGCGCAGTCACCTGGTGCCCTGGCCCTGGTCGTTGGTGAGGGCCAGGACCCGCCCCTGGCACCCGGCGGCGCCGGCACGCGCCCTGCGCCGGGAGCTGGAAGTTGCCTGCTGGAAGCGGGAGCCGTGGCAGGCCGCCCCTGGCGGCGTTTGCAGGATTGGGCGCCCCTGGCCCTGCTCGATTGGCGGGCTCCAGGCGACCCGCCCACTGGGCGGCGGCGCTTGCGCTGGGACAGGCTCGCTTCGGCCTTCCCCCGCTCGTGCCTGTTGGGGCCGGGCCAACGATCCGCTGGCGTTGGCCGAGCGGCTGCAGCCTTCCCCCAGCGGCCAACACACCTGCTGGGCCAGTGGTTGTTGCTGGTGAGCGCCTGGAGCAGGCCAGCTGGCCCGGTTCACGGCGCCTGGTGCCATCGGCTGGTCGGCGGGCTGCCTCGAGGGTGGGGGGGGGACAACCCCACGGCGGTGCCCTGGCCCGGCCGCCGGCAGCGGCCCCGCGACCCCCTGCTGCGCTGGTTGGCTGCGCTGGCGCCATCTGCCGCGGGAACCTGACGGCGGCGGAATCTGCTTCGCCGCATGGGAACGCGCTGGCCCCGGAGCTGGGAGCGGCTTGCCCACGCGCGGGCGGAGCGGCTCGATCAGCGAAACGGCTTTAGGGCTCACGCCGCGGCGAAAGCTCCGCAGCAGCAAACCGGGGCCCAGCGGTGACGAGGCGGACCTGCCGCCAGGAGCCGTGTCTCCTTGGCCGCTGCTGGTGGCGGTGCCGGCCCGGCTGGAGTCGTCGCGGCTGCCGAACAAGGTGATGGCCGACATCGCGGCGCAGCCGATGCTGCGGCGGGTGTTGGAGCGCTGCCGCCAGTCAGACGGGCGGCAGCGGTGGTGCTCTGCCCGACCAGCGACCTTTGCGGCAGGAGCTCGAGGCCTGGGGATTTCCCCCGTTCTGATGGACAGCGGCCTCGCTGCAGCTCCGGCGAGCGGACCCGCTTCGCGCTGTGGGTGGAGCGCTCATGGCACTGGCGCAGAATGCAACCGCCGGCCGCAGTCGGCACGCGCCCGATCCCGCCCGCACGTGATCATCAACGTCCAGGGAGATCAGCCCTTCCTTGATCCGGCCGGTGAATTCGGATGCGATGCGGAGGCCTTCAGCGCCACCACACCAGCCCCGCCGTGCTCACCACCGGTGTACCGGATGGCGGCCCGGAAGGTGCACAACCCGATGTGGTGAAAAACCGCCTCGCTTCGGCAGCAGACCGGCCGCGCCCTCTACTCTCTCCCGCTGGCCATGCCCACCCGCTGCGCGCGCTATCCGAGCCAGCCGACTGGCCCCAGCACGCCCCCTACTGGGGGCCAATGTGGGCATCTACGGCTATCGGCCGAATGGGCTGGCGGCGCTGGGCTGGGCCTGCCCGCCTCGCCGCTGACAGATCCAGAGAAGCTTTGAAGCAGTGCGTCCTGATCGAGCTGGATCCCGTGGGCACCTTCCCCGTTGACGGCGATTTCCTCTCGGTTTGGACACCGCCGAGCAGCTGAGCAGGCCCGGCCCTGGCCCTCAGCGCGCCGTTGGGCTGACCCCGCCTGTGCACCAGATCATGCAGCCGCAACAGGCCCCACCACCATTCCCTCCTGCCCTAAAACGCAAAACACGCCGATCGGTTTTGCGGCGGTTGCGCTCCAAATGCGCTCCCAGGGCGGGTAACCCGCCAGCAGACCGCCGTCAACGGTGATCGGGTCGGCGGTCATCAGTGCGGTTGGCCTGCAGCTCGGCCCAGGCCGTGGCCCGGATCATGCTCCAAAGGGCCCGCGCAAGATCGCCGTCGGTGATCAGGCCCCGGCCGCCGTTCGCCCGGCCCGCTCTTGCGCACCCAGCAGGCCCCGGCGCCATCGCGGTGAGCAGGCGATCACGGCTGGAAGGCTGGCCGATTCGGCCGAACGGGGTGGAGCACGCTCGGCCGGCCCCATCAGATCATCCCCACGTGAGGGTGAGCTGCTTGCCGAGCGCACCGGATGGGTTGGTTCATGGGCGAAGTCGGCGGTGAGATCCTCGGCCGCTCCACCAAACCGCCGCCAGGCGTCACCAATCGCCATGGCCACGGCCGTGCTGGCGGTTGGGGCCAGGTTCAGTGGCAGACCTCACGATCGACGCCGCCATCCGAGCACCACTTCACACCGCGGGCCAGGCTTGAGTTCAACCGGCCCACCAGGGCCGATCCGGCCAGTTCCCCGCCGGCGCATGGTGGGCAAAGAGATCTCGATCAGCTCTGGGTTTCGCCGCTGTTCGAGGACGAGCCAACGCAGAACGCCCACCGCCTTCGGGCGCGACGAACCGCCCAGGTCCCACCGCGTGCAGGCGCACCAACCGAGCCGGGTCTCTGAGGTAGAGCGCCCATCAGAAACGAAATCGAAGAAGGAAGAAAGGTGGGCGGCGAAATCTTGCGCGCCACGATCCAGCTTATTTGCCACGAACCGGTGATCCCATTGGCCCGCTGGTTCGGCACAGCGCTCAGCAAGATCCAGGCGCATCCACCTGGCTTGCCTCCAGCCGCGTGGCGCCGCCGCGATCGCCCGCGGTTCCCGTTCAAGCAGCGCCGTCAGTGCAGACATCCAGGCCGCCAACCTCTCTGCGCGACTGTATGGCTAAAGCGGGATGGCCAGAGCCGGAGGGCTAAAAGCCTGGCCATTGGCTGAGCGCACTTCCGGTCGGCATCCCTTGCGGGCTCGTCCTGGCGCTTGTCGTGCAGCTTGCGGCCCTTGCCAGCCCGATGGGAAGCTTGATCACCGATCCGCTTAGTGGAGGTGAGCGGGATCAAGGTAGCCCCTTCTGGGCGAGGGGAAATGCGCAGACTTGTCGATCTCTGCGGCGGTGGCCAGCAACTTGCGGGTGCGCAGGCGGCTCGTGGTTTGTAGTAGGCGCTGGCGTGCTGTGGGGGGAGATGTTGAACGTTGTGCAAACTGCACTGGCCGCTGCGGATCAGGCAGAAAGCCATCGCGCCAGGTTGGAAACTTGCGGGCCCCGGAGTTGATTCACCTCCTTCCCACCACTCCAGGCCGCTTTCCCGATGTGTTTTTCTTGAGGATTTCGTATCTGATGGCGGGCCGAAGCCGCGCCCTCTCGCCGGCCCACCGCCAGCGCGGTCTGGCCGGCATCCCCGGGCCCCCTCCGGCGGCTTTCTCCGCCTCCTCTGGCCATCTTTCCTCACAGCGCAGGCCTTGACCCTAACAAGCTCCGCCTGCCTACGATCGGGGCCATGCGATCGTTTTCCTCCGGAAGCCGGGCGCGGTGGATTTTCAGCCACCTGCCCGCTCCGCCCTGCCGCACGGAGGCGCGTTTGCTCGATAACCCGTGGCCAGCCGCTCCAGAAAGGGGAAGCCGAGGCGCCGCCTGCGCCCAAGCCGGAAGACAGTCTGCCGGCCGCGCGGACTAGAAGGCCCTTGATTGACAGCAAAATCGTAGATGCAGCGAGGTTTGCCAAAGACGCCTATAAAGAGTAAAGTTGCTCGGCACCTGCGAGACTGTGAGAGTACAGACTCAGCACTGCGCCTAAATCATCCGCGGCAGTGCTCTAACGCGGAGACCCGAGATAGACAAGACACTCTCGATAGATCTACGACTCATTTGCTAATATCTCTTCTTCTACGGACTCCCACCTCCTGCCCTGGCATATAACTGACACGTTCAGCCAATCAAGGCTCACATGGTGAGCGAGCATTGTGGTCAATTAAGAATTCATGCCGAGGAGACCTGAAGAGGGTGGCGCACCATGTGCCTCGGCTAAAACCACAACCTAAAATGATGCACGTATTCCGAGGTCCGCATGAGAACTCTGTATTTACCCAACTCACTCATGCGCGGTAACCATTATTCGTTTCTGTTGCGAGAGCGCTCTGCACTAACGAAACTTCCCTTTAAACCATGGCTTAGAGGCGCCCAGCTCCCTAAGCGAACGCGCCTGTTCATCGAAGAAGACAGCGGTATGAGTATCCAGCTTCAGAGGCTCACAACCCGGTGCCGAGGACTGCTCTATTCCGGCCATGGAGGACTACGCCTTGATCTCACCGTTGGGCCGCGCAAACGAACATCATGAAAGCCGCTTT
>Ga0163217_1097247_pt1 | contig 10032 bp, 12 predicted proteins | sample SynspAceP_FD_185933 | JGI IMG/M metagenome (GOLD analysis project Ga0163217, IMG submission 185933) | Saline lake microbial communities from Ace Lake in Antarctica - Synechococcus sp. Ace-P (PacBio error correction) | ecosystem: Environmental > Aquatic > Non-marine Saline and Alkaline > Saline ...
GAAAAAAAAAATTAATATTATATATATTAGCAAAAAAAAAAAAAATTTTATATATTTATATATTCCTCTCTCTCTCTCTCTTATTGCCGTCTGCGCCGCCTCTTCGCCCCCGCTTATCAAGAAACCCCCATCAAAGCACACTTATGTCTCGCTCACCCTTTGTTACACGCCGAAATCCTTGATGCGCGCTCCAACCGGAATCTTGTAAAGCGCAGCTTGTTTCGATCGCTTTGCATCACCGGGGTCGGCCGCGCCGGGATCGAGGAGAAGGTCATGGCGGGCGGTGGTGAGACGAATCGGTAATCGGGGGGCGGGGAACGTGGCCAGCGTGATAAGGCTCCGGAGACGGGCGCGGGGTTTTTGCCTGGCGCTGGAGGCCGGATGGGGCTGCAGTTCAGAAAGGGCTGGCTGGTATCCCGTGCGTGGGGTCGCTGCATCGCCCAGAGGCCAATGCGATCGAAGAGCCTTCACAAGGCCGCGAGCCGCCAGGTAGGGTGCCGAGAGAACACCCTATTTTTTCAGTCCATGCCTCCTATGCCCTTGTATTCAACGCACCTAATACGGCTTGCGCCCGCATACGATCAAACTTAAACATTTTGGCTGTTCCGGCATGAAAAAAGGGGCTGCCACACCTCGCCGTGCCACCCCTTCCCTGTTTCGACTAACGACGGCAAGCCTTTATCGAAACTCAATCAATCCTTCGATTCTATCAATATTGCCGGTGCCGCAATATTGAGTATCTTTCGAGAATCTTTCGCTCACGAGCGTCCGGCTCATCGGCTTTCTCTTCCATTGCCCGCCAGCTCGCGGCGAGACGGCTGGACTGCCGCTTAAAAAATCTCCGCTCGGAAAATACTTTGTTCCGGCCTGAGTCATCGCGCGGAACAATCGCGGTCACCTTCGGCAATCGATACCAGATCGCCCAGTTGATCTCTGCTCATCATTCTGTGCCCCGCGCGACCGTACACATCGACCGCCTTGAACTTTGGCTTGGGCTTCATGTTTTCATGGCTTCCCGCCAGCGTCTTGTCGCGAAGACACTTTCTGCGCTCCATTCCTACGCCTCTGCTTGTTGGTCCGGAACCCGCAAGGTTCATCCCGTTCTTTTCAAAAGCCGCCAAAACATATAGCTTCAAGCTGCATGCCGCAATTTCTTCATTTTCGCAGCTCAACCAACTCGACAACCCGCCACTGTTTTTCGGATAAACAAACATAAATCGCCCACATCCCATCAACAGGACAGCCACATTCCAGCCAACATAAAAACAGCTTTCCTGACTCTCAATGAAAAGAACGCTAGTCAACCGTTCGACACTTCGTATCGCCTGACGAAAAACCCTTCGTACACATCTTCTAACGACTCGAACACCAACCGCCTTCCCTCAGTGGTCCAGAAAAACAGCCAGTGCAAACACATAATACATTTAACATGATTCGTACAACAAAAAAGCAAGTATTTTCTATAGCAAAATAATAAGCACACAACAGATAAACGCGGATCTCGGCACGGGATTTCACAACCATTCCTTCACTATCTGTCGGTGTTGATTTGCGATTCCCACTTCGACTTGACCCTAATTCCAATCACTCCACAAGATGATCGAGCTTGATGTTGCAAGTCCTAATTCTGCAAATAGTCCTGCCGCTGCTATTGTTGGTGCCCAATCAGAAGAAACGTACCATCAGAAACAGAAAATTACGGTTACGGACGAGTCCCGTGAGCCTGCTGAACGCGCGCGATAATCGGCCATTGAACGCATCGGACTCTCTGGACGCATTAGCAGCAAGGGAGATGACAGCGCCTGCGAGTTGCTCGTCGAATTTATTTCTGCGAGCTTTTGCCCCGAACAGGATAGTTTTCCAAAGGCCCTTCTCCTATTTCGAGCGAGTGAAACAAGTGAACCGGACACACGCACAATCTGCACCTGCTTCTATTCCGGCGATGGCAGACCAAGGATTACACCGAGCGAGATCAACTCTAACAACAGCTGCAGAACTGGATATCAAAAGCCAAATGCGCATATGGCACATCTTATTTGCAGCAGAGGTGGTGAGAGGGACGTTGAAACCAGGGTTGGCGCTTGCCGGGAAGCAGCAGAGACGGCCTGTGCTGATGACCAGCGATCTGGCCGCTACTTTTTTCTTCTGGGAAAAGTTCGTTGCCTAGGATCGGTCGAAAGCCGAAAATGGTCTTTGGCTGCGGCCCAACAAAAACACGCCAATGCATTCCTTCGTTCTGCCCAAATTTAGCTGAATGGTGATGGCGTGGAATAGAAATAGAGTAAGAAACCGAGAAATGATGGTGGAGAATATCGCATCAGGCTGACGCAAAGGAGTCCATCATTCCAATCTGGCACGGGCAGCCATAGCCACGATGTTCAGCTAGTGGGCCGAAAAAATCAACCGATTGATCTCAAAAAGATGGGGCGGCTCGCGGAGTGGGTTCAAACTTAGCAATACCAATGCATATGAGCCCGAACAGCGCGCCCAAGCAAAGAAAAATGCTGGTGATGCTTGATGAGTTATCCGCGAAATATGATCCGCGAAATACTCCTTAATCGCCCTCTCGCCTGGTTTCTCGAGAAGAAAGCTTCGAACTTGCTTCATGCTTGAACTCGTCGGCATCGGCGGCGCTCGCGGGCTGACGCGTGATATCGCCTTCTTCAAGAGCATTTGGTGTTCACCTCGAGCCATTTTTCAAGGCCGTTCTTTCGTATCCGGCAGAATATCGCTTCGCGGGCATTCGGTTCAACAAACGCCGCAAAATCACTGCATTCGCTGGGTTGATGACCAGCAATATTAGCCTTCGTAAGAGCAACCACCGGGCAGACCTTTCGACACAGTCCATATATTTGCATTTAATCAGGGCTTCGTAACTAAACATAAGTCATTCTGGTCGTGAACTCCCCTATAGCCAGTTGCCGCCATCTTGGAGTCAACGATCTGAATCCTAGCATTTGGTGCAATTTCTGACACGTCAACCAGTTGTTTGGGCCGCTAATCAATTGCCAGTCTTGCAACTATCTCATAACATGATTGCCCTGCCAAAGCGCTGCTTGCGCGTTCCGGCAGCGCAATGACCGCACACACATCGACAACATGACCCTGCGGGACCGTGAGGATGTCTCCCTGGCGCACCTTGAATGACCACCCGCTCGACCTCGCACCCGTTCAACCGGGACATGCCCTTTTCCGCCAACTTGCGCGCCATCACCCGGTTAATTGGCAAAGCGCAGATAACCAGGCACTTGTCGATCCGCACGGCCGTTTGCGCTGCGGGGATGCGATCCGCTAGCTCTGCCCGTTCAAGCCTTGCATACTATTTTTTCATGCTGTCCCTAGTGCCGCCAGTTCGGCAAAGGCACTCGCCAGCGGTCGCCAGAAGCGCCTCCACCTTGCGCTTGACGGCGCACACTTGGCCTGTTTCTGATCTTTTGCACGCGATTTAAACTGGCCTTGGTTCTTTTGGCGCGCCAGCCTTCCAGCGCAAATTATTGCACCGGCTGCTGCCGTTACTCCGCCGAAATGAGCGTGCGTTCCAGCAGGCTTTTCGCCTGCTTCTGCAGCGACCGCCGGCGGGTGTCTGGCGCGAATGCTGTTTCAGCAGCGGCTTGCGTTTCATCCGCCTGGCCTGCGGTACGCAGCTGTCCGCACAACGGCGGCTTCGATCGGCTCGCTTTCATTGGTTTTGACCGAAACCTACAATCGGCAGCAAGCCGCCCATCATGCCAGCTCTTTAAACGAGCCAGCGCCCAATAGCGTCCCGCCAGCCCGGCAGGATCAACTGCGCCAAAAAATCCCGCGCCCTGCTCGACCCGAGAATTATCAGCCATCGCCTTGCGGAATCAATGTCGCTCGATCCATGTCCGACGCCGACATATTCCATTTTGCGTCATCCGTGTGACGAAAGACGAGCCAGCGAAAGAATAGATCGGCAAGACGAGCGCATGTTCCCTGTTTAGAATCCGGCATTATCCGGCGCCTGGCATCGAGAATCATTGCTGCTCTGAACGTCAAAAGCCTCGCGACAACAAAAGCCGTTCCCATAGTGAGCCGCGCTACCGCGAGATTTTCATCCAGCGCATCGAGGTGAAAATTGTCGAGTCAGCCTCCCACGCGAATACCCAAGCGCCGGCGGTCTGTGACCGCAAACACTCATCTATTGTCGCAGTAGCGCGCGATCTGCTGCTGTCGATTTCGCAGCTCGCGAGAGTGACAAGTATTTTCCCGCCGCGATGAATCGACAAATGTTCGCAAACATGGCGCGCGGAACCACGCGCGCGCGTATGTCGCTGTCCCCGGCTCGATCTCCACGAAGCCGCGTCAATTTTCGATCAATGCGCCGTGCGAGATGTACGAAGACTGCATTACTGAGCGCGTTGTGTTCTGTGAGAGCGAGACCATTCCTATATATTACATCAGCATATACGTCATGATTCACTCGGGATTATGTATATGTATGAGATATTACTCTATCTTCAGCTGAGTCGCCTACGCATACAGCGTCATACAACTCCACTTCAGTGAATCACTCATCATAGTTTATCTATTATATCACTTCTACACGATAGTACTAGATTCTATATTCACATTAAGCGCTTCTAGTTGTTCGATTATCAGATGACGTCGAGTTGACGCGCGATATCACTACGCTACCAGAAGTCGCCAGCGCACCAAGAAATTGCTGTGCCCCGTGCGCAAGGGCGTAGCCGAGACGAGAGTTGTTATGACATAAAAACGCCCGAGAGATGAGCGTTCTCGTCCGATGCCGCAGCTAGGTCACATCCGTTGCGCTATCCTCCTTCTACCGGCGATCGTGGAGAGGCACGGAGAAATTGAAACGCCTCTTGGTGAGCGTGTGTCATTAGTTCCCATGCTCTCGCAGCGAGCACCCGTAGCCACCATGAGTGCCCAAGTCCGTCAATCGACGACCCAACTATTATCCTGTGGCATCGCGATAATTCTCTAGAATTCACTACAGAGCGAGAACCCGAATGCGCAGCAAGCGAGCACCGAAAACGGTCCTGCTTGTCGCATCAAAACCGCGCCTAGCCCTCTTGGTCAATTTTGCGAAAGCATCGAGCACACAGCCACTAGGGGACCGGTCTCTAGGGCGCACGGTGGCGACCTCAGATCATCGCCGCGCCGCAACATCAGTGGCTGCTAAGCAATCCCCGCCAATGGCATTTCCGTCGCGTGGGAGATATAGCTTCTCAGTAATTGCTCCCGGCGGCAGCGATCCGCCGCCCCAGGTCGCGATTCGCCTGGACTTTTCCAGCCGGGAATATTTCCTGCGCCATCCCCGGGCATTGGGTCCCCCAGGAAACCGGAATCAAAGGGCCTCGAACCGATTCCAAAAAAATCCGGTTTCGGCAATTGCGCCAGTAAAGCCATTCCAACTTCCGGAAATCGATGCGATTCAAAAAGATTCTGTCGATATCCCTCGGCCTCAAATTCATCCGAAGTGGCCAGCCGGTCAAGCACCCCGAAGCTGCCGTCTTTCTGGTGACCCCTGGCTCACGCCCGCGGCAATCTGCCCAATTTCTGCAGGGTCAGCTGTCGCGCGGCGACGCGTCAATATTCTTCAACGCGGCCAAAAGCAACATGGTGACGTCGAGATGCTGAGCGACCCATGCGATGGCATCGGTGGCGAGAGATAGTCGTCCTTTCGCCATCCTGGGGTACATTTTGTGACGTGGGCATTGCGGGGGCTGGCGCGGACAAAGATCCATGACGATGCCGCGCCGCCATGCGTTGGATCGACGAGAGCATTACGGCATGCGCTGTAGACATCCATCGTGAGCGGTAAAAAGGATACGAGGTGTACAGATATCTGCCGCCGATCGCCGGGCAAGGCTCGGGAAGAACGAAGCTGCGCGCCCGGGTAGAAAACGGCCGGGTGATTTCGGACATCGGGAGCAAGCTGTGCAATCAGCGGCCGCAGCTTTCGCCCAGGATCATTCGGTTTCATTCGCGAGCCGCGCAACATTGCAGGCATCCGGTCGGTACAATATGTCGGCCACGCGGTCCGAGCGGGACACCACACTTTGCGCGACCGCCTCGATTCGATCGCGACGATAACGCAAAATTCGCGGTCCATTCGGTCTGATGGCTTCGGCGTGCAACAAGATACCAGTTGCGGCGCACTTTCGGATGACTTTTCTTCACTCGGTGACCGCGCCACCCGATTGGCTCCCTTCGAGTCGCCCCCACGCGGTCATAGAACTGTCCCGCGCGTCGCATGCGGGAAGCGGAAATCCGATCAATTCGGCGCTCGAGATTGTGGAGGGGCCCCAAAAAAACACGCATGCGGCCTCTGATCGCAAGATGGGATTTCTGGCCGGTGGTTGGTTCGGACAGCAGAACAGCGACAAAGAGACGAGGGACGTGGAAGAAGTCGGGATCATTGTCGGCACAACAAGCCGAATTCACAACGCGCAGTTGCAAGGGGCTTGCAGCAAAATCCCGCAATACCGGACCGGATAACGCGTGGATCTTTAACACGGCTCGCTCGCATGTAAACCGCTGCACGGCGGCTTAGTTTTGCACTTTAACTCAAGTTCCTCGCACAGAGGTTCAATTTATATAGTATGCTAATTGATAAATTTGCAGTCACCGTCTAAGGGGTTCGTTTTGTTTCCTAAGAAGTATCCGACGATATCGACATGCAAGTTCCAGGGCTTTGGGCGATAACGCAGGCAAATCCCTGCCTTTTCGTCGTTTTTTACCGACTCCCAGTTCTTTTCCAGAGAAAAACTAGCCAAATGCGGTGTAAATCTTTTTTGCCGAATCGACGTGGGTGCCCAGATCTCGGTGTCATGATCGGCACCCGGTCTGGCTTTCCGCGCCTGGTGAGCTGACCAAGCCCTTTTGCGGCTTTGCATTTTTCCTGTCTTTTTGTCTTTCCCGATTTTGGTCCGATTGCCGGACATCGGGCGATCCGCTGAAGCGGATATCGCGCCGACCTAGGCGCGTTCGCAAATGATCGCCCCGCTGGCTTTATGGGTCCGACCCCACCCCGGCGATCAAGGATGCGGCGGCAACCGACGTTGCGTTGCGCCGCTGGCGGAAAGGCCCCGAAACGGCCCGTCGATCGAACTCGGTTCGCCATCGCTTGGTCGCGGCGATCTGAGGTCTGTCAACGATGCCGGGTGCTGCAACGCACGCTGGCGTGGCCAGCGATGAGGCCGTGGCCAGGTCGAACGATCTGAACTCAAGCGGGATGAGCGGGTTCCCGCCTCAGGCGATCTCAAGGCCCGGCACCGAAGATCCGATGGTCATTCCGGTTCGTCGCCGGGCGAAAGAATCAGGCCCGGCCACTCTGGACCAACCATGGCATTTCGCGCCCGCTTTGAACCTCCAATCTCGAAATAAATTGCGCGAACTGGCGACGGCTGAGAGCTCAACCGCAAGCCGATCCTGGTTTGAATGGACAGAGCCGCTGCGGATCAAGGCAGTGTCGGCCTCGACCTCTATCGTCTCGGCCGGCGTGCCGCGGGCCACTCCCGCCGAACGCGGGTCCAGACATATCTGCCCAGGTCATCGCTAAAAAGTCCGTGTCCGGCGGGGACAAGAATTCGACAACGAACGAATTGAAGGACATCATGCCCTGTCCTTAACTCGCCGCGCCGAAACCGGGAGGTCGAAAGTCGGCGCATCTGAAATTCTATGTCCGGCTCTGGAACGCGGCGGCAAACCGGCAGCAAACAGAATGGCTGAAATGGCAGAGCGGTCGGCCGGACCAACTGGTTCTGAAGCAATCGGGCGTCGGCCAGTCCGACGGCGAAACTGGCCCGGCCCGAAAGGACCAATCGGAACGGATCACCTCCAGGCTACGGTATGCGGCGGGTCATTCACGATCCTGCGCTTACACAAGCGCAATGCAACCAGCGGGATGGATTTCGGCGGCGGCCTAATGGGCGCACCGATTTACGCAGTTACCGATGGCGGAACCTGTGGATTCATCCGTCCGGTTCGCCGTGAAGCGGTGGTTTGGGGCAGATTATGTCACTCCAAACATGGCGGCGGGCCGCTGGCTTCCCGGCTAAGTGTCATCTGGGAAAAAGGCCGGATGCGCGGGTGGAAGCAACGGGCGGTCGCGTGCGCCGTAGCAGGACAGATTATCGGCCTATAATGCGGATCGATCCGGCCTATCTGACCGGGCCGCATACTACTATTATGAACTCTAAATCGCATGGCGGACGCAGAAATCAACCCCCAGGTCGGTACAAAACTTTGTCGAGCGCGCTCAAGACTGGCCGGGCGGGAGCTGCGCAACTTCCAACAGGCCTAGCGTACAAAAATTTGCAGCGCGTGGAACCGGGCGCAGCATTGAGTGCGCTGCAAAAAGCGCCTCTGCCCAGGTTGAACGGAACGCGGAGATCAGCCCGGCTCAACAAGCCGCTCAAGAAGCTAGCGGCTCACCAAAACAGTTTCACAGAAGAAGTCTTGAAGCCGCTGCGGTGCCGGCTGCGGCTAAGCGGTTTCCCATGTCACAGAAAGCCCGCTTTCCCATCATAGGCCACTCCGATTGCCCGCCACCCGCAACCCATGGCTGGAGCCGGGACATGGTCCGGGATAGAATCCGCTGTCGCCATCGCGATCTGATCTGGCCGCCTGTTCTCACCCGAAGGCGAAGGCGTGTGGAAGGCCCGATCGATTTCGCTCCCGGTGGCGTTTCGCGTGAGTCGGTACGACGGCATCGTCGAACGCGCCCCCGCGAAGCGCGCGACCTTGGCAATTCCCTGCCTCGCGCTAAGTTTCCCAATACGCCGAGTAGAGAAAGCGCAGGCGATCGATGGCGAGGAACTCGCTCAAACCCCGACAATCTGAATGTGCCCGGCGCGCGACCAAGGCGGGGGTGAAATGGACGCGCTGGGCGACGTACAATCCGGCATATTGACCGATGTCGCGCTCGATCCTTACATACAGCCATGGCCAGGACGGACTGATCGATTGACCTTCCGGCTATGTCGAAAACTGACCGTACCGGCTCGAGCATATTCGGACAAAAGGCGCGAATCAGGCCCAATGCCGGGGCCGATATCCATTGGCGCCGTCGACATGATGGTATGGCCGGGGTCGGCGCGATCGTCGCGACGTGCTGGAACTGGCGCATTAAGCATCACAATGTCCAGATCATGGCCTTGCCGCCAAATATGCCAGCGCCTTTTATGGCCGATTTCGCGATGCCGTGGGCTCGGGCGGCCTGCTGAAGGGCTAACAAGAAACCATATCAGATGGATCCGGCCAAATAGCTGAATGAAGGCGATTCGCGAAATCGCCTTCGATATTGCCGGGGTGCGACAGCAAAATGCCATGGTCAAAGCCCGGCCTCGCCATCTCGACATCATTCTATCGCGCCAAGTCCTGGAATTTTTAACGTGCCGGTCTTTCGCCTAATCACAAGGGGGTTTTGGGGTCCCCCCCCCCCCGGTCGAATATGCGCTGGTGGAACGTTTTAGTCCGGCAGCGGCCGGGGTCCGGCGATTCATGAAACGCGCTGAATGATGGAAAAGCTGACCGCTTTCAAACGCGCCGGTGCTCCGAGCATCTCACCTATTTTGCGGGTTTGATGCGGCGCGCTTGCTCAATGGCTTGATAATAAACGCCACCGATATTGTTCTGGAACCGAAGCGGCTGATGTCTGCGCAAGTGGCGGAAAAGCGATAATTCGAGCATTCATTGGAGGCATCTCTCACACCCGCAATGTGATGCCTGGCTGGGCGGCGTTCAAGGCACCGGGGAAAAAAATTTCGAATGCCGCGATTGGCGCGACTCGAAGCTAATGACCGCGACTTTCGGCCCACACTATTCTGGATGTTGATCGAGCGCAAGTCCGACGGGAACATTCTGGGATTTTGCGGCCTCAAGCCGGGTCATAACATGGCCAACCGCAAACCGAAGCTGACCGGCGCGCGCATGAATAATGCGGCTGGCGCCTGCAGCGAAGGATGCCTGGGGGCAAGGGCTATGCCAAGGAGGCCGCAACGGCCTGCATGGACGCCGCCCTTTTACCCGCTGGAGCGCCTA
>Ga0163217_1109052_pt1 | contig 10032 bp, 16 predicted proteins | sample SynspAceP_FD_185933 | JGI IMG/M metagenome (GOLD analysis project Ga0163217, IMG submission 185933) | Saline lake microbial communities from Ace Lake in Antarctica - Synechococcus sp. Ace-P (PacBio error correction) | ecosystem: Environmental > Aquatic > Non-marine Saline and Alkaline > Saline ...
CACAAACACAGGAAAAGGGGGAGGGGAAAGGAATGAAACCCGGGAAAAATTCAGTTTTTTTTGGGGATCCGGGCACGTGGGGGGAAAGTGGGGCCGCAATGTTTTTCCGAAGCAGACCCTTCCGCTTCGGGCATGGTCCATGAAATGGAATGGTTGATCATGAATGTGGGCTCCATGTTATGATGAAAACTGGTTTTGCGTGCCTGGTGCTTCGCCGTGGCCCATGGGAAAATCGCTTTCCTGTGAACACCCGCGGTGCCCGGCTGCGGAACGCCAACGACAGCATTTTCGGGTGAGCAAGCCAGAGCCCGAAACGCAGCTTATCAAAGCGGCGGTAACTGGCCAAAATTTTTCCATGAAGTGTGGTGGGCCTGGGTCATGATACTGAAAGACACGCAACAGGTAATAGGCCAGAACGCCACACGACCGTCACTGCGGTGAGTGCTTGCAGCATTGACGAGAACAACGCCCAGAACCCCACACCGCGCCTGAGTTGCCACTTCATTGGCAATCATCGTAAGGATGAAATCACCGCTTTGGCCGTGGCCGGGCCCCGGCGCAATGAAATACCCCATAGAGAAACGACCAGGGCTAACCAGCCCCCACATCTGCCAGGGATCGGTGCGCATGGCCTTCCAGAGCCCGGTCAGGGACCTGTAGAATGCCTGCTGCTGTTGATTGACCCAATCCAGGACCGGAGGCGCCAAGCCGGTTGGCGTGATCGACGTTCAGCCGCAACCGATCCCGAGTGAGACTGGGCATGGCTTTGCTCCGCTATCACAACACATGCAATAGCCGGGTCAGGAATCAAGCGCGTGGAACCGGATTCCATTGCAGTCGTAGCCTTCCAGCCGCGTGGGAACAGTTTTGAAAGGTCCACTGGCTTTTTGGTGGTTTCCGAAGAAGGCTTCGGTCAAGGATGCCCTGGTTTCTGGGCCGATGATTATCATCAGGTCCGGCCGTACAAAACATTGCGCGCGCATTGCGAGGTCTTGAAACGCCGGTCACGGCCATGTCTTCATGCAATTGATGAAATCCAGTGCCGCATACATCGTCGATCAAACCCACCTGACTGCAATCTTGGCCCTTCAGCAGGATCTCGCCTTTTGGGCACGATGCAAAAAAAACATAGTCAACTGTCGTCCTGGTAGTCGACCTTGATCGGTTCGGCAAGCGAGATCTCAGCTCCTGGACGTCGACGGTGATGTTTGACGTAAATATTCGAACTCGGAACCAGGGACTGGGTGCCATCTCGCTGATATGGCCGACTCACCGGCGTCGAGTTTGAGATCGGGGGGGGTGGCGTTTTCATCAAATCAGAAATGACGCTTGAAGAAAAAACTTCCATCGAATCCGCCAGACATTGCAAGTTTGGGTTCATGCCGCGTCCAGCCGAGTTCTCATCTCGAGAACGGGCTTCGGCGAAAACTGGGGATGGGCCGAATGCGGCGGCAGGCAACAGCATGCCTCGCAACCGAAGCAATGATTGGTAATCGCCCATATCTATGTGCGCTCATGTTGGCCGATCTGGTTTGTACTCGTTCGATCAGTTTCAGTCGCACTGAATAAGGACAAACTTTCGACGTTCAGCAGGTGCGCGACAATTGGCAATCAGTGGCGCTGTCTTGAACACTGGGTGAGGTAGTCGAGCGAAAGCGCGAACCTTGGCGGGCAAATAGCTGGCGAATGCGGTAAATTGCGTAATCCCCGTCCGTTGGATGTGAATTCCCCAGAATGGCACGAGAGTGCGCTCGGCTGGCGCTCCTTGAATGAATCGGCAACACGCCGCGACACCCAGCCTGCCTCGGCCGCGCGCATGGCGGTGAGCGGACTGTTTGCCTCAAGCCTTCGTGTAACGGAAACAGTGGCGGGTGTCCCTTCCTTGCTCTCAAAGCGCCAGTTGTTTGAGAACCGGCCCATTGTGTCGATAAATCGCAAGGGATATCGGAGAAGCTGGACGGATTGGTGATCGGGCCATGCTGTTCGGAAGTTCAGGAGAGCGCAGGGGATCAGCGAAAAGGCTGATAGCTTACGGGGCGTAACCCCGAATCCCTCGAGCTTTGTAATGCGTTGCCACATCATAACCTTCCTCGACGAGGCGCGAATGGGTCGTCCGAGATGATTTCGAGGATGAATATCGGATGAGCGGCGGGCAAAATCCGGATCACGACTGGCCGATGGCTCATCAGTCGAATGTTGCGGGGGCAGAGACGCGGATGCGGCCTTTGAGGCGGTGAGCTTCGCGTACCATTGCGAGATTGTCGATTTCCTTGAGAATATCGAGGCGGTGCGATAGTAGGCTGTGCCCAGCCTCGGTCAGCGAAGAATTGCCTTGTGGTCCGGTTGAGAAAGCAAGCGTCGCCCAGATCATCCTCAAGCTCCCGGACAATATTTTGCAGAAGCGCCTTGGAGCGGCCTACTTGCGGGCTGCTGCCGAAAATCCTTCGCCTCGGACCTACGTCGATAAAGGCGCGAAATCGGGTCAAGTGTATCCATGCAGGGCAGATCCTTAGGGTTTGCGCCGGGCCTGACGCAAGTCCATTGTCGTCTCCAACTGAACCGTTTACCGGATATTCGTTCAGAGAATGAGTTTTCAAGGGCGATGGAAAAAACACTTGATTGAAACAGTATTTTTTTTTTTCTAATCCAGTTTCAGCCTGCCCAAAGTCTCACGTTGCCGGTGAGTGTCCCGCGCGCCTGACATTGTGGAGAATCGGCTAAGGTACCTTAGCTAACCCTGGGCTCTATTGTCGCAAAGGGTGGGCATTCTCAGCTTTGCCTGTGATGCAGGTCTGAGAATGCCCGGCTAGAGTCACGGTACACCCGGGCCGAGACCCCCAAGGCCACTTAGTTTAATTGACCTGAGGCCGCAATTGCCTCGGACCCGCGCGCAAGCGAAGAGCAAGCGATGGTCATGTCGGGTTTGGCGAGTTGCCGCATGTGGGGAAGGTTAAACCCGTCCGAGAAGGAACAGATTGCTGTGGTCAAAACTGCGCAAATTCGCGTCGAGCCCAGAGGTGTTGGCGTCGGATCCCAATACGTACGGTTCCGAGTGATATGTCCCTTGAACCCTGGAATGTCGCGGCGAGTGCTTCACATTCGTCCGCGCCCAGCTTGAAGACTTCATCGTGGGCTGCTTCTGGCGGCATAGCGAGCCCCGTTTTGCGGGTGTAGTCATCGAAATTCATAGTGAAATGCGGGAAAGAGGAACGCCATTGGCGTCGCGCTTTTCTGGCATCAGTGTCACGCGACTTTTTCGGCGTCAGGGGAATGTTCCGACCGAGTGAGGCGAAGCCGGATCTGCGAGAGTCGCGGTCCTTGATCGGCGGCGTATTAACTCTTCACCACGCAAACTTGAGCCGCGAGCTCGGCGGCTGTGGTAGTGGGGCCGCCTTGTTCGGCAGCTGTGACGTCGTTGGCCGATCTCGATGCGGAAGGCACCGCGGCTTGCTTGCGGAAGTCTCTCATCCACGAAGGTTTTCATGCCCGAGGTACAGAGGGCCCGGATAGGGCCAGCGTGTTTCGGCCGGCCATGGCCCAACTTAGCCGAGATGGTGATCCCATCAATTGCGCCGACCTGATCGGAGCTGGTTTCGCCATTCTGGGGGGCCTTGGTGCTTTTTCCTGCCACGGAATTGAGCAGCAAACCGGGGTGGTTTCGAGAGCATCAGGGCGGCAACGATCACCCAAACCTTTGCCGAGCCGTGCCGGTGGTTCCGTCAGCACGGCGGAATTCGACTGAGTAATCTGTCCGTCTCGCGACATTGAGTTTTGTGGCGGTGGTCTGTTCATGGACCGTTGCGCTGCCTTCTTCGGCCAGGGCGATATGCACGTAGGCGTCATACCACTTTGGCCCTGGAATGGGGCAGACGGGGATGCAGGAATTGTTGCCGCAGCACTCTGGCCGATCCTTCGCGAAATACAAGAATTTCTGCCCCTGCGGGGTGGAAGCGGACCTGGTATTGGGTGCATCCAGCGCGGCGGGCAAAATGTTTTTTGTCGAGATAAGTCATCGGATTTCCGGCTGAAAATCACCTGAGCGCGGCCGAGCCAAGATCCTTGTGCCGAGGTTGCCCCCACGGCCGATCTCGTTTTCGGCCGCGAGGTAGAAATGGCTCCGATAGCCATAAATCATCCGGTCCAGTCGACGCGTGGTCCGTAGAGAGACTTCAATTTGAATCGCAGGGGAAGATTTCGCAGGGTGTCCGAGCAGTGCCATGTCGTACCGCCGACTCACTTGAATGTAAGTGGATTGAACAGCTCGGGGCCTTGCTGACTGGTAGAAATCCTCAATCCGGTGGGAACAGGGGGTGTGACGCTTGAGGATCGCTTCGGTAGGCCGATCCGGAACCTTGATCTTGGCGTTCCAGAACTTCTCGACCGCGTCGTATCTGTCCTATCCGCTTGCCCGGATTCCAGAGAAATGCCACCGCTCGAATCCTTGGCTGCCAGTTTGGCGCGGCGAATTCGCGCGGCAACGCCGGGTTCCGACGATGAGGATGTCTGCAGTGATGTGCCAATTGCCATAATACGGGCTCCCGGAAAACGAAAATTTTGGGGCGGGGAGAAAACGTGGTTTAGCCGGCCGGAGGCTCGGCCCAGTATCCGGTCTCTCCCTCGCAATAGCCCATTGCTTGGAGAAACTGCAATCGCTTCCCATCGCGCGTCGGTGTAGGTGGATACTCGTCGCTGTCGGGATCCGGGAGACACGCCGCTGTAACACGCAGCGGACAATGTCGTTTGCGAGCTCCGGCTTGTCCTGGTCCCTTGTGCGAGCCGCAGCATTCTTCCGATTTTTCCGATAGCCTTGAAAGCTTTTTGAGCATCCTCGGAGGCATAATTGCATCGAATCCGGCTTGCCGTCCAGTTTTTTGGAAAGCCGGACGAAAGCCCATCCGTGTCGATCGTCGCGGCGGAAGCATCTCTCGTCAGCCCGCCAAACATTGCAACGGTGAGGGCAGACCCTCCAACCAGTAAATTACCGCCTTGTGGGCGTGGAGTGACTGGGACTGGCGTTGGCTGGGTCTTTTTTCTCCCCCAGGTTCATTCCCTCAACTCGGGCAGGGCCGAATAAGTTCATATCCTCTTTCCTGCACGGTTTTCTACAGTTGCCTCAGTCTGACGTCCGGCGCAGAGAATTGACAACCGGTGCTTTGGGTATCTATTTGAGCGTCTTTCGGTCTGGAGCCCCGCCGTCCGCAGGCAATTGAGACCATGTGAAGTTCTCCAGCTTTTAAAGCAGTCAACCTTTGATGACATGCAGATGGTGGAATGCGGGCGCCCCTTGGAACACGGTATTCAATGACAGGAGAAACTGCCATGCGTGATCCCAAGCAATTTGCCAAATTTGGAGTACATTGAAAGCTCAGGCAGACGCCTGAGAACCCGACTGGAGAGCCAGGTGAACCATTGGTCTTCCAGAGCGCTTGGAATTGGATTGCCGCGCAGCACGGGTTCAACGACTGGAACACAACTGCATGCGCTCTGGGCAACCGGCCCTGGTCCCGAAAGGTCTTGCGCCGGCGCCCAAGGTGACCGGAGGCCTAATCTTGGACAGCCGTTCTCGCAGGTGGCTCGGTATTCAGGCGATGAACTTTCCTCCCCGGGGAACTACCGGGTGTCCCTGATCTCGATGAGCGGTCGCGTTGTCAACGTTTGACAGCTTCTCGTCGTTTTCCGCAAGCGGTCAACGTGCGTCATCGGCCAAGGGATGGCGTCAGCCATGCCGGAGGTCAAATGGCCGTCCGCACCTGGAAGCTGTCCTGGTCGTAACCGGGTGGTGTTTACCAGCAAATGTCGATAACGCCACAATCGCCTGCTTGCGATCCAAAACCGAGCAGGCGAACTGGCCTGTTCCAGGCATGGCGTGACAGTTTTTGTCCTTTGCCGGGCCGACGCAACAGGGCTTCCTTTGCTGGTCGGCAATCCGGACGGCAAGCACCATGCCGTCGCCAAAACCAATGGCGACAAGATCACTCGAGCGGATGACATACGCCAACGAATGTCAACATGTATCGGCGCGTTGGCCGACGTTTCCCCATGGGCGCTTTGCCCATCGGGCCTGCCTTGCCGAGAATGCCAACATTTGCCGAAGGCGCACCGGATGCGGCGAGCCATTTGCCCTTGTTGGACCATGAAATGATTGACCTGGCGGGATAACCGTCAATGCCGCATGTGGCGCTGTTCGCTTCGGCTTTGCCGTCGGCTTCAGGCCGTGAAGTGCGTTTTCCTGCTGGCGGTCACCAAAAAGCGCCCATCTGGCTGAACATCACCTGATTGTCGGGCGCTTTCCCCATTTCGAAATCGGCGCGGGGGCGCTGCCCTGCACAAAGGCAAGAGACCACGCCGTTTTGTAACGTGCCATGGCCAGCGCAATCCCTTCGGCGCGAAGCAAGCCTTCAATTGGGTGCGGGCTTCCTCAATGTCCGCTCGTCCCATCCTGCAAGCACACCGTCGCCGAGCGGCCCTCGGTAAAGGCTGTCGCGCCTTTGCGGTCCCCCTGCGGCGACGGGCGCTGACCCTTTACGCCGCCGACCGCCGAAGTACCGCTCGGTTCCACGCGTCAGACGCCATCCCTTGCCGTCCTCACCACCGCTGATCAAGCTTTTGCATCCAATAGTGACGGCGGTGGCTAGCAAAGCCATCCATGCAGTTCATGGCGGTGGGTTCCGTGGTCGAGACGGACACCTGTCCCGGAGGCCAGCGCGAAAACGGAACTTCGTCCAGAAATGCAGTTTGCAGCTGGTCATCGAGATCAATCGCGGCGACAGTTGGCATGATCTTGCTTTCCTCAGGCTGGCAGGCAGGAAGGTCCGCTCCGAGCTTTTCGCGGATCCAAATCACGGCCGATTTACGACGAGGCGGCTTTTCGGCGCTTTTCGTCTTCCTTCCATGCCCGCTGATGGTCGCCGTCGACAATCATGTGCAGCCCTGGATGACAATAGCGGTCAGCGTCGTCTTCTCAAAAAGCGATAATACCTTGAGCCGGAAGGATATTGGGGATCCCCCCTTCAAGCTTGCGTGTCTTTCGATCCAGGGAAGAACCGCTTCGGGGTTGAAGCGTCCGGCGCGCAGGGAGATCGATTCAATGTGAGATCGTGAATATCGACGGGGCGGCGTGGTCGTGATTGGCTGTGACCATGATGATCATGATCGTGCCATGGTGTGGTGGTATCGTGATCGCAATCCCGGCGTGCAAGCATGACTCAGGATGATCGTGATCGAGGAAATGCGGGATCGTTGTCGAGAGCGGCTGAGATCAAGGCGCCACGGTCACACAGCATCAAGCGGCGCGGCGGCCGCGCTCGGGTGCGGTGAATGCGCGCTGACGGGATTGATCGCGCGCACGGTGCCGTTTCGATGGCTTCCAGTTGCTCCGGCGTCACCAGATCAGTCTTGTTGAGGATTACAAGTCGGCGAAAGCAATCTGGTCTTTTCGGCTCGCGGCTGTCCTTTCAGGCGGGCCGGCAGATGCAATGCGTTTCGACAGTGCGACGGCGGCGTCGAGTTTGTCTTGGCGCGGACGTTCCTCGTCCATGAAATGTCTGGGCGACAGAACCGGTCAGCCAGTCCGGTGGTTTCCGCGAACCGATGATGGCGTCAAAGCGGCCCGGACGGCGCATCAAGCCTTCGACGACGCGGATACGATCGGCCGCGCACGGTTGCAGCAGACGCAAGCCATTGTTTCATCTCGTAGATTTCCTCGTCGGATTCCACGATTCAGATCATTGTCGATGCCGATTCTCACCCGAAATTCGTTGACAATCAACCCGCGTAGCCGCTTGCCATGCCGGTTCGGAGAGAATGCGGTTTGAGCCGGGTGTTTTTGCCGGCACCGAGATAACCGGTCAGAACGGTCCACCGGGGATGGGGCCACGGGTGGTAACTGGCGCTTCGCTCATCGATCTCTCTGTCCAGGAAGGTGTGATGATCCCATAAATAGGGCGTTTCCCCTTGGCTTATGCCACTCAAGGAAATGATGTGGCGAGCCAGAAGCCAGGCCGGATTGATGCGCGGCTTCGGCACGCGCGCCGATGCCACGTCACACGGCAAACAGCGTGTTTCTGCGAATTGCGAGAAGGATTAGATCCAGCGGGTGTTTCCACCGAGGCGCGTAGAGCCAGCGGGTGAACTTTCGCATGAACGGGATCGGGCACATGTTCGCCAAGTCCGGTCTGTTTCCGCATTGCGCTCAACTCGCTGACTTGAAGCATCCGAGTCATTTTGATATGAGGCGGCGCTACCACTGTGTGGTGGGCATGCATCACAAGGTTTTCGCCGGCCCGGCGCCCGGTTTGGAGCCATTTTGCGCACAATCAAGTGAAAAGAGGCAATCCCGCTTGCCCAAACGCATCAGGTCGGCCACGTTTTTTCAAATGTGAGTCAACGCCAGCCATGGCAGACCAGCATGGAGCCATGCGACATCCCCCGCAAATTGTAAGAACGCGGCATCGAGTGGAGCGAGCAAATCATGCCTGGGAGCACGGATCGCGCAACTCACCCTTGGAAGCAGTATACGACTGCGCAGCTCCCACGAGGTTTGTATGTGGACGCAGGAACTTTGCATTCTTCTTTGCACCCCTTGTCGCCGTCTCGAGCCTGACGTTGCGAGCTCCTGGGCCATGATTTTTTTGCCAAGTTCGCCATAATCGGCTGGCCACCCCCATGGCAGTGGCGCTTGTCCTTTTCCCCGGTCCGGATTCAGTGGCGAGTTTCGCGCTTTGCGAGAGTTGATGAACCATGCTTGCAAACGGATGTGGCGACTGTGTCGGTATGAGCGGCATGATCGGAAATTGCCGACGTGCTGCGACGGGTCGAAAGCCGGCGCCCGGAGATTTCGACTTCTCGAGAACCACGACCTTGGTCTGAGTGTTCAACAATTCCGCGCCAGGGTGAGGCCCGCCAACCCGGCGCCTATGGACAAGGCATATCAACATACGTTCATATGAAACCTTCAGTTTTTCTCAAGCAAGGACTCGATTGGCCTCACTGAAAACAGCAAATTTCTGCTTTACTCGTTATTTCGGGATACGCGTCTGCAACTGTTAACAATAGCAGTATCGTCAGCCAATCTCAGTTGGCCAATTCTACTTCATTTCGCTTACGTCGAACTTAGCCATATCCGTGAGCATTCACTTAGTCCTGCAAAGCATGAGCCAGAAATAGCTTCGCCTTTGCTGGCAGACAGCAAGACTTGCCTTGCCAGCCTGCGCCCTGTGGACTTGAGATCGGACAATTTCCAACGAAAGCATCGCGGGCCGTAAGCGCGTAAATGCGTGAACTGCCGAGCGTATTCCGCCCTGCCGCGACGGGATAAATCCTGAAGCGCTTCAAGACGGACCAGATCTGGCGTAATACGCCAGCATCACGAGGTCTCGATGTTCCGGCCTGCATGGATGTCCGAAGCGCTTTGTCTGCAGGCTGATGATATCGGCGGCATCCCGAACCGGGTCCAGCTTGGTCGCAACCGCCAGCATGTTGAAAACCGCGACCCGGGCCCGGTGCGCACAATGGTCAGCACGGTGATTCCCGCGTGCGCATCTGAGGCAGCATGAGGCGCGCGTTATTCTCGATTCAGCACAGCTGGCGGGGCGATATAATCCCAGCCGATTGACCGCTTCCCTCGAAGCTTTAGTGTTCGCGTACCTTGACACTCCATGTGCTCGTAGAATAACGATTGTGCTCGACGGGCAGGAGTTCGGCGTCAATTGAGCGGGAGCCGCAGCAGCAGCCGCTGCGCCACCCTGTGCGATCAGCGTATCGGTCCTGGAAAGGCAGGTGGGCGACCAATGCTGCTCGTGAGCCCCGAGAGGGATATGCTATGGGTACCGATGTGTAGGGGCATAGGTGTTATTCCGCTTCAAGGCTTAATTAGAGTCTGAACCCAGGGTGATGGAACAAGGCCCGCAAAGGGATGGAGCTGTCCTTGTCCGCCAAAAAGAAAACCAAGAAACAAAACAGAGAAGAAAGGGCGATCATGCAGAACGCTCTCGATGATCAATTCAGGTGGCGCGCATGCAATGGACTGCCTTT
>Ga0163217_1059966_pt1 | contig 10031 bp, 13 predicted proteins | sample SynspAceP_FD_185933 | JGI IMG/M metagenome (GOLD analysis project Ga0163217, IMG submission 185933) | Saline lake microbial communities from Ace Lake in Antarctica - Synechococcus sp. Ace-P (PacBio error correction) | ecosystem: Environmental > Aquatic > Non-marine Saline and Alkaline > Saline ...
AAAAGAGAGAGATCCATGCGGCTCCCATACTTCCCCCTCCGCCCAAAAACGCAAAAAGTAAATATATCCCCCCTTTGCTCTCCCAAAGAAACCCTTAAAGCTTTGGGCCCTTTTTTCCGGAATCGCCTTTTTTTTTTCATAATAACGAAAATTTCGATTTTGGGGGGGGAGAAATTTCTAAACCGACAAAAATTTCCCCCCGTCCAAGTTTTTTCCAAATGACCCAAAAAGTTTTCCCAACGCCAAAATGATTCCCCCCTTCGCTCAAAATGAATTTCACACAAATGAACAGCAATGTCGGGGTTATGGATTTGGGATAAAAAAAGCATAGCAATGGATTACGCTGGTGTAGCCCGGTCCCTTTATCGCCTTGAATCTCTTTCCGGCTACTATTGGTCCGTGAATTTTAAATTGTCGGTCTCCGAATCGGAGGGCTTTTTTCAAAATACTGCGACGTTTCGCGGCGGTTCCCATCCATCCGAAAATCCCCATCCAGTGGTCGCGCAGATCGCCTGTCAGCACGTGCGCAAATAACGGCTAGTCGTCTCGATGTTGGTATGGGGCCCCAAACAACTTTTCGACACCAACGCCTTAAATTCTGCGTTTTTGGCGCAGCTCCATCCTGGGTGGCAAATCGTGGTGGCTTCAGATCGTGAAGCCGGGATATTTTAGACCTCCGGTATAATTTCAATCCTCGCGGCCAGTAAGTACCTAAAACCGCTGAGATCGCCAAGTCAATTAGTTCGATCGCCTTTTTTTTTGCGAATCTGCCCTTTACAATTTTGCCCAAATTTCAAGCGTCTGGATTGCGATCGGTTACCAGTTTTTAATCTGTGGTTTGAAAAGGGGGCAGCACTAGCTAAAAGTATCGTTTACGCTCTTGGATTGTGCAAAGGCAGCATGGAATGAGAGCCTTTATAACATCATCAACCGCTCGCAATCGCGTGCGTTTGATGTACCTATCTCTTCGTTTCGGCTCTGGAAAAAAAGGAAAGGTTTCAATACCTCTCCGCTTATCTGGCCCGTGTTGCATGATTCCAGGACATTTTCGCGAATGCCGATTGAAGAATTCAATCTCCCGACATGTTTCAGCCTGAGCCGGAAAACTGTCGCAATTCCGACTTACTGAATGATCGCGTAACGCACGACATGAATTTGTCCTCCAGAATGGTCGCGCGCACTATCTTGGTAGCGCCGATTCATACGTCGCAGAAAGGTGATCGGTGCAATCTGCCGCATGTCGTAACACCCGCGCAGAAGGACGCAGAAATGAAATCTGCACCCCTGGAATGACCTTGTCACGGTGCGTAGATATCGATCACTGCCCCAAGAACTTCGGCGCTAGAAGAGCCAAAAGCTGCGGGATGACCTGCAAAGAGTCATGGCACGGCGCCATGCTACGTCCGCCCATGTCAGCCATGAGATCAGAACGCCGCTCACGGAATTGTCCCGGTTCCATCACAATTGCTGAAGGCGCAAAAATCTGAAGCACAGTTCAAAGCCTTACGTCTATCCTCGAATCGTCAGCTGACAAGCTTCTGACTTTTTGATGATGTTCTCGATCTTGCCAAACTTGACCGCCGGTCACTTTGAAACCATTGAGGAAGAAACCGACTTTGAGAGCTTGCCAAAGATCTTTGGATGCGAATCCAGTCGATCGCCGACCAAAGGTCCGGTGAAGCTGACGGTCAATTGATGCTACTTGAAAGGGGGAGTATCTACCTTGCCGATCTGCCCGGGTTTCAAGTCCATTTCCTGCAAAATTTGATCGGGAATGCATTAATTTACGTGAATCTGAGAGAATCACCGTGAGTAATCGACGATAAGATTCCCTATGGCCAGATTGCATCCGGCGTTGATACTGCATTGGCATTGCCCCGAAAATTCATCAAACGATCTTCAAGGATTTTTCAACAGGCGGAGTCCTGAACGGCTAGGATGTATGGTGGCACAGGCTTTGGTATGTCGATCGTCAACGCATTGTCGACTCGGATGATGGCAACAATAAACTGGTCAAAAGCGAGCTCGCAAGGATCAGAATGTCATCGTTCTTGTTCCGTTTGCAGCCGAGCTCGTGGAGTTTGCTCGCTTGCCTAGGTTCGTGCTCGGTCAAACTCAAGACCTGTCAGCATTCGTTCGCGAAATTAGTTTTGCCTTAGGTCTGACGAGCTTGTCCCTAAGCAGCTTGCGAAGTTTAATCTGCCTTGGAAGAACCTGTTCTTGTCCCAAGGTATGCGCGCCGCCCAGCAAATCGAAAATCCATCCAACGCATCTCGAAGGCTCGTCTGGTCCAGCACATTGCGCGTATGCGGCTGGTCGTCTCTATGTGGTTGCCCGCAGCAAGTTTTGACACCAGTGCTGATGTTTCCCTGCGTCTGCCGCAACATCCTGTCCGCGAAGGTGTGACGCAGATCGTGAAAAACGAAAAATTATCGCTTCCATGGTCCATCAGCGCTTTTTACGCAGACAGTGCCGAACACACCACTCGCTGGCGATGACTGGATCCGCTCGTGAGTGCCGTCCGACGCGGTGAACACGTAGCGCCGGCTTTCCATCACGTTCGACTTGGGCAGGGCAGACAACAGCGCCGCCGCCCTCGCCCTTGATCGGCAAAGATCATCAGCTATCGCCCTTGAGCCTGAACTGGATCTCACGTTGGCATGTCGACTTCGGCCATAGCCAGCCAGTGATCGTGCTTGATCGCGCGCCGGTCATCATGCAAAGGCGGAACGCATTGGGTGAAACTCCACTGGGCAGGGCGGCGAATAAACCTATCGGTTCGTCTGGGGCCAGCTCCGCACGCGTTCCCGCGGTTCTTTGGTCTCGGCTACTTCGATCGATGTTGGGGATCTCGGTTTTATAGACCTGCCCAATGTGCCTGCGCGGCACGGCCCAGCATCTGCAGTGACCGGTTCACGGTGCTGTTGGCAGTGCGCGGTGCTTGGCAGAGTACTGGATGATGTCGGCGTCTGTGCAACTTCGAGATCCCGCTTCTTGCCCGTCCATGGAGACAGGACACGCCGCCTGGCTTGTGTGCCCTCTGAGGGGCGTCCTGCGATCTTGTCGTTGACGGTACTGTGCCAAGCGCCCTCTGACAGCGTGTAATCGACCCTCGCGGCGTTTGCGCTTAGCATTGGCCGGATGTCTGGCCTCTACCCGCTTTGCCGCCGGCTTCTAATCTCCGTCTCGCAAATCCTCAAGGCGAGACCTCCCGACGACGATGGTCGTATTGATAGACGCGGGTTTCTTGGTGAATGGCAATTGTGCTGGGCTCGATGTAATCTGCTGCGCAGGTCGTCAGCGCGGTCCCGGACCAACCTTAGCGACCTTCACATACTTTAGCCCGCGTCGGCGGCACTCTTGAAAGGTCTTTTTGTGCAGATCGCCCAGAACGTCTGCAGCGTCCTGTCGGTTTTTAAGCAGGGGCTGGGTCATCTTGCCTCGTTCTCGCGATCTTTGCCGATTCCAGTTAAAAGGGCTGTTGGCGTGGTCTATCGCTGTGAGCGATCCGCCCTAACCAGGCGTCGAACCGTGCCGCAAGCGCGAATTGGGGCTTAGCGGGTCTTGCTGGTTTCAGAATAGTCCTGCTAGTGATTCTGGCAGCACACCGCCGAAGGTATTCACCGGCAGCGCTGGCATTACGGTGATTGGGGTTAAGGCCGAGCGGACCGCAGCAAAGCGCTGGACTTTCGGATCATTGCAGAGGTATCCCAGCCTCTGTGCGGTTTGCATATCAGACAGGTCGCTGACGTTCGGGCGCGCTCATAAGGATCGACGCCAAAACTGAAACTCATCCTGCGGCGATGCCTGCAAAATAAATGCGATGTATGGTATTGGTTACGCGCAGCGACGATCTGCGAAGCCGCGCCTGTAATGGCGCGTCGTCCGGGCGCATCAAACCGCATCTTGGCACTGGCCCGCAGGCGCAGCCCGGCCAGTATGCAGGCCTTCTTTGCTCAGGCAAACGGGTGTTGTCGCCCATATCGTCGATATTCATCCACGTAGCCTTCAATTCGAAGAAAGAACCGGCGGGCTGATAATGCCCGCCACTAAGGTGCGACGCTGGAGGAGGTGCGCCGTTGCAAGGAAGCATTGTCAGCTGATGCGAAGGGCATCCGGTGAATGCGAGGGGGTTTCACAACATCCGTTCGGTCCATTGGTTCGCGATCTCTTCTGCATGATTGGCGCGGGTGCCGCAGGGCGGGTGTGTTGTGAATGAAACGTCCACTCCAACCCTTCACGCTGCAGGGTTCGCTAAGTGCCGGCGTTTGGCAGCGGCGATCCATTTGGTGATGCGTTCGCATTTCGGATGCCCACGGCTATGACCGTGTAGGCTGATCTCATACAGACATGTTTCCACACCGGTCGCGTTCGGCGTAAGCGTCCCCTCTCGATCACTCATTCATGAAAGGCATCTTTCAGCGTGTCCGGGATCGTTGCGATCAATAAGCAAACGCCTGCGGACGAAGGAATGAGGCCTCGTTCATCATGCGCACTCGTCGGCAGTCAAGCCCTTGTGTCTGGGCATAATCGCGGACCGCGCTGCGGATGCGGATTATTTGCGCGCTGGCGCGTCGGTATCGACAATCAGATAGGCGGTGCCCCATACATCGTGATCGACCGACTGCCCCGCGCATTCTTGGCGTTGCCAGTTGATCGCCAGCACTGCTGTTGGGCTTCGGCTAGATCTGCGTGGTGACGCTGTTTTTTGCCCTTTCCGCTGTGGATAACTTGCATTGTCTCGCTCATTTCAGCGTAATGCAGTATGTAAGCAAATGCATGATGCAATCTTCATGCAAAACGCATAGACATGATAAACGGGTGGGCTGACTCACCGTCTCAGCAAGGGAGGGAAGATTGTTCGCAGCGCATAAGCGGGAAAAATAGTAAATTCAAAACATTTTCAGGAAGTTTATGTGTTTCGTTCAGTTGCCCTCGGTGAGGGGCAGGTATTCCTCGAAGGCTTTTGGATTGCCTCGCATTGCGGACATCCGATAAAAAGCAAGCGTGGTTTTCCTTTGGTAAAATTTTTAAGTGCTGTTAATAATTGTATTTATTGAATGATCTTCTGGATATTTAGCTATTTATCGAGCTATGCGAGCTTGACGGCAGGTGCCGTCAAGCGATTGCTGAGAGGGCTGGGCACGATTCGGTGGAAAGATCGGAAACTGGTCCGATTTTTTGCAATCTGGGTGTGGTTGACATCATTCGTGGTTGGCGGCGCTGAAGAACGCGGCAAAAAATAGGAAAATTAATCAGAATAAGAAATTCATATTTCTTATTCTATTAATTTCAGATTTGTTCAGCGTTAAAAGTTGGGCCGCATCGACGCACAACACGCTACCCAATCCGTTCGCTCTCGTCCGAAGCAGTGCCGGGTTCGCCGAATAGGCGTGACCGGTGCGGGCTTGCGGCGGAGCCTTATAACGCGGCGCTCAAGTCCGGATTTCGCGTTGCCTTGATTAGAGTAAACCTGTCAATCTGCCCGGGTGTGGCCGACTTGTAACGGTGCATCGATAAAAGAAATGTCGGCCGGATAGCAGCATTAGGTGAGGATAGTGGGTGTCCTTAGTTGGTAGACTTCGACATTTTTGATGGGGTGACGCTGTTTCTGCGAGCTTTTATAGATGCTCGTTCTATTCTGTCGGACGTGTCAATGAAGGGTGACGACGTGGCGTTTCAGAATGCCCATATGAAATTTCCCGGGATGTCGCGCTTTTGATTGTGGTGTCACTTCGCTTTACGTAGTAGCTTCTCAGAAACACCAAATGGCTTTTGCGTAATTTCGCCACATCCGGCTCTTCACGCCGGCTTCCGTTTTCGTGGCCTCATGTAGGTCAGTGAAAGTCCAGCCAGAATTCCTTGACTGCCGTGCTGGCGTCTTGCAAAGCCGCCGTCAATCGCGCCTGTCGTATCTGTCGTTTAAATCTATCATTGGCACGCCGTAGCATGGTCTTTATGCAAATGGCGTTGACAATGCGTACGCAAATGCTTTAAGATTTGAGTTATGGAGAAAAGTTTTCATAACATCATGCGCCGACGTGGATGCGTCTGGCAGCCTTGACCTTCAGCGCACCTTACCTCAACCGTTGAATTCGTGGTGGGTCGGGGTACACCGGCGTGGCATACCACACCGTCGGTTCGTCCAGGTTATTGATTGCCAAGCCATAACAGCGCGGCTTTTGGAAATCTCTCATGCTTGGTTTGGGAAAGCTTGAATGCGCAACATCTCGCCGGATCCAGTCAAACTCTGAAAAATGACAGAAATTCGGCGAAGTGCAGCAATGGCACGCGCGCAGCATACCGCGCCACTCGTTCCTTTTTCACAATTCGCTGTAGTTTTGACCTCTTCATCTATGCTCTCGACGGAGCCTCAGCAGCGACGCTAAATAGCCGGAATGAGACAATATCTCTACACAAAAGCAAGAGCGCGGACGATTTTTGCTCAAGGGTAAGCAAAAAGCTTGTCGCGCCGGTGGTTTGCATCGCTGTTTGTGCGCGTGCCTTTCCGGGTAAGTCGGAACCGCGAGGTTGCACAGCTTGGCGCGCCTTTTTCTCGATGTCTCTGAACGGCATAGATAAATCCCACCCTGGCTGCGCTGCGACACTGATGCCAGCGTTTGTCCTATCGTTCCACTTGCAGTGATGGTGCTGGCGGCGAGTCCGGAAGGTTTGGTCTCTTTTGAGCCGGTGCGGGGGTTCCCGGCCAGCATGAACGGCGCGTTTGGCTGCAAGTTCAGGCTTTGTTCGCGGCGTGGTTCGCGCGGTGCCAGCTTCATATCCAAAAGTGGCTGCCGCGCCCGCAATCGCTTGGGAAACATGCGTTCGGAAAAATTTTTCCAACAGATCAATGGAGTCACATACAATGACAACCACGGCGGCCCACGCATCGCCTTTCGTGTACTGCAATACTGCCAGCCCCTTGCTGGGATGCACATGCCCGGAGGTTTCTGCGGCAAATCGAAGTCCCATGGGACAGTACGTGCTTGTCATCAAGCTAAAGAACTGGCGGCCGCTGCGCGTGACCAAGACGTCACTTTTCGCGGGGGGCGGCAATGACTATGCGCTAAGCGCGGATGCAGTGCCTTTGACGGTTCCAGTAAATCGGCGAGTGGTGGCGGACCTGACGGGTGTCTCGCTTGAACCCGGTTGCAATCACATGGGATTGGTTCGAGCTACCACAAGTCCTCGCTACACGATAACTTGCAAGGACGTTTGCGGACAGGCTTACCATTGAATGTGATGAAATTTGCTGCGCGCGCGGTTTCCCCAAGCTGGCGGATGATCTCATTCTGATGCTGGTCTTGGAAGTACTTCTGGACGCCTCCAAGATCCTCCTCGTTTTTGTCGCCCGCGTATCGCAGATGACGCACCAACGTCATCGGGAGTATGACTTCAGCCCACTGGCTTATGGCAGTTCCTGCACAAGACCGCAAAGGACAGGGTGCTGTTGTTGATCGCATGTGACGTAGATGTTTTGGATGCGCCTTCATCAAAATTCCTGCCCGTGTGATGGATTTGGCGCACGGCGAGGGTCGAAGGCTCGCCGTGCATTTTTTTCACCATGCTGTGCTGTTCCACAAGACAAGATATAAGTTGTCTATTCGCCGTTTCTCGCTGGTTGCGGCCACTGGATGCCGATCGAGCGCGATATCGACCTCGCGGCTGTCCGCCTGAATTCAGGGCGATGCGCGGGCGATCCTGCGACACTGGACCTCGGGCGGATCTGTGCGTCACTAGTATCCGCCTTACGCGCTGTGCCTCGGCGGGTCTCGACCCGGCGCCATGGGGCGGCAAAGTTCTCCAGCCACCGTTATGACAATTCCCGGCCTGCTTTATGGACGTGGTGGCGGCACGAGATTGGCGGCCGATCTTTCGAGCCGCTGAAACCAGATCCGATTGCTACGTCAACTGTCAGAGGGCAGCATCTTTTCCGCCGCGTCAATGGCGGTTTTATTCGGCGCGGGCTTCAAGCTTCACAGTTTGCTTGGTCTGGGTACAAAGATCGTCCCCCCACCTGGACGCGGTATTACAATGAAAGGATAGCGAGTTCACGCTCTTATCTGTGATAAGGGCAGGGCAGTCGACATCATAACGGCGGCAGCAAGCGCGTCCTGGCGCGCCCTATCGCCTGCTGTAACGCTGTCCACAAAACGCAAAAGCAGTCGACTTGATGCGTCTCTCATATCGAAATTCATCGCTGCCACAGATCAATTGGTGCGGACGCGTTCTGGGGTCAGGCACCACGCTCGTCGCCCGCGGTTCAGTCGCGGTGGCACGCGATCGGATTTGAGAAATCCCACATGCATTTGAGTGCTTCCTGTGGCGCGACGTGCGCGCAAGCGGTCGATACCCATTAAGTCAGCAAAGAAGGACATGACGATATGAAACGTTCTGGAACCGCTTTAAGGGGACTTCAATGGCGAGGGCGGAGCCACTCTTGTTGCTCTGCAAGCGGATCTTGCAAAGCTCGAGCACGCGGGTGAAGCTGGTGGATGACGTCCTGATTATCCTGCGCACTGCTAAAAGATGATTTGGAGCGCATCGGCCTCGATGCGATTTCTCCTGTGACACTGGGGCGCGTGTCTCGTCCAGCTTTGTGTTGCCGGTGATGCCAACTCACTGGTGTTTACCGAAGCAAAGCCTGCCACTGATGCGGCAGAGTTTCCGGAGAAGCCGAGTTTGAAGTCGCCCGTGCTGCTGCCGGACGCGGCATCTGTTTCGCCCGCGTCTGCGAACCCGCAAGCTGTGGCCCTGTGAAGAAGCAAACGTAGCGCGCAAAAGCGATGAAGCCGGCTTCGTGACTACAAAGTCGGACCATTCACTGATGATTGAAATTGAGCGCATTTGCCAAGGCCGGTTCGAGCCGGGCAAAGCCGGCGTGGAGGATTGCGCGATCTGTGAACTCGGAGTAAGATCTCGTTGGCATGAAGATCAAAAGCTATAAAAAGCAGAGCGGGCGAAAAAGCCGCGGACCCGCAGCTGCTGCACCAGCGCCCCGGTGGAAGCTGAAGGCAACTGCGTGATGCCAATGCCTGCGCCAGCGAGTTCAGACCACGCCTCCCATCTATCCGCGATGAACCCGTATCGTTGTCGTCCAGTGATGATCTTGGTATTCAGTGTTGGTCTGCATGAAAGGATTTTTGAGATCCTGTAAAGGCTTGAATCCAACGGGCAAGGCCTTCGGCGCTGGTGGCACGATGATCTCGGTGTCGAGGTCGGCGATGTAGTGGCCCGCTTTAAAGCGCTTGCATACCAAGGTCGGTGATATCGGTCTATCAATCGCGGTTGCTGCGATATTCTGCGTCAGCGGGCAGGAGCTTTCATGTCGTTTGCAGCACACAGGGGCGGCTTTGCCTGGTCTGAAATGCCGATGATCGAGGAATACCCTTCTCACCCGTGATGACCGGCTGAACAGTCTACTTCTTCATGGGTTTGGGAGCGCGGCCGTCTGGCTTGAACTCGCCATGCGGTTGAAAGGGCGCGCGAGTCCGCGCGCTGTATTCGATCTGATCAAACATTGCTGCACCAGTCACCGTTGGCACGATCCACGAACGATATGGAAAGTGCTGCCCAAGCTGCTTATGATTTCGGAATCCGATTTTAAAGCGTTGTGCCTATGCTTGAATACGGCCGCCTGCACAATGGCGACCCTGTCGTTGCGGTGATGAGTGCGGCTGATGCATCCCGTGGGCTCGACCTGCTTGTATCGAGGCCGTGTCCGTCGCAAGGAGATAATCGTGGCAAAGATTGGACAGCGGCGACACCGTCAAGGCCGCGTCCAGCGCTGCGGGCGACTGTATGCGGGCCTCCAGACTGAGGATGAGCAAGAACGATGCGCCGTTTACAATTTTTGGATGGACGAATGCTTCTTAAGCAGGGCGTTGGGTATCGGCAACACCAGCTGGTCGAAGCACGCAAATGATGGCGTGGCAGACCATTCGTATTGGACCTAGGCCGTGCCCGCGTCGGGTGCGATGTGAATGGGTGGTTCCGAACCTGTCCGGTGGACACATTTGCGGACATGCAGT
>Ga0163217_1071090_pt1 | contig 10031 bp, 3 predicted proteins | sample SynspAceP_FD_185933 | JGI IMG/M metagenome (GOLD analysis project Ga0163217, IMG submission 185933) | Saline lake microbial communities from Ace Lake in Antarctica - Synechococcus sp. Ace-P (PacBio error correction) | ecosystem: Environmental > Aquatic > Non-marine Saline and Alkaline > Saline ...
TGATAAGAACCTATGGCACACTCTTCACTTGGGTTTATGGCACCTCATTGATTTTTCTCGCGATATAGGCCATGCCCTTGGTATGCAATTGCAGAATAGCAAAAGCATCCAGGAAATTTTTAGAGATTTACTTATCCATTGGGTGACACATCAAAACGCTTCAATCTTAGCGTTGGCAAGGTGACTTATATGCAAGCGCTCATGAAAGAGCGCGCGGAACAATTTGGGTATACGCCGTTTAATTTCCATGCTTTCCTTGGATCGTTCTGCTGATATGGCAATGGGTTCGCTCCTTAATAAAAGATGAACAAAGACAACAGAGAAAGCGCAGATGGTTTTGGGGTAGGTTTTCCTCCTAATTATGGATGCTGGCCGCCTTATTTGCCTGTTCAGTTTCTCTGGTAAACATTCTCAACAACTACGTGAATGCCCAGCATTGCCTGCAACGGCGCTATTTTGGCTCATTCCTCCACACCAAAGACCATACCAACAATACTGAGGTTGAGTTTACTAGGGCGCAAGAATCGGGGTTCGTTATTAGAGCGGTACGCCTTTAATTACTGGATTATTTTAATAACATATATCAAACTTCGATTATGGTAAACCAAAAACGCTCCAAAGACGCAATGAATGCAGTTGGAACAGCAAGCGAAGGCCACTCAAAAAGCCGATTATTTTATCAATCATAAACGCCCGTTCTCTTCGCCAATACTATCGTCAAAAAAGGAAAGTCCAAACAAGCTCCACCGACCTGAAAACTTGGTTACCAATGCAACACCACCGACTTCTTTTTCATTGGCAAAGCCAAAACCGATCATACGGATTACGCTGGCTGACATGCAAATAGAGAGGCGAAAGCAAAAAAAAGAAACACTGTGTTTGTCAAAGTAACTAAACACCCATACAAAACAAGCGACACGATGTCATTGCATAAATAAGAAGGGCCGTTAAAAAACGCCCTTTTTAACTGGTTTAAACATTACCGTCTAAGCATTACTTATTAGGCCATCACTTTACATAACCCTATAACACAGCAACAGAAACAAAACCGGTTAGTGCGTGAGAATGGCTCAGATGCAATTTGTGGGCATGAGGTATGTATAGAACGCACCCTTTTCGAATTGAAGGTGGCATCCAGCCACTTCTGCTTTTCCCAAGCGGTTTTCGTTCGTTGCAACGAAGGCGAACGCTCAATGTGCTTGCTCGAGTAACAGCGACTAAAGTGTGGCCGTAGAAATACAACGCCACACGCCATTTGAAGATTTCGACAATAACATAGTTTTGACGCTTGAGAACTTAACGCGCCCTTTCCAGTCTCAAGCGTAAATAATAATCGTGAAGGTGAAAACATCCAGAATGGACTGTATGATAACATGCGCTCCAATTACGGCGACACATCGACAAAAGTGCCATATTCAATCCAGCTCATAAATAGGTATTCTTCTAGGTATTTTCCATCAATTCGACTTCACATCGGCCAGTTTTTGGCGTGGCACATCACAATACTATTGAACTGAGCATCGGCAATAGACGCTGCTGATCCGATTTTCATTACGGATGCGATCTTACAAATTAAAACGATGTCGAAAAGCATTGGAGATATATTTACTGGACCGTTGCTGCTGTGGTCCTCATGTATTAAAAACATGTCCAATCGGGACAGCACTGCCCGCGCGGAGAGTAGAGGCGGTCTTTATCAAATAGAAAACAGCTTTATTATTTGCAGTTCACTTAGGAATAGGTTTCTTGCAATGCGGTAGGTCATTCGCCAATTGCACACTGCATTGATGCCATTAAAACAAACCTGCGAGGCCAGGTACAATAAGCCACCGGTACAAATCCCTCCAAGTCGCCACGCCTTGTTACGGTGATTTGTTCGTCATCTAATCCAAGAGACAGCTGTTTTCGCATTAAACGTAAGAGTTATGTCGACACCTACCTCGCCAACAACATCAGGTCAAAGCTTGTATCTGTCTTCCATAGAGAAGTCTTGGTGTTAAACTCAAACCATCACTGGCCTTTTAAGTTTGCCATTTTCAGAAATCAAAACCCAATCTACTAGAAGTTCTTCTGCCCAGACAGACGTGGTGGCCCATACGCAGTGGTTCAATCGAAGAGGCTAATGGATCACGTAAAATATGATCGAGCAGACAAAAACCTTACTATTTGTGGTGCTTTGTGGCATCAAAAAAAAGCCAGGTAGAACCACTTGCAGTTTACCAATATTAATGCCTCATTGTGTTCTTTCCTTATCACAGGCAATTAGACCATGTTTAAACGAACACTTTTTTTATTCTTAAGAAACTCAAGACTAATAGGTATTGATCATCTTCATCCACGGCGCTACATAACGAAGTGTTATGTTTCAGAATAAATATAAACCTCATAAACACTTGGTGGAAACTAGCGACATAAAAACATAATACCATCACTAATATAGGACCAGCATTGCCGCTTTTTAATTGGAACGCTTTATTTAATAAAAAACCATAAGCTTCCTTTCACCCAGATTTACGACGAAGTAAAAACAGACGAAAATTTTCGGCACTTTACAACGTTATAAATAACAATTTCGAGTCTGTTTTTTTCCAATATTTGGATTGGCAAATAAGTCGCCGTATAAAAGTCTTTAATATTTCCCAAAACAGACAGTCAGACCTTAGGCACGGTACAGAACACACAAAACATAGCCAGCTTCATGTCTTCCTCGGTAAATCCCACCGTATGCCAGTCTGTTTGACCTGTCTTTTACTAAGACTTTTACAAGTGCCCACAATTCCCATATCCGCAAGCCTTTGAATCATAAAATCCAAACTTCGCGCGGCATTATGCAAGGTTTCTCCTGCCAACACTTGAATGCTTTTACCAAGCTGTTCAAAAAAATCAGTCCTAAGCAAATCTTTCTTGATCTAAGCCGCGTCAGCTTTTTCCGCTTGCGCAAACTTCCGCTTGCCTCCACTCGCATCTTCTACAAAAGCCGCTGCGTCTCACCAAAGGACTCTTCATGATAATGCGACATATCAAAAACCCTCTCTGCCATGAATAGGTTTTTCCGCTTTCCATGTAAGCGCGCGGGGCCACACAGAAAAATCTTCTCTTTCCATAAATTGGAGAATCATTTCTAGCTTAGACCATCCAGATCGAGCCTCGGATCCCACCGCCAAGGCAAACCTTTCCTTCGTTCGACTATTAAAATACAGCCCGAAAGTTATCCAAACGGGTCCGCCCATGTGATCCAACTCACGCGATATAATCACATCGCGAGGCGGAACGGCACTGTGTATAAGTTAATATCCACTTCAGCATTCGATCAAATAACCAACGATGACATGACATCAAGGGTGTAATACCCACACCACCAGACAGAAACAGCACCCCTGCGTCGGCAAGGAAAGTCGAATGCAATTAAACTGTCCTACTGGCCCATACACAGCAAGCTCAGCACCTATCGCCATGTTTCATGTACCAATTCGTACACTTTCCCGCACTCCGTACAACACGCTTAACCCGTTATAGAAAAACTGTAGGGCACAGAGGGCGAACTCGATATGGGTTATAAGACCATGCATCACTGCTGGCCTTCAATCTCCAAACCCAAAAGTGAACAAAACTGCCCGGCCTTAAAGAAGAACATCACTGGTTGGCTGCGCCATAAACAAAAGTTTTCACATACCCATCGTCGTTCATGAAGTCCACTTTCCACCACAAGCGAATATCATTCACTTGAACGAGACTCGTTACCGGCACAAGTCCTCGATATAGTAATTAAATCGGTGCGCGAAAGTAGCAGGAAATGTTAGACTCACGCGCAATTTAATCAAATTGAAATCTTGAACAAAATCTAGGCTAACAATATATCGCAAGTCTGTCCCATCAAATTAAAAGTAAAGATCTTATACTGCATTCACGATTTCTCCATTAGTATGACTGGATCCAGTTGAATATGAAGTTTACTAGCGTCTGACGACGAATTTATGCATCATGGCTAGTCATACTCAAACAACCAAAGGTGATCTTACGCGACAGCATTACTCAGTCACCGCGTGTCGAGTGACACGGTCATGATCCTCCTATCTCTCTGTTTATAGACCGACTAATACATCTTCGGTTATAACTACAGGTCGGTCTTCAATATAGAATCGAATAGCCAGTTCCGGTATGTTATAGAAAAGATGCGCAGTCCAAATGAAAGAACGGCGAAATGTCCTGAAAACTCTTATTATGTTTCTTATGGCTGCGCGAGACCGATTGAAGTAGAGGTCCTCTTACTATTAAGAGCACCGAAGGGTAGATCATCGGTATTTTGCGTGAGCTCTGAATAGGATTTGAGAGCAAGAGGCCCCAAGCCTATGCAAGATGTGAAGCTGCAGGAATCCCGAGTCAATGACTGAATTGCTAGAAAAACGTCGCGTAGCAACTACTGCACCTTGATGCGCATGCTTTATAACGCACCCACTACACATGTCACACGTCGACATGAAGATACTCTTTCACAGATAAAGAATGGTTCTTCTATTAGTCGAGCAGTGAACCAAGCGCGAATCCGACACAAAGACGATTAACCTCGACGGTATATAGAGTTGGGCAGAAGAATAGCCTGTTTGATGGTTCGGCGAAGTACAAAGTGGCGAGAGCATCAACGCTCTTTTACATAACAACCTTTCTCGATCGTGACGATCGGATTCATTTGTACCGCGCGAGACAACAGAGTATGAGAAGTCTGGCCAATTCAGTAGTTGTCTTATCCACCAATGGTGGAGCATGCGAGTATCGATATTGAGAACAGGTATAGGAAGCTCTATATGCTGTTTCGTCCTGCACTGAAATATCGAATAGCAACAGCGAAAAGTTCAACTGTGGAAGATGAGATCATGGTTTTGAGCGTCTCGCTCTGCAGAATCGGCTGGTTGTTGTTTAATTTATCACTTCGTGATTGTTTCTGTAAAGGTAAAGTGGCACCAGTACAGATGCAGGTTGTGTTCGATATTAGAATTACGACAATAGCATGAGAGCGAGAGAGACCTATGAAAAAATAAATACTTGCATAAACACTAGTGACTCGTTGCACCTCACAGAGAGCAAACTGACCTATTATCTCGTAAGACTACCTATGGCACAGAGTCGCTGAGCATTAGACCTGAAAACTTGGGTGATCAACTATGTACGGAACTTAATCAGCGATATAATAGTTACACGACTACGATGGTACGCTACAACGAGCTATATGGCCTCATTCTGCAAAGCATAGGAGTATTTAGTGCCAGAGAGGGACTTCACCACTGAGGATCGACCCACAGTAGCCTAACCAACACTAAGAAGAATGACTTTTCTCACCGATCAACTATACCGAACATTCGTCAATCGTGCTAAAAGAAATGAGGAATTTTCTATTCTGATAGTGTGGCACCGTCGCCTCATACATCAAACAGACGAATCTAGAAAACCGTCCTCATGGCGAGAGGTTCGATTGAGTGCGCGCGCCAGTTATCAGTACCAATGCGCGCAATACGAGCTACTCTGTGCGCGATGCCACTTAAGAGAAGGAGCACACCGCAAAGTCGCATGACCGATTTGAGCTGCACAGAACCAGCGAGAAAATGGACTTGGGCGTATAAAGTACCGTGCAACTGCGAGCTAGTCTAAATGCCGAACAGTTTGCACAATACGCGAAATATGTCGCGGAACCACTAGTACGGAATCGGACCGCACTATTTATGTCCTTTCGGAGTTGAGTAGCCAGAATGTTTTCGCGTCTCCAAAAGATGTTCGAGCCGACTAATATATTGTTCGTGTCCATAAGAAAAACACGGAGATAAGACCCGAGAGCAACTATCAATCCGTGGAAAGCCTTACGTAAAGTCAATGAGAGAAACCTTGGCATTAACTCGACCAGACCGAGCGAAAGACACTATGGATGGTACTAAATGCAAGTGTTCCACACAGAAATGCAGCTCGGTATGGTGAATCTAACTTCGTATTCGGCGCTACCGTCTCAGACGAGATAGAGTCACACACCTTTGAAGATATTGAGATGTTAATACGAACAACTATTTAAGCTATCTAGTATTTGGACCAAATACGCGTAGCAAAAGAATTTAGAAAGCCAAAGTAAATACAACTCGCGACCACCGCAAATAAAAAAAACGAACTTTGAGCGGTTCGTATTTGTTTATTATTTGCAATGCTATTCTTAGCAATAGCTCTCTGAGTATACGGTGTTGAGATCATGCGTAGCCACTAAGCATTAAGAGAGTGATCAACGCTCTATGGTCATTCAGGAGATATTAATTGAGTGAGTGACATCCTATTAATGATAACAGCGCTTAGAACTAGATTTTAATACCAGTAACTATCTCATTTCACATCACATGACCAGACACAAGCAGTCTAATCTACCACAAGATATGCCTGATTCTACTACACTTATCAATCTGTGTAAATGAACTCTGCGCTTAATATTCCTAGATCTGATAGCACACATAAATATTCTTGTACTGTGATTGCTTTGCCTAAGGTAAGCCTCAGTCTAACCGTGAGTATAGGAACTATTAATTAGCGATATTTCTAACACGTCCTGAGAAACCTAAAAGACACGTCTGCAGCCATAAGATTAATCGCAAACAGTAACAGGAGGTATTTCGTGACAGTGTTAGTTTTTCCTGAGTTCTCATCATTGCAATTGGTCGCATTTAACAATTTTCCTGATTTATTGAGACATATGCGACTAATTTGATTCGCGACCTCGATTCACTTGTTTGGAATAAGTAATGGCTCTTAGTACCTAAATAGACAACCCTTTTAGAAAAATATTCGGCATTGAAAGTGCACTTAACATAGCTTCAGTGCCACTTGAGGACGCCTCGCGAGTGAAGAGAATTAATAACATCATATAGTGTGTGAGATTTCCGATTCAGAACACAATCAAAATAAATACCTAAGTATATATCGTAGCGTTAAAACCATGGTGCTAAATTTCTGCTCTCATGTGATGAATTTGAAATATGCAACTACTAGAAAACTGACGATAGGCGAAATATCGCCTAGTGCACATACAATTGGTCTAACCTTGTAGGCTTTATTGTGCAAGTCGCATTATAGAGGTGATCCCTGCGACGTAGAGAACAGTCTATATATTAATGTTATCTTCGAGTCACGTTTAATTTTAAACCACGGAACTAGTACAGATCTCAGCACTCTGCTAACCACCTTGAGGCGTAATTGCAACACTCAATGCTCGGTCAATGAAGAACACATAATATGTGCAGCTTGAGTATAATCGAAGACAGGCTCTATATCACCAATGATTTATAATCGCAGTGCGCGATGCGATTCCGGATTATGGACGCACCGCGTAACTGAACAGGTATCCATACCGTATTGGTAGGAACACCAAATACCCTACACTATTCGACCTATTGTATTTGAAGCCGCCGTAGCGCGAGAATGAGCGCGACATAACAAACCGCAGCTACGATGGTTCAAACATCAAAAAGTCTCCATATAGAGATAGGAAATAAGAGAGCGAGATCCCTACTAACAGGAGGACTTGCCGAAACTTGCGATATCATGTCTACGGTCCGCTACAGGATCCTGAGCCCTCACCGCAGAATGTATTGAAATGCGTAGTCTAATATTGCAGAGGTGGTCACAAGTAGAGAACCACCTAATCCGCATGCGAGCATCAAACCGCTACTAAAAGTGAGACTGCATAAATAGCGCTGTTTTTCATATGATTGAAAGACCGCCTTACTATACAGCGGGCCATGCTCTTGAGTCGTTGCATGTAGTCTGAACATCGATTGACCAATGAAGCAGCACGGTCCAAAACACACAATGCTATTTCTACCCAGAACATCAAGATTTATTTAGTATACATGTATACCTATTACAATCAAGAGATTTGCTTCGTGCAAGCACTCCGAGATATCACGGCAGAAATGAGCTCTACAAGCTTGGTTATTATCTAAGCTACCTATGGCTATCCAGTTCTCGCACTCTGAATCTAAAAGCGTTAGTTAGCATTGTGCGAGCACTGGACTCCACAGAGAGACTGGTACTCGTGTATGATTCAAGCGAAGCGCGAGATAATGCGTAGACAGAAATAACCAAGATCAACTTTTAGCGAGAGACAAGGCTATTGCAGCTGGATGATGTGGGCCTAACTAATTTTGTCGATGTGTCATTCCAGAGCCGATCAGAGAGCAAGAAAACATACCAATAGCGTGTATTCACATGACAAGCTTGTATGGTGCCATTCTCGAGGTATTCAAGATACAGATAGAACTAATCCATCAGATAATGATCTTCTTTAATACTCACGCACTTTGGAGACTCAGTGGTTAGTAATATTTGCGCGAGTAGACATTGCTGCATACAAATAATGAACAGTCAAAAATCTGAATCATTTAAAACTATTCGCTCTGTTAATATCTAATCCGTACAAGTTGCATAGCGTAAATACAACAAGATCTCAAGCGGCTATATATCAGCATATCGACTTCTAATGAAGTCTACGCGCTGCCGTACAATATCGGCAAGTCAGCATTGTCGTTTCGCCTCGTGAGCGACAGGATCATCATACGCTTGGAAAAGCAGAAGTGGCTGATGCCACCGTCTTCAATCGAGACACACACTGTTCTAATTTCTATACTATACCTTCATAGTGGCTTCGATTGCATCCTGACGGCACTTCTTACCAAATTGTTTTTACAAAATATCGTGTTTGCAAGTAGCAATGCGATCGCGGCCTAAGCTACGATTCGTATCACCCTTTTTTTAATATTTTTGAATTTTCAACGTAATCTTGCAATACTCAAAGCTCGCTAGATAGACGGATACGTTTGTGTATGCTGAAAAATATTATCAATACTCAAGCGTGAATTTAGGCTTCTAAGTGTTTTAATTTGGATCATTAATTAATAGGCCATTTCTCAAATCCAATGCCCAGGCTCTTGTTTACATTATTGCATTAACATCAAGAACTAGGACTCCTCACAAAACCTTCAAATGTAACTATGGCATCATGTTTCCAACAAATGAATCGATAAACGCCTGACTTCATTGTACTTTTCATTAAAACATGCAAAGTTAACGCAGCGTTCATTTCATACAAATACGGCTAACCGCTCAATCGCCTTACGCGGCTTATCTGTGTGGAAGAGTAAAAATCAATTCGCGTTTTTATCACCTCACAATAACGTGAAACGTTAACACCGTCGTTTGCAGGCACGCTTAAACTTCTCTAAACACCAACTTTAGGCAAATAAAGTAAGGCGTATCAAAGTATGATCTCTTCTTTTGCCGACGAACAGCAATGACCGTAATTGTTGATTTAAGAAGATTTCTGTCGCTTACCAATACCACCAAAGGCGTCACCGCCCGTGCTGTCATCAAACCAACTTGATGCTCCACTTTATAAGAGCTTCGTAATGACCTCGAAATTGTCGAATAGCCGTTTTAAGGTTCTTTTGTCGTTGGCAGCCCTGTCTGAGAAGATTTTTTGAGCGGCAGATATGAGCAATCATGCCCCTCGCAGATAAAGTGTCAACGCATGCTGTGCCAATTCCTATGCTGATAACATGTACGGTCAAAACGGTAAGATCCTGATAATGAAGAATAAATATTTGTTAAGCTGGCACCGCATAAATCACCGCTATCGTCGATGATAAACCTTTCAAATGCAGCACGCCAAATAACTTCACGGGTACGCAACAGGACCCCATAAAACAGGATCGAATGCTCGTATTTTTCAGCGAAGTTTGAATACATAGGCAGCATTGCCTGCGCTCTTCGCGCCAAATTAAACCACGCTGAGCTTCGATGCCAATCCACGCAAATGCAATGTCCCAAATGAATTGACGCTCTTCCGCCTCAATAGGCCGCTTGTAACACCTCTCTCCAGCCTCATCCATCCTCAAATAAGTAGGCTAAGTAGATCTTAACTTCGCGGTGTTAATCCGCTTTTAAGAGACCCGATTCCACGAAAATGAAAGAGCGGATTGGCAGAAACATTGAAATTGGTCTGGGTCGAT
>Ga0163217_1000112_pt1 | contig 10030 bp, 5 predicted proteins | sample SynspAceP_FD_185933 | JGI IMG/M metagenome (GOLD analysis project Ga0163217, IMG submission 185933) | Saline lake microbial communities from Ace Lake in Antarctica - Synechococcus sp. Ace-P (PacBio error correction) | ecosystem: Environmental > Aquatic > Non-marine Saline and Alkaline > Saline ...
TAAACCCAAGTCGCCAAATTTCGTGCCAAACTGTGCTTGTTCAATTCCTTTGTATAAAGCTGATTTTTTGTTAACTTTCATTAGGTGATCGATTGCTGTGGTTGATTCAACCTACGACATATACTCCAGCAGGAGTCAGACATAGCGCCTTTTAGATTAACAGAACGTCATCAACTTTAATCAAATCAATTGTCTTTTAAAAGGTTTGTCTGTTGGAAACCTAATGACAAATTCATTTATCATTCACACTAACAACAAGTAGCGAATTCAAATCCTTCGAAACCAATTTGGTTTCTGGGATTCCGCCTGCTGCTGATCGATTTGGTCATTGGAAAAAATTGGTTAATTTCTGTGCCTGTTACAACCTGTTTATAAAATCAACGTAGTTTTTCGTGAAGTGCAGCTAATAGAGCACCCCTGAATTCTGCCATTGCCTCTATTTCTTCGTGTGATAATGTAATCACTTCTTATTCCTCTTTCCTTTCGTTTTGCCTTTAAAGCCCAATTCTATATAAGCTTAAAATCTAAAAAGTGAACCTTTCTTCTTTTTAAACTTGTGAGGTTCTTAGAAGACTCACTTAATCTTCAACTTAATTACGTTGCCGAAAAGGCTAGTTTTTGTATTACTTATAAGAATAGAGTGCGTTTCAGAAAGAATGAATCAGTAATGCTACTGCAATTGATTGTAAATTTGCCGAGTTAACTGGCAAATACAGAAAATGTAACCGGTGTGTTGAAGAGGCCTTAGAAGATTAGGCGTCGAATGTAAGTTGTTGACTGCATGCAACTGAATCCGGCAAGAACTTTTAGCTGTTGATATTGCTAGTTTTGGGACTATACGTAGTGGCAATGATGCTAATCACCAGATGAAATGTGGAATTTTTAACGAAAGAACTGCTGAGAGATTGATTTGACTGGAAAAATAATTTGGACGTATGGTTCAGCGATACATTTTATGAAAAATTTGGCCAAATCAGTTGATGACTTTACAGAGCAATTTTAAACGTGTTGAGGCATGAAAGGTGCCCAAAAGTGTTAAGTAGACTGGATCCCACATAAGAGCATGTTGAAAACAGTTAAAAACTTTCGCCAAAAAGCATTTAGTAGCTAAGGTCCATTCATTATAAAGGCAAACAAATAACCGAAACCCCTAATAATGAGGAATTTCGGTTATTTTAATGTTATGTTTATGTTTAAATTTAACTATTTATTTAACTGGTTTCTTTAATCATTTTCTACATCATCAAAACCAAAAGGGTTTCATCTAAGTGTTATCAGGTCTTGTGCTGCGAGAGCTTCTGTCCCATAGACCGCTAATCCATGATTTTTTTTCGAACGTTTTCTTTTTCCATTTTATTTTAAACGCTTGGTCTTTGCTTCTGTTCGAAGCAAAGTTAACACGCTCTAGGAAATCATTGCATCCGTTCTGGACCTAATGATCTTCTAAAAATAATGCCCCGGAAAAAGATGGTTCATCTTGGCAAAGTGAATGAATGAAGCTGTATTGAAAAAAGGCTCTTCTGAACTGAGTAAATTTAGAAACTGTCTCAGTCAAATACCTTTTATTGCTTGAATAGTACAGCCTCGTTTTAAATCGTCCATATTTTTAAATTCTAAATAAATGGCTGAGTTGAGCAATTCCATGTTGGCATATCCTAAGCTGTAAATCCTTCAAGCCTTCTGTTTTTTCCGACAATCATATGCTGTAATCAAGGATAATGGATTTTTAAAATCGTTTTTTTTCTGGCCATTTTGGCTCACCTCTTTTTATTTCTTTTTTGTTAGTCCATTGGCCCTAGTTCTATTAGCGATTGCTTATATTGACTTCGTTTTCTTAGACCTATCTTATATAAAGAATTATGATATAAAGAAAGCATAACACGCCCAATTAGTGGAGTGACCTAGAAGATCATTAGTTTCACTGTCATTATCCGATTGTCCTGACTTCGAAATGTCCTGATGTTGTATCTGCCTCTTTATAAGGCCAAGTGAAACTTGTATATACAATATTGTTTTTTTGACTGAACAGGCTTCCCTTCTGTCAACTAACCTATTTTATCACTAATGCAATAAAAAAAAAAGTATTTTACTCCATCTGTTATTTAGTGTACTATTAAATTCTTTTTTCCTTTAGGACCGGTAAGCCATTCAATTCTGCGTTAATTCGTTCAATGTACATCAGGCGGCTTTTATGAGATAATAGGGTATGTATGTCAGACAATTTTTATTCACTGATAATCACACATAGGAAGGTTAGGAACATGCTAAAAGGCAATTGAAAACTATCGGATTGGTCAATAGTCAAAAACTGTGAAAAGCGGAATCCGCCCTTACTACCTAAGGAATTGCACCATGCGTACAACCCGTGAAAGGCTTTTATTGTTTTGAGGAAATTATGGAAGCGATTTTAAACATCTTCTGATATTGAATATGCATGCTTTAAAGTTGTCAGATTGTTTCAAAGAGACATGCCCTTTGAGCAAGGAATACACTGCGATCCTAAAAATTTGGAGACGCTACTTTTTAAAAAACTTACAGCCCTGGTCAAACTCATTGGTTGGGTCCACGCTGTCCAGAGTAAAGAAGTAACCGATATATTAAGTGGCGAATAAACTATCTTGCGTAAATCTTGGGAAGACATGGTAATGAAGACAATCGACATTTCTTATGGCCGCAGCAATGAATAGCCGGTGAAGCAGCCGTCATGCATGCCTTAATCAATTAAATGGCGTATGCTTACGATACCAAAGTGCGCTTATCGGACGTGGCAATACCAGCACGAGGAGCACTACGCAGTTTGATGCTTAGGAGCAGACGTGAAAGTCTAGTGCCGGCCCGTCAAGAAAAACTATTCGAAAAGAAATGCCGATTTGATGTCATCGGTCATGCGATTTGTGGGATACTGCCGTCAAGACGCATCTGTATTTATCGCCACGATCTAAAAACCAGCTAAACCTGGTACGATGCATTTATTGATGTTAGTTGTGGAACGAAAACGTGCCATTGAATCAACTATTCCACATCTCTAGCAAAACCGATTTAATGAAGTTAAACGATGTGGTCACTATGCAGTCGCTCACACTCCGACTATTTTTTATCGTCTTCTTCAACGCAATTTCCAATGGAACAGCAAAAGTAACATTGATGAACTTGGTTGAAGAATCGTCCTAACACATTTAGAAGCCGCTTGTAATTATTGAAAATGCTGCATCATGACCAACGTATCATCATTTTTCAAAGATAGACCTAGTTGGATTCATTAATAGAACCACTACCAAGATTCTACTTCAATCTTAAATAAATTTTTTCAATCACTTCTTTATCTTTATTGGGCTCTCATCCGCGTGCATAACAACACACTAATACCTGAATTAGAAACGAATCTATTCTAAAATCCCTCTTATTTTTCATTTTTATTTACTGACTCGTCAAACTATAACGGCATAAGCACTTACTTAAACTACAATCAATTTATCTTATAAACCGTTGCTGTTCCTTTCTGTTTTGGTATACTGAATTATTCAAGAATTTTTAAATCTCTATAAATAACATAGCATTAAGAGTACAACCCTTATTAATTGCGTTTGTACTCTTTTCTTTTGGTAGAACACCGATTTGATTAAAAGTTCCAAGACCGTTTATGTTTCCGACTGGCCCATTTAGAAATAACTGATGAACCAGCCAAGGTAGTCTTTATCCCCGTATCAACATAAACAGGTAGTAGGTTTGAGAAGAGTCTAATGATTCAGGATTTTTTTTATTTTTTAAGATTCAAAGGAAAATTGTTTCAGAAACGCTTTTCCTTATGCTTCATGATTATCAGGTCCACTGTGTTTAAAACAAGTGATAAGAAACATCATAGGAGGAATAATTATATGTATTAACTAATTTTTTATGAAATTTAACTAATACGCTGAAGCTATGGTTAGAACAGGGATCAATGTTTCAAAAAGGACATACGGTTGTTCCTTTCAAGCTGCTTTTGACCAGCTCCATTGCAACGTTTAATCACTAAAAAAAGCCTTGCTTAGTGCAGATGAAAGTGGTCGTAAAATGGCTTGTGATGTGGGTAAACCGCGACACATGGCACACACACCAGAAGAATCTTAACGCGATTCCAAATATAAAATTGACGATCTTTAGCGATGATTGCTAAAGGCGCTAGTCTATCAGCTTAGTTTTCCTTTCTGATCCTGATGCTTTAGCGGTCTTAGATAGTAAAAAAAATCGCTGCTTTCCAATCTGCTAATGGTAAGCGTAAGCGAACAACGCAAAGCGACGCAATCCAACAAAGTTTAGCTGGGTTTTGCTGCAGCTGCTAGTGAAAAATTGGGCACCGAAAGTCTTTCCTAATCTAGAAAGATCCATTTGAACAAGTAGATGCATTTATGGGACCTATTTTAAAAGCCGTCATGTTTAACGATGCTGACCTATTGCAACATGGAGAAAAAGATGTCCACGATTTAAATGACAAAGCCAGAGGAGTTAAAAAAGAAAATTACTGCTTTACACTATCTTGCTCCTGGAATCAGAATTTAAACAGTCCGGTTTACCTGCTAAACCACCGTTGGGAAGGTGCCGGGTAGTGATAATACTCGTGGCGAGCGTTTTCATGGCTAACATGCCCATACAGAAGAGGTCTTCACTGCTCTGACGCTAATCGTGTCGATGTGGGTCAGAAGTTCAAAAACCTTTAAAGCTATGCTGGAAATACTCTTATGGATATGGCATTCACTTTTCAAGACGGTAAAGTTTGACGTTAACTGCTGGAGAAGCGAAAGATGTCTTAAAACAGTTAATCCAAACGGATGAGCGCTGCTCGTTTTAGGTGAAAAGTAAAGCTTTAGTAACCCGATCCTCCCCTATTTCTCAATCAGGCCAATCACTTCCTCAACACGTTATTTGACGAAAATGCTTCTAACCACTTAGCATTAGGTCCGCTTATGCCTTTAATTAGTTGGCGAACTGACATGTCTGAAGACGAAGTTAAAAGAAGCTTGGCTTGAACCGTTCTAATGTCATGTGGACTTATGATTGGTTCAAATAAAATGGTATGTCGAATGGCATCCCGTGGCTGATGGCAGCACTGTTCCTAATTTTCCCGATAATGGTGACTGGGCCAATAGAGTATCCGAAATAAAGTGCTAAACCTTTTTTATTCCTATATCATTGATAAGAAGACTCAGAAGGGTTTTAATCCTCTGAGTCCTTCTTTGTTTTAAAATAGTAACTAGACAAATACCTGAAGTCGGAGAAAGATAAATAGCGGTATTGAATCGATCCTATAGCTCAAGCTGGAATAGCAAACGTTTCCTAAAACGTTAGGTCGGGAGTTCGAACCTCTCTAGGATCATACTAATTAATCAGACTCTTGGTACTTAAACTCCCGCATTTAATTGTAGGAGTTTTTATTGTTTGGCGAATCATTTTCTAATTGATTCCTCGGACTAAAATGGACAACGAATAAAGCTAAATGATTGTCTACTTATCCATTTTTGACTTGAATTCCGACCAGTTGACTGTCATTTGACATCCAGGTATCATTTTAGTTTTGTTTTGGAACAAGTTCTGGATAAAAAAGAATCATTAACTCGTCGTTTTATAAAAGAATAGACAATTGAAACGTAAAAGAAGTAAAAGCAAAATTGATGAAAGCTTTTTTATAAAAAAAAATGGTGGTTTTGTTAAGTAATCATCTTTAATTTTGTCTGGCAATTTTAGTAGTAGGAAGAAAAAGCCAATCACTAGCAACAAAACGAAAAAACCCATTCGCTATTCTAAAAAGCAAAAAGGTTTCTAGTTTCCAACTCATTCTTTCTTTGGTTCTGCGCGGTGTACAAAAATAAATCCAATAAGTGTCAAAAAAGCCCATAGACTAAAGTAATCGGTTTGGAACTATCTGTGTTGGTTAATCCCAAGAATAAGAGCAATAATATCCTACTACGCATAATAAACAAACCATTTTAAGCAGTGCTTCATTCTGCACCTGTGTAGTTAACCGTCGTTACTCATTGCTGCGGAAAACGCTTACTTAGTCAATTGTTATGCCTTCTTATTCATTTTAATTTCTAATATTATTTCAATAAAAAAACCCTTCAATAAGTTAACGTTAACTTTTAAAGGGTTCTATCTTTATTTACTTTTTAACCGACCGTTACGTCAGCCATTTATTTTGTTAAGACATCTACTACTTTCTGCGCCATGGTACGCGAATGTCATGGCATTTCATCAAGTTGGTCTTGCCATGAACAAGCAATAGACTGATATCCATTTTTTCGCCTGAATGCTTCTGATGTTAGCAAAGCTGTTGTGAGTGATGCGCTTCAATAAGTGCCTTATCGCATCTTAATTTTTGATCTGCTAATTCAAAAGTCGCTTTTAGCGCATGAATGGCTTCCATGGCATCGCTTTTAGCATTTCCGCCATTAAAAGCCCCATAATTATTGTATATCCCTTAGGTCTTCCAAATGATACTTCCTTCCAACTACTTGTTCTTTTAAGTTTATTTGATTAATTTTAAGGCTTGATCCAATACATTTTCGCCGTTCTCAGTGCCATAATCCTGTGCATGTTAAATCACTCTACGGAATATCTTTGCCCGCCAATTTCTTCTCATTGAGCCTTCATAAAGCGGACCTTGGGGTCCTAAATATGAACATCAAGATTTTTTGTTTCGATGTTTGTGTCAGCGTTCTCGCGGATACTGCAAAAAATTTCTGCGTCGATTCCTGCTTGCTATGCTTGCTTTTTTTCCATTTAGTTACGCAATAAACCTCGGTACTCATTCCTGCTGAACACCTAAACTAAAGTTTTTCTGCCATCTTGAATTCACTCCATCTCATTTATTTTGTTCCTACACTTTATATAAGTGCATAGCGTGCACACTTTAATGCGATAAAAGCGTTATCTGCCAACCGCCTTCTTATAATCCGACACCATAAACACTAAGTCCAAAAACAACTAACACATATCATTAAACTGTGTAAGTTTTTTGATTCCACTCTCTAAATTATTCAGTTAGTTGAAATTTATCTCAATCATGTTTGAACAAGGTAAGGCCTGTCAATCTGTGGTACGACCAAATTATAGTCCTCGTCTAACGCTTAAGTAACTGTTGAACGTTTTTACGACAAGTGGGTATGGTTTTAGATAGTTTTCTCTATTCGAAAAAGATACTCCCTTCTTTGCCACTTTTAATGCTTCAAACAAAAAAGGCCAATATGCCATAGACGATTCCTACTTTGACTTCCACTTGGTAAAACTAATTGAAGCTCCTACTTCTATTGCTGATAGTTTGTTGCAACTTTGCGAACTATTCACTGACCAACCACTTGGTCAACGTTCCAGTTAAACGTCTGGCTTATTTTATCCAAAAGGCGCATTCTTCTACTTGGCTTTTTATTTCTACCATTTTTTAGGTCAAAGGTCTTCAATAAGCCGTAAAATAAGGAATATTTTTGACATAAATGAATGGGGACGCGTTCCAATAAGCTTTATCGCATAATGGGATTCAAGTTTTGATTAATTTGTTTGTTTAATGGATCCATATTCAGGAATTGCAACGGAATAACGTCAATTTAAGTTCGTACCATTACGTTTTTCAACTGTGCTTCTAGTCCTTGGCTACTTACTCCTTCTCCAGTAAAACAAGAACCAATAATACTGGTATCTGTCTCTGAAGGGTTCACTGGTTGGTACTCACTATTTCCCAAATCGCCAATCCGAAACAATTTTTGATATATCGGTCTAAATTGTCTGCCATACTTGCCATCCGAATCGCTTCTAAAACCACAACGGTCTGGTCCATTGAGAGCGTCGAACTCGTAACTCAACCTTTGAAGCAAGCATGCCAACCAAAAGCGTTAAAGAGCCCCATATCGGCAAACAACAAACCATGTTGGTACATTTCTTTATTGGCTACGATTTTTTGGCTGACTGTTTCGTCATTCTTTCACTTTTACAGTTAGCGGCAATATTGAGTGCCACCCCCACTTTTGTTATCCAATAATTCCTTGCACCGTCAAGCATAACTGCTCCAAAAAGTGGATTGCCATTGCATGATGACCATACACACCACTTGATCGCTGTTGCTTCATTTTCAGGCCTTGGGCTTCCATGGTTAAAACATGGTGAATAAAGCCAATCTCATCAAATGGAAATCAATAGGAATTGTTGTTATAATAATAGCCGATAAATCGATGCCCACTGAAATTCTTTAGAATGAGTTTTTACGAACACTATTTTAAATCTGGGTGTACAAGGCCGTTTTTCTTGGATGCGTTCAATCGCACTTTGCAATGCCAATGAAAAAAGCAAACCTTGATTTGATGGATACGTTCTGCCCAGTTGTTTTTCTGCAAATCGTATAGCCGCTCTGTTACTTTGAACGAATATCCAAGGGAACCAAACTCTTGATGGATGTCGGAATAACGATACTTTTTCTAGTATCGTTATAAATAATGCGGCAAAATTTATTTTGATAAATCCCTTTCTAACTCAAAACCTTTTAATAAGCCCATTTTTAACGCTTCTTCGACACGTCTTCAATGGCATGTAGACAACTCATGTCGAGACCACATCTTCATTAAACGGTTGTTTTCTGGACTCGTAGGCACATAAGAAAATGTGTTTTGTGACGACAACTAACTGGTTCAGTCGCTCAGGTGCTTCCTACTAACAGAGAGTTCCTTTTGAACAGACAATGGCAAATCTTGTTTGCGTGCTCTTAAACAAGTCGGTTTGAAGCGTGCGAAAATGCCAAAATGCTTTAGCAGCAACCATTCAAGATCTCTTTGTACTTGCCCGATATTGGCTTGCTGGATAGAAGCATAAAACTTAGCAAAACTCGCGTTCGATGATATTTTTTGATCAGTCTTCTGGCTTCTTGTTGCAAAAAAGCCGCCACTAATTTTTCTGTAACGTCTTTCTTCAAACATGCTCGTTCTGCTAAGTGCAACGTACATCGTTCATCTGGGATGCGGCGATTAAACGTGTCCCAAATAACACTTCAGAGTTTTTCTGTGTTGCGCCCGATAATTTGTAAGCACTTTGCTGTGCGTGTCTCACTGCCTCCCCTAAAGTCGTAAACGCCTTTGTCGATAAACGTAACAACATTTCTTGGCCTTCTGGCGGCAGTCTGTGCAATCTCAATCAAGAAAATTAAAATACCGCCATCTGCTGATGCATCAAACCCGTCAGGTCTCGTGCCCCTGTATAAGACCCTTTTTCACACCAAAAATATTGGCCAGAACAACCAATTTGCGGATTTTGTGCATAGGTCCGCACGTTAATAAGAAACACAAAGGCGCATCTTCAGATAAGCACTCTGAGATTCCCAAAGCAAATTGAACATGCATTCAGCAAATAAGCGTTTTACCTGTACGCAGTCCAAATAATTCGTACAGTCCCCTAGGTGTGGTATAAAATAAGCCCGCCTTTGGCTTTGTTGGATCATGACTTTAAAGACGCGTTTTGTGAACCAACTAATTTATCAAAAGCTTCTTGACTGTCCTTTTATTTCTGCAAAGCAGGAATTACAGCTTTACTTGTATAAAAACGGGTCGGCGTTTTTTTCATGTATGCTTCCTTATACAATTCATTTAAATAACGGCTGACGTTAAGACCGGTCGAGTTCTAAATGCCTCAAGCAAACTCTTTTTGCTGCCCAACGTGCACGTTGTGTTTCACTAAATACGTTGGATATCTTTTTTTCGCGGACAGCAAATCCTACTCCTCCTCTTTTTGAAACCGGATACTTAAACTTGTTAAAGTAGCGGATGAACTTCAAACCCCTACTTCTATTTGCTTCTATTTCTATATCATTTTCAATTGCTATTAAATTAAAAGGTATACCGTTTAATCTTTTTAGTTACGTGCACCTTTTATTTTTGTTTGCTTCTTTCGGAGTTTTTTTTCTTTTAATTCGGTACTGCTGATTGTCTCCTCTGTTTATCTTGTGAAGCAGCTGAAAGTTTGTTGGTTCTGAGGATTATGCGTTCCTTTTTTGCTTTTATTTTTTACTTTCTTCCTT
>Ga0163217_1007723_pt1 | contig 10030 bp, 9 predicted proteins | sample SynspAceP_FD_185933 | JGI IMG/M metagenome (GOLD analysis project Ga0163217, IMG submission 185933) | Saline lake microbial communities from Ace Lake in Antarctica - Synechococcus sp. Ace-P (PacBio error correction) | ecosystem: Environmental > Aquatic > Non-marine Saline and Alkaline > Saline ...
AGAGAGGATTCTGGCAAGGCCGAGCCGGCTTTTTTGGGTGGTGGGGGGGGGGCCCTTTTTTTTTTTTCTCGTCAACCGGAAAAACCGCAAAACGGCCCCCCGCGAACAGCCGTCGGCCGGCCAAAAAAACCGATGCTCCCCACTCCCTCCAAAGCTACCAGGGGGGATTTGGGTTGAAAAAAAGGCCCTCAACGCGGGCCAACAGCCAGATCACGTGGAGGCGCCCAATGGGTCCGCCCCAATCCTGGGGCGCCAGCATGAAAAGCCCAGAAAGGCCGCGCAAGGACTGGCGCCTTCCAAGTGGCCCTGACCCTCTACAACAGATTTCTCGGCCGTTTACCACCAGGGCAGCCTCCCTGGCCCAGGCTCCAGATCGCTCAGAACTTGAGCGCCCCTGGGCAAGGCCGGCCCTGGAGGCGCAGCGACCAAAAGTGGCTGCCGCCAGGGCAGTTTGTCCCGCCCTGATCACCCGCGCCTCGTCAAGCCCATGAGGGCGATGGGCCTCCGTTTGCAGTTGCGTCGCCGCCTGCTGGCCGGCCACGCCGAAACCATTCTCAAGGGCAGCAGGGCTTCCCCGCGCAATCCCTTCCTGCCGCTGCGATAGGCCCCCCGCTGGAATGGAGCGCCTGGCGAAAGCCCATGTTGCTTCTGCTGAACAAAGATCCGTCCAGCGGGACGTCTGCTGATCACCCAGGGGTGGGCTGTCGGCATAACGCCACTGGCGGGAGGCGACGCGAGCTGGCGCTGTGCTGGCGTTGGAGAAAGAGCACCTACCGGCTGTGGTTCTTCACCACAGTTCTGCTGCCAGGCGGAGCCAGCCCAACCCACCGTCACCCTTCAGTCTCTTTGCCCCCGCACAAGGGGGGCGCTTCTGTCCCTCGCGGAGGCCTCCCTGCGCGCCCAGCCTTACGCGGTGATCGCCGGCGCCCTGCCCTGGCGTATCAGCTCAGGCCAGGGCACGGGGGAACCGAGCCTCCTGACCTGGCGACCCACTTACCTGCGAAGTGGCGATCGCCCGGGGCGGGGATTCCGGCCGTCTGCCGGAACTCCTCCGCCCCCTACAACCTGCTGTGTCCTGCAGTGAGTGTTTCCTGATGACTCGGCCCGGCGCCAGGAGCATGTCGCCGGCTTCCAGCATCAATGCCGCTCGCGCTTTGCCGGTATCTGTCTGTTGACCGAGCACTCCAATTCTGACTGGTTGAAAGGCCATGGACCCTGCGGAGCCCTGCTTGAAGCGGTGCCACCAAGGTTCCGTATTTCACGTGCCAGATTCGAAAGCTCACGGGGATCTTTTGTGGAACAAGAAGCGGCGTCCAGCGCCCCCCTTCCCATCCCATTGATCGATTTGCTCGCTCCCTTAGTCCCACCCCCATCGCTGTGGATTTCGCAAGACCGACTCGGTCGCTTGCCGGAGAAGCTCGAACCAACGCAATCGCCGCGTGGCCAGCTATCGCCGAGTTGGTCCGGCCATTGCCTTTCACTACGCGCTCTGACCCCGAGGCGCCGACGACCTTAATCCAGTTCGCCCTGCTGTTGAATCCGGGCCGCTGAAGCTTTTCTAACCCACTGGGGACGCCCGTTTGTTTCCCAGCCTTTTTGCCCGGCAGCACTCCGCGGTCCATCCTCAATTACTGGAAGATCAAGCGGCGCGACCCCGTTACCCAGGCGCCACAGAACCGAAAACGCTCGCCAACTGAAACGACCTGGCCCATGCAGGCCGCCGCGAACCCAACGCCACGGAGATCGCGGCCGCCTTGGCTTCGAACCGACCCAGTGCAAACGGTTGGAGCAGCTTCGGCGGCCTGGCCAGGAACACGGTGTCTCTTGATCTCCACGGATTCGAGTTTGCCGCTCCAGACAGCCCGCAACGCTGTCAGGGCTGAGGAAGGAAGGCCAGCGGTTCTCGAGCTCAGATGCGCGCCCTGCAAGCGTGTCAGCGCGCGTGGTCTGGAGGTGCAGTCTCCGGCAGGCCCAGCAGAACGATGAATGTCATCCCCGATGACCGTCACCGCCCCTGCGCAGGCTCTCGTCCGAGCCTCAGGGACCGATCGAAGGAAATCAACCAGGATCTTAGTTCGAGTTGAGGTCCATCTCCGTGCATCTGTTGCTCCAAGCGTGTGAATGCGCCGCTGACAACGCCCAACTCCCGTCCACACACGCGCGCCAGAAGGTGAGCTGCGCATCTTTGCGCTCCTGTAGGCACGCGACGCCTCGGGGCACTGTTCGCTGCCGACAACAGCCGAAGGAGGGAACATGAAAAATTTCAACCAACGGTCAGCACGTCGCGTGCGGTAGCTTGAATCCGACACTGTGCCATTATCAACCCTAGTGAATCCCCTCTGCCGCCACCAACATCATAACAGCCGGAATCGATCAGCAAGCACAGAACCAGTTCGGTGTTGAAAGTCGCTGAATCAGAAACGAACTTGCCGACGCCAGGAATCGTTCTTTCCCTCACCGTGGCCCTCTCCGGCCGCCGCCGCTTCAGTCGCTCCGCCCAGCATTCTCGCGATGCGGCCAGCGCACCGCCCCCTCAATGGCAAAACCTTCAACAAGGGCCGTGCTCCACTCCAATCAGCGGAGGATGTCCGACCCCGCATCTGGATCAACACCGCACCGGGTCCGCCGGGCCCGGAGACCGCCAACAGCTCGACAATGCCCCCGCACATTCAACCGGTGAATTTGGCCTGCAATGTCCCATCACACAGTAATTTTCCTGAAGAATGCCAGCGCCTGGGCGACGCGTATGGCGCGCAACGACGATTGCCCACATCGGATCAACCGGGCGAAGCCTGTCGCCCTGGAGCTTCGACCGTGCTGTTCGCAAGTTTCGACTCCCTATTTAGGCAAACCACCTGAGGATGAAGCCGTTGGGCCGCGCCCCCTGGAACACCGGACCGGGACCACAAAGCCGTATGCATGCTGCGCAATCAAAACTGGATTCGAAGATGCCTGCAAAGCTCGTGACCCCTCCCAAGACCGGGCCCGTCCTTCCACACCCGGCTGCCGGCCCGGGCAATCGCAACGGCCGTTGCGGGGCGCAGCACGGAACCGTCCCAGATGCTCACGCTGCGGAGGACCAAGACGGCCGACACTGATGCCGTCCTGATCAAGGGGTGCTGCTCCAAGGCCCGCAACCTATCTTAGATAAGTTGCCCAAAATCAAATGATGCAGGTTCTCCCCGGTCGGGGCGTGGCCTCGTGAATGCCTATTGAAGGCCTCCACACCACAGATCTCAGCAGCGTCCACTGCAAGTGCCGCTCCACACAGCACCCTCGCCACAATTCGGAACCCGTGACGTCCAGTGAATCACGGCCAGCCGCAGCCTGGATTCGGCTCTCGCAACATCGCGCAACCTACGCGTGCGTGTGCAATCTCGATCTCAAACAGCGCCCTAAGTTGGTTCTCTACCATCCGCAGCCCTGGCAATCAAGCAACCGCCTTCAGCGTCATCGAGCGAGAACCAGCCGAGGGCTACCGCGACAGTTTCACGTGGCACAATCCGGGAGAACCTCCCTGGGTCACTCACCCTCTCCCCGGGTGAACAATCGCTGAGGGGAACCTGGTTTATCCGGCCTGAAATGGCACACCCTGGCCACTTACCAGTGTGTTCCGGCCTCGCAGCTCGCCCAGCTGCTACGCAGCGCCGTGAGGTCCCGCCGCGGAAGCGCAGCATCTATCTACGGGGGAAGAAAAAGGGAAGCGCCAGCTCCCCCGCCTTGGCGCACCGCCAACCGCCGTCGTGCCCCTGCCCCCACCCGCGCCGGCGGGGGCAACAGGCCAGCGGCCACCCACAGCCCAGGCCATCCTCCCTAACTCCCAGGCCTCCCTCGCCCGGGCCGCGCGTGGATCCCCGACCTGGGATCAGCCCTTACACCCTTAACCTTGCCCGGCTGAACCGTGCCTCCCTCAAACAACTCCAGCCTCCCAGAGCCAAAAACCGGACCTCCCCAGGCAACCCAGTCTTGGCTGATGCTATCAAGCAGCCGCCACTGCCAAGCCAGGAATTTCTCTCAACCAGATGGATGAGCGCTAGACGCGCCGCCGGGAGCAGAGGTAAGGGAGCAGTCGGCTGAAACTGAACGACCGATACAAAGCGGTCAGCCTCATCTGCCATTGGATCGTCTTGCGCATTTGAGTCAACTTCAGCAGTGGGAGGGATGAAAACGGGCGGCACTGGAGCGACTCCTCAACCATCTGCACAGTGAAAGATGCGAGAGCGAGAGGACGACGCAAACCAAGGAAGCCGTTGCATAGAAATGTCCGTGCCCTGGCCACATCACCAGGCGAACTGGTTTCGATCTCGAAGCGCCTAAGCAATAGCCCAGGTGCCTGAGGGCTTGCTACTCCGGGACCACGCGAGCCGCGATGCCGCAGCCTCCTGCAGATCACGGGCAGAGGGCTCAGGACGATCTGCCCGGATTTGGCAAGCAGAAATCCGACCGCTCGGCAGAGCCGCATCCCCGAGCGACGGGTCGTTGGCGAGCCAGAACCCGCGCCGCCGTGGGCCCGACGAACTGGATCAAGCCTGCTGGCACAAGGAAGCATGGCTCAGCTTGTAGGCAACCCGAGCAATGCGCGGTGCTGGAGGCCTCCATGACTGGCGGCCCAGGCAGATTGCCCCAGTCCGACCAATCCATGGCCCCGTTCCACCTGGTCGTTGGCTGAGCATGGATTTCTCGTGTCATTGCCGCTGGCCTGCAGGGCCGCGCATTTTCGATGGTGAGTGCTGCCGGATGCCTGAATGAGATGCTGCCTCAGCCCACCCAGCCGAACGTCTCGGATCGGGCTCCGCAGGGATCCCGCACCTGACCGCAGGGCGCCCATCACGCTTCCCGCCTCGATGCGCGGGCATCCCAAGCTGGGGGCATCACCTCCTTCCAGACCTGCAGCAAACCATGACCTGCAAGGGGCCCTGCGTCACGAACCGGCCCACCCAGACCGGCTCGCTCAAGTCTCAATCAAGATCAGAGAGCTACCGCGAAGCAGGCCTGAATCACCATCCCGACGCCGCCGGCAGCGCCGATGCGATCGCCGCCTTAAAGAGCCTACAGTTGCTGAAGAGCTCTATCCGCCTAAGGCCTGAGTGCCTCATGTTTCGCATCTTGGTCTTATGTCGAGCGTTGACTGAGGTCTGGTTGAGTTCGGTTACAGCGATTGGGCCCTTGGTCTATTCGCCTTCTCCGCCCTGCCTGCACCTCAACTAGCTGTTCAGGTTGCAGCCTTCGCCAAGTTTCGGTTTTGTCATTGGGTGATGGCTCTTGTGTTGCGTCCCTGGTTTCTGCCACGGATTGGCTGTCCAATCCGGTCGTTTGGCCACTGGTCCAGTACTAACGAGCCCTTCCTAAACCTTGCAGGGACTGGCATTGCCTTTCTTGCTACCGCTTAAAAAGCAGGCTACGCAGGGGCTTGCGCCAAGCTGAGACGCCTTCGCCGTGCTCCTCTTAGGTCAGCACGCGATCAGGAACGAGGGGAACAGGGAAGTTGTGAACTCAATTTGCGATCGAAGGGCTTCTGGCCAGCACCTGCGACGCGCCGGCGGCCCAAAGTTCAGATCAAGTTTGCCCAGTGCCTAAGACTCCGATCTTCATCGTGTTCCCTGAGAGCGACAGACAAGGACTGAACGCGCCCGGCTGGTTTTGTCCAGACGATGCGACTCGAAGTAGACCTGACAGAACCGAAATCATCTGGCGATGTGCTTTTGACAACTTCTGAAGCGTTTATGCGTTGGTTGGAGCCGCTTTGCATGGAACGCATCAAAATGGCGATCAATGAACTTTCTTCATCGTAAGCCCGTGAATGTCCGCTAATAATATATCGCGGTTTTTGTGGTGTTTCGAAGATATGCTACATGCCGATATCATGAAGTAGGCGGAAAATCGCAGCAGATGCGCTCGAATAGGGTGTAGGAATGAAGCTTGTTGGGTCGAAAAGCTAATCCAAGCGGAAACGTGTTCATTCTCTCCCAATCGGATCATATTCAGGCCCAGTAGCCACCTCCGATCGCGTAGATCGTATAACCGAAGGATTGACCCGTGCGTGTGTGCTCAAGATAGTTTAAAATCATTCCTCACCAGAGACGCATCGCAAAGGTGATTTCTTGGGCGCCGAACCATGTCAACAACTGCAGAGTATCAGACCCGCCCAGTTGATAGCATCGGGCGCTTTCTCGCAATTCCATCGAAAACTGGCCGATCTGCGCTTGTGATTTCAGCAATTCCAATCGCCAGGCGCGATTTTGGAGTTGAACTTTTCGGCAATCACCGATTGCCAAGAACTCGCCGCCGCCAGAAGATTGGCCTGCATCCCTACGTCGAATGGACCCGAGGTACCAAACCCGGTCGAAACCGATGACTCAACTGGTCGATGTCGCTGCCAAACCTGATGTGTGCTCAAGAACGGTGGCAACCTTCACTACCTAACACGGATCCTTGATCTTCAAACATATCGATAGGCGGAGCACTCCCAACTGCAGCTTCTGCTGAAAAGCAGGTGTTTGCCGACACGCAATCACAGCTTCCTCTGCCGCCGATATCAAAGATGAGGCCTTATCCACGCCAATGCGATTGAATTCGAACGGCCAAAGAACAGACGCTTCCTCTTTGCCGAAATCATCCGGGAGTCAGCCACTGCGGCTCTCCAACACGCTAAAGGCTCACCATTCTGCGCTTTCGCGTAGGCGCTGCGTGCGGGCGGTTATCAACCTGATCGAACGCCAACCGTTTCAGCGAACCGCACATAGCGCCTGAATCACGCAACCCAGTTTCAAAGGCGCGATCCGCCGATTGCCTGGTGCGAAAACCCCACTCCCCAGCTTGACCACCTCTTTTTCGCGCTCAATCACTTAAATCCGCTCGCGATCGCCTCCAGATGATCATGTGAATGGAGTTTCGATCCAATATCGATCGCGGCGAGTTTCATCGATCAGCCAGACGTCAGTTCGATCATCATACGTCATTTTAAAGTTTGATGAGCTGACGTGGACCCTCAAAACTGGAACCATTCCTTAGAGAGCTCCCTTGGCCAGACTTGGCCAGGAAAGCCCAATTGAGAACGCAAGCGCCACAACCCAGAGCAGAATCATCCGCAGCTTCGGCAGGCCGACAGCTGCTCAACAGGTCAGACTGTCGCCGATGTCTGTCGGCCTTGGAGGTCTCGGCTTCCCACGACACCGCGCACCAGCGTCTACGAGAGATGAAATCCGCGAGGCCAAGAGACTCAAGGACTGGAGCACGAGAATACTCAGCTCAAACGATTGTTGCCAACGCAGAGCTCGACAAGCCATGTTCAAGGAGTTGCGAGGGAAACTCTAAGCCGGAACGACGCGCAGAGCCGTTGTGGTTTCTGCAAGGAATCTGATTCCGGTTTCGCAGCGGCGCGCCTCCGTCTGACAGGACAGAACGCACCACCCAACGCCTCGACGCAGGCAACGCGTTGTTCGATCTGAGGCACAAGCTCGCAGCCAGCATCCTGGCGTGGCACGTCGCCATGTCCTGGGACGGCGCTTGGGTCTATCGGCGCCCTTGCTCCTGGATGCTGAGCGTGAACCACAAAGCGGCGTCAACGGATCTGCGGAGAAGGGTTACAGCGGCCTCTGCCCCGCAAGAGAAGCGGCTCGAGAGCGCAAAACGAATCGAAGAGCTCTGAGGGGCGGAGTAGCCACATCACGTATGGGCGATTGATTTCCAGTGATCAGACTAGAATGCAGGAAAATCTCAAGTTCTTGAATGCGTTGGAAGAATCCATCGCGTCTGTCGTGCCATGTCGGGTGGGCCCGGCGCTGCAAGGCTGGGATGTTTGATCGACACATTGAGGAGCCTACTCAAACCAGCATCCAGCACCCACCCACCTCTCACACGGAACAAATGGACCAGAGTTTATTGGCCCAAGCCTGCAGAAATGGTGCACAGGAGTGGCCACTGGCGTCGCCTATATCCACCAGATCACCCTGGAGAAGGCGTCATTCGTTGAATCCTTCACTGGCAGGCTCAGGGATAATCCCTAAATATTGAACTCTGTCTCATCGGTCAATGAAGCCAAGATCTTGGCGGAAAGGCACAGAATGGAGTACAACACATACAGACCGCATCGCCTCTCAAGGGCGTACGCCCTTGGAAGTCCTCCAGCCCCAAAATGGGAAAAAATAAAAAAAAAAGAAAAGCGGCATGACAACCCCCAACCCAGCTCTCACTGAAGGACCACTGATGGGGTCACGTCAAGCCGCTCGTGGATGAACCGCAGTTCATCGCCAAACCGTCGCTTGCAGCGGATTGAGCTGACTTGATGCAACCCTCATTGTGTCATGCAAGGTTGGCTCTCCTCGCGGCCCGCTCTTGTTCTGGCGGCATCGCGGCGATTCACTTGGCAGCGGAAAATTCGAGGTCGTACTCTGTGGCTATTGGAAACGTCTGCTCAGGCTCCTGTGAGTCTCATCCAACTCCTGTTCTCGGTCTTGAAATGAGTCTTAACACTCAAGTTCTCATACAAATTCTCTTGAATAGTCTTCTCTGACGTGAACTCATCTACGCGTCAAGTTAGTACTCCATCGCGCTTGCATGTTTTGCTGGTTCACGTGACCTCAGCGCGTGTGTTATTTGTGCTCGTTTCTTCCGAGCGCAAACCGCTTGATATGAATCGTATCAGCATTCCCAAGTCAGCTTATGGCTAGTCGCATTTCAAAAGACCATAATTCTAGAGTACAGGTTGACGCGACTGGTTACGTGCGTGCTATCGCTTGTCTCGCAAAGAGTTCACCTTGTCTCGAATAGAAGTGAGAATGAGGTCCCAATCCTGGAAACCAGAGCTGATTCGGCGTAGTAAGGTTCGGTCAGTACCAGCGAGCCTGGGGCCCTGATTCGCGCTTCCCCTAAAAAAAATTTTGCAAAGACCCTCTTGAGGCAAAACCCTTTGGCGCCACAAAACGCCTCCTCGCGAAACCTCGGCAAGGTAGCCGTCACCCCTGAGCATAAGGCTGTACGGGCGAGTTCCAGCTGGACGTTTTTAGACCGAGGGTCTGAATTCCGTCGATCAGGAAGTCGAAATAGGGCGCGGCAACGGCGGCGTCTTCCGTGCCGAGCAGCACCAGGGGAAGCGGGCTTCAAGCGCGGCGCATCCTCCCTGCAAAAAGCCCGCCATCGAACGCCAGGCTAGTTGTACATCTCCCCTGGCACCGACAACCGATCTCCTGGATTTTTCAGTGCTGCCGGCCATCACGCCATAGGTACCAGGCGCAGGTAACCAACGAAAATCACGCAGCACTGGGCCCCGCGCCGCTGACCGTAGGCATTGCCACCTGGCGACGTATCGGGCTTGAAGTCGAAGCAGCTGGTCTGGCCATTCACTGAACAACTTTTTCTCGTTTCGGCTCAGCAACCGGGCAATCCGATGCGCTGGTATACAGAAGCCCGAGAGAATGCGCCATCGAACGCAACTCCCGCCGCTGATAAGCGGAGCTGATCATCGCTTGCAGGATCAGAATCCCGACAACGCTCATCTCATCTTCGACCACCGCGCCCAGGCCACCTATCGACCCCTTTGGCCAGGGGACCCCTAAGGGAGCCCATGTGTAATGCCCCTTTGCATCTAGGGTCAAAAGTTCGTTTCTGCCTGGGCCGAACCGCTGGGGTCTTTGCGAGGTGCTGTTAATTGGTTCTCTACTTGCCGGCAACAGGCACGAACTGGAAGCTGTGACATCCACGGCCTCAACCACGAGGACAGGGTGGCCCCGTACGGCTGATTCGCGAAGGTGAGTCTGGTCTGTGTGGTTTTTCCGTGCCAATAGCCCTCCCTGGCCGAGAAACGTGCGCAGTGCGTGTCAGCACCGGGGCCCACGCCATCTGGGGCCGAGCTGGATCAACCCACAACGATTCCTGCGATCGCCGCAAAAACCGCCCTGCATCCTCGCGAACACTGTGTGGCTTGCAGTGTTCAGCACCTTGAAGACCAGGCCCAGGCGCCTCCTGGAAGCAGACGTTGGTCCAGGAAACCTGCGCCGCATGCGGCTGAGCATAAGAAAGCGAGCCGATCATC
>Ga0163217_1078600_pt1 | contig 10030 bp, 11 predicted proteins | sample SynspAceP_FD_185933 | JGI IMG/M metagenome (GOLD analysis project Ga0163217, IMG submission 185933) | Saline lake microbial communities from Ace Lake in Antarctica - Synechococcus sp. Ace-P (PacBio error correction) | ecosystem: Environmental > Aquatic > Non-marine Saline and Alkaline > Saline ...
AGAGAGATTACCGTGGGGTAACCCGTCCTTTCCCCCCCCCCGAAAGTTTTTTTTTTTTTTTTAAAGAAACCTAGGGGCCCTTAAACTTTTTTCTGGTTTGGAAACCAACTCCCCATGGTGGGGGGGGTGGAACGGCGGTGTTTTGGTAACCAAGGCCCCCCGGGAACGTCATTTCACCCGTGGGGCGTTCTTGATCCCACGAATTACTAAAGCGATTCCGACTTCACGGAGTTTTCCGAGTTTTTGCAGACTCCGATTCCGGACCTTACGAAAGAGGGTTTTATGGGATTAGCCTTTCCACTCGCGGCTGGCAACCCCCTTTGTAACCCCCCAATTGTAAAGCACGTGTTGTAGCCCCTGGCCGTAAGGGCCATGAATGAACTTGACGTCCATCCCCACCTTCCTCCGGTTTGTCACCGGCAGTCTCCCTTAGAGTGGCCCACATAAATGTGCTGGTAAACTAAGGACAAGGGGTTTTTTGCGCTTCGTTTACGGGACTTAACCCAAACATCGCTTTCACGACACGAAGCTGACGACAGCCATGCAGCACCTGTGTCTTGAGTTCCCGAAAGGCACCAATTCCATCTCTGGAAAGTTTCTCAGCATGTCCAAAGGCCAAGGTAAGGTTTTCTTCGGCCGTTGCTTCCCGATTAAACCACATGCCTCCCCGCTTTGTGCGGGCCCCCGTCAAATTCATTTGAGTTTTAATCTTGCGACCGTACTCCCCAGGCGGTCCCAACTTAGTGCGTTTTAGCCTGCGCCACTAAAGAACTCAAGTTCCCAACGGCTAGTTTTGACAATCGTTTACGGCGTGGACTACCAAGGGTATCTAATCTTGCTCCCCACGCTTCGGCACTCCAGTGTCAAGTAATCAGTCCAGGTAGTCGCTTCGCCACGGTGTTTCCTTCCTATATCCTACCGCATTTTCACCGCTACACCAGGAAATTCACTACCCCTCTAACCGTACTCTAGCTGAAGCAGTTATGGATGCAGTTCCAAGGTTGAGCCGGGATTTCCAACCCCCATCTTACTAGCCCTACGCGGCGCACTTTACGCCCAATAATTCCGATTAACGCTTGCAAACCCTCTGCTATTACCGGCGGCTGCTGGCACAGAGTAGAACGGTTGCTTTATTCCTGTCGTAACGTCAAGAATTGCAAGCGTAATTAAACTACAAACCCTTCCTTCCCAACTTAAAGTGCTTTACAAATCCCGAAGACTTCTTCACACACCGCGGCAATGGCGGATCGGCCCTTTCCGCCCATTGTCCCAAATATTCCCTCACTGCTGCCTCCCGTAGGAGTCTTGGACGGCGTGTCCCTCCAGTTCCAGTGTGACTTGATTCAATCCTCCTCAGAACCAGTTTACGGATCGGTCGCCTTGGTGAGCCGTTTACGCTCACAACAGCTAATCCGACCTGGGCTCAATCTGATAAGCGCAAGGTCCGAAGATCCCCTGCTTTCTCCCGTAAGGACCGTATGCGTATTAGCGTCCGTTCCGAACGTTTATCCCCCACTATCAGGCAGATTTCCCCAGGTATTACCACCCCTCCCCGCCGCTTCTCAAGAGAAGCAAGCTTCTCTCTACCGCTCGACTTTGCATGTGTTGGCCTGCCCGCCAGCGTTCAATCTGAGCCATGAATCCAAACTCTTCAGTTTTAAGAAACTGATTGGTTTTGTGAAAACCCTAAACTTGGCTCAAGCTTATTACACAAAAACTCCAGTGAAATCACTAGAAGTAACTTGCTTAAGGCTGATAATCTTTTTTCGATATCAGATCCATTCGACCAAGCACCCACCACGAATTAAACTACTTGAATTCACATTGTTTAAGAGAGCGATTCGGTATTCGGCGTTTCGCGCTTAACCAAGGCCGCGTATCTTACGCTAAACCTTCTAATCTTCAAGGCATTTTGTGAGAACTTACATCTCAACAAATCTTGCTTGGCTGGTCCCGAAGAAACAAAAACCTTTTCTCGTGACCGGGAGGCGCATCTCTTACAAGGAGCCAAAACCCCCTGTCAACCAGCTTCCGTGAAACTTCTCTGAAACCCGGAGCCCGAAGCCCTGGAAAACCAAACCTGCCCTGGCCCTTCCCGGTGAGCGGCGCATTCTACGCTAACTCACACCCTGTCAACCGGTAAATTATCGCTAACTTATTGATTGTAAAGCGCTTTATGCAAAGCGCCTGACTGGGGCAGACGCGCATTATAGGGGCTCAAGAAAAAAACCGTCAAGGGTTTAATGAACGATTTAAGACAATAAAAAGCCCGCCTAAACCGGCTTTAACCCCAGTCAAGCGGGCTCTGTAACGGCTATCTAATACCGACAGAATAACGGGCTGATATGCGCCCTGTTCGATCTGGTCACCGCTTGCCTCGGAACGAATGCCCCTTGTCGATCACTCAACCATCCGGTCGGATACCGCCAGCGCAAAGCTCAATACCTGCTCTGAGACCACGATTGCTGATCTTGCGCATTGCTTAGATCTCATTCAGCGTCGTTGCCAGTTTGCCTTGATGATCGAATGGCTGAATGCCTTCCAGTGGGCCTCGGTCCAGCAGCAACACCTTCGGGTCTGCCGCCAAGCGCGCGCAATAGCCAGTTGCTGCTTGTTGGCCGCCAGACAGGTTTGCGGCTTTGCGATGGCGGCATTTCAGCAAGACCGGAAAACAGCTCATGAAGTCGTCAGGCACCTTCTGGCGCCCTGATGCCTTCCAGCCCCGCCATGATGTTTTTCTTCACTACCCGTCAGGGTAGGAATACGCATGCGCCCCCTGGGGAACGTAAGCAAATCCGCTGGCCACGGCTGGTATGACCTGGGCCCTTGCTCAGCTCCTTGCCCATTGAAGGTGATCTCCCACTGTTTGCTGGGAATGCATGCCATCAAATGAACTTGACAGCGTGGTCTTGCCCATGCCATTGCGACCCATTGAATCGCCACCGTTTCGTTCTCACCCACATCCAGAGAGATACCCGTGGATGGACTTCACTCAATCCCGTAACTACCCGCAGATTCACAGAACCGTCGCATATCCGACTCCCTTATCTTAGTGGCGCAAGGGTACACCGCTCGGATGACCTTCATTGTTCTGCCACGCTCAATCCATCTTGCCCTCGGCCAGCAATTTGCCCTGATGCCAGCACCGTGACCCTTGTTGGCGATAATCCTTGACGAAATCCCATATCGTGTTCGATGACGATAAACCGAGCGGTTCTTGCTGATCCGCCGCAACAGGTCAGCCGTTTGCCCTCCTTCGGCACGGCTCATGCCCAGCCACCGGCCTCGTCGAGCATCAGCAATTCCGGTGTCCTGGGATCAGCAGCATGCCTAATTTCCACCACTGCTTCTGGCCATGACTGAGCAATCCGGGCGCTGGTTTCAGGCGGTCGGAGAGGAAGAATCCTCGGCCGGCTATGGCCCCTGACCCGCTCGGTGACCTGCTCGGTGACCTTGAAGAACAGGCTCCAAACACGGTTCTGCCGCCGGGGTAGGACACTGCAGTTTTTTCCCCTGACGGTGAGGTTTTCATAAATGGACGGGGTCTGGAATTTGCGCCCCTATACCCCGCTTTTGACGATCTGGTTCTCGCAGTTGGTCCCAGCTCGGTATTCTTGAAACATGATGGAGCCGGACGAGGCCCGCGTCTTTGCCCGCAGATCAGATCCAAGCAACGTTGGTCTTGCCAGCGCGTTAGGCCCGATAACCAACCCGCACCTCATCCCGCTCGACGTTAACAGGTTGAGGCCGTCCAAGGCCTGAAGCCCATCAAAAGACACCGTCAGATTCTTCAAATCGACAACAAATATAGGAGAACGTCATGACTGCACCTCCTGCGCAATAGGCGGTTTCAGGCGGGCTTCTTTGCTTTGCCGGCGCAGCACTTGGTTGATTCTGCGGGCTGGACGTAATCGGCATAAATGCCGCCAGACCCTGCGGAAAAGAGCAGTAACCACTCCAAAATAAAAGAGCGCACCCATGAACACGATCCACAGTTGCGGAAAGGTTTCCGACAGCATTGTCTTGGCCAGGTGACCAGCAAGCGCGCCATAACCGCGCCGATCAAGCGAAAAGGCGCCCGCCCACCGCAACAGAAAATAACCATCTCGATGGATGCGACGTACCGACAAAGGAGGGCGACATGAAAACCCACCCTGAAGGCGGAACATGGCGCCGCCAATCGCGAAACAACGCCAGCCAGCGCGAAAGACGAAGATCTTGATGTTGGCCACGTCAATAACCGGAAAAGCGTAACGCGATCTTCCTGGTCGCGCATGGCGATCAGCAACTTGCCGAAGCGACTGTTGAGTACGAAACTGGCCGATGAGCAGGCAGTATGATCAACGCCACGCAGCAGACGAAGTAGAGAATGTAACGCGCGCTGTCCGTGCGGATATCCCCAGCCACAGCAGGTCCTCAGGTCGTGAATGCCATGGATGCCGCCGGTGTTAAAGCACCTGCTGGCCAATGATCAAGGATGGTCCGCAATCGAGGCGATCGCCTGAGTGATGAATCGCAAAATCAACGCCACCCACCCGCCGCTTGAACATGGCAAAAGCCGATAAAGAAGGGCTTAACCAGCGCCGGCACGGTCAGGATCAAGCACAATAGTTCAGAAAAACAGACTAATTGAATGGCATCCACAATCATCGGCAGTTCGGTGATCTGGGTTTCCAGTCCCAAATGAAAATCCGGAATGCGGCGTGCTTTGGAATCCGAAGTGAACTCGGTGCCGAGGACTCCACTTGAGGAACATGGCCATAGCAGTAAGCCAACCGCAAACCGAAGAAATCCACTGACCCAGGCTGAGAATACCGCCATAACCCCCAGCACAGCACCAAGCCCCCACGGCGCAAAGGCGTAAAGGTCAGATACTTGCCCACAGGTTGAATGACGGAAAATATCCAGCGTCAAAGGGCAGTATCACCATCAAAAACGCACGGCCAGCGCCAGCAAATGCAGCAGGCGTTTGCCCCTCCCCCGAAATGCTGCCTATCCATCTGTGCATAATCAATACCTCTCCAGCTTGGCACGCCGATCAACGGCGCACCTTTGCTTGCAGAGCCCCTGGGACGAATTCATGCAGAATGCCGAACCACAAACCGAGAGCGTGGAATGACCCTTTGCCATGGGAACGCGCTGAGGAAAGAACTCCATTATCGACTGCGCCTGGGCAATAACCGAAGCCGATACCAACGGTGCCGAGAATGCTGGCTGCGGGCCGCCCAAAGACAAACAATCAGGAAGGTGATCGACGCATATAACAGCGAACCCGTAGTTGGGGCCGGTCGAGGCATGTAGTGGAATGCCTCACCGGCGACAACCCGCAAATAACGCAACCCAATGCGAAGGTGAAGCGGGTCCAACCCGCTGGTATTGATACCCGCAGCGTTGGCCATGGCGCGAATTCTGTGTTGTCGCGCGCACCTTGATACCCCAGCGCGAAACTTGGTACAGCAGTTACGCGAAAAAACCCAGGGTAAATGAAGAAAATAAACTACCCATGACGAAAACATGCCGTTCATTGGATATCGATAATATCGGTAGGGCGCCCAGGCGAGCCCATCAAAACAGTCGGCAAGGCTGAACACTCACTTCACGCGGCCCGAAGCCGGAGCGAAACGCCCTGTGCAATGATCAGACCACAGACCCCAAGGTAAGCCAGCAGCGTGTCCAGCGGCCGGTTGTACAAACAATCGAGATCATGAAGCGTTCGACCAAGAATAGCCCCAGAAATGAAGGGTCCCCGGTAAACGCCGCCACTATGGCGACGAAAATAGATGTGTTCCATCCAGGGCCAGATCCTGGGTGGCCCCAGCACCGAGACCAACCAGGTTAATGTAGGGCGCCCAGGGTAAAGAAATTCCGCCGTGGGCCATGTTGATGACGCCCATTAACTGCCCGAAAATAAATCCGCCAAACCCAACGCCAACCAGCAAAGACGCAGAACAGGCTAAGCCCACTGAAATCACCTGCATGACAAAGATGGCCGTCAAGCTTGCCTGCGTGGAAAATTCCGCCATATCCGTCTCCCTTGAACTCGATACGGTGCCGGTCAAACAAAGAACCGCAACCGGGTGTTGATTTACGGCTTAACGGGAAGCGACTTATTGATAACCTTCTGGGAAGGGATTCGTTCGATCAGGTCGGACTCGGTAAACCACTTTGGCTTGACCGTTCGGCCTGCCATTGACTACACGCAACTTGCTCCACAGGTGGTTGTTGCCGTCACTTTTCAACATAGCCTTCAGGTGCGCTGGGTCACTCGAATATCCGGTGACGCGGCAAGACACGGCATCGACATCAAAGCCTGCCGGCCTTTATTCCACTGCGGCTTTCCACAACCAGGGGGCCGAGGTTTAGGCAGCCTGAAGTCCACGTCGCCGATCACGACCTGTCTTCAACCCCAACGGGCCTTGGAAACGCTTTGACCGAAACTCGGAGTTGTTGTCGTTTCCAGCGACTGGAAAAATACTTCATGGAGAGTTTAGAAACCGACCATGTTCTCAGGCCGCCAATCCAGCACTATCGTCTTCAAGTCACGGAGATTGGTCCATGATGGTCTTGACGGCCAGCCGTGATGCCCGGCAAGCATCAGCTGTTTCCAACCAGGCGACGTGGAGCCGCCAACGATGCTGGAGTCACTGACGTCGGCTGCGCAGACGGATCTTGTTGATCAGCGAACCAAAGTTTTGGTATTGCCCAGCGGGTAATTACTCTTCACCGACCAACAGTGCCACCCAGAACATTCTCGATTGTGGCTTTGGCGCGCAATCTTGTTGGAGGTACGTGGGGCCAGATGTAATCAAGAGCCACAGATAGAAAGGTCTTGGCATCTTCTCTTTGGCGATTCCAGTCCAGGGCCGGCCCAAGAATCTGCCTGGGTGGCTTCCTGGCCGGTGGGAGATCACGTTCCTTGGACTGCTCAAGCCCTTCATAGAAGGTCGGGTAGTAGAGCATAGCCGTTTTTTCTTTTTCGAAGAACCGGCATACGCCTTACGTGATGCGGAGGTCCAGCAACCGAATACAGCTGCCAACCTTGTCCCGGGTCAGTTAACTTGCGGGATTTCTCAGCAAAGGTCGGCCAGTCACTGGCGCCATCTTCCGACAATCTCGATCTGCCGGCCAGACACACGCGCCCATCGCGTTGATCTGCTCGATAGCGAGCATTTCAAGCTTGACCGAACGGTTCTCACTGATCGCCACGGGTGCCGTGATGGAATGCAGGATGCCGACCTTGGACGGTACTCGTCAGTGACCAGCCAGGCCAGTCGTATTGACTTGATCGTTCGGGAAGTCTGCGCACCGGCCAGTCCGGTAAAGCCCCAACCAGAAGCCCCAGCGCCAGCGCCAACACATGGCGCTTCCAGGCGGGCATCTTTGCGTAATTGATTCTTGCATAGGGTGGTTCTTTCCTAGATGTGGATGAAACCGACCAGGCGAACCCAAAGTCCCCAGCTCGCCAGTCTGTCACCCAACCCCTGAGCAACCCTTGTGCCATTACCGGAAAAATCCCGAAAAGAATTCCGTATCTGGCCTTAAATGACTAATTTATCAATGACCTGCACCGAAAGCGGCCAGTTAAGGCGCGAGGACTTACCCGCGTTTACCGACGAAGGCCTTTGACAAAGCGATTCCTGACATTGGTCATGACAATGTCGACTAACTCCTATGACATTGTCACTAATCCGCGACCGAGTCAAATCTGACAATAAGTTGACCTTCCTAAATCGTTAATTTACTGAAATTAATAGACTTTTACCCTTAGTGACAAAGCTTGGCACGGCTCTGCTGTGGTCTTGTTCACTGGCCTGCTTGTCTGGCCTTGAACGCCATCACCCACACAGAGGATTCATCGTCCCATGGCTGAGACATTGATCAAGATCGATCTGAGCAAGAGCCCAAGGAACACGACATCATTCACACCGCTGGCAACCCGGACGTGCCCATGGTCGCAACCGTCAAGCCAGGTGAATGATTTCCATTATCGAGTGCATGGATTGGACGGCGGGCAGACGAAAAACATGACAGCGCTGATGACGTGCCGCGATGTGGGAATCTGAGCAAGGTGCATCTACCTCAGCGGCCCGGTCGCCCGTGGAAGGCGCCGAGCCCCACGGGACCTGATGGTGGTGGACATTTCTGGACATCGGCGCCTTAGCCGACCAGAATGTGGGGTTTTCACGGGTATTTGCCAAGGAAAACGCGGCCGGCTTCCTCACCGAGCAATTTCCCCGAAGCCCGCAGACCATTTTGGGATTTTCAACGGCATCTACACCAAATCCCCGGGCATATCCCCGCGTCCGAATTTATCGCCGATGCACCCCGGCCTGATCGGCTGCCCTGCCATCGCAAGGGCCTGCTGGACGATTGGAACAAGCGTGAGCCAGGGCCTGATCGATAACGAACCCGGACCCGTGTGCCTGGCCTGGCCACCCACCTTACGCCGCCACCGCCCTGTTCGGCCGCGCTACCGGCGATGTGGCGGCAAAAAAATCGTCCAACGGGGGCGCGTACAAGTTTTCCGCCCCCTGAGCACGGCGGCAACTGCGACATCAAGGATCTGAACCCAAAGCTCGCGGTATTCTTCCGGTGTACGTCAAAGGCGGCGGGTTGTCGATGGGCGACCTGCATACTTCCTCCCAGGGCCGCGGCGAATCACCTTCTGCGGCGCGAATGAAATGGCCGGCTGGGATTCACATCCCGCGTCACCTGATCAAGGGACGGCGTGCGCAAGTACGGCGTGAAGAACCCGATCTCCAGCCCAAGCGACATGGCCCCCAGCTACAAGAAACACTGATTTTCCGAAGGCATCTCGGTCGATGAAAACGGCAAGCAGCATTATCTAGATGCGGCATGTTGCCTATCGCCAGCCTGCCTGAATGCCATCGAAATACCTGAAAAAGTTGCTCAGCGGCGGCTCCAAGGCTTAACTCGTTGCTCGGGTACCTGCACCGGTGCAGGGGCAATATCCAGCGGCATTTGGTCGCGGTGCCCAAACGTCTGCGCCACCCTGTGGATCCCGACGAGATATTCGACTTCGACATCAAATGCCAACGCCGACGGCCCGGTGATCTCGGTAAACAGTCCGGAAAGTGCCCACTCCAAGTGGATATAAGTAAACCTGCCGTGTCGGCCGCAGCCTTTTTAGGTGCGGCGACCCCTCTTTCGGACGCACCCTCAGGAGCAATTCTATGCCTTATATGATTTGACTGCCGCAATGCGCGCCTTGAAGCGCTACTGCGCTACGTCCCAGACGCCGAGCCGCAATCTGGCCCGGCCCGTGGATTGCCCGCCTGCGGGCAAGCATGCAGCGCCTGATCAGCGCGCCACGCCTGCAGGTCCTGAGTTCACATCCAACGTACCGCGCATGAGACCAATGAGCGCAGTGCCCCATCAGCCCAGAAGTCAGCCAAGGCACAGTTGTTGCAGCGGTAAAACCTCACTCAATAAACCCGTGAGGAAGGCGCCACCCGTTTCTCTCAAAGCAGCAAAGGTGGTCCGCGTCGTCCCTGGATGATCAAGTCACTGAATTCAGTGCCACGAGTTCGTGCCATCAAACCGACGCAGGCCCCACGGGACCAGTTTGTTTTCCCGTACCAAAGGAGCCTGCCCCCAAAAAAAAAAAAAATACGGTTTGGGAAAAAATTTTTTTAACCCCCTGCCTGAATCGGACATCCCCAGCAGATGAAGCGGTGGAACTGGTCGTTTTCTGAAATGGCCAAGCTGTTGGAGAACCCCTGGATGCGCCTCGCACAATACAAGGGATTCTGCGGCTACTGCACACGCTCTAATGGCCTAAATTGTGGCAAGGGTGAGCTCTGCCCATCACGGCCACCAACACCCTGGAAGTACGCTACTGCCTATGGCTTGCGCCCGAGGGACCTGGAAAGCCGGGCGTTTCAATCTGAAATATAATCAGGGCGTGACGCGGGTATGTGATGCGCAACCGATCCATCGGGCTGGTCCCGGGATGTCAGCAAAGGAGCCGCTGTTCATAATACCGTGTTGCCGTAACTGTCCCAATCAC
>Ga0163217_1090073_pt1 | contig 10029 bp, 6 predicted proteins | sample SynspAceP_FD_185933 | JGI IMG/M metagenome (GOLD analysis project Ga0163217, IMG submission 185933) | Saline lake microbial communities from Ace Lake in Antarctica - Synechococcus sp. Ace-P (PacBio error correction) | ecosystem: Environmental > Aquatic > Non-marine Saline and Alkaline > Saline ...
TTTTTTGTTAGCGATAGGAAATAGATCACTGAATCTGCTCACAGCTGCCATGGTCAAACTATTTTATATGGTGGAATTTCCACTTGAAAATGTTCACGGACTATTTCTTGTTTGTACGTCGGGAGCCTAAATTGTGGAGAGTCTGGGGATCACCCGGCTAATGGAAGAAGTCTATTACCAGTCGACGATCACCTTTCCCAGGGTCCGCCCTCAGCGCTCTGCGCAATGAAACAACTTCTTGCGCATTGACAAGGGCAGTGACAGCTAACCTTATTTGTCGGACAATAACATATATCGTCAAATCTTTCTGGCAGGTTCAGATTCGAATTAATATCCACAGCGTATTTTATCGAGAACGGCGAGAGCGTGGGGTTTACTATCAGCCTGCCGGCGATTATGCATCGATTCGAATGATATATTCCAACCATAAATACTGCTAAAGATTTTACTTCCCGTCTTCTGCTGTCTCCCCAGGGCCGAGCCACACAGCCATGTGATCTTTACCACTAAATCATTCGCAGAGCATACCTAATCATTTGGACATCCAATTCCTATCTTGCCGCTGTGAGCCTGCGCTTACATCACAGATCTGCAAGACTAATATCTCTCCTAACCAAGACAGGTATATCCATATCCACTCGACTCCGAGTGCACCAGACCACGGAATACGTATCCGACGCTAATCCAATTATTTCGAATGCCACACGATACAAAACTGAGTTTAAATTGCAAGTTGTTCCGAGACCCAATATATGAGAGCGTTTAGACACGACTATCTGTCCCGATAATTACCTAACTAGGCTTGTCTTATGAAGAGACCGTGTCACGTCAGTTATGATACATATACCGTGGAATTCAAGTGCGGCTCCTTTATAGCAGCGGCAGTTTGCGAGTGAGCCAAAAGAAACTCTACCCACACTGAGAGCACTTCTTCCATCGGGCTAAGTACTTTCCCGGAGCCTTCCACTTTAACCAGATAAGACGCGCGAATCGTCCGGAAGTTAGATCGAAATTACACCGCGAGCAAACCCATCAAATCCAACAGGCTCCGCGCGATTCAATAAAAAAAAACTCTTACATGGGCCGGCTTTCTCCTGTTCGGCTGTGTAACCTGATTACCATGATCAATCCAACATCAAGGCAGTTAAGATAAGCTGAGGCTACAAATACGTATGTTGAGAATAGGTATGGCAAGCAGCCACCGGAAGCGGACGCTGCCCACAATACTGGAGCGAGTGGAAACACAGGGCGCCTTGTGGGCACGTGTCCTGTCCAAGGAGCGGATCATAACCGCACTAGTCTGATTCCACAGGCGACCTGGGCTGGCTGGCGAGGACAGAGAAAAGCTCGACAGGAAAGTCTTTAAGGGGTTAGTATGCTCCCCAGGTTTACGCATACTGAATACCCATATGAATAGCACCAATCTTGGTTCATCCGTCCGAGAGTCCCGTCTTTACTGTTATTCAGTGAGGTACTCACTGTTATTCTGGCTTGCCACGTACTATAAGGTTTCGTAAAAGCAACCCGTAAATAGACACTGCAAAACTCTAGGATAGCTTATAAAAGTCATTAGGGCTCTGCAAATCCGAGGGTGCATTCAATATCTAATTGGGAAGTTTCCCGCGTTTATTCACTTTGAGAGAAACTTCTCTTTGTGAGCGGACCATACAGGTGATGTTGCAAACAATGTGATTCTTAATGTAATTGTGAGATCTCATGCGGTCTTATCGAGTAACTCAGAACTCGGACGCACAACAGCGACAAGCAAGATGACGAACTTCAGAGACACTGCAAGCCGCAATATTATCGGGCGCCATCGGCTGTGATCTAGAGAACAGTGTGTAGGAACCACAGTTCGCACTTACAATTTCTGCACGTAACCCCAGCTGAATAAGATAATCATTGCAACCAGAGCAGGTGAGGGAGATGTCGCCAAGAAGAGTGGGCCTTTCTATCGCTGAGAAGTGCATCTCACGAAGCTTAAAGGCACCCGACGATGACAGAAGAGTCATTCGCCTGCCTGGGTCAGAATGTACCTCGGCTATCCCATATGTGGAAGGGAGAGCATCTGAAACCGGACGAACTCAAATGTTCAGCTGCACCCTCAAGATGATGCAACAAGACCTAGTTTAGTTGACGCTGCTAAATCAAGTTATCGTGTAAACAGACCCGGACACGTCATCCGGCAGTGGTCATTATATTTTATCTGCGACGCCTTCTTCAGTTCGGCCTTTCAGTGCGCGGCAAGCAAACCTGCTGTACCGGACGTCCTGTACGAGCATCATAACTCCGCTTCAAATCCAGACCCTGGATTATTCGAACTTGTCAAACGTCCAGAGTAGGAGGGCGCGAGACCCGGCTTGAACCAAATTCCTTTAAAATCTGATATTTCTCTAATCCTACTCATGTCGATCTCATCCTTGGTCTATTTTAAACCCCTAACTCTGCACCTGTAAAGGGCCTCAACACCTGTCTGCATCAAGCCTTTTTTTGGCTTGTAGGTTTTTATAAGTTGTTGTATCATTAGTACATATCTCATAATTTCTTTGTATCGAGAAATTGGCGAGGTAAGTGGGAGCCTGTATGTACATGAACTTTGTTCTTCGTCGTCGGAGGCGCTACATAACCGCGAGTCTGAGAAGGTATCGTAAAAGCATCAACATATCAGTTCAGCCATAGCTTAGACGCTCAGCTCGCCTATACCATCAGCACTCCGAACCAACCTGGGTCCGCCCATTGCTGGCTACCCCAAGGTAAGACATTACTCGACTTCCACTGGTCGTAGCCCGAAGGGCCAGCAAGGATACTCGAGCAATGCAGCCAGCCGCCAGGTCAGAAACATTTCCTTTATGTCTATTGGATAAGGAGTCGCCGAGGGGAACCCGTCAGATGACACACACCATCCGACTTAGTTGCACTCATGCTCTTGGCTTTGTCCTGCATGGCGAAATACTTCAGTGAGAGAACGCGTCATGTAAAGACTATGGACGTTTGACTGACCATCCCAGAAATCGGAGCCAATTTGTGATCTTTTAAGCACAGGCTCACTGTGGCGATGTAAATATTCAATGCGTGTGCATATGCCAGAGTATCCTTGAGCCGTGGGAGCAACAACACAGGCGCTCTGATCTGCTCATGTTTGCAGCCTTATAATAGCTGACTAGATCCAAGGGCTACTTCCAATGAGTGCCCGAATACCATAGACAAGATATTACACTCTCCATGTGGCTCCTTCGAGCGCAAACCAACATGCACTTTCTCGAGCATGTGTCAATCGCGTGCTTCAAAAAGTTTTTTTCTTTAATTCGCCCAACCGAATTTGTGTTTTCAGTTAAATATTAAGTTTCCGCCGCCCACTTTTTTAAGATTATGCTCCGACTATATTTAGAGGCAACAACTAGCGAACATCATGCTGAGCTGTTTCTAACTGTCGTTAACCCCACGGGGAGTTGGTATGTATTCCACCCTCGCTAATCCTCCTTTGGGTGCCGACTCTACAATGTGAGAGATCAAGAAATGCGAAACTGCATCAAACTTTCCGCACACACTCCAATACCCATTTCGCACATCAACGGGGCGCGCCGTAAGGCAGTCGAAATGAAAACACCGCGCAATTGCGCCAAGTCCACGGCAGACAGGAATGGATCAAGCAGTGGTTGGCCACCAAACAACCCAATTTGCCCGGCATCGGCACTTCACCCCAACCCATTTTTTTTTAAAAGTTTCTTCTGTCATAAGTGCATAGAGGGTCATAAGTCTAATTGTTCTTGGGTATGGCCGAAGGGATCACCTGGCCTTACTCATGTCGTCGCTATCGAGAGAGTCACTCTTGGGGTCCTATAGAATTTTTTTGAGAGGCGTTGTATTCTGCTTGTTGTTGGCGGCAATTGGGCGGAGGTTAATTAATCAGATCAATGCCCAGTGATGGCCATAAGCCCCAAATTTGAACCTCTGCGTTGATAAGAACCTACATCGCGAGTCTCAAGAGGCCCTAAGTTGTTGAAAAGGAAGAAACCGTTTTTTCTAATAATTGTCTCTTGTTTCTGGCCAGGTTGTGTCCGAAGGGAAACAGACAAAAACAGCAACGTAAATTTAAAGCAGCCGCATGCACAGAATTTATTTCACAAATCATTGATCTACGCGAGTCCGCCTGCCATATGGCCGAGTAAATGAGGTAAACATAAGCAAATACCTTAGAGACAAAATAACAACTAAAAAAACAAAAGCAACCGGCAAACTCTTTCAGCTCGGGCTGGTGGTGACCGTCGGTACAATAATCTCTGGCGATGAGTAACGATTGACTCGCACAGAGTGTAAGTTGGCCCCTGACAGCAAGTCTTCTACGTGATCTATACATAGGCTCATGCTCCCAGTGCGTCGCTTCTGGATGCGTCAGTATATAGAAACACATTCAGTCCTGCGGTGTGACCTCTCCCTTTTTGTATATCGGTTAAACAGAAACGGTAGGGCACAAAAACTGCATACACTCAGTCCAGTCCGCCCCCAAGGCCCTGGTTGTATGTGCGGCGGTTCGAGTGTCGATAACTATAAAAAAACTTTGCCTTGAAACATTTCCACCATGATCCAAGGAAGTGACAAGTTAACCTATACAACGTCCAATTACCTAATTGATAATTTGGGAGTTCCATAATCCAAAAATTCTTTTTCCTTATTCAAAATCCATTTTTGAAAATCATATAAGGTCTGCCTGACTGGGCCAGTATGAGTGTAATAGATGCCTTATTGCGACCAGCCCCTCCCAGAGCTCGTACTCTAGGAATCCAACCAGCCAACAAAGCGCTTGCGTCTGCTCCGAAATCGTGCGTTCTTCAGCTGTCAATCTGGATGTGGCGGGAGCGACTAAGATGCGTTCGAGACAACACATTTCTGGTAATCAAATTATCACTCCAATTAATATATACTCCCCGCCCGTCAACAGTGATTACCTTTAAATATCTCGTATCCAATCTATTCTCAAGCGGCGTGACTTGGCTGCGTGTGAAGAAATAACCCGCATTCGGCCGTGTCTTGGATCAGTATAATACCACCCGACTCCTTTGAACATTGGTGTACTCCTAATTGGTTTTGGTTGCAACCAGAGCAATGGTTACCGTCAAAGCACTAATCCTATCTGGGAACTCCCTCTTTTCTTCAAAAGTTTCTCTAGCACATACTCCTGGTAGGGATATATGCAGATCTTAATTATTGACATATCCTGGCTCGACATTCACCCAGTTGCTATTACAACTCTGCAGACTTGCAATCTATGTAGCGTTGTTCTTCTGCAAGTTCCCTGACCTGAGTCAGAACTCTGTATTTCTTCATTCTCGATTCCCACGACGACGAAAATGTCGGATAGGAGGATAAGTACGAAAGCCAAAATCTACACATCCTTTTTTCGAGAGAGCGAACGTATCCTTCTGGCCGCAGTTTGTTCTGGTTTCTTGTGGCCAATCATTCGTAATTGCCTTGCTAGCAATCCAAATTAACACGCGGGCGAAGTCCTTTGCATCACGTTCTTAAGTGGCCTTATCATGTTAAAAAACTAAGTAAATACAGACTTTCTGAAAGCACAAGGTGCGAGGGTACTAAGAATGGTCCAGCTTGTTACCCTTGCCAACAGTAACAGACTTGGTACAGGCAGTGCAAACGTTAGCGAGACTATAAAAGGATGCTCACCCTCTGGCAACAACGCGCTCTCTCAGCGCGTATCTACATCTAAAGTACATTAATCGTCAATCAAAGAGCGCGCCGGTCCGTGACACTTTTATTTTCCGTCGTGCGGAAAAACCAACGCATCTTGGCGCGCCTTCTAAATCCCTAGCTTATAGCATTATATTGCAACCGGGTTATTATGTGGTGTGGTACCACTTATTACTCGTGTACCCTTGAGACGTCTATAAACGCAAAGTAGCTCTCTAAAGGGTGTTTCGTGACTCATATAACAGCATAAACCCAGGTGCATATATCAGCCCTCATTTAGACTTGGCGGATACCTTCATTCTTAAGAGTCGATATCTTTTGTATCTGTCCCAGATTCTCCCCGCGTTGTCTCTTCAAGGTCCCCATTGTTACCTCACAATGACGAGAGAGAGACGAGGATAGCCGGAACTGTTATCAGCAACCTGCCACACCCACACGCATGACTTCGCCTTACCGTCTTCACACCACTTATCGAATGTCTCTCCGTTTGCTTCTATCTACTTCTACCGAAAATGCGTTCTGACGTGCGCTTTATGTTCTTAAGCCTGTGTCGTGCTGCACTCAGCCACATCATGGCAAAACTATGGAGCTGAGCTGCTATCAATCGTCCATGAGCTGACCAATACTACTGCTCGCAACGAAAAGCAGTTCAATTTACTCGAAAATAACGGCTTGAAAGAGGCCTGCAAACTTGAAAACCACCTTCGATGGCAGTGCGCCGCTCGAAGACCACGCAGGCAAGGAATATTCTGCTCTCGCCATGGCCTATCGAATTTCTTCAGCGACTTTGAACAAATCCCGCTGCGCCGAAGGATATAAGCTACAAAGCCGATCCAGTTTGAAAGGGCTTGTGTCCCGCATTGTGTTACTCTGCTTTTACCTTCTGTACGTCGGCTTTTCCCACAAGTGAAAATTCAACTAACAACAAAAACAACACCCGCGGTCTCAAAAGCTTGGATTCGGTGCGCACGAAGATGGCGGTCAGATAGAAAGGCGAGCAAGCACTGCTCGGTAAGTCTCCATGCTTCGACCTATGCGCGCCAAGTCTGTCCTGCCAGATCAGACTGCGAACACATGCTCTTGCACGAAAACACACTGCGAAAACAAACGGGCCCTGAAATGCCCGGCCTGGGAGTTCATGTCCCAGGTAACGGTCCTTCAAACGCGCACTGCCGATTCAGAAGGAATCCTTCCAAGAATCACCCCCGACCCTGCCACAATTTGAGGGAGTGATTCTGGTGGCCCCAACCAGACAAGTGGTGCCTGGAATTTTCCACACCGGGTGATGCCTGGAATTTTGGAATACCTTTTTTTTTGGCCTGCTCCGGATGCAAACTTTTCGAGCAGATACATGTAGGCTTCTCGCGGCCTGGCAATTTGGGCATGCAGGTGTTTTGTCCCTGCTTACGCCCGAACGCCTGGGCTTTGAGCGCGACTTTTTCCACCCAGGCACATGATCCTCGCCCCCCAAGAGCAAACGCACCTGCTTGCATCTTTAATTGTTATCAACTTCAGAAGCAACACCTGCGCCGTTGCAACTAGACATACATCAAGAAGGCTTGCCGAATGCCAGCGTTTCTGAGCCTAATTGCAAAAAATATCTCATGCTACACTAGGATGAAAGAAGCATCTTGAGTGGCCGAGCAGCCGCTCTATCCGAATTTCTAAGTAGTCCAATTAAAGTTTTGCCACAACCACCTTTGACTTATAGAACTTGGAAAAAGACTGTCGATTGTACTCTGAATATACTGGTCCTTTTCAAACAGGAAGGTCAAAAGTGCCATTGCTGAGTTTCCCTACAAGTGTTCTGTCAGCCTTCCTTGGCATAGGAACTTGCCATGAGGAGGCGCAGGAAGTTGATACTCAATCGAATTCCACACTATGGACGCAGCGAGTCTTGTTATCTCCCACAATAGTCAGTACTACGGCAGTAGAAATGACGCTGATCTAATCCTTGCAAACTATCAGGCAATACAAAAAGCGCTCCTCTTTTTAGTTTTCTAAGTAATGCGCGCGAGCGAGCGTCGATCGCGCTAATAGAAGAGTGATGATCACTCCAAGTCCCAACACTGTTCTGCCAAGATATTTTATTATATCCGTCTTGCGGTCCGCAAGCATCATCGCTTAGATATTTAAAGGCCAAGCGAATAACTCACCGTAAGTATGGTAATCGAGTACTCTGGTATTCGCGAGGAGGCACTCAGCAGCTACAGACCACTGTCGCTTTCTCTACTACCAGGTGCGCGGGACTGATACCGAGCAGAAAGTGACGTCACTCCAAAGGAGCCCATTATCGTATTTGCTCTGTTGCGTAAGTGCTCTTGCTTTAGTTATCATCTCAGTATTTCTCATGTCTTGAACTGGTGACTGTCATAACTGTTGACAATTGTGTTTGGAAAGCGTAAATCACCAGCCAAACTTCTGTCCTAGAAAAATACAACAATATATTGCCTTAGTGATGATCAAGCTGAACTAGCAGCGGCCTCTTGAGAGGCAATGTTTGCGCTTTGATGCAAGCCAAGGAGAGCGTGCTAGGCTTTTGGTCCTAGGTGCTACTTGATTCTGAGTCTCTGTCTGTATCGAGGAAATCCTAGCGAAATATCGCAGCCATACCGAGGGCCACTGTAAAGTAAGTACCGACAATACACGTTCATGCGGCGCTCAACTACGCGTCCTCAAAAAATGTACATAGATTCACTAGGTCGCGATACATTGCCAACATTTCCTGGGACTACCCCATGATGCCGCTACAATCCTCTGTATTCCTTTTCTGGTTAAGTTAGACCTGCCGAACAACCAACACGCCTATGATTCAATCATAATTCCGGAAATGGCACGACGTCTCGATATCTAGGCAGAATCATTCCGAAAAAAGCAAAAATAGGGCACGAAATGCCAAGCCACGCGAGCTTTGGCTAATGTTAACACCGCCACATTTTTGGATTCTACATACAATTGCGAGAGTGAATAAGATGATCCTTGGCAACCCTTAGAGGTAAATAAATAATCAACCGTATTCGAAAAGCTGTTCCAAAGAATAGAATGTATCGCTTGTCTTTGAGGACCTTATAGCCTTTTTATAAATATGCACACTCATTTCACCAGACTGAAGCTTGCGCGATAAAAAACATCTTAGAGATATCCTTTTGAATGATTGGATACTTAGACACCTGGTGCATATGGATCAACTATTCGGCACTGATTTTTCCCCCCTGAAAAGAATATCCTGAGAAAATATCCCTTTCGCGGCATCCAGAATAAGAACCAAGGTCCTTTGAGAGTGCGTGTACACAGTTTTATACTCGAAGAATGTCCTATAATTGTTTGTGCGCTCATATGGCACCAATATTTGCACATAATAGTTTAGGCAGATGCCCAGAAACAAATTATATTGAATACGCTGTATTACATTTCAAACCATCACGACAATTATCACTCACACTGTTGCTACCTAGTTGCGAATATAACACTTGGTCCATGAAAGGCATAAATCTGGCTCAGGCTGGTCTCAATGTGTGAAACTTCTTGCTGTATATTTTGTAATATTTTGAGCAATATGTCCCATCTAGCTTCTGGTTTATATTTCAAGAATGACCTTGTAGTAGCTAAACTACCAATTCCCTCTTTATACTCTGGATACTCTAGGGAAGTTTTTATAAACACACGAAGGATCCTTAAGGGCTTCGATTCAAGTAATTCACTGATGATCGGTAATGTATGCAATTACGCCTGAGCGGTTAACACTAATGTGTTGACTAAAGACAGCTGCCATAATGTCTTTTATTTGGCTTCCCTTTTCCTAACATCAATTCTAAATATCTAACACACTTTTTTTTACAGCCCAATTTTGGATGCTTGTCTTATGGCATTTTTTAAGTCCGGCCCGGCGTTCATTTGATAATTAATATTTTGCTGTAATTGATCTGCGCACCGCAATACCGGGACAGCCCAAAAGATAGTCCCAGACCAGGCACCCGGGCTCGAGGGTTGCGACCAGCAGCGGATAGCGCCTTGTATAATATGAAAGAGCCAACAAGCCACAACAACCAACCGAACAAGGTGGTGAAGGTATGCAAGCGTGCTGGCATGAACGATGCCGCCCAGCCGTGGGCGCGGGGAACAAGATAGGAACGGGAATACTGCCACCACTCCCAGAACAGGGTGAGGGACAGACCGCCCAAGGCTGCCCATTTCGCTGATGCCCGAGTAGGGCTATGCCCCTCAGTATACATATGGTCACAGCCAGTCGAATACCAGTTCGGTACCGAAAGCGATCGGGTGGTAAGTCACAGCCCATTCGCGCGGCCGTGGCAGCTCGACCGGCTT
>Ga0163217_1103339_pt1 | contig 10029 bp, 8 predicted proteins | sample SynspAceP_FD_185933 | JGI IMG/M metagenome (GOLD analysis project Ga0163217, IMG submission 185933) | Saline lake microbial communities from Ace Lake in Antarctica - Synechococcus sp. Ace-P (PacBio error correction) | ecosystem: Environmental > Aquatic > Non-marine Saline and Alkaline > Saline ...
CCGATTAAGGCAGACAACTCCCAGCTTTCTATTTGCATTACCTGACTCCAGCTCCGCCAATCGCCGCGGCGCCCGAGCAGATCAGCCTCCCGGCAAAAGTCAAGAGCTCTCACCCGCGCAAATCGACCCTTTGGCGTACCCTGCTTGAACGGTGCAAGGCAACGTCCCGCAGCAACTCTACCTCAAAGGCGGAAGTCTACGGGGGGCATCGGGGGTCTGCCAAAGCGCCCCCACGCTGCGAGCTTCACGCGTGGAATCCGCCGGCACCCTGCTCCGCCGCCGCCGCCAGGGCAATCGCGCGCACACTCCTCCATCACATGAAGCCTTGGCCATTCAGTATGAATGCGTCGCTAGCGTAGGCAAGCTCTATGCTAAACCCGACTGCAGGCTTCGTCAAGTCGACCCACACACGATTACGGATATACTCCGGCTCTTAAATTGCGACAAATTCCTCAATTGTTACACAGTGCACAAGGATCTACCAATCATTAAATGCACATTCTAGTGCGTTGCGTGCACTCCTGTTCTTGAATTCGCCTTCACCACAGCATGCCGACGAACAGTGGTTGGGAAGCCAAAAACGAGCGCCCATAACATCCAATATGGAGTCGATACGGGGAAGCGTTCACGCTTCCACTGCGTTCACACATTTCTACATCACAGGCCTGAAAGATTTCCCAAAATCTGCGCCTAAATATGGATGGTGCTATACTTGGTTCTCATTTCGTATTCCCTTTTGAAATTTATTACAAAAATAAAATTTGAAATTCGTTGTGCCTCCCAGATTTGGACATTGCTTTGTTACTTCATTCAATCTATTTTTAGCGTCACCAGTTTTTTCATTAAAATAGGATTTAACTTTTGTCTTATACTTTTCTAGAATATTGTTTAATTTTCTAGTAATTCTCAACATCAAGCCTGCTGCGCGGATTGAATACTTCAATATAACTCGTTTGTATTGCGGCAATTAGTAAGCGTTTGGCATCTCCATCTCTTACACTATCCTCCAGTAATGATGCTAATCTATTGCTTAGTTTTTATCGGAAAGTTTCAAGGTCCTTGTCAGACTGAATTTTTTAACCTGATACAGGCTTCTTCAACTTCGCCATATTCTTTTTAAAAACGGGGAGCTATACCCGATTTTATTATAATGCGTTCTTGTTCAATTTTTAATCTTTGAATCACTGAATGTTTTTTGAATTTTCGAATTTTAATAACCACGCGTTCATTGGCAAAAGCAGTAGTTTTTCCCCATTTAATTTTATTTGACAATTCGAACTGCTCCCAATCTAAATCCTTCTTTAGTGAATTCCTTTAAGATTTGGATTCATTTCTAGATCAAAATGAATTATGTTTTTCTCATAATCTCCCGATTTCCATTTTTTTACCCTTATAACTGCCTAAGGTGCTTTTGGCCTCTTGCAGTCTTGCGCGTCCAAATAATCATAAACATCAAAAGTTGTCGCTCCAGATAACTAAAGGTCCACGTAAATTGTTAGATTCCTTTTGCGGTGGTAGTTTCGAATGAGCCTCACGTAACCAATACGGGTAAATTTTTGGGTCTCTCATACTCCATAGGTTTAACTCCCCCGGTAAAGGTGTTTTTAAGTTAATTTGTCGTCGGCATCATAATTCAAACGTGATGGTATCTTTTGATCTTTTAGATAGTATTGAATAGATGCATCGGTTAACCCTCTATAGGTATACTTAGGTTGAAACCATAACTCGCTTCTTGTTTTGTCATTTCCTGGAGTGAACTGTCTTAGTGGTTGAATAATCATCTAAGGGAATCCAAAAACCTCTACGTGCGCGTTTTCCTAAAACGAAGCCATCCATGTCTTTAATTAACGCTGAAATCACGTAACGCGAGCGTAAATCTGGTAATTCTTAACTGAAAACTCTGCATATTCTTCACCATCATTCATTGGAGACAATACCACACGCCATCACAGAGTGCTACACAATGAGAAGGCCTTCTCTAAACCGTGAATCCTCGCGCAACAGCTCTTGCAAAATGACCATCTTTGATTCCATCGTCACACCTCTTGAGTCCAAGTTTTACCATAATCGGCCATGGGATTATTTCTAAAAACTACAGGTTTGTCTATCACTCTACTTGATATCGTTTGCAGCGACCGTAAACGTGTTAACGCGGATTAATGGATGATTCGTCACTATAATACTGACTCTAGAAAATTTGGTAAATCTTTTGGGTGATGTCCTGCCCAAATTTTACCCTGCGATCTCTAGTTGATATGTATTTTTTCCGTCATCTGAGCCTGCCCAGAATGGTATTGATGTCATGATTAGATGGTGCCAGTCGCAATTAGACAGGCACGCAGTAATTTTTCCAGGTCCGTTCATATCCCATGGTATAATTCCCACCAGTTTTTCCCTAAATGTATGAGGGTCTGCACGCCAGGTTCAGTCCCGCGGACTAAACTCTTTCCCATGATTGTCCCGTGCGATCCGATATATTTATTCCATAACGTCGTTCGACGCAGCAAAAACACACATTACGTAAGAATCTTGTGCGCAAGCGGCAACACTAGATGTGGAACGTCCCCATGTGCGCGCGCAACGCGTTCCGGTAGCCGCAACTGGCCACGTTTCTACTGAAAAAAACCCTCTGGCGAGTATACTGTGAATGTTCTCTTGGATATGCCCCCGGTCTGCGGATCATCATCATACAGTGCATTGGAAAAGGCACCTTGGCTATCCCTGCCATCACGAAAAATTATCTAAAATTCCTCCGGGGTGCGGGTAACCAACCACTTCACTCACCGCCAACGGCAGTAAGCCCACACCCACCGCCTTGACCACCACGTGCCTCATATGTTTCCCAACCATCACTAGGTCATACGCTATAGTACTATTGTCTTGCCTGGCACACTCGCAACATGGGAGTAATGGAATATATTAGTTTGTATGACCATGGAATATAATTGCGTAGTACCCAACTACCTTCTTCTGTCCAAGTCTTCCACCGTTATCTGCTGCGGAGCTGACTGACCAACCACGCATCGATGTCGGAAGAAATCATACGCGTGCGACTATTGGGTCAATCCACAACCCATGGTTACTACTCATCGCACGGCAACTTTTATTTTCGGTACTCAAAAGTTTTTAGGCAACACCATCGGCCGTCACACTCTCAGAAAATGCGCAACGAACATTAGCCCTCCGTTAGACATATCCTTTATCACAAACCGGACTCCAGCCCTAATTACTAGAACTAGTAAACCAAGCACGGTCTGTCTAACAGAGTGTACCGCTCATCCGGATGGTGCGATGCTTTCCATGTTTTCAACCACCAGCATCTCTGAATCGAAATACACCACCCTTTTCGTGGTGGGCCGGTTGCGCTTCAAACACATCTGCCCAACCACACGTCATCAGACATACTGCGGAGGACAGAATACAGTTGCACTCCCCGATTTTAGCCATGAGGCCCCTATGCTGGTCAATAGCCCCACGATCATTGCTGTTCAAAAAGTCATAGCTCGCCAAGGTCTACACCCGAGCGTCAGGTGGAATTTCCATAGCTTACAATCTCTTCCCGCCGCCCCACATTCCTTCCACGCTTTTCGTTGCAATCCACCCTGCCCGGTCAGCCACATGTGCTTGCATATGAACTTTAGGGTATTCTCTCTGCGATGATTAAATCGAGGCCGCACCAGCCTTGAGGTACCGCTTAACATCACTAATGCCCTTGTGTCCATCTGTATCTGTCCACGCACTCCGTCACTGTTTCAAAAACACCACGCTGTTCAATTATCACATGAGGTCTGACCTACGAGCAGAAACATAACGATATCAGCGAATTTGTGGATGAAGTTCTAAACGAGATACCTGGTTGGGTTTTTTCTCAAGTCCACTAAATGCCTCCATGTTTTACCCGCCATCTTAGTCTTAGTAGAACACCGAGAATCACTTGCGTTATGCTAACTTCGTATTTTTACTTCTCCTAGCCGATATAAACAATATCAAGGATTTGTTTCTGCTGATGGCTACCGCACCAACCTGAAGAGCTTGTAAATTTGCCGTCTGTAACTCGGCGCCCATTCTTACCCACCATTCCGTAAGTTTTTCGCGATAGTGCCGGCCACCAGTAAGCTTCCAAAATAATATTTTCGTCTCGTCTACCTGGGCCTACTGCCTGAAACTTAATGAACGATCCGCCACGAACGGGTTCCATATATTTCTCCCATCTAATTTTCATAGTATGGGGCTTTTCTCTAATGGAGGAGTTATGTTTGGTTGTCTGATTTTCTTTGAGCAAACTGGTGCTATATAAATAGATAGCAAAATATACAAGAACAGAAATAGCGGAGCGTTAATAGTCCATAAAAGTTGAAAATTGTTGGTAATCACCCTAAATATGTCCGGATCACTATGAATAAATTTCTCAGTATTGAAAATAATAAACCATTTAATTCTCGACTAATGTCAACTGACGTTCGCTAAAAATTTTAACGGCTTTGGTAAGCATGTCATAGATCTCAACCATTCATCTATTAAGTGAGCTGCATTCACACTTTAGCCGATCCGAAATAAAGTTCACCGCCGTTCGCCATCTGGGTCATCCAAGAATAGTGCTGCTCTGAAACAACATGGTCTGCAGCGCCTGTAAGTAGATATTTAAAATCATGACTCTTTTGCAAAATTTGCCCCAAATCCTTTCTGTAGGGTATAGAATTGCTGTATGGTATACGTCCTACTCCATGTTTCGAAGCATGCGGGCCATTCTTGCTCTGCATGTATTTAAAACCAAATATGATGATGAAACCACCAGCGCAAATACAAGGCAAGCCCCTGTGTCACCATACTTCGTTGTAATTCAACCACCTAGTATCTCACAAATAGAGAAATGAATTGGAGTTGATTTCGTCATATACTTTTAAGTGTACATGACCTATTCTGGTAAAATCAGCGAATTTTGTATTTCACTGAAACCTAAACTATTCTAATTCCGGAGTAGATATCTTATGATTTTTCATCCCGCACAGCAATGATATAATTTCCTGGCGAATAGCAAATCTAATTCGACCTCTGCTCACGTTAAGTACTTACTTCAACAAAGCTGGAGGCATTGGAGATACCGGATGGCAAAGCCACTTTTTTAGTAGGGGCGACTCCTTTGCGACAATCACTAAGCCTTCGACGGGTATACCCGCCAGATTGTTCATTAACATGAGCAGCATTTTCTACAACAATACAATCTCCACACTTCAGATGAATTCGAACTACAAGCCAGTTTCGACATCGTCACATTATTAAATGAAAAAGAGAGTATTGCATGATGTGGTCCTGAAATTTCATCGTTTCGGACTCATAAATACGAACCATTAAATAATAAGTCTGAATTTGTATGCTTGGATAAGATCAGACCTGCAAGCACCACCTTCACCACGCATCTGCTGACACAATACACAGGTTTTTGCCGAGGCAAATGACTCTTTAACACCACCTTTTTATATTGGCGCCCTTGGTAGTTATCCTAAACACCCCCACAACAAGCACTTCGCCCATAATTTACGCCCCGGTACTTTATTACCACGCGTCCAAAATTTTGTGGCAAATCCTGCCACAGCAGCGTACACTGGCGAAGGCCCCTACCTCCGCGGAAATTTTTCTCAAAAAATCTCTTTCTTTTCTCTTCGAACATGAGATAGGGCTCTTGCCTAACATTAATCTACCCACCAATAAGGCTTATAAAAGCTCAATGCCCCATCTTAGAACCTAACACATCAAAATACCAAGAAAAAATACCCGGACCGCGTCTTGAATCTCTGACATTTTCTTGGGCAATTGCGCTAAATAGCCATACCGCTAGAGATAATTAGCCCACTTGGCGCATTAGCGATAACATCCCACACTTAATGACCGTATTGTTCACTCGCGCAGGTGGCTTCCATTAGATAGCAATTTCAACACCTCTGTAACTGTTTTTTGCTTGTTGAATATTCGGTCTCTCTACAAGTTTATTAACTATACCGTCAGCTTCTAGGTATATAAAATAAATCTAAGACAACCTGTTCTTACTCACAGCACTTTTCTTTTGCAGGAAATAAAGGGTATTCACAAGTTTTTTATATTCTTGGGTACTGCGTTTTCGCGTCTGCTGCATAGCCGCATGGGTGCTAATGACAAATTTTATTGAGAATAGGTGCGAAATAAAACTCCGCATCTGCTTTTCCAGCATCTAAATGGTAAATGAGTGGTTATCTGCGACGATGGTGGGGGTATGAATTTTTTTCAAAAATCAACGATGAGAGTTTCGTCGCCCTGATATTTAACAGCAATACTCTTTCAATTCCAATTTTTTCTGTGTTCAAGCACTTCTTTTGTAATTGTCTAACCAAGAAGATAGGTGATGTTCTAGCACTTGCCACTCTGAGCGCGAGTCGACCATAAAATCGACTCCCTTATCGCCTAAATGCTCCATGCCATTCTGTGCCTTTCGGGGAAACAGTTTACATGGTACTCCTTCTGATTTGTTTATCGCACAGATTCGTTCTTCGGCTGTTATTTTTTGAACATTTACACTGGGATTTTTGGTTGTATCTTGAGCCTGTATACGGCCGCCAAATCGGTAGAGGTGAGAATCTAGGTCGACGACCACCGGTTGCAAAAATGAGTAAGTTAGCCTCGATTACCGCAATCATACTGCTTAAGGAGAGTAGGGGAGTTCCTGCATAAGAATTCTTCCCTTTTCGGAGGCTCTCCATAAGTTACTCTATCCATTTTCCAAATTAAAATCCAAGGTAAAGATACAACAGAGTACAAAACTCTTCCAGATCCATTTGCAATACGGGCCGTTTTCTATATCTCTCGAGGTAAAATTTAGTGAAGAGTGATAAAACTGCGGTGGGATCCTTGTTTTCTAAAATATGACGGCAGGTAAACGTCCTGGATATTATAGGCCCAGGCCTTTTCCGGAGATCCCGTGCTTCGCCAGCCCGTATAAAGCTACCACGTGTACTGCGCAAATTCGCTAGTGAGCTCTACACAAGGCAATACCCATATCCCATTCCATGTCGCGCATCCAATAATGCCGAAAAGTTACCATCTGCCATTGAAAGCCATACTGCAAAAGATTTTCTAAAAAACCCTGCAGAAATCTAAATTCACAAAAGACGACCGCATCAGGATTAAATTTGTTACTCAGCCATCTCACCCGCGCTGGCGCTTTTAATATCATTATACGTGACCTCTGTAGCAGTCGTGAAGTAGGGTAAAGAGAGTTATCCTCGCCCGCAAGATTCATTGGGTACTCATCGAAGCTATCTGTGTACACTTTCAGTATGTGAACACGTGGCTGCCGGGCAATTTCGAATAAACTCTTCCTTTGGCATCCTGCGTGACTAGTGGAGGGGGGGGAATGAAACTATGTGCCCATGTTTCTTCCCTTCCTTCTAATTAAGAAAGCATTTTTACGGTATTAACTATATATATATCTATATGCACTACCATTCCTCTTGTCGTCACCCTGAAATTCTCGTCATCCAATTTTTAATTAACACGCAACAATATAACTGATTGAAACCGCCCACAATAACCATGTCTCCCCAATTTTCGTAAATTCTATAAATGACGATACATCTTTCGCATTAAAGAACATCTCAATTTCACGGTAGGGTGAAATTGATACTAAGTTTAAAGCATATTGATTCACAAGGCATACATTGTATTACATTACCCTGAAGCTTAATGCTAACTCGGCACGTTGGGTCACGACCTGTTCATATTACTGGATGATAAATTTCTTCTAGTAGTAAAATCTTTTGGGAGGTGTTAATTTCCGATAGGCTTCGTCGGTTCCTTCTACGATTTTCCTTTTTCACCTTTCTTGTTGCAAAGAGAATAGTAAACACCGTGAGGGGATAATTAAGAAACGTGGGTAATTGGTCATGATTTCTGATAATTGGTTACTTAAAGATAACAAAGTAACTATAATGCTAAAAAAAATTATCAGTCCCTAATTGACGTAATCCTTCATTAAAATTGAAATAGCCACGGCAATTTGCTACAGTTTAACTTCTAATTATGCTCGCTGTCTAAGGTTAGGTGGTGTTAGACGACATGTTTGTTATGATAACGCGCTACAAGAATTTCGAATTTTAGAAAGTCGACAGATTCTTCCCAAATACCAAAAACATTTCATCTTTATAATCAATCCTCCCCAATGGTTTTTGCTTTGGCGTAAGCAGAAAGGGAGAAATCCTTTCTTTATCATGATGCTGTTCAACCAAGACGATTCTAAATTTTCGTAGATGATTACGTTTAAGTGTTTGCCAATAATCTAGACCAGCTTTTTGTCCGGGGTTTTTTTAAACGTTTTATCCAGTAAGTTCGAATCCCAAATGGCTTTACTAGGCTGAAGTTGTAGACCTGTGGAAGCGCCACTCTACGCAATATTCTACCTGCATTATTGGGTAATTTCGGGTTCTTATAAATACATATTAAAACTCATTGATTTTTTAAAGGATTGTAAGGTATAAATGTTCCAACTTTTTCTCTTGCCCAGGGTGTTTCTTTCTTAGAAATTTTTTTTTTTTAAACTGACTTTAATTGACGGATTACTCCTTTTAAAAACAGTTGATATCTATTTGACCGGACACAAATCTTTCCATGAATACTTTTAGTAAGTTCTTCTAGTATAAGTAACTTTAGTTTAACGCCATGGTAACGGATATTGGGTTGGGTTTCAGAATTCATCCCAAAAAAAACATTTTTTTTGGGAAAAAAAATAATTAAATGATTATGTGGTTCGGATTATTTCCTGGAATGCAATGTAACATTGGATAAGGCGGGAATTTCTATATTTCTTTTTTAAAAGTTCGTTCGCTTTTTAAAATTCAAACGTGTCGCCAGAACGGCTTCTTGCCAGTGCCATCAATTTTATAATTTATGTTTTGTTGTAAGCGTTATAAACAACCAAAATATTCTTTCCAACTATCTTCATTGGCAATTGTCCTTATCATATAGGAATACAATTCCATCTTCAATAGTCTGAAATTTTAAATGAACTTAACTACATCTTTAGCACTTTTCTATGTGAAATGACCTGGGTGGGCATTGCGTATGAAAATTAAATTCTATAATTTGAAAGACTCTTTTGTTTGAACTTTCCAATTCCAATTAATTTTGGTTGAATGCTATCTGGGAGTTTAATAGGAGTTGTGCTCACCCATTTTTTGTACGGAGCATTTCTACAACCTGCTCAAACGGAGTTCCTTGAAGGTAACAACAATTGCAATTTGCCAATTTATCCATAGCAAATTATTCGTCTGTGTCTGCTTCAGGCTTTGAGTTTTAATTTATCGAATAAGGTATGGTTGTCCCTGAACAAGAAACATAATTGATAGACTGCCTAGGGTATCTAATGCCATGGCGCATTTGAATAGTTAACTTTTTATTCGAGGTTGGAAATGTCTGATATTGCGCCAATAACTCCGAATTTATAGATCCTCCATGTCTTGCGCTAGCTGGTACAAAACCAGTGCTTTCACTTCAAAAACCAGAGCCCTTTAATGCCATCACGAACATCATCGTTTAAAAGCAGCCAATTTGAGGTAATTTGCTTCATGTGTTTTTAAAAAGGAGAGCACGCTCTTTTCTTCGGACGTGTCAAATCTTTTGCTGTCATCCTTCACCATACTAATATGCATCGGGAATTTATTGTTTTTTTGACTGCGTCAGCTATCTTTAAATTCATGCTTTGTGATGTCAAATGAATTCCCAAAGGTCGATTCGAAAACCATCAACATGATATTCCTCTAGTCCCAATACGGTAACAGATTTCTTAATCATTGTAATTGGTTGCATTTCTATAGCAAGACGGTTTCAGAGCTGTCTCGTTTATCCTTAAACATTAGCTGCCGTGCGTCGTGCATAAGAGCCATTCTTGCCAATGTCGATTAGTAATAGCCTGGCACTTCTTGTTGACGTTAGCTGTCCTACTTCGGTCTTTGCCAGTAAATGGTGTAGGCCACATCTAGTAAACACCGCCTGTTAATTATCACC
>Ga0163217_1015900_pt1 | contig 10028 bp, 11 predicted proteins | sample SynspAceP_FD_185933 | JGI IMG/M metagenome (GOLD analysis project Ga0163217, IMG submission 185933) | Saline lake microbial communities from Ace Lake in Antarctica - Synechococcus sp. Ace-P (PacBio error correction) | ecosystem: Environmental > Aquatic > Non-marine Saline and Alkaline > Saline ...
AACAGAAAAAAGAAAGAAAAAGAAATAAACCAAGCTTGGGGTCCCCCGACGGCATACTCATACATCACTCCGCAAATAGTTTCATCAACCAGCGGGGTAAAGCCGTCAAGATGAATCCATCCTCGCGAATGGCTTGAATTGCTTTTGGTCGTGAGTCCCCATCTCCCAGCTATGGAGGGAGCAAGGCCCGTGCTGGCGATTTCCGGATTTTCGGTTTGAAGGCCCAGCGCATGCTTGATTCGCCACCCGAAAAGCAGTGCCAAGCGAAAAACAGACTCGCCTCATTCCAAGGCCAATTTTGGAAAAAGGTTGTGTAGGAAAGATATGCCCTCAATAGTGGATTTTTTCCTGATTCAGGGCTTTGAATTGCCAATGACTGTGGAAAATGGTTTCTTGATTCCGAAGTGGCTTACAGGCTTGCTACATAGTCTTTGCGTGTAAATTTAATACACGGCATCTGTCCCAAGTTTGAAATGCAGTGTGAGCTTGTGAACGGTTGATCTCTTCTCTCGTCCCCCTTCCTGGATGAAGAGGTTACGCTAGGTGATCCTAGAAAGCTTTGATATGCGCTATTTCGGCGTTCCATCGGAATCGTCATTGGGGGTTTAGCAGGATGGTCCCCAGGTTTTTGTCCGTAGGGATGCACTCTTTGGCCCCCAAAATTTTTTTTCCCCCCTTTCCTTGAGCCAACAGGCATTGCCCTGGTTTTGCACTGAAATGATAGAAACCGTCCAGAGTCGCTACCTGTCCATCAGCCCCGCTCTGCATTCAGTTCTCTGGCCAGATAGGCGGAGCGAAGCCAACGGTGGCAAATACCCCCAATGACGATTCCTAGCAATACCCTCCTCTCGATGGCTTTTCCACCGTGGTGAGGTGAGGCTCCAAGGAATGGCTGACGCATATTCCCTTGGTTCGCGCCGGTATTCGATCATCACGGGCGCAGACGGATCGTTTCGCCCAGCTGAAAGGCCAGTCTTGGCTGGAAAACGGTGGCCAACATCGGGAAATTGAAAACCGCACCACCTGCAAATCAACCACCATCAGGGCGAGTTGCGAAGAAATTCCAACCACTATCCAACGTCCTTTCCATAGTTGAATCTGCTTCGATTCGTTGAGCTTCTATGAACGGGAATTTTAGCCGTTTGGTGCTGTTGTTGTTCCTTCGTTCATTCCTCTCCACCAACTGGCCCAGGCTTCCCCCAGCACACAGCGTGAACCAGCTGCCGAGATCGGCACCAGGTAGGGCTGTGAGGGGGTGGCGGCGAACGCCGACGGGCCAGCACTACCGCCAGTCCGTGATTCTGCATCCCCACTTCGAATGCCAGGGTTCTATCTACGCACCAAAATCGGCTTGGCGCTCGGCCGCGGGAATAGCCAACCCAGCAGGAAGCCGCCGCATGCAGCAACAGCGCCGCGAGAAATAAACAGCGGGCCCTGCTCCAGCAAGGCCTGCGTTGGCTGCCTCACAAGCTGGCCACGATCAGATACATCGCCAGCACCGCCATTGATGCTAATCAACGTCCGATCCAACGGGCCAGCCGCGGGGTGCCGCGTTTGAGGCCAATGCGGCGGCCAGGGGCAGCAAGCCACCAAACCTGCAACACTCCAACAACACTTCCAGCCGTCACAGGTCCACCTAACGACGCGCCAGAAGCCATGAGCGCAGGGGTGAGCACAACAGCCAGCAAGGTGCTCGCCGTGTCATCACCAGCACCGACCAGCGCCACATCAAACCCCGGGCGATCAAGTCACCACGTTGCCCTGCCGTTCCGCCTGGGCAGCAACCTCACCAGGATCAGCTCCCACGGCCAGGGGCGGCTCCAGCCCCAGACCCCAGGCCAGCGCTGCGGCAGCAAGGCATCAACCTGAACTGGCCGATACGCCGAGAGCGACCGGCGCCGACGGCGAGCAAGCCGCCGGAAATCGCCGGCTGCAGCTCCCAGGCCCATGCCGAGCATGATCACCCCCCAGGGCCACACGCAATGAAGTAAGGCCCTTGCAGCACAGGGGAACAGCCAGGGGAAACGCACGCCAGCACCCCCCAGCAGGTCAAAGCGGGAAAACAGTCAGTGTGAATCGGCTCCAGCACCTGACCAACCTTCTCGAAGTCGACGGGAACCTACAGCTCCAGCCCTGGCGCTCAGCGCTCCCAACCTCTGCCAGAAGCCTCCACTTCGCCCCGAAGGCCCTGCTGCAGGCGCTGCAACAAATGCTCGTGATCCCTTCCACGCCCTGCCAGTCGTCGATGCAGGAGGCTATGCTGTGTATCTCCACCACAGTCGGTCTTCGAACAAGGGGTGGAAGGCTATACGCCAGGGTCGGAGTGTCACCCACTCTTCCCAAGAGCCTGCACACAACCATGCATAGCACCCTCTGGCCCGACTGACACCCATCAGTCGGAACGGCTCTCGCCGCATCTGATGAAGGCGTGCTCACTCAAAGCCCTTGCAGCACAAGCCGGATCAGCCTGGCGTACGGCCTAACATAGTGGCTCTCCAGGTTTCGAGCAGGCGGCGTAAGCGGCACTGCGGATCGACGGAGTGGCTCGCCGCAGCCAGCGGCCGGACGCCTCGATCGCGCAGCAAACTCCAGCTAGGCCCCTGTAGACCTGCGTGCACCAGCGCTGGCAACGCTCCGCGCGCATCGCCAGGGCTCTCTGTGCGCCCCTCTCCACCGTGTCGGCTCATGAAGGGCCCTGGGCCTGGGACGCCTGGAAGACCTTGACCCAAACGTTTGTTCGTCGCTACGCTGGGAAGCGCCCCCCGGGACACATGATCCATGTCGACCAACAGCTGCCAGGTTTGAGCGGGTCGCCACCGCATCACCGGCGACCGTCCGCCAAGGGCTCCTCCCGAGGTGCCGCTACGAGAAGGTTACATTGTCGCGACGACGAACGCCACCCGCCTGGCTACGTCGGAGGCTCGCAGACGAGCAGAAGCCGACAACCGTTGCTTCCTGGCCCGTGCGTCGATGCGTTTTCTGCAGGGGATCACCTTCGCCGGAATCTCTCGACAACGGCCCTCCTCTCGCTCGGATGACTGGGCAAAGCCTGTCCGGCTCTGGATCTGAACGCCATCCGCAAACCAAGCCCTACACCCCGCAGACCAACGGCAAGGCCGAACGGTTCATCAAAACATCTTGTCGGAATGGCGCTATGTGATCGCCTACCCAAACCACGGATAACGCAACCGCTGGCTAACCCGCCTATCTTGGGATCTATAACGGCAGCAGGGCCACAATGGCTCCTCGGTGGCCTCACTCCTCAGCAATGCCTCCAGCGCTGCCGATCGCTGAATGACCCTTGGTAGAAAAGCACAGCTAGCTGAATCGCAGCTGCGCAGATTCTCGACGGCGTAGCGATAGCGCTTGGTTCGCGCGTGTCCGATCATCTAACGGGCGCAGACGATCGCGTCGCCAGCGACGGCAGGTCCTTGGCGGAAGCGTGGCCACATCGGGAAATTGAAACGCACCACCTGCATCACCAAAAAACCATCAGGGCGATGTTGGCGAAGAAAGTTCAACACGGATCACCAGCCACCGATTCATGGATCTTGCCCCACTTGTGTGGGCCATCGCTGTCATAAGGCTGCGGTGCAGAGAGAGCGTAGCTCAGCGATCAAGCACAATGTGTCAACGCAAGGGCCTTCGCTTCCAACCCAAGAACAACGCCTTTGACGTCATCTCCCTGCTAACCATTTTTGTTGTTGATCTCCGAACGCTCGTCGATTCTTGGCAGAACTCAAGCTTGTATTTGTTTGTCGTCCGTTTGGATTGTGACGAAATCCAGGTTTCCGCCAGGGCAATAATCAGCTGCATCGAAGAAACGGGTCTCAAGCTTCAACAAACTGGGAGACCAGCTTTTCTTTTTCCGCCAGCGCTGCCAGGCCTGTGCCCGCCACTACAAACACGCCGCAGTCGGTCCGGCGATGTCGCGCACGAGTGCCATGTGGCCCCAGGGCGCCGGAGGCCGCCCAGCCATCTGAACTCGCGCCAGATCCACGCCAGCAGCCTTGCGCCATCGACATCCTGGAAAGTTCAGCGTCGAGGTTGGCTTTTCCATCTGTTGATAGGGAACTGGCTTTCGACGTGCCGTCAGCCGGACTCGATCACATCGCCGTGCCGCTCACAGGCGCATTGTGCCCAGTGATTCCATACCAAACGGCGAGCTCTCCAGGTCTGCGTCCGGCGAACACCCGCAACCGGGCAGGGCATGGGCCAGCTGAAGGCCGCGCGCCGTGCGCACCCAGCGCACACTCGCTCACCAGTGCCAATCGCTCGATCACATCCCAGTCCGCCAAGGCTTCACGACCTCGGCCCAGGCGCGCCCAGGTCCGTAACCCTGCAAAGGACGGCCCCAGCTGGGCGATCAGACTTGAGTTGGTCGTGCTGCTTCAAGGGCACGATCAAGCGCTGGGTGTCAGCTACGTGGTCATAATCGTCCGGCCGTGATCTGTCCCTGGAAGGAAAAACCGAGGTGCCATCCGGAGCCCCGGCTCATGGCATTCGATTCATGGGAATCTCCTTGGGAATGGCCATCCCTGAACCGAGCCATACCGAGGCCAAGCGCCCAAACATCTGCTTGGCTTTGCCCGGGACCCTGATCCGTTCAGCGCCTCCAAACATCTGCCAAAAGCTCCACTCGCCCTCGAAGGTCTGCTGCAAGGCTGGCTGACGAAATCGCTTTCGTGATTCTCCATGCCCTGCCAGTCCTCGATACGGCAGGCCCAGCTGGTCGCAGTTTCATCGCGCAGGTGCTACGGCGGCGTAGCGGTACCGCTTGGCTCGGCCCATCGACAGGGGCGGAAGGCCACCATGGCCGCAACAGCAGCGTGCGGCCGCGGATTGGCCGGCGCGAGGCGTCGGCGCCGGTCCGTAATGTCGAAGGCTTCCCCGTCCACTCCTCCCAGTGCGTGATCACGTAAGGGCCGGCGCGGGAGGGCGGGCCAGTCACTTCAGGAAACTGCAAGGGCCACGCAGCGGCATCGGGTGCTCTCCGCCACCACCTGGAAGGCCGCTCCTCAGCCTCCCCATCTCGAAGGCTGCGAGCCGTCTTGAGGTGATGCGCAAGGTGTGTGACGACAGGGTTGAAGAGAAGCACATTGCCAGCGGCAAGTCCTGGGCTTCGTCGCTTCGGCCAAGCGCTTCGAGACGCGATGCGGGTTTTCGTTCCAGTCGGGGGAATGCCAGCTGGCCGCGCCCTTGGCAGCGCCATCGAAGCACTAACCAGCGCTTGTTCCGCTCGGCCTGCGGTCAGCAGGTGTCTGGGGGCCAGCATCGGCGGGCGGTGCGGCCAGCTGAGCTGCTGGCGTCCGAACGGCCCAGGAGGCGTCCACATGCCGCGCATTCGGCGATCTGCGAGCAGGCGGGGTGGCATCGCGGGCGGCCGCGGTTCACGGCAGTGGCGCTCCAGCGCCGCAGCCCCCTGCTCGCAGTGGCGGTCTTTCCAGTCTGCCGGGAATCCAGCCATCGAAAACTGGCCATAGCCGTTGGTCGCCGAGCAATCGACCCCTTGCTCCGCCAAGGCGTCGGTTCAGCTTGGCGGCGCTGGCGATGGCCCCCAGCTCGGCCACCGGCTTGCTGGAACACCCGATCAGGCGCCGGTGCCTGTCGGAAGCAGCGATCCAATCGCCATCACCCCCAAGCTCCAGAAGCGCACCAGCAACGCGAAGGCCTGGCCGATCGCCTCGCGATCGCGTTCTCCTGGAAATGGCTTTGGCGGCTGGGCTTCCAGCTCGCAGATCAGAGCTTGAACGTTTGCGCGAATCCATCGTAGGTGCTGGAGCGGCGATCGCCGCCGAGCGCTTGCGGCACCTCCTGGGCGCTCGCTGGCCCTCCGCAGCAGCCAGGCTAAGCGCAGGCGCCGCTGCATCACGGCATGGCCGCGTGCTTCAGCTCGATCAGCAGTTCGGGCGAGCGCACAGCTGCCCCGAGGGCTTCAAGGTTGCGGGCGTTGAGGGTGCGCTTGGCCGGCCATCCGGTCCCCACGACGATGCTGCGATCATCGCCTTGATCCAGCCCGGCCAAGCAAAACGGGCCCGATGTCGCAATGGCTTCGAGATTGGCAGCGTTGAACGGAATCATGCTTGCCGCTACGGACCACTGAATGGGTTTCCGTTCTGTCTCCTGGGACCTAAAGCTCGCAGGTGAGAACAAACGCAGGAAGAAACAGATCACTCCTTGGCAATTCGAAGCGATGGGAACTTTGATCTGATCAGCCTGCACATCACCAGCCAGTCACCCGCCTGCATCCGCCATATTGGGCAGTCTGGAATTGAAAGGAACTTTGTGGACTATGGCGTGGCCTGAGACATATGCGCTGCTCAGGTTGACTTCCCTCAATCCACCGGGATCACGTCCCTCTGAGCGATAGGAGATCAAACACGAACGGTCGATAACAATCGATCGATACAAGCGGGTCATACTTACAATCGAATCAAAGGCCAGAACTTATGCAAACCCATTAGAGTTCCGCTCAAGGCTGGTTGTTTTGGTGATGACACTCCATCGAAATTCCGTTCCTCAGTCAGCCCACAGAGGCGCCCGTCCATCTGCGCCGGGTTTGCTGGGTCTGATTGATGCAGAAGGGTTGGCCCCCACCGCAGACAGCATCGGGTCTTCTCGCCGTGCCAGCCATCCTGCTCGCCCCGAAGCAGCCAGTTGCAAGAACTGAACCGCTGGCCCCTGGGCTTGTCCGCGTGTGCCTGAGCCCCTGCTGGCGGCGCCTTGTTCCTGCAGATGGGCTTGATCCTTGAACCTTTGCCGCCATCCAAGAGCGAAAGCCAGCTGCAGCGCCTGGAGGCCTATGCCCGCGCCCTGGAGATCGATCCGCCCCAGCTTCCAATCGTCCGGGATTTTGCCATTGTCGCGGCTGAAGCACGGCGCGAATTTGTGTCGCGCGTAAAAGGACGCCTACATCCCCCGAATCTCCGAGCGGCAAGCCGGGGTGTGCCGGGGCCTGGCCGAGGCCCAGGCGACGAATGCCGTTTCTTCGCGGCCCTGACCCAGCTGCCATCCGCTGCTTAACGCAGCTTGGGCTGGGCATCGTTCAGCTGCTAACGAGCGCAATGGCATGGCCGATGCCAGCAGGGAACGCCCAATCCCCGCGTATACGTGTGTCATGACAATTGAACCACGTGATCAGCGGCATGAGACGCGACAGGCCCGTGAATTGCCCTGGGTGCGTTCACGTTGGCCCCTGAACACAAGCGACGCCAAATTGGATGGCGTCATTGACGAACGTTTCTGATCTCATGAAGTGGGTCGTTCCAAGCAGCGGCACCAATCATCATTCGTTTTGCCTAATGGCGGAGGCGGTGAGCCTATCACGGCGTGAACGGTCGCCTCGGAGCCCCTCGATCTGCCCTGGTTCCACCGCGCCGTTCGGGCGAGGCCGCTCGTGCGCGATCGGCCTGCCGAGGCGATTTCCAGCAGCTCGACCATCTGCCCATGGCCAGAACCGTGCGGGAGATCCGCCGCCGCTTCAACGTGCCTGCCGCTGCGCCAACCCATGATCGATTCAAACCGATTCTCTGCCGGAGCTCGCGGATCCGCCCCTCCTGGTCAGGCACCGCAAGGGATCAAGTGACCCCGCGGATTGCCCCAGATCAGTACGGCTGCCTGGGCAGGGCCCCTGGGGCAATCGTGCCTGTTCAATTCGCCCTGCCCTCGCTGCTGCTGGGCCAGTGATTTCAGGTGAGTGCCAGCAACTGCTTGAGGAATCGATCACCTGCCTACGCCCCCGGCTATTACGGCTTCTCCAGTTGGTGTGGGGCCCTCGTGGCCCGATCGCTTCGGGCGCCGGCCGATCGGCGCCTTTGCGGCGTGACCCGTTCACGCTCGCCGAAGCCTGGGCTGGCCTTGGGTGCCTGGATTTGGGCGTTCCCGCTGCTGGGTCTAACTGCGGGGTGGCCGCCGGCCTGTGGGCAGCCAGCGTGTCCGCGGCCTGCCCCTCCGGAGTGTTCAGCCCAGCGCTCCTGCCCAGGCGATGTCGGTGTGGCGATCGCTAGCCCTGGCCCTTTCGTATCGCGCCTTTCTCGGGGGTGGATCGCCAGCGTGGCCACCCCCCCCCCCCCCCCCCCCTCCTGGCGGGCCGACTTTGTTCTCCTCACCGCTTGGCTCACTCGCGCCTCGCTCTACCTGGTCCGGGAGCTGGGCGAAACCCTGCCGCCCGTGCACCCTCTCCGTGCCACCACGCTGCGTCCGGGAGCTGCTGTGGGCTGCGGTGGACTTGGCCGCCTGCTCCGGGAATCGGCCGCTTTCCTGCTGCCGGCGCCTTACGTGATCTCGCCGCACGCGTGGTGGCGGCTACGCGGCCGCCGCCAGTCCCCTTTGATTTTCGAGCAAACAAGCTTCGGGCAGCAGCCCCGGCCAGTTCGGCAACCTTTCCTTCTGTTAAGCGCGGCGTAATTTGGGTGGGGGTCTCTTCCTGTGCGCGCACGTTGGTGCGTCCTGGGTCAAGTCAGCGCTGTCTCTGGATTGCCTGGTGCGATTCACCGCTGGTGCCCTGGTGTGCTGGCGCTGGGCTGCCGGCCGCTTTGATCGCTTCTCGCGCTGGGGCCGATTTTTGGTTGGTGGGGCGGCGGCGGCATCGTGGTCCGATCGGTTTTGGCCGCTGCGATGCAGGCTTTCCCTGCCCGGCGCCAGGCCTCAGCCTCCACCGTTCTGCAGCAGGAAGGGGTACCCGCCGCGCTGGTTGGCCCTTTCGTTGGCTGCCGGACACCTGCCCAGGTGCCGCTGGCGCTCTCCTGCTCGCGCCTTGCCCTGATGCGTGGCGCCCTGTGCGGGCCTTACCCCGGGGTGGACATCAGCGGCATGACCACCGCGTTCCGCTCTTCGCGCCCATGCCGCAGTCGCTTCGCAGGCAAGTCAGCTGGGCCCTGAACCCTGCTGTTGGCGGGGCCTGGTGATTGGCCTGGCGGAAAACTTCCCTATCATGGCTCTCCTGAAAACTTGGCTTCCGGCTCCAGGCGGCTTCGCCCCTCGGGGGCGATGGGCTTTCAAGCCTTGCTTGTGGCAGATCGCGCTGCTTGCCACCGTGGCCCTTTTACGTGCTGCTGCCTGGAAGCCGTTGGCTGCTGGCCGGGCGGCGGCCCCACTGCGTGCTTTGGTTCTCAGGACGCCCCGACACGGAAATGTGCAGAACGGGATCGCGCCATCGCCAACTGCTCGCTCTCAGCACCAGCTGGCAGCGTTTTTGCCCCTGCTGCATTACCCATCTCGCCGGGCTGAGCGTGGGCACGGAATCCCCTCTCCGCCGCCGTCGGCGCTCGATCCTGCTTGGCCCGTGCGCCGCCGGCTCGCCCCCTCACTCGGCTGCCGCTGGCCCTCACTGTCGCTATCGTGTGGTGCCGGCCTCGGCTGCCTTTCAATCACCCTGCTGGGGCCGCCTACGCGCTTTCCCCGAAAGAACTCAGCGCGAGTCTGGCTTCCAACTGCTGGTGCCCACCTTGTTGCTGGCGGGCATCGGCACCCTGCGCATCCGAGCTGGACAACCCGCCTCGCCTGCCGAAGGATGGGCTCGCTGCCGCGGCGCCTGTCCGGCTGCCGCTCGCCCTTGCTCATCAGTGGGCGGCGCCCTGATCGGTGTGCTACCTGGTTCGGCCGCGTGGTTCCTTCGCCCAGCGGCCTGGCTCTTTGTTGCGTTCACATCTGGTGCCTGCCCCGCGCTTGGCCATTCGGTGTCTGGTTGTTCGCCCTGCTGGCGGTGCCAGTGGCGGCATCAGCCCTCAACGACGGCTCGCTCGCTCCGGGCCCAGCCCTGGCCGCCGTCGCGGCATGCCCCTGGTGGGCAAGGTGCGCCGCGCTGCTTGGGGCCGTTGCTGAGTATCCGCGATCGCGCTCCGGGCGTGCCTGATGCACGATGCCGATAGGCCTGGGGCCGTGCTGGTCGGCCCCGTGGCTGCAGCATGTGGCCGGCCGGATCAACAGGCGCCCTGGTCGCCGATCGCTGCAGCCGCATTGGTTCAGCGCGCCTGCGCACACCCCTGTTCAGCCGGTATTTGTGTTCAGCTCAGGGCAATCCCGCCACC
>Ga0163217_1049785_pt1 | contig 10028 bp, 6 predicted proteins | sample SynspAceP_FD_185933 | JGI IMG/M metagenome (GOLD analysis project Ga0163217, IMG submission 185933) | Saline lake microbial communities from Ace Lake in Antarctica - Synechococcus sp. Ace-P (PacBio error correction) | ecosystem: Environmental > Aquatic > Non-marine Saline and Alkaline > Saline ...
TTTCTTATCTGGTCATTAATGTTGGTTCCTTGTTCAATCATGTAGTTGGCACAAAGTGTGATTTCCGGAAATACGAACCAAGGAGGCACCAACCAACGACCAAGATCGGCAAGGAATGGGTTTCAGCAAGGCCCTGCAAAACACTCCTGCAGCGAATTCCCGAGACCGAGGAACGACCAAAGACGTTCATTCCCTACAGGAAAAGGGCGTAGCGATGCAGACTCGGCGAGGTTAAGATGACAACCAATTTGCCGAACCAATCGGATCAAGACCAAGTTGCTGGATTAATTCGGCAACATGCCGAACAGTCAAAATGAGGATGGAGAATAAATCCAGAAAACAACCCAGGACAAGGTACAAATGACCACGATCCGAAGCACCAACCAGAATAGGTACTTCGGCACTGCCGGATAGTCCGTGCTAGCGAACGCGCAATCCCGGACATGGTAATAAAATAGCCAAAAGATTGCGCACAAACGATGATCAGACCGGATCAATTGGCGGGGGTCCACGGTGCAAGTAATTGGAGAGCGCCTCTTCATACTGGCAAAGTTTCAGGCTAACGGGTTTCGCAATGTATAAAGAAAACCGCGGCCAATGGCACTATTGCCGAAGACCATCGACCGGCGTTGCGATACCGGTGTAGAATTCAACCCATTGACAGAACAAAAGCGCATGAATGGCACGCGACCCAAAGTGAAGAATATGCGCTCTTTCCAAGTATGTCGCTCCAACCTTTCGGCCGCGCGGTGGTCAGCCAGATGGTGACGGACAGCGCCAAAGTTAACTAGAGCCCGGCAACCGATGCCCGCGATCAGCAGGGGGCCGTGATGTTCGGCCCCGCTCAGTAGACCCGAGAAGATCAACAGCGAAGATCGGGGGAATCAGCAATCGCATCGGCCCGACAATGGCGACAATCCTGGCCGTGGCTGCGTTCGTATCTCTGCTCGAAGCTCGCTGAATGCTGATCGGGCCAATGTGCTCGCCCGATGCGGTGCTTGTGAACCGACACCGCGCCAACAGAGGCCGGTGATACGGTCGATGAAATGCCAAGGCCACCTTCAACCTACCGGCCCACACAGTGACCGCCTTAAAGAGGTTGCCTAATCCACTCATCCCAGTGAACCAGCCTTAGAATAAACATCGGGATCGTCACAGTTCGTAAACTCGCCACAGACGACTTTGGCGCAGTTGCAAATCCGATCAGCGACCGGGCAACCCTTTTCAACATGTAGAGTTCCTACGACTCCGGCCATTGCAAGACTAATCGGCGACGGGAAATGCTCATCACAAGTGAGGACCATTAGCAAACGATCGGAATAACGATTTCCATCTCGTTATCCTCCAAAAGGCGACGCGAGAACGCAACCAACGCAATCGAAAGAATAAGAGCAAGAAACCTGGACGCCATGATGTGCACAATGGCCATTCAGCCCAGGCAATGATCCAAACAAAGTTCCCTGCCCGAAAACCTAGAGAAAAGAGCCTCCTCTCCAATCAAGTCGCCAATTGAAAGCCAATTAGGGCAGCCCGCAATCAACAGCAGGAGGCAGGAGCGTCCGCCATTTACTATGTTTTGGATGAAGAAAGCCCACAAAAGAATCTTACAAGACAATGAGCCCCGTTTTTTCATGCCGTAGGAAAAGCGAGTAAAAGGCTGCAGGCATAAGTAGAGCATGAATAAAATCAAACGCTCCCCTCATGGACTGCTGAAAAACGTAGCGGTAAACACAACACGAGGTCGTCATCCATGGCGTGAGAATTAGCTTAAGGAACAGAGGCCAGAAGAAGCGCTTCGATGCGATGACAAGACGATCTGCAGGGCTATAAAAGAACGGAAACCAAAGACGCGCAACGAAGGGCGGCATGTTTCAGGACATGTCTGCATAAAGTGTATTACAATAGGCTGGGGGTTGTCGGGCGAGACTACCTGCGTGTCCCGGCAGGTCAGGGCCAGCTAGACCCGACCCGCGAAGCGTTTAACTGCGACAACGCGCTTGACAAAATGTCCGTAGATCTCCTGACTCGAGACCCGGACACCTTCAGACGTTCGACCCATTTCTCGTGACGTCATCAAATCGAGCCTCCGCTTTACATTCCTCGTCAGAAACTCGCTGAACATTTAGCCATGAACACTTGCGAAAGCTTGTCCGCGGCTGACGTCCAGGTCTCGTTCACCAAAATTGCCCGTAGTGCTCAGTCCGCAAACTCCCAGATCTGTCCATCGCTGCCTGTTGGCTTTCGGTCAGCGTCCCAACACTGTCGCTGATCGAATAAGGTTCACAAACAATACCCGTGCTGAGATTGGGTGTCATTTGCGTCAGCGGCCTTACAAGCCCCAATCTTCGACGCAGTGGAACTGGGCCAGAGCAGACCGTCCAGAGTTCCGCGCGACAGCGAGGCAAAAGTTTCGACTGACTCGGATCGCAATTTGCGCCCAACTCTAGTGGCCGTCATTTTCCATCGACGCCAGCCGTCGAATGATTCATGCCGGCCAGATCAGCTACCGTCTCTATGGCTTCTCGGGGTCAGGAAACTATAGGGCAAGGATGCCTGTCCAGCAAGAGAACGCACCCACCTTGGGTTTTAAACTCATCTCGTAGAGCAGACCGCCAGGTGTGCCATGTACATAGACCGCATTGGCCAAAGCGCAGAGTCATAGCGGCATGCCGGCAATTCCGAACGGTCAGAAGCTGGGAATTGTCAGTGATGTAACGCAGGCGAGAACATGGGCGATATGGCTTACACCGTTGCAGCAGGCGCAACATTTCGCCGCCCTTGCCAGTCTGCTCTGCTGGAAAATAATCGAAACTGTATCTCCCTTGAAAGTTTTCGGTCGCCTTATCCTAGAACACTTTTTGCGGCCTGCTGGCGATCGTCGAGGCTGAGAACCTGCCAATCGGCAAAGGTCAAACGGTTACTTCGCTGCGCCGAGCGGCCATCCCTACCCGACGCCAGCGTCATGCGATACATTCTTTTCCAATTAATCTCCTCCTAGGTATCAAAGTTGATTCTGGATTATTTCGGCCTAAAACCGCTTTTTTTAACAGTGGCCACCGCGTCTATCGCGAGGCGACGCAACCTGGAAGTCTCAAGGGCGGCGCAGTTACATGAAGCGATACTTCCCCTGGCGTACGCCACTCTGCCAACGGGTCAGCTGCCAGAGCTCACCCAGATGAAATACCAAGTGAAAAGGCACAGGTTTTGCAACGGCAGCATAGACGTAAAACACGGATTTTGCAGAGTGGGAAGTCTCGACCGCATAATTGTCTACTAACGGATGGACTCGCCGATTCCGATGTTGTGATCCAATCTTGGAGCGCTTTCATCCTTTCATCCAGTACAGCAACAACGCTTCAGGATCACATTTGATCAGGATTTTTCTGCATCCAAGGATCAGATCCGCCCACCCATTGTTGCAAAGCATGTTCAACCCGGCTCAACGCAATCCCATCGCCTCCATCACCCCATCCGGGCGTCAAAGCCGACGACGGTCCGCCATCCCCAAAGTGGCGCGCATTCGATCATTAAACGCCCCCGCCCTGGACTGCGCGTCGCGGCCATATTCTCGAATCCGAGCGCATGGGCATAAGACGTAATTTTCCGGCGTAGATCGACCCACTGATTCCCGCACTCATGGTGCTTTTTCTGGTCGACGACATCCACATTTGCTTTGTAACCGTTATAGTAAGACCGGATCGCTCCCCATGCGCGTGACGTCAACAGTGCGCACCACGTGACAAAGACGGTCCAATGGGGTTTTGAGTTACTGGCAAGGTGAAGGATGGCCAAAATCGTCTGACAAGACAGTGTCTTTTGGAAAGTGAGGTCGCGCCTCGCATAAACATATATTAAAGTTCACGCCTCCGTGGCGCAACACGGCCTTGAATCGGTGGATAGCGGGTTCTGTTCATCCTGTTCCCGCCCGGATATCCAGTGGTAACTAAGACAAAAAGTTTTTCTTCCGGATTTGGCACCTCCTGTACTGCCGCAATACCTATCCTTCTCGGGTGTTAGAAGGTTTTACCTCCAATTGATGTCTTCCCCGAAGTCGCCCAAATTGAGCCAGCGGCGGAACGCTTCTTCCATCGCCCTAGACACGTCTATCATCTCCCATTCCGACACCCAAGCTCAGTCCATGACCGTTAAGTATGAGCACAGCGCGCTTGCTGGACTACTCCATTCAACACTGGTCGCCGTCTTCTCCTCAAACTGGCCCTGCAATCCTAACCGGACACCCCAGAGGCGAGCGCAACTAGTTCTATCGTTCAATCCCTTAAACATTTCCGCGGTCCAAAGCCGTTAACAGTTGCGCTGTGCGAAACTTTTTTCCGACCGGAATTCAATTGATGGTCTAGATGCGCATCCGGCGCATGGGCATGAAATCAAACTGATATAGTATGGATTTTTCACGATTTAGTACGTTTACCAGTCAGAGATCTTAGCGTAGAATGCTAGACCCTTGGTTTATTGCGCAAACGATAACCTTGAGATGGTGGCGACACGCGGCCTGCGTAACTTCCGGTCTGACGTGATCTTGCGGCACACAATCCCCATCTCAATCTCCAATTGATGACAAGCCGCTGCGGTCGAATCCTATTGCGTATCCAGCGAGCCCTATCGGGGTTAAACGCGATTCAAGCGCTTGATCAGCGCGAATACCGGCAACGTTAAGCCTTTCGAACCCTTTCCCTACAGACCGGGCGTGAGATTTTTCGCATTCGTTTCTTCATGTCCTTTTTGCCTGCGCACTGCCGTGCATTAATGCACAATCAGGGTTGCAGAAACCTGATATGTTTCAATACTCTTTCCAAAATCCGGCTACATGTCTTTTTCCAGAGCGACTTCGCCTGAGAACGATCTTTAATTTACTCACCATGATGGATATACCCATCGAGATGGCCACAGTTGCCATGATCCCAGAGTAAAAACATCCTGCCCCTGCATTATAACAGCCCAGGTGGCCGAAGATAAAATTTCGACCGTTCAACCTTTAGATATTCAACCTGTTTGCTCGAACGCACAAGTCCGGCACGGAAACATCAGCACAAAGTCAAAGCCATCATCCTTGGGCGGAAACCAACGGCCACAGCCTTTGCCCTATGCCCAATTCTGAACAATAAGAGGCTGAAACGTTTACCCACATCTGAGGCGTCTTTATAACCATATGGCCGAGCTTACTGAGGACGGTAATAGGAAACCAGGCCTACGCCTGAATGTGCGGCCTTGAAACGTCAACGCTTTCAATCCCGCGTTGGTTGAGCTACTCCCCAATCCTTGGACAAGGATCTGGCGTGAATTTAAGCTACTCTTTTGCAACCGCGATCGGGTTGGTTGTTTTGTTCCTCTGCCCAATGAATCATAGCGGGTTTGCCGCCATAGGCGAATGAGGGCGCTTGTGGTGTTGAAGCGATCCACTTCTGGACGCCACCTTTGGCTCTGATTCGGTCCCCATGCGTGCAGATTATACGCATTCGTATTTCAGCGACCGCCACAAGTCGTTGCACAAAGATATGTCGAGGACCGGCTTTGCCGTTCCATTGAAAGATGCGGATGCCGGATCGACGCAAGGCCGTCGTCAAGCAATGCCGTGAACTGGCTGCCCCGATCCGTATTCTGGATCTCGGTTGGGCCGAACGTGTGGATCGCTTCATTCAAGGGCATCAACACAGAACTCGGCTTCCAGCGTGTTTGGATACGCCACGCCAGCACTTTGCGCGGTGCCATCCATCCATTTTCGATATGCTTGCGCATAATCCTGTCGGCAAAGATGGGAACAAAATTAATAAAAACACCACGCCGCATGCGCAGGTTATTGATGTCGCGCACCAATCTTGGTTGGGCCGATCAACGCGCAAGCCGGCAACAGATAAGGTAAATCTTGTGACCCTCCGCCTTGCTGTGTTAGGCTTCTGGTAGATCGCATGAGGCCCATCACCGCATCAGGCGTCTGATCGCTTCTCATTGACGAGGTGGTCGTCATTGCGCAGGTGCCATGTCATCCACTGGCGTCAGGGTAATTGCCGCAGCAAAGGTCCGAGAGACTGACGCACTTCCGTAAAACGGGTCTCTAGGAACCTGCTTTCGAATCAGCCGCATCAGATCGAGGTTCCTCTCCGTCTCGCCCTTGGGATCAAATAGATATGTACGGCTCCGCACACTTCCTGTAAATTCCCTAATTTGGGATGAGGAATATTCATGCGAACGAAGAACGCGACATTCAAACCAAACTTCAAGAGTGCTCCCAGCACGCTTACAGATCGGTTCACGCCGCAAACCTGCGGTATTTTGGGTGGTAAGTCCAGTTTCTACCGATGGCGCGAAGCATATCAAAAAGCATGGCGCAGCTGGTTGAAAGAATGCCAAATCGGTTCGCCGAAAATCTCCGCCCAATCAAATCGCCAGCTGAGATCGTTCGAAAAGTTTTCTGTATCTTCGCCGCAAATATCAACTTGGGACCGTCAGATCGTTTGGATTTGCGCGTTACCATGGCAATCGAAATTTCTGATGCTGGGGTCTACCGCATCCTCAACGCAATGGTCTTAATCGTTTGCCCAGAGGCACACGAATGCGCAAGCTGCACACCAAAACCACAAAGCAGGTGCCAGGGCATCACAATTCACGTGGACGTCAAGTTTTCTGACCATTTTTTTTTTTTTTTTTTTTTTTTTTTTTTTTTTTTTTTTTTTTTTTTTTTTTTTTTTTTTTTTTTTTTTTTTTTTTTTTTTTTTTTTTTTTTTTTTTTTTTTTTTTTTTTTTTTTTTTTTTTTTTTGCTTTAGTGCAAAAAAGGCGAAAGAGGTTCGTCGTTTCCCAATACACAGCGATCGAGATGCGACCAGAGTTCGGGCCCATCAAGGTCTACGAAAGCATACGCAGTGCAAACGCCATCGATTTCATTGACACATCGTAAGTAAGTTTCCGTTCCGCATTCGCGAAGTTCGAACTGACAACGGTCACCGAAGGTTTCCAAGCCAAATTCATTGGGCAAATGCTGAATATCTCCGGAATCAGACACGCTACATAAACAGGCACTCCTCAACTACGGCAAAGTCGAACATCCACCGTTCTGACCAGCAAGAGTTATCTAATCACTTCTCTCAGCTACATAAGGTGAGTCGATTTAGAAGCTAAACTTGGCGAAATGGTAGCGGTTTTTCTACAATTTCGCCAGACCACACGGCGCACACAACGACAGACCCCTTAGAAGCGCTCAGAGACAAGCTACAATAGAAACGCGAGTGTCCCGTTGGGTCCGTCAAAGTTACATCACAGCAACAGCTTGGGTGTGTGTGCGTTCAGTAAGCGGCCCGGATAGGCGCAACAAGAACAATCCCGACAACCACCCACCAGCGCGATGTAGGGCGCAAGCCGTTGCATTAGCCTATGCCTTCCACAAAAGCCCCCGGCCCCATGCACCCCGAGATGCCAAGTTGAACGCACGATGATTCAGACCGGATGCCAACATGACCGCACCCGGGGATACTCGCGCCGCATTTGCACGAACATACGATTGCAGCGGCGGCACGTTTGGCCGAAGCAAAGCCGCCCATAAGCCGCAACGCGATGGCAGCAATCGGGTGCGTAAGGAAGGCACCAAGTGCGACAAGTGAATCGCAAGGCCAGAGAAAATCACCTCAGGGAGCGCTGCAACCGATAAGCGGTAGCCAGGTTGCACCGGCGATATTCTACGGCAACAGATGCACCGTAGATTGCATAGCACAAGACTAACTGCGCCCGCGACAACCCGTGACTTCGTCAGCAATCGGCGACGGAGGTAAAGCAATGAAGTTGCCCGCCATAGCCGACACGTATCAGTAGACAACAGAAGGCGGCGAAAGTCAGCACCTGTAGTTGGCTTTGATCCCCGCTGATTGCGGTCTTGGTCAGATTGGCGGGCACAAAATGGCAGAAGCGATGAAACCGATCACGCACAAGCACGACAACTGCAAGGAAAGTTGACTGCCAACCGAAGTTCCTGCCGATGACGTCACCAAGGACAACCCGTCACAGAGCCGCGAACAGTCAATAAAGGAAACACCAGCGCAATAGCCGAGCTTTCCCTTTTCAGTCCACAAGTCCGTGGCGAGGTCGAGCGATAGCAAAGAACACTGCCGTGGGCGAGCCAGTAAATAAAAGCGCGCGCGACAAGGGCTGCCGTAATCCGGCGCAAAGGCAGATAAGCATGCCGAGCCGTGGTGAAACAGCGCCAGCAAGACAGCAACGCGTTTTTCGCGGCACACGGTCCGCCATGGGCGGTCAGCACTGGCGCGCCAGATGGTCACGCCAAGCGCAATAGCGGGCTGACCAGCAGGCAGCGAATGGAATGGAAACGCCAAGATCGGCGGCGAGGTGGGAAAGGCAAAGCCGACGATAGACGAACTCGTCGTTTCCGACGGCAAAGCGGCTGATGGTCAGCGCCATAGGGCAAAGTGGCATCGGTTTCTCTCAATAAATTTGATGTCGACGCCGTATATGCGAGTTATCTTACTTGCGAGAAACAGACAGCTTGGAATGGATCATTGCAGAACTGCACGAATTTGCTTCCGCATGGGGGACTTCGGCCGCCTTCGTCGGATCGTTGAGAGGGGGCTTTGCTGAATCCGCGCGGCGCATGAGGTTGTGTCCGGCCTCTCGCTCCAGCCGGTCGTTCACGCGGCCTGGAAGAGCAGCTGAAAGTCACACCCTGCGCCGGACTACTCGTCCATCGAAATCACAGCACCCGAAGGCGCGCGCCGTTCTGGCTGAGGCGCGCGAGATTTTAGAATCGTAGCGAAGGTCCCTCAGAGATCCGCCACAAGTGGACAGGCCCCCGCCGGACCACATACGTGTGAACGCACCGGTTCCCTTTGTCCTGCATGTCTCGCCCGCGCGGCTGGCCGAGTTTCGCCGCACCGATATCCCACATCCAGCGTCGATTGACATGAACCGATGCGCTGTGGACCTAATCGGCAGTCCACGGCGGATGTGCCATTCGGTCTGGGCAACGCCCAGTAAGCGACGATGTTGCACCGCCCCCTTGGGCGCACCGTCATGGAGTTAGTGGGCGACGCGGAATATCTCGATCGCACACGGTGGGCCCAAACACCACCGACTCGTGCACGGCTGAGCAAGTGCTCTTTGCGCACCAGAGATCATATCACACGCTGCGCTTAACGGCTGCGCCCACTCCCCGGACGGGCCCCGCCCCTGACTGAGGGCAATGGGAGTCCGTGCGCAGATGGTATTAGCGGCTGGGCATCGCGGGTTGTTTCCGATTATCATTCGCAGCATGACTAGAGGAGGGCCGATTGGTGAGCTGTTTTCCCGCCCGACCTTGACCGACCGCCCCATTGGATATCTCACGCTCTACCTTCCCGCGTATCAGGATGCGCCGGTTGGGTGTTTTCTGGATTGTTGTGAACATTGGTTAGCTGACTTATGTAAGGACCGCTTCAGCATACATAACGAATCGGTGCCAATCGGGCGTCGAACGTCACTTCTAGTTAGTCCGTATAGGTCGAAATATTTTGGATGTCCCGCTCTTGGTTAGCTGCACTGCAGCGGCGCGGTGCCATGGGCGAACGCTGGTAAGGGCCGCCAAGCACACTTCTGATTACTCGAAGAAAGGGCGTTCAGACCTTCGCCTGCATCGTGCAAGCCGTGACAAAATTGAATGCGGTATTAGACTATCGCGAGTGCTGCAAGCCGCGTTGTTGTTGCCTGCTAATGACCTGACTGTCCTCTATAGTCCCCTGTGATCTCAGAGCACTGCGCTCCTGATGAATTTGAAGTTTCGACCACTTTATTGCAGGAAGTGAACCAAACAATCGAATGGCTCTGACTTACAACACCAAAAGATCCATCATAGGCTAGCGACCGTATTAAACCCGCAATGAATGAAACAGCGGTGAATTCTACGGCTAGCCTCCGGAAAATGGGGGATTACATAAAAAACAAGCATCATAGTGTTCGATGGCAGAGGAATATGACGTACTGCAGAATGATCAATACTTCATTGGAAAACGAGATCAATATGCACGATATGAAT
>Ga0163217_1061272_pt1 | contig 10028 bp, 10 predicted proteins | sample SynspAceP_FD_185933 | JGI IMG/M metagenome (GOLD analysis project Ga0163217, IMG submission 185933) | Saline lake microbial communities from Ace Lake in Antarctica - Synechococcus sp. Ace-P (PacBio error correction) | ecosystem: Environmental > Aquatic > Non-marine Saline and Alkaline > Saline ...
AAAAGAGGAAAAAAAGAAGAAAAAGGGAAAAATTCCAACCCGCCGCCCTTGAAGCAACTTGGCCCCGTTATCCGCATCAACACGGGCCTGGATAATGTCCAAATGGGAAAAAGAAATCCCAACCATGGCCGGCCCCTTCGTTTTTTTCCCGGCCTGCCCCTCTGCCCCCGTCCCCCCCTCAGCGCCAGAGGCAGCAACAAAGTCAGGCTCACCACCGTCAAAGCCCCGCCTTCCCGGTTGTTCAATTCCGAGGGAAAGGAACATCGCTTTGAAAACTTTGAAATTCTCCTTGCCTGTCGCCATGGCCAAAAGGGAGTTTTCTCGAGGCTGATCAAGCTCCGCTCCATGAATTGCTGATCTCGCGGCGGGAGGGAGAACCCAGGCCTTGAATAAACGCTGCCAATGTAATCTGCAGGGTTTGGCAAATCAGAAGTTGATTTTTTCTGTGGCTCCTATTTCAAACTTTTTTAAGCAAGCCCCGCTCCATCTTAAAGGACAATTCACCGAGGACTTCGAGAGGAAATACGTCCTGTTTTGACGCAAAACGACGCTGTCATCTGAAAACAGATTCCTGCCGCAACGTCCAGCCCTCCCAGCAAAAAGGGGCAGCGGGGCGGCCCTGCTTGCGGAGCTTGAAGGATTGGAAGCTGAAAAGCACAGCAGGCAGCAGCCCAAAGGAGAACCTGGGCAAAGGCGGGCCGTGGAATCCTCAAGATTTCCTTGATTGCGAGAGGCGCGTCAAGCGGCTTGGGCCGCACAGGTGCTCCAATTGGATCAAGCCCCCGGTTCTTGGATCCAGCAAGAACGGCTTCTCAATTCAGGGTTATAGCGTTTTACAGAACCCATTTTTGTTATTCATCCAGCCGCAGCGGCACCAGCAGGAAGCAGGTTGCGCGCGCGACGTTCGCTGGATGAACTGACATCAATTTTTGGCCGCGCTTTTTGCCTTTATGTCCTGAAAAAGCTTTAAACTGTTTAAATAGCAAAGCGGGTGAAAAAACCCGGAAATTCGAACCGGGCGACGTTCAGCTGGGAAGCTGACATTCTACACTGAATTACACCCGCACTCACCCAAAGTAAGCAAAACCTCTTGCTCGCGGGCCATCCCAATCACGTGCCCGTTGCCCGGCGGCTGGCGGGGCGGTGGGTTGAGGCTTCTGCCGATTCCTCTGGACAATTCAACCGGCTGCGAAGACCTGCGGCGGGCAGCGGATCACGGGCAAGCCTCGGTCTTGAGCTCGCCGGCCGGCTTCCTGGAGAGGGTCCAGGGTCTTGTTGGTGGTTCACCCGGGTGGTCTTGCGGCGTCGAAGAGCCTTGAAGCTGGTCGCGGAAATCGCGCAGGCGATATTTCTCTAGCAAAGCATTCCGACTGGTTCAGGCTGGCCAGGGAGGAAGAGCTGAGAGCCAGGTTGGGCCACCTTGGCTCCCCCACCGTGGAGTTTGGCTCGAGGGCCGCACACCTCCTCAAGAGCCGTGCCGACGCCCGCCAGGTTGTTGCAGATCTGGCCTCAAGCTCTGCTTCGGTCCTTCTCCGGTGTCCTGCTGGCACCCGCCCGCAGCGAGAGAGAACAACAAGCCAGAAGCCAGCGCGAAGGGAGCGGCGCAATGTTCAGAACCAGGGCGTTTTGTTCGGCTGAACTTACCGCCCGCCCCTGGGTGTCAGCCTTTTGGCCAGCCTCGACGGCAGCAAGCACGCCACCCCCGCCAACCAGCCGCTTCCTTGGCCAGTCCCAGCGCCGCCACGGTGGCCCACATGGCCCGCCCAACGCGGTGAGCAGATCGCGGTCGCAGACGAAACAGAGTGGCGATGCCGGAAGAACCTTGCCCCTTGAGGTGATCCTGTCCGCCGGGCCAGCAGGTGTCGAACCGCTCCTTCACGCTTTGCGCAAGATTTCGGCATCGAATCCCCTCCGGTGCCACGGCGGTATCACCGAGGGGCTGCCGTGCCGTCGGCGGGCAATAGCAAGCGCCAGACCGATCCCCTTCATGCCCGCCTGGGGCAGGCGAGGCGGTGGCGGGCATGGCGGGCAAAAATGGCGTCAAGCCCTTCGCCTGCATCATCCTCCAGGGCTTTGCCTCCAAGGGCGAAAGTAGGTTTCACCGGAGGGGTGAAGGGGTTGCTGTCTTTTGGCCGCGGCTTTGCGATAAGTGGCCAGGTTGAGAATAGAACTTCCGGCAAGACTTGGAGCGTTACCTGGGACTTTTCCCAGGCCGCTGGCTCTCGCACACGAAGCCAGGCCCAGGCGGCAACATGTAACCCCTTCTGGGAACGCAGGAGCCCACCCATCAGGCCACCAGGCGTCCATCCGCACGTTGCAGGCGCCAAGGCTGGTGACACAGTCAGCAACGACGCAGGCCTGGCCATGGGCATGAACGTGGCGGCGCGATCGGTTTCGAGATCATTGAAATCACTGGCCGGTAAGAGGTTTCCGAATGGTGAGGATCACGGCCCGGATCCGCTTGTCGGTGTCCAGTTCAAAGGGCCGGTGCCGGAAGGCTTCAGGATCCAGGGGGCTGGCCCACAAGCTCCGCCTCGATCACTCCACCTCGAGCCCGTAGGCCCTGCCACCTTCACGCCGCGCTCGCCCTGAACTTGCCGTTGTCCCCCGCAGAGCACAACCTTGTTCGCCCCGTGCCTGAGCACGTTGAATGAATATCCGGCTTCCATCGCCGCCGTGCCGCTGCCGGTGAGCGCCAGCACATCCGCTTCGGTCTGATGCAACCACTTGAGCTGGCGGTGGTGCGCTGGACAATCGCCCCTGGAACTCAGCGCTGCGGTGTGCCAGATCGGAATGGCGGCTCAATCGCCAGAGGCGCTCTCCCGCACCAGGGGTAGGACCGGGGATCAGATCAGGGTCAGCTTGTCCTGCAATGGCAGTGGCGCGGAAGGTGGGTGCGCGGCGGCCGCGATCATCCAGCTTAAAAAACGGCCTTGCGGACCCTCCGATCAGCGCCGCCGCGATGGACGCTCCCCAAGCGGTTTCACCCTGCCGGTCTGGGTGGGCAGCAGCGGCGCCGCGCCGCCCGTGCAGGCCCTGGTGGCTGGCCCGCGGGTATCGTGCGCCGGTCCGCTGGATCCACTTCCACTCTGAATTGGCCTCGATCCGCCGGGATTGCGGACCTGTGCCGTCGAAGCCGGCCGCCCGCCTGGAGGGGGTAAACGGCCCTGGGCATCAGCCGTTTGGCCACCCGGCGAGGGGCTTGAATGCTCACCCGCGATCTGGCCCATCTTGGGTGTGGGCGAGCGCCTGAGGCTGCGGCGAAGCGCCCCCCCGGCAGGGCACAGGCGAGTGGTTTGCGGCTGGAGGCGGCCGAAGGCCGTCGGTGTCAACGCGGGGAGTATCGATGGGGGGGGCTGGCAAGAGGCAGTTTCCAGAGCTTTGCCTCTCCAACTACGGCCGTTCAGCCTGCTGGACCCGTGAACCTGCGGCCGCCTGGCCCCGACCGGCGAGGGCCTGCGGCTCGGATCACTTTTCCCCAGGGGGCGCCGGCCTCGCCGAGCGCAACGCAGCAACGCGGCCGTTCGGTGTGGTGGGATGGCCTGGCCCATGATTGGCACCCAGGCCATCGTTCAGCGCAGTGCCGCCCCCCCGACAGCTGGAGGCTTTGCCTGGCCGAGCTTGCGTCAGCGTGGCCGCCGGCACCCGGTTTCAGCGGAAATCTGGTGGTGGTGATCGGCGAGAAAACGGCCCTGATCTGGCGCCGCGGCTGGGCCTGCACGGCGGAGCTGTTGCTCAAGGCCGGCAAACTGGCTGGGCCGAGGTGATCGTGGCCGGCGGGCGAGGGCGGGTGGTGCGGCAGCTGATCCCTGTTTCGGAGTACCACGCAAGTTGATCAAGCTGGCTGCCGGTATCTTTCCCACCCCACCACCATCTGGGCCGACGGCCAGAGCCGAAATCCTCACGCAGCCTTGGGCCGGCCGCTGGAGGGGGTGGAGCGGCGAAGCCCCTGGACCAGCTCCATGGGCGCCGCCCACGGTGGAGGCAGCCCTCCTGGAACTGCATTTGCTTCGATCCCCCAGCTGGCGGCACGGCTTGGAGCAGCGACTGGCGGACACCGGATCGAGCAGCGCAGCCGGCCTACCGTGGCCCGCTAACCGGCGATTTCCGACACGCGGTGTCGGAGCGGTGCTGTTCGAAATCAAGGCGCGGCCAGCCTGCGCGCCTGCGGCTCCCTGAGGGAAAGCGGTGCCTGCAAGGCTTTCGGGCACCCTCCTAGGGTGAATTGAAAGAGGGCCTGGCCAGCCGCAACGGTCGTTGTCGAACGCTTCACAAATCCTCTGAACAAACCCGGAATCCAAAGCGCCCCATCCAGCATCGTCATCCTCGAACTTCGCCTCCGCAGTATTCCGAAGCTGATTCCCGCCGGGTGGGGAAAACGGAGGTGTAACTCCGCTGGTGAGGGCTACAGCAACCGCGTTGAAGAATTACGCAAATTGCCCCGAAGGGAATCATCCTCAGCGGTGGCCCAACCTCCGTCTATGCCGAAGGGGGCACCGCTCTGCGATCCCCGGCCCTCTGGGATCTCGGCATTCCGATCCCTCGGTGTCCTTGCTACGGCATGCAGTTGATGGTGCAGCACTTCGGTGGGGCTGTGGAAGCCAGCGCGGACGGGGCGAATACGGCAAGGCGCCTCTGCTCGTGGACGATTCCGAACAGTCTGCTCAGTCAACGTGGTCGATGGCTCCACGATGTGGATGAGCCAATGGCAGAAATTCGGTCACCACCATGCCCGCGGGTTTCGTGCGACTGGCCCACAAGCCGCCATACAACGCCCAGAGGCGGTGATCGCTTGATCCGGCGCCATCTTTACCGGCGTTTCAGTTTTCCAATCCGGAAGGTGGAATTCCTCCAGCGAGGCATGACGCTGATTCCGCAACTTTCGTGTACGAGATCTGTGGCTGCCAGCCTGATTGGAACCACAGAAGCCTTCATCGAATGAAGCCCTCGCCGATGTTCGCGAACGGGTTGGGTGATAGCGCGTGCTGGCTGGCCCCTGTTGGAGGGGTGGATTCCATCACTCTGGCGTCCTGCTGCCAAGGCCGAATCGTTGCGAACAAGCTCACCTGCATGTTCATCGACCAAGGGGTTCATGCGCAAGGGGGAAACCTGAATTCCTCACTGAGTTCTTTTCGACCATCAATTCCACATTCGCGTCGAATAACATCAACGCCGCGAATCGCTTTCCTCGACAAGCTCGACGGCATCAGCGATCCGAAGACAAGCGCAAGATCATCGGCGCTTGAATTTCAATCCGGGTGTTCGAGGAGGAAAGCAAGCGCCTCGGTCCCTTCGATTTCCTCGCCCAGGGCAACGCTTTACCCCCGATGGTGATCGAATCGGCTGGAAACGGGCGTGGACCCCAACACCGGTGACGGGTGCGTGAAGATCAAGAGCCACAACACGTGGCGGGCCTGGCCCAAAATGGAATCTGCAGTTCAAAGCTGGTGGAGCCGCTGCGGCCCGCCTGTTCAAAGATGAGGTGCGCAAGTGGGCCGCAGCCCCTGGGCCCTGCCCGAGGGAGATCGTCCGCCGACCCATCGCCTTCCCCTGGCCCCCGGCCTGGACGTCCCCGCATCCCGGTGGAGGTGAAGCGCTGAGAAACTAACCTCCTGCCGGGGACGCCCGATCTTGATCGTGCGTGAGGAAAGTGCAGGAGGCGGGGGTTATATCACGAGATCTGGGCCAGGAGGCGTTTCGCCGTGCTGCTGCCGGTTGCGCAGCGTTGGGGTGATGGGCGACAAGCGCACCTATGCCTAATCGATCGGCTGCGTTGGCGTTCCAGCGAAGACGGCATGAAACTGCCGACTGGTCCAGGCTGCCCTACGACCTGCTGGAGCGGATCTCCGAAACCGGAGATTGTCACGAAGTCAAGGCGTGACCGCGTGTGGCTCGAACATCACCAGCAAACCGCCCCGGCACGAATCGAGTGGGAATGAGAAACCTGCCGCCAAGAGCGCGCGTTTCTCCACTGGTAAGCCCGGCCAAGCTTCGATAACCATACGGGCCACCAGCGGTGGATTCCCGTGACCGTCGCCACCCAGCCGATCCCCAGCTGCGCAGCGCCGCCCTGCAGCAGGAAACCCAAGGCATCCAGCTCGGCGCAAGACGAATCTTCTGAATCCCTTCTCTAATTGAGGCGCTTCGACGGCATACCGAACCGCTGGCTGCGCGAGCCAGGTTCAGGCTCCGCGGAGGAGCAGAATCCAGGCCAACCCAGCCGTTCTACCCCGAACTGCTTACTGGGAGAGTTGGTCCCGATCAGGAACGGCACCTTCCCTCCTCTCCACTCAAGGCGGGGGCCGTTGAGATGTTTCTTCAAGACCCTCGAGCTGATCAGCACCTTCAACCAAGCCCAAATCCTGAGTGCCGGCGCATCCTGCTCGAGAGTGGAGCGCAAGGATGGCGGTCCACCAAGAAGCGCTCCTATCGAGCGTTGGGTGGGAGAAGCCTTGGGCGACGGCTCAAAAGGTGAACGCAGGGAGCGGCCGTCGCTTTTGTCCGGGAGGCGCTGGTTGCACGTGGCTGGGGCGAAAATGGCTGGGTCTGGACCAACAACCCGCCAGGCCCTGCTGCCCCTCACCACCTGGCTGGGCTCTTCCGGCAACTGGCCGGAATCCCCTGGGCTTGGGATCGAGGCAAATTCTGCGGCCCGGACTGGTCCAAGCCCAGGAATTGAACGCAATCTCTGAGCAGCCAGGTCCGAAGGGCGGCAAACTGGACATCTGCAACAAGGGAACATTCCTTCTGCTGCGCCGCGGCTGCTGCCCGTGCCATGGCCACTGATCCCCTCGATGCCCTGAGCAGCTCTCCTTGATGCAGGATCTGCTGCCGGTGGGAATCGGCTGTCGTCGCAGCGGGCCCCGCCCCGTGGCGGCCCCCGCCAGGTGGTGGATGCCTTCACCGGTTTCGATCCGATCCCCTCGCCCGGCTCAAACAGGAAGGGAGATCCCTCGCTCCGCCAGGCCGTGCGCGAGAGCCTCGATCGATCCAGCCGGGATTGGGAAAAATCCGGTGATGAAGGTGGAGGTGCGTGACATCCCAGTCGCTGAAGCGGTGACCACAAGCCCCCAGCCGGGCCCGGCGAAGGGCGACCTACAACGCCGATCGTGAAGCCCTGACCAACGGGGCGCTGGCCGGGATCAACGCACGCTGAGCTGCTGGATTCAAACGGCTTGAGGCCTGAAGGCCAGTGGCATCGGCTTGCTGGCTGGCGGGTCACGCCAGGACCGGGATGGCGCCACCAACCGGCCTGGCTTGCTGGGCCGGTTCTTCTGGTCGCCACAGCGATCGGCGCCCGCTGATGGCCTGGCTCCAGCTGTCCACGGCCAGGAGAACCGGGAAGATGGCCGATCAAGAACCGGATCCGGCTGCCTGCCCACGCCCACCCGATGCGGGGCCGCCTGCTGGAGTCGCGAACGGCGAGGTCTGGCACGCAACCCTCCTCAGCTACCAACTCTAAACCTCCCTACCCCGGGTGGTCCCGAGGAACGCTGGCTATCGCTGCGCGATTCGGCTCGCCAGCCGTGCTGGAAATGTTGTCGTCCCGGCGAGCTTGGAAGCAGAAGCGGCGCACGCCGGTAAGCGGCGAACGGCTATCGAATTCCGCATGGCACGACCCACTCAGCAGCGGTCGCAGGGTGCTGCGTTTTCCAAGGAAGCACGGGAACCGCCTTCGACGGCATCAACAATCGACGTCGGAAACTACCTGCGTTTTCCTACCCGAATGGACGCTGGCGTCCCAATCTGCTCGGCTTACACCAGCAAGCCAATCAAAGAGGAGGAATATGGCCGCCTGGCCCGCGGACGGGCTATCCGGGTTCAGGACCGCAATCGGCGCAGCGGCCTGGAGCGGGTGTTCGAGTCCCAAACCTGCGTGGTGAGTGGGCGGTCAGCAAGCTGGAGGTGAATGCGGCAGGGGAGGTGCAAGCGGGTGCTGGGCGACAAAGCGGCCCGATCCGGGAAGGATTCTCAATCTCACCCTGGAATCTGGAACTGCAACGGGCTGCGGAGAAAGCCCTCGATGGGGTTGAAAAAAGGGGGCGATCGTGGCCGGATGGATCCCCAGACCGGAGCCATCCTGGCGATTTTGGGGCCCCCCCCCCAGTCGCCCGAACTTGGATCCCAAACATGTTCTCGAAGGGTCCGACCACCGGCCGAGTGAACGAACTCAACAGACCCGAAGCGCGCCATGCTTTGAACCTGGGTGCTTGCCGGGCCTTTCGCCCGCCAGCACCTTCAAGGTGATCACGGCCCTGGCCGCGCCTTGGAATCGGTGCTTCCCACCCCGACTCCCAAGATTTCTCAACCTCCAATCTTTCTGCTTTACGGCCATGCTATGCCGATCACGGTGTTACCCGCAGCATCGGCTTCGCCTTATTGCGCATGGCCGTGAGCAGCAAACAGCTTCTTTTACCGGCTCAGCCCTGCAACTGGGGCCGAAGACTGTTCAGGCCCGCCGGCGGCTGGGCTTCGGCAGCCCCCACGGAATCGAGCTCGATGAGGAGGAGAGCGCTGGCCTAGCTGGGGATCCCCCATGGAAGCCTGGAGCGACGCTCAAGGAAGGAAAGGGTGGGACCTCCGTTGCACGATCACCTCCCTCGACGGCACAGGGCGCGGAGATCTCGGTGACACCGTTGCAATGGCCCGTCTCCTAAGCCGCGATGCCCAACGGCGGCTGGCTGGTCACGCCCCCATCTGGTGGAGGGTCCAAGCTACTCCGAGAAGAAACCTGGGGCTTCAAGCCCTTCCCACCTTGAAAGTTGCTTTGCGACAAAGCCTGCGTCAAGGTGGTCACCACGGCACCGCCACCTGCTGAACATCCCCGGCTGCCCGCCGGTGGCAGGCAAAACCGGCACTGCCGAAGACCCACCCCGTGGCAGGACCAGCTCCTGGTTCGCGGCTATGCGCGGCCCGACAAGCCCGAACTGTGATCATTTGACCTTCGGGAGAACAGTGGGGGCTGGGGGCACCGTGGCGGCGCCCGATGGTACAAGGCCCTGATGACACACCTGGTTCAGTCCACACCGCCCAGCACGAAATCCGCCCACTAAAGCGCCTGCCAGCAACTGAAATCGCGGCCAGCCGCCGATCAGCCACAACTGCAAGCCTTCGGCCTGGAAAACCTGCCGTAGAAGCCGCGCAGCTGGGTCGGTGGCGGCCGCCCAGCCCCAGGCTCCGCTTCTGAGCGGGCCGGCCAAGCCGCATTCCCTCGCCGACGCCTGCGGGCTGGCACCAGCAGGCGCCTGGTTGCCCGACGCCCAGGCTGCTGGGCTCAATCGTTTTGGGTCATAGAGACAACTCGTTGACGACCCAATCGGTAACGATGTCCGGATGCCGCCGCGGTTGGCGCCCACCCACCGGGCAACCCGCCGCCATGGCCTCCCAGCAGCAACCAGCCCAGGGTTTCGGGCTGGAGGGGGAACAAGGAAAAAAGCCCAATCCGGCATGGCATAATGCGCGCTCGGCCAGCTCTTCACCGCCATGTAGCCGAGGAACCGTGGTGGCGCTGCCGGCAACACCTTTTTTCGAAGCTGTTGGCGATGGGGGCCGTCCAACCACTAGCGCGAGACGGGCCCTGGGGCATGGCAAAATCGAGCTCGGGGCCGAATCCGCTCGAATCTGTTTTTTCGGCCGAGAGTCGGCCCGACATAGAGCAAGCAGGCTGTCACTTGTCGGCGTGCTGCCCCATTAGGGTGCGGCGCATGCCGGGATTGCGCCAGCTCCGGCCGAACAGTTTCGGTGTCACGGCCCCGCTGCCAGAGGCGGTGTGCTGGATGCCCGCTGGCTGAGCTCCTCAAACCACGCGTGAGGTGCACGAGGTTTGGCTGGCCTGGTTGTGGGCGGCTTTGAAGCAAGTTTCCCGAGCAAGGGCTTCACAGCAGGCCGACGCGTAGTGTCGAGGTAACTTGGGCAGATGGGTGTGATAGCTGGCCACCCAAGGGATCTGGCGCGACTTGGCCCAGCCAGATGCCGCCCAGTCCCGAGGACCGGCCTGGATTGACGGACATGGACCAGATCCGGCGGCG